>Ga0209235_1000543_pt1 | contig 19274 bp, 19 predicted proteins | sample GraSoi013_1_20cm_4_FD_185817 | JGI IMG/M metagenome (GOLD analysis project Ga0209235, IMG submission 185817) | Grasslands soil microbial communities from the Angelo Coastal Reserve, California, USA - Sample 09_25_2013_1_20cm (SPAdes) (version 2) | ecosystem: Environmental > Terrestrial > Soil >... | reverse complement strand
AAATTCCTTGCTACACATCGTCACGGCTTCCGAGACTCCCTTAGTCACGAAGCTTGCTGATACATCGTTCAACAACCAGCCCTATACGACGACTGATGGCGTGTACACATGCAATCTAGGCCCTTCCAAATGACTAGAAACACACGTGGAGTTCCGCGTCTAGCCGAAGTATCAGCCTCATTAGTTAGCTACAAATAATGCAAAGCAACAACAGCAACACGGTCTCGGCTGCCCCCGAACGGTCAACCTCGTAGGGGAAGACAACGCGCAGAAAGGCAAAGACGACTAAGGATGCGAGCTCTGTATGCAAGAGTAACTGCGACTCAGCGACCAGCAACGTACTCCAGGAAATCCTGGACTGGACAGAGCGGAGCACGTGGTTCACTTTTGAAATCGCACAAGGAAAAAGGCAAGCCAGCTACTAGCAAGCACCTGAATCCCGCCCGAACCTCCGTCTAGACTTCGTGTTGCCAGGTAGGAATTTTTCCTGGCGTTATTCTTGATAGGCGTCTTCGCTATGGGCTGGGAGCGATGCGTCTCGGGTACATTATCCTGTAGTAACCACCTTCATGAAAGATAACTTAACTGTGGATGCAATACGTAGTCATGTGTAGCTGGATTCAGATGGTGAAATCTAGCAAGCATCGGACCGGAAAATCCGACAGTCCCCACGCTGGAAATGTGCGTTTTCAAAGGCTTCGAAAAGAGAAGAGAAGATACAGTAGGTCCCAACGTTGAGCCCGAAGACCGGACACTATCCAGCCGGGCAACACTGACAACTCCAATTTCAAGATCGGAGAAACCCGATGGTTTTCTTCTCAGAGTGCATGAAACATTTCGGGCCTGAAAATCGCCTAGAATAAGCCTGAGTCGCAATCTGTCAACGACCATTAACGGTCGCATTGGCCCGATGAAGGAAAATGCTAACGAATCAATGATCCCAAAATTCTGGACTCGCCCATTCTGGCACCTGTCACCGAGGATCGCCCATTCTCCCCGCCAGACAGGAAACAACCTCGAAAAAACGACCGGGTACGCATGCGGTGATTTGAGACGCGAGAGTTCGGGTCGTTTTGCTGAGTCCCGAGCCGATATTCCATAGTTGACCCTAGCAATTCAAGTTCGACAAGAGCCACTCAATCCTCCTCAGCGAGGCTTGACACATTCATGTCTAAAATGTGGCCTGGAAGTCGTCGGGAACCTGTTTCCTTGGCGCCGAGAACGTGGTTACACCTGCTGTAAGCCCAGCCTGGGCTAAGCTGTAGCTAACCGTCCAGCCGGTAGAAAATAGTTGGGCATAACACTCACACCCACACGCATCAAGAGCAGCAGATACCTCCTCATACCCAAAGACCTCGCACAACTCCTAGAAATCGACGACAACAGCATCCTCAACCTAACCATCGAAGACACCACCAGCGGCCAACGACTCGTCTATTCAATCCAAGAAAAGCCCCACCAAACTGGCAGCCATTCAAGCTAGGCGATTGCGATGGGGCTGCTCCCGGAGTTCTTCATGCTGCTAGGAATCGACATATTCCTGGCCATGAGCCTCCTCAGCGCCCTCCTCGACAAAGAGCTACCCTCAACCCTCCAATACCTGTTCCAAGGAGCCGCCATAATCGGGCTCGGACAATTATTCATCAACCAAGGCTACGTAAACACCGGAGTCTTCGGTCAAACTCCAACAGACCCGACACGTTTCTGGATCAGCATCGTCTACCTAAGCGCCAGCCTAGCCAACGTCACGGGTCTCAACCTGTACTTGGGATTCGTCCGGAGAAGAATCACTCTCGCGACCACCTTCTCTGGAACAGTCACAGTTCCAACAGTGATGACCTCGCTTTTCTTCGTCACCTCCTTCGTCGGAAGCGGCGGAGACGTAAGCTTCGGGCTCGGCGCAATCACCATACTAGGAGTATCGTTGGCGCTCAGTGGCCTGAGCATCTTCGGCTTCCTACGCCAGGCGGCAAAGCGGCTAGCCAACACATCAGCCACCAGGGAATCAAACCCCTCGCCACAACCAGCGAGCGTCTCGCAACCCGCAACAACCAGCGAGAACGGTGAAACCCCACCGGAAATCTCGCTAGACACTGAGCTACCGTTCAATCTGCGGGCTGGACCCCGAGACGAATGGGAAGAAGCACCGTCAAAGGACGAGGTGGGAGGTGACAATTAGAATATGAAAAGCTTCAAGATTCTATCAGCTCTTCACAACAAAAAATCCCTAAGACTGGGACTACTATTCCTATCCACACTCTTCGTCATGACCGCGAGCGCTGCAGTCTACTACGGATTACAGTACAGGTCCGTATCCACGATCAGCAAGACAACAGTTGCTTTCTGCGGCGGTTGCGCCGCAGACTTCACCACCGCGGGCGGCACACTCGGCACCAACAACACCTATGTCAAACTGACCAGTATCAAAGGCTACCCCAACGCAACAGGCACATACGAGCAATCAGTCGGCATACAGAACTCTGACACCTCAGCCCACAACGTCCGCCTACGGGCCAATCTCCAAAGCGGCACATCAACAGCCTACAACACCATAGTCTTCAGGATCGTCGACGCCAGCAACAACGTCCAAGGAACCGCCATGACGATCACCGGAGGTGGCTCATTCACAGTCAGCGGCTCTCCAACAACATTCGTTTCCCTCGCAGCCAGCACGACCTGGTATGTACGCGTTGAAGTCACCGGAGCAGCAAGCAACACAATAACGGCAAGCACAGCCACCATAGACCTGTACATCGACGTACAGTAAACTCCCACCCATCTTAGCGGTGTCCGAGGGGCATGCCAAGAAAGGGGCTCGCAGGGTCCCTTCCTTGGCTTCCCGAAATCATGTTTCAGGAGCCGCAGAGAGAATGACCAGTCCATTGGAAGTGGAAAGACTCCCCAAGGAGTCTTCGATCCCAGAAAAGCTTGAGACCACTCTCTGCATAATGGCAGCTCAGTACCCAGATATTCTCAAGAACCGTTCTTTATGGAGGACTCAGCAGTGAACATCCTGGGTCGAAGCGGAACATCGATTACCGCAATCTGTCTCTTACTAGTCTTTCTTCTTGAGCCTGCATGCGCCGCCAAGTACTACTCTCCGGACCTAAGAAGCTCGTCCCTTGTCAGTGCCCCTAGCGTTATCTTTCAAGCAGGCAATGCTGCTAGCAACACCATATTCACCAATAGCACGAGTGCCAGGGTGACAACGCCTGCCCTGCCTACTTCGCCGGCGCTTTACTTTCCAACATCGTACAATATCGTCACCGGTACATACTCATCGGGAACGGTCCCGGGAAGCGTCAACGCTACAGATTCCAACTACTTCATAACCGGAAGCGTCGGGGCAGTAAACCCGCAAAATGCTGCGACCGAGTTCATCTTCTCAGTCACAACAGCCGGGCCAGTCCAGCTGAACCTCACCATAGTCCAGCAGTACGACAAGTCGTCAGCTAGCGTAACGATTCAGATATTCAACTACACCGGAAACGCGTATCCGACAAGCGGACAAGGCTACTCTACCTACACGTCGTCCGGGACGGCTGGCACTGATGAAACTCAACAGCTAACAGTGACGTCGAATCCCCAGTTCTATACCTCCGCGGGCCAGGTCAAAGTCAAGATCTCTGCCAGTCGCAACGCTTCTTGGAACCAGAAAGCAAACCTAGTCAGGCTATACTACTATCATGCAGTTTACGATTACGTGTTGAAGATCGTCAACCAGCAGGCAACAGCCTACAATATCAAGCTCGACACGTCAACGCTCTCCCAAACCAACATCGGAAGGATATCCAACTTCACAGCCTGGTTCCACAACCCAGCCTCGACCCAACTACAGGCCCTCAGCGGAAGTCTGACAACCCAAACAGGACCTACATACACACTCGGGGCATCCGCGACAGTTTTTCTCGCAGTTCGGCTCACAACCACCAGCTCAGGACTCTCTACCATCGACTCTTATCTCCGAATCTACCCAACAGGAAGTACGACAACACACACGGACTATCGGCTTACATTCAACCTCAACTAGAGTGAACCAGAGGACTTGTTCCTCGAGCACGATTCTAATCTTTTAAGCAGAGCCCCCGAAGCTCGTTAGCCCATGGCCGACAAGATGGATAGGGCGTCAGAATCCAAGAAGGGCTTCTTCAAGGAATTCGTCGACTTTCTTCAAGCCTTCGGGGTTATTGGCCTCGCCATCGGCTTCGTCATAGGTCTCGCCTCGGGAAAGCTCGTCTCAGACCTGGTCAAGGACATTATCAACCCGCTCATCGGACTGGTTCTTCCTGGAGACCTCTCTACACTAGGCTACTCCACAAACACAACACTATCCGGAAAACAGGTAACATTCGCCTACGGCGACTTCCTCTCCAGTATCATCAACTTTCTAGTAATCGCCCTAGTCGTGTTCATCGCGTACAAACAACTCAAGAAGATGGGCCTCGCCAAACTCTAGGCGAGGCATTGAATCTCCCCTCTACGCGGGAGGATAATAGAATCGAATCCCGGCAAGAACATACTGAATTGCAATTGCAGCTATAAACAACGCCATCACCCTAGCAATAACGGCCGCCCCAGTCCTCCCTAGCAATTTGTAGATTCTGTCAGTGGAGCGAAGAACAACCCAGCTCAGAAACATAACGATCGCGATCGACACCAGAGCTATCTCCACCCCTTGTGACTGAATGGAAATCATGATAGACGTAATTGCGCCCGGCCCGACAAGAAGAGGAAACGCGATAGGAAACACGGCCGTCTCGTCAACTGAGGCGAGAGCCAGCTTATCGGAACGTTCTCCTCTGAAGATGATCTCGATAGAAAGTAACAAGAGCACGAGTCCACCTGCGATCTGAAAACTCGGAAGCGAGATACCGAACAGTAACAGAAGTTCTTGGCCAGCCAGCGCAAACGCCGCGAGCAGGATGGCACCAACAACCGCAGCGGTTCTGAAGATCCGACGTTTTTCCTGTGGGCTCAAGTCCTTCGTGAGGTTTGCGAAGATCGGGACCGGCCCGAGAGGGTCCACTATGACGAAGAGGGCGACTGTTGCCTTCAATAGTTCGATTGGAAAGGTGTCGAGGCTGACCATTGTCTTGCTCTTCTATCTAGCTCGTTAATGGTGGGCCGGGAGGGATTTGAACCCACGACCTTCGCCGTGTGAGGGCGACGTCCGTTCTGTGCCGTGAATAGCTTACCAGGCTGGACTACCGGCCCAGCCTGTTGACAATTCTGTGAAGGTATATTTCGTCTTGGGAAGAAACCTCGAAAAAAACCCCAGCTCGTTGCTCCTCATTTAACGGAGGAGTTTGACCTTGGTCCCTGAAGGATTCTCCTCGACAAGTCTAGAGATCGGTATGCACCTTCCACCCGCTTTCTCGACCTTCAGCAGAGCTCGTGGCGAGAACTTGAAAGCAGCAATGGTAAGTTTCGGAGCTGGGTCACCCGAACTCAAAACCTTGCCAGGCACGACCACCGTATCCCCTTCGCTCGCATGCCGGGACACCTGGCCGAGATTGAGAACTACACGGCTCCGGCGCGACTTTCCGAGGCAGTCTGCAACAGCCGTCCAGAGTGGGGTCTGAGTCTGCCGGCCTTTACGTTTGAGAAAGCCTATCGTGCCGGCCAACTCCGGGTTTGTGGGTGCGCGATGTTGCATATCCCTGCTTCCTCGAAAGTTGAAGAAGCCTCGCCGATTGAGGTGTCAATAAAGGCTTTGGACATGCACCTCCAGTTCAACCACTCTTGCTAGTCGATGGGCCCGATTGGTTTGAGGGAGGCCTCGATGAAAGGCCGTCTCGCTTCCAACCATTCAGGCAAGGTGAGCGAACGTCCCAGATGGCCAGGCGGCTCGTCCACGGTGAAGCCTGGAGGAATTGTGGCGATTTCCAGTAGTATTCCGTTTGGCTCTCTGAAGTAGATGGACTTGAAATATTTCCTGTCCAAAACGGCTGTTACTCTTACCCCTCTGTTCAGCAGCCTCGTCCTCCACTCGGTCTGTTCCTCTTCGTCGTCTATGGCGAAGGCAATGTGGTGAACGGTGCCAGCGCCGACGAGGCCGTGGTTGGCTGAGCTGGACTCGATGAAGCTCAGGAAATTTGCGGACCCACGGTTCTGTCCAAGAAACCATTGCCAACTCACTCGTCTCTCCCGTTTCGTTTCAGGAGCAAGAGTCGCACCCAGAATATCCTTGTAGAATTGCGTCGAGTGAGATGGAGCGGTAGCTATCGCTGTGGCATGCTGAAGCCCTAGAAGTTGAATCCCTGGATCAAACGCTTCTTTGGCTCCAATTACTCGAGGTAGCGTCTTGCGTCTGGAGAAGAGAGATGGCTCTGGATTCTCATCGTCAGAGTATCCGTCAGTTTCCGGTGTTGCGATTTCTATGATGAGCCCATCCGGGTCAAGGAGATAGATTGACCTGCCCGCTTTACGGTTGAAAGGCCCCTCCACCGGTATCTTGTATTGTTCGAGGCGGGTCTTCCACTTGAGCAGAGTCTCGTCGTTTTCTGTGGCGAAAGCCAAGTGGTGGGTGACCCCTGCACCTAGGCTTCCTCGGTTGATGCTTGGTCCCCAGTCGAAAAGGGTCAGAATCGTGCCTGGTGTCCCTTTTTCGTCTCCGAAGTAGAGATGGTAAGCTGTCGGGTCGTCGAAGTTGACCGTTTTCTTTACTAGATGAAGCCCTAGGATTCGGGTGTAGAACCTGATGGCCTCGGCTGCGTCCGAGGTGATCGCGGTAATATGGTGCAGGCTTTTGATGACCGGATCCAATGAAGCACGAGTGTTTCTGGGGTCTCCTAAGGCTTCCTTTCCAGCCTGAACACGAATGGCAGGGTTCTTGAGGAATGGCAAGAGTGAAAATGCCCACAGATTTCGTAATTAGGAGTGCGGTGGGAGGAGATTTGAGCGACACAGGAGCTAGTAGGATTGCGACCAAGATAGTCTGCACAGTCGGGCCGGCTTCAAACTCTCGTGTGATTTTGAGCAAGATGATACATGCTGGAGCAGATGTCCTCCGGCTGAACTTCGCTCACGGAACTCAAGAGGAACAATCTCGAGACATTAGAACGATCAGAGAGGTCAGCCGTAGACTTCAGCATCCAGTAGCCATTCTTCAGGACCTTCCTGGTCCCAAGCTCCGCGTGGGAAAGCTCTCCTTGGAACCACTGCACTTGAAACGACACGACCAAGTTACACTGACAACCAAGGCTGCGTCTGCAAAAGCGAAGATTCCCATCTCCTACCCCGGGCTGCCAAAAGCGGTCAAGAAGGGGGACGCAATATTCCTAGCTGATGGCTCCATTAGAATCGAAGTGCTCAGAACTAGCCGCGATGAAGTACTAGGACGCGTCCTCAACGGGGGAGACCTGACCTCTGGAAAAGGCGTCAACCTTCCTAGGCTCAGAATGAGACTTCCCGCAGTCACAGAAGAGGACAAGAAACACCTCCAGTTCGGACTCGAACAGGGGACAGACATCATCGGAGTCTCCTTCGTTCAGAAACCAGAGGATATCGCCGCCGCAAGGAAAGCTGCCGCAGACTTCGGGCACAAAGTCTTTGTTATCGCCAAGATTGAGAAGCGTGAGGCTGTTGAAAACCTCGAGTCGATTGTTAGAGAGGCGGACGGGGTAATGGTGGCAAGAGGAGACCTCGGAGTAGAACTTACCATTGAACGCGTCCCAATAATCCAGAAGAGAATAATTCACGAGGCCAACAAAGCGGGCAAACCTGTCATAACAGCGACACAAATGCTCGAGTCGATGGTCACACAGCCTTCCCCAACCAGAGCCGAGGTCGCAGACGTCGCGAACGCGATCATAGACGGGACTGATGCTGTTATGCTCTCGGAAGAGACTGCTGTCGGAAAGTACCCATTGGAGGCCGTGGAAGTGCTCAGCCGAGTCGCCCATGAGACCGAGAAATACCTTCCCCAGGAAATCACTCCTGCTAGACGCGCATGGCACGAACGTAGCCAAGAAGACGCGCTTGCCCTGGCCGGATGCGAGACTGCGCTCGAAGTGTCGGCTTCAGCAATCGTTACCCCAACGAGAAGCGGACAGACCGCTCGACGAGTGTCGAAATACCATCCCTCCCTCCCGATAGTTGCGCTGACTCCGTCGGAGAAAGTCCAACGCCAGCTGAACCTTTCATGGGGTGTACGCGCGCTCCTGGGCCCAGAGGGCGATTCAATGGAGGCAATCTTTCACAATGCTGAGAGAGCAATCAAGTCCCTAGGTTATGCGAAAAAGGGGGACAGGATCGTCATCGTTGCAGGAGACCCTAAAGGTCCCACCGGGCGTACAGACCTTGTAAAAGTTCAAACGATAAGCTAGGCCGGAAACACCCTGGCCCCTTCGAAGAACAGCCCCGGGTGGAGAGTTTAGGATGCACGGTCCTGAGGGGGAGAAGCTTTCATAGTAGCGAGAGCCAGACATCGAGCAATGCAGCAGTCTCTCGCCCCTGAACAGTTTCGGATAGTGGCTGAATCCTCCCTGCGGGACGAATACACGGACTGCATGGTCTATCAGGCCCTCTCAAACCATGAGAGGAAACAGCAGTTCAAAGACGCACTAAAGACCCTCGCCGAGACAGAACGGGCACACTATGAGTTCTGGAAGGCCTATGCTCCCGAAGTTAAGGTGAGTGTCAACAGACTTAGAGTCAGCTTCGTCCTCTTAGTCCGCCTCCTCCTCGGCCTCACCTTCACCATGAAATTCCTCGAACGCCACGAGGAGGACGTCATACGAAAATACGAACAAGTCGCGGAACAGATACCCTCCCATGACAGGCCCCGGTTCGACAGCATGGTCAAGGATGAGCGGGAACATGAAAACTACCTCATTGGCGGAATCCAAGAGGGACGCGTCAAGTACATGAGCTTCATCGTTCTAGGCTTAGCTGACGCAGTCGTCGAGGTCGCAGGAATACACGCGGGCAGCCTGGGCATCTACAAGAAGACAGAACTCGCAGGGCTAGCAGGAGTCATCGCGGGAATGGCGGCGAGCATCGCCATGGCAACCGCAGCCTTCGCGCAGGCCAAACAGGGCTTCGAGGGGAGCGCCCAGAAATCGGCCGTCTACACCGGAGTCTCCTACATGATTACAGCCTTCCTCCTAGCCACGCCCTACTTCCTCACCAAAAACCAACCAGTTGCCCTTGCCAGCAGCCTAATCGTTGGGATGGTCCTCGTAGCACTGATCACATACTATGACACTGTCATTTCCAACAGGGTCTTTACCAGGCAGTTTGGCGAGATTGCCGCGGTAATCCTGGCGGCAAGCGTTGCCCTCTACATAGTCGGGAATCTCATAGGTGGGTTTCTGGGAATATCAATCTGACAAGGGAGACACGCAACTACTAAGAGCGATCGGTAAGCCTTTCTAGTAGCAGCGAACCCTTCTCAAACATCCCCAAACCCCCCTTCTCAGCCTGTGTCTCGGTGAACCTTCGAGAGCCGTCTCCAGAGAACTGTGGTCCAACAAACAGCAAAGGAACAGGATAGTCACTATGTCCCTTCTCCCTCCACGGGGTCGAATGATCGCAAGTAACGCAGAGAACACACTTCTCCCAGACTCGGCTCTTCACGAGTGCTGAAAAGAAACCCCTGTCAATGTCCTCAATTCTCCGGATCTTGTCGAGAAACAGACCATCATGCCCGGGCTCATCAGGGCCCTTTAGATGAACATACACAAAGTCGAACCGTCCCATTCTTCCGAGCACCAACTCAGCCCTCTTGCGATAGTCCTCGACTTGAGACCCCGGCGCTAATTCTTCGACAGTCATTCCAAGCAGTTTGCCGATACCTAGCTCCGCTGGTAGATCGGCTATCATCAAACTCTCCAATCCCCACTTCTCCTTGAAGCGTGGGACAAGTGGCATCGATGTGCCAGCGTCTCGCATCAGGATGAAATTGGCCGGGAGCCATCCTCGTTTTCTGCGGTTCTCATTCACGGGGTGATGATCGAGCACCTGGAAGGCTTTGAAGCAGAACTCATTAACTAGTGCAGCGGTCCTGACAGCTTCCTCAGATCCGTCAAGCGGGACGCATTTCGGAATCTCATATGGTCCCTTTCCTGAAACTGCGATGCTGATTATTCCTTTCCTGACATAGGCTGGATCGAAGTTGGAAATCTCACCAGAGAACTTGCGACTTGTGGAGTGGAAGATCGCGACTGCTCTGTGCCCGACGGTGGGTTTGAAGTTGAATTCGGTTCGGTCTTTGAGATGGACACCCTGGTTGATCGAGGCCCCCAGTTGGAGAGCCTCCTCCATGGAGAGGTTTCGTCCCGCCCTCCGATCCACAAGCCTTCCATCCTCAACAGTTGCGAAGCCCGCCCTCAGAGCAAGGTCTCCGTTTCTGAATCCGACCGCGGCCCCGAGAGCCTCAACAACGCCCCTTGACAAATGAGTCTTCAGAGGGTCATAGCCTAGCAGGGAGAATACTCCAGCGTCGCTCTCGGGAGCTACCCCTTTCCCTACCGTGTAGAGCTTGCCCAGGCTTCCATTTTCCGTGAGAGTATCTAAGTTTGGGGTCTTGGCTGCCTCGAGAGGTGTCTCTTCTGGACCGGGCTTGTCTCCCGCACCGTCGAGGACAACCATCACGATTGGCGGCAACGGGGCTCTGTTGGCCTCGTCGTAGGGCTACTAAAGAAGTTCTAAATGAAAAGCAAACAGGGCTGTTACCGCGCAAGCAATGACAATCGACCCGACCGTCACCACTCGTCTGAAAAGAACCCGTCTAACATCCCAGCTAAACGAACAAATGAACAAGGAGGTCGTACTAACCGGCTGGGTTCATGACGTGAGGGCCCTCGGCGGCATAGCCTTCCTCCTTCTCAGGGACATGGAAGGAATTGCCCAAGTCGCAGCCCCCAAGTCAAAGACACCGGCCAACGTTCTCAAAGAGATCGGAACCCTCCACCAAGAAGATGTCGTCTCAGTCAAAGGAACAGTCGTACCTAGCAAGATTGCCAAGGCAGGTCTCGAAGTCATACCCACCGAGATAGAGGTCATCGTCCGGTCAGGCACCCCTTTGCCCCTCGACCCCCGGGGGGTCCAGAACACACTCCTCGATACGCGCCTCAACTGGCGATTCCTCGATTTTCGAAGCGAAGAGTCGCGTGCGGTGTTCAGAATACAATCGCTGATTCTAAGTTCTTTCAGAGACTTCTTTTCCGGGCGAGGCTACATGGAAATCCAGCCGCCAGTGATCATCGCGTCAGCCAGTGAAGGCGGCGCTGAACTGTTCAGTCTCAAATATTTTGAGAAGGACGCCTTTCTCGCACAGTCACCCCAACTCTACAAGCAAATGTGCGCGATATCCTTCGAGAAGGTCTTCGCGGTCCTACCGGTGTTCAGGGCCGAGAAGTTTGAACAACCCACCCATCTCAACGAGGTTCGACAGATGGACATTGAACAATCATTCGCTACAGACCAGGAAGCAATGGCTACATTGGAAGAGTTCCTTGCTAAGTGCGTTGAGAGTGTGCGGAGCTCCTACGGAGCGGAGTTGAAGAGACTAGGCCGAAAACTGGAACCCGTTCGGCTCCCGTTGAAGCGGGTAAAATACGAAGAAGCAATAGCTCTGCTTCAGAAGGGAGGAGAGGAAATTCGGGTCGGAGACGATTTCTCGAAGACCCAGGAGAAGAGGCTGTCTGACCTGCTAGGCGAGAGTATCTTCTTCGTGGTGGACTGGCCGGTCGAGCTGAAGGCGTTCTACGCTATGCCGGATCAAAATGGCAAGACATGCCGTGCTTTCGACGTGATTTACGAGGGGCTGGAGATTGCTTCAGGCACACAGCGGATCCATCTGCCGGACCTTCTCGCGAAACAGCTGAGCGCAAAAGGATTGGATCCTGCGGGTTTCAAGGCTTACATTGACGCGTTTCGATACGGTGCACCCTATCACGCGGGATGGTCTATAGGCCTTGAACGGTTAACCATGAAGATTACAGGTCGTGCGAATATCCGGGAGGCTACCATGTTCCCCCGGGACCGCAACAGATTGACCCCTTAGCAGCTGCCTGACCCGCGGGGACGGGTTGCCGTGTCCATCTCGCAATATTGGACTTAATAGAAATAGTGGACTGAACTCGAGGCCGCTCCGCCAGTGAATGAAACCGTGTGGTCTTGCTTGTCTAGGCTTGAGGCAAGCTTTCGGAGCCCGGCAAGGTTTGCATGGTTGTCGTAGTGCCACCCTGACCCGTTGGCATAGTGCTCGTATGAGAATGTCTGGGCCTCAATTGTCATGAAATCGAAAACTAGGTAAGAGAAACGGTCTAGGATTTTTCTTCGGACAAGGGCTGACAAGAGGGTCAACAGGTTGTTCAATTCTCCACGGGGAAGGAAGACTCGCACAGACGCAGCGTTGGTGCCTCTGATTTTGGAGCATCCCAGGATGAATGGGAGTCTCTGTAGGACTTTTTCCTCGGCGAGGAGCGTTTCTTCGTCTCTGAAGTCGAGGCGCATTTCGTACAGGTCGGATATTTCCGGTGGGTAGGGAAGGATGTCTATAACGTAATCCTGGACTAGTCCTCTGCGGAGGAGATTGTCGAACCGGTACTTAGCCGCGGGCAGGGTGACTCCTATTAGTTTGGCGAACTCGGAGAGTTTCTTGCGAGCGTCTTTCATTAGCTCCTTCAATATCAACAGGTCGTTCTTGTCATAGTTTGCCTGTCCCTCAGCGTTAGCAGGTGCTTTCTTCCTGGGCTTCTGGGTTGGCGTGAGCGCTTTGAGCCAGGAGGCCCAACTGAACTTCCATGTTCCGTTTTTGAGGTCGAAGTGTTCAAAATTGGGAATGTTGGAGGTGTACTCGTCGAGCCACAGGATCCGGCTGTCGGAGGCGAGGCCTGAAGAGACTATTTGGTCGACGTACTGCTCAAAGTCCTGTTTGTTGTTGGCGGGGACTGCGTGTAGCGAGTAGTAACCGTTGCAGTCTCCTGTGCACCGGGTGATTCGCAACCAGTACCCTGGAACCTTGAGTGCGTCGCGGGCGAGCAGTTCGCGGCCCGGGCTGGTTGTGAGTAGGACCATCGCTCGTGAGAGGCCTATTCGGGAAAAGTTGGGGTACACCCATGTGCGGAGGAGACCCTGGGTTTCAAGCTTGTTGACGCGCGTGTAGACTGTTGGGTAAGGAACGCCTGACTTTCGGGAAACATCCTGGAGGTTCCGAGGCCCATTTTTCTTCATCGTGTTGATGATCTTGATGTTCTCATCGTCGAGGACCGAGATGACCCGGTGTATTCTATCGAAGTATTCGTCTGGGGTTGGGATGCTCAACAGTCTTCGACCGTTACTGCTTGTCTTGCTTATAGTTGTTTAAGATGATTGGTGCAGAAACCGTCTCTTGAAAGGAAATACTATACTCGGTTAGCCAAAGTGCGCTTGTGTTAGCGATTGGAATGAGGAGCAGGCTCTGGGTTGCGATGCGTATTGAACACGAACAGCAGCCCATGACGAAGTAACACCGATGGCAAATCAACCCCTCTTACATCTCAAACGGCTGTGTCCGTACCCGGTCAATTCTCCGAGGCTCGTTTTCTGTCCGGCGGGAAGAGTGGCGATTTCTGGTTGACAGGACGTGTTATGGGCGAGTCTAGAGTTTTGAGATAATGGGATCGTTAGCATTTTCCTTCAGGCGTCAGGCGAGAGTTGGTGGTCGCTGACAGATTTCGATTCAGGGCTGATTCTGGGCGATTTTTCCAGGAGACGTGCTTTAGTTACGCCTAGCACTCGTTCAAATTAGGACCTGTCTCGTCTCTATGAGAGTGTTCCACTTTGGGCCGTACTATTCCTTCCTGGCGCATGGTTGTTGAGTCGGAGATGACCAGGCTGCAACGGTTCGGCGACTCCCTTCGAGGAGAAGACAAGGAGATTTTTGCAGACCTGCTGCGACAGTGCAAGCTATACGCGTCCGCAGCCAGCGCGCTAGCGTCTACCAACAAGGAGTTCCCGTTGCTATTCTCAATGCTATTCTCACAGCACAGGAGAATAACAATGCTGGAAAAACAGCTTACTCTGAATAGCTCAATTGAACCCGCTCCTGCAAAAACCAAGGAATACAATCCCTACGCAGAATATGTAAAGTGAACTCGGGTTCATCAGCGTCAGTTCTCCGAAACTCATCGAAGCCTCCGAGATGCTAACCTTCACGTGGATGTACCGGGGTTAGGTTGGCTGAATTCCGTTCAGGATAATAATGGGCCCGAATCTCATGGCACTTAGTGTTAGCACTTGAATTATCGCAGGCTAGGTAGTGCCGGACTCAAGCTCAGTGAGCTGTCTCTCGGTGCCTGGGTGACCTACGGAGGGCAGGTTGGAGAAGAGGTCGCTGTGAAATGCATGTCGAGAGCCTATGATGCTGGGGTGAACTTCTTCGACAACGCGGAAGCATATGCTCACGGAAATGCCGAGACCGTGATGGGAAATGTGATCAAGAAGCTAGGCTGGCGTCGCGAAAGCATTGTCGTTTCGAGCAAGGTTTTCTGGGGTGGAGAGGGTCCCAATGACAGGGGACTGTCTCGCAAGCACATCTTTGAGGCTTGCCGGAATTCGCTGCGACGTTTGCAGTTTGACTACCTGGACCTGTTTTTCTGCCACCGCCCAGACCCGAACACTCCGATCGAAGAGACAGTGCGCGCTATGGACGACCTGGTTCATCAGGGAAAGATCCTCTACTGGGGGACCTCGGAGTGGAGTGCTGCTGACATCATGCGCGCTCATGGGACAGCTCGAGAGCTTGGACTGACCCCTCCACAGGTGGAACAACCGCAGTACAATATGTTCCACCGGGATCGCGTGGAGATGGAGTATTTGCCGTTGTACCGGGAGATTGGATTGGGCACGACAATTTGGAGCCCGCTTGCCTCCGGCCTGCTAAGCGGGAAATACAACAAAGGAACACCTCCAGGTTCACGGGCTACGCTGGCAGGATACGAGTGGCTACGAGAGAGCGTTATGACACCCAAGAACATAGAGAAGGTCAAACAGCTTGAGACGATAGCCAAAAACTTGGACTGCACAATGGCTCAACTAGCATTGGCTTGGTGTTTGAAAAATCCGAACGTTAGTACAGTGATCACTGGAGCTACCCGGCCAGAGCAGGTCGTCGAAAACATGAAAGCGGCTGACATTATACCGAAACTTGAACCCGAAGTTATGGAGCAAATAGAACAAGTCCTGGAGAACGAGCCTCGGTCAAACGAGGACTAGTGCCAGTCCAAGCGTTATTGCGCATTTAAATATGACGTATGTCATAATGCTCTCGTTTCCCCGAGTAGAGTACTAGCAAGAGGATAGGAAGAAAACAGACCTTTGAGCCAACTCGAAATCAAAGACCTTCACGCCACTATCGAAGGCAAAGAGATTCTCAAGGGCGTAGACTTCCAAGTCAGACAAGGCGAGATCCACGCGGTCATGGGCCCCAACGGCTCCGGAAAGAGCACTCTCGCTTCCGCTATAATGGGACATCCAAAGTACAAAGTAACCAAGGGAGACGTTTTGTTCGATTCAGAAAGCATACTGAAGCTAGCCCCGGACGCGAGAGCGCGGAAGGGACTGTTTCTAGCTTTTCAATATCCCTTCGAGGTCCCAGGGGTTTCCCTGGCCACATTTCTAAGAACAGCCTACAACGCTGTACGACAAGGCGGAAAGAAGGGCGACCTTGGACAGGAAATGTTATCGGTCCTTGAATTCAGGAAACTTCTGAAAGAGAAACTGAAACTCCTTGACATGGACGACTCGTTTGCCACCCGTTACCTTAACGAGGGTTTTTCCGGCGGAGAGAAGAAACGGTGCGAAATTCTCCAGCTTGCCGTGTTGCAGCCCAAAATAGCCGTCTTGGACGAAACAGACTCTGGCCTGGACATTGATTCGGTCAAAATCGTCGCTGAAGGCGTAAACCGTCTGGTTGGACCCGAGATGGGCGTAATGATAATCACCCACTACCAGAGAATATTGCGCTATATCAAGCCAAACTACGTCCACATTCTCCTAGACGGACGAATGGTAAAGTCCGGTGGACCCGAGCTTGCGGAAGTCCTCGAAGAAAGAGGTTACGATTGGGTTAAAAAGGAAGTAATGAGCTAGGGAAGGTAGAGAGAACATGGCCATAAGCATAACCGATAAGGCAGCCGTCAAAGTCCACGACTATCTCAAATCAGTAAACGACTCCACTCTCAACCTTCGAGTCTTCGTGAAGGCGGGAGGCTGCGCAGGGTACCAGTTTGGGCTCAAACTCGACAAACCAGCCGAAAATGACATCGTGGAACACAAAAATGGTGTCACGATCGTCGCAGACCACAAGAGCGCCGACCTACTGGGCGACGCGGAAATAGACTATGTGGAGACAGAGATGGGCGGCGGTTTCAAGTTCAACTTCCCAGGCGACTACCTAACATGCGGTTGCGGTCACAGCTTCATACCGAAAGGGAAGGAGCAGGCCACTGGGGCACGCAGCCCCGAAGAACACCACGGTCACGAACACGTCTAGACCAATCTGTCTTTTCTAGCAAGCCTCATTCGGACTGTCAGCGGAGAGACTATGCAGAAGACAGTCCAATACAACGTGGAAAAAGTCAGGCAAGACTTCCCAATACTACAGCGAATAATCAACGGGAAACCATTCATCTACCTTGACAATGCTGCCACGGCTCAAAAGCCTCGACAGGTCATCGAGACGCTGGACCGTTTCTACAAAGAATACAATGCTAACATTCACCGAGGCATTTACAAAGTAAGCGAAGAAGCCACCGCGGCCCATGAGGAAGCACGGGCTAAAGTTGCAAGGTTCATCAACGCCCGTTCGCCGAATGAAATAGTCTTCGTCAGGGGGACCACTGAGGCGATCAACCTCGTCGCCCACGCATGGGGCCGAAAGAACGTGGGCCTCGGGGACAACATCATGCTTACCGAGATGGAGCACCATAGCAACATCGTCCCCTGGCAACTGCTTGCGAAAGAGAAAGGAGCCAGCTTGAAGTACGTCGGCATCACCGACCAAGGAATCCTAGAGAGATACGAGTTCCAGCAACACTTACAGAGTGGAGCCAAGCTATTCGCGGTTGCACACTCTTCAAACGTTCTCGGAACAATAAACCCCGTTAGGGAACTAATTCGCGAGGCTCACAAGACAGGATGCTGCGTACTAGTGGACGCTGCTCAGTCCGTTCCCCACATGCCCGTAGACGTCCAAGACCTTGACTGCGACTTTCTTGCCTTTTCCGGCCACAAAATGTGCGGGCCCACCGGTATCGGTGTCCTGTACGCGAAAGGGAACCTGTTTGACGAAATGGTCCCGTTTCATGGAGGCGGTGAGATGATAAGCGAGGTTCACCCCTACGAGTCGTCATGGAAGCCACCACCATACAAGTTCGAGGCCGGAACAACCAACATAGAAGGCGCAATAGGACTCGGGGCGGCCATTGACTACCTGTCAAATATTGGGTTGAGAAAGATACGGTTGCACGAACGAGAAATTACTGCTTACGCGATAGACAAGCTGTCGAGAACCAAGGGGATCACAATCTACGGGCCATCTGACCCCCAAGCAAGGGGGGGAGTCGTCAGTTTCAACTTGGGCGATGTTCACCCTCACGATATGGCAACCTTGCTGGATGAAGACGGAATAGCAGTTAGGTCGGGCCAACACTGCGCCCAGCCGTTGCACGAAAGGCTCGGAATCCCAGCAACGACAAGAGCCAGCTTCTACCTCTACAATACCGAGGACGAAGTTGACCGACTCGCCAACTCCCTGGAACGCGTCAGAGGAATCTTCAAGCTATGAGCTCCATCTACTCTGAGATAATCCTTGACTACCGCAACCCCCGGAACAAGGGAAAACTCGACAGGGCACAAATTCGGGCGAAAGACACCAATCCTCTCTGCGGAGACGTTATCGAGATACAGATGGAACTCGACGGAGATAGCAAGGTCAAGGACATCAGGTTCAACGGCATGGGCTGCGCCATCAGCCAGGCCTCTGCCTCAATGCTCACAGAACTCGTAAAGGGAAAATCGTTGGATGAAGCCAGGAAGATTTCCAAGGAAGACATTCTGTCACTGATAGGGGGGCAGTTGAGCGCTGTAAGGCTCAAATGCGCTCTCCTCTCCCTAAAAGTCATGAAGACCGGCCTCTACAATTACATAGGCTCGCTAGAAAACGCGAAGGAAGAACTGTCCTCGCTCTAGCGCTATATATACAATCATCCAAGCCTCGCTTCTTAGGAAAGTGTTAAATTCACTGAGGGATTGACCGGGCTCCCGCTGTCCACCCCGAGATATCCCACGGCAAGGGGTGCGAACAGCAGGAAATCAGGTTGGATAAGCAGGGTCCCGATCCCTCCTCGAAGGGAAGACACAGACGCGAAGAACGGGAAATTACAGCGTATCAGTCGTCAAGCCTGACCGAACAGACGAGGAGATTCATGCAGACATTGGATGGTGAAGTCTACGGGTACCTTCGAAACGCAGCCAGGATAAGAGGAGTCACCGTTCAGGGACTGATAAGAGCAGTGATCATTCCAGGCTATGTTGGGGAGCGGCGACCGAAGCTACTGTCGACCGATGATAGAAGCCCATCAACCCACAAAGTCTTTGGTCCACTTCTCGCCCCCTCTGGACAACTTTCTGAAGAGCTTTCCATGACCTCAAAGCAGAGTCCTACCCGCGCCCTTGTAGCCACTCATCAATCAAGGTCAACATAGATTTCCTCATTTTCCACTTTGAGGTTGTATTTTCTCAGAGACGTTTTGGCTGGCGGAGTGACCGCTTCACCCGAGTTGAGGTCGAATTGTGAAAGGTGTAATGGACACGTTACTCTTTCACCCAGCAGAAAACCGGTGGACAAGTCCGCTTCTTCATGAGTGCATGTCCCATCCCACGCACGCAGTTCGCCGTCCAGATTCACTACAAGCACTCTTCTTCCATCGTCAAGCTGCAAGCCCTTCAACGTACCGGGTGGTATCTCTGACAATGAGCAAACTTTGACCATTGCCACTTCGATTTTCCGCCTAGCGGTACTTGTAATGACGTTCAAAAAGGTCCGCGGAAACCGTTTCACCCTCAGGCTCCTCCTCGAACTCGGGCAGAGAATCAGCCCCAGGGGGAATCTGCCCCTTTCTGCCCATCCATTTCTCCTCGATCAGATACTGGATCGCTGCCCTCACCGTTCTCATAGGAATTCGTTGAACAGCAGGGTGGAGAAAGCCGACGATTATCAGCCGTTGGGCCTCGCTTAGGGTCAGCCCCCTAGCCATCATGTAGAACACCTGTTCTTCGTCAAC
>Ga0209235_1000542_pt1 | contig 19283 bp, 20 predicted proteins | sample GraSoi013_1_20cm_4_FD_185817 | JGI IMG/M metagenome (GOLD analysis project Ga0209235, IMG submission 185817) | Grasslands soil microbial communities from the Angelo Coastal Reserve, California, USA - Sample 09_25_2013_1_20cm (SPAdes) (version 2) | ecosystem: Environmental > Terrestrial > Soil >... | reverse complement strand
ACCATGTAGAATTCCGGTGCCTAGGCAAAGGGGATCTACCTGAAAGCTTCCAGGTTACAATCGCAACAAACCCACTCGATTTCAATGCAGTCAAAGCATCTGAGATAGGATCTAACTAGAAAATCACACATTTATCAAGACATGTTTGACATGCCCCGGCTAAGTTCAAGTGGTAATTGTTGCTTGGTGCGGGGGGGTGGGATTTGCGCACCAGTTTACCGGTACATATAACGGATATTTCCCCCTCCCTTAGCATGCGGGTAGGCTACGCTGATAGAAGCCATCTTTGAAAAGAAGGTAAAGAATGACTGGCTCGCCGAGGGCCGCGATGGTCATGCCTTTCTCTGTCAGCGCGTATTGCACCCTCGGCGGTCTGGTGCCCAAGACTGTTCTTCCTATGAGGCCCCGGTCCTCCAGCATTTTCAATTTCTTTGAAAGAACCCGTGAGCTGACTCCCTTCAAGGACTTACGGAGTCCTTCGAAACCTATCGGTTTGAGGGTGGACAGAACGGTGAGTATTTCGATGGACCATTTGCTGAAGATTGTCCTGACGATCATCAGGTTAAGCTCGGTAGACTCGGACGAGTTGCGCGGGAAGAAGGGTCTGGCAACAGCGATGGTCTCTTTCGACCAGGCGGCAATCGCCTCCCTAAGTTCCCCGAATCGCTCGTCTAAAATGTCCTGGAGCTCATGCTGCACGCCACCATCTTTTGAGCCTCTCCCTGGCTCTGTGGAGTGACCTCTGGTAAGCAGGCATCTTGTCAGGGTGGAAGCGAAAAACCGATACTCTTCGACTCGCTAATATACAACGTAGAATTTTTTCCGGACGAAAAGTAGTCGAACTTTAATAATCGCGTGGGTCGAAAAACCTGCAATAGTTACGCCCTAACAGGAAAGATACTTCCTAGGTTCTAGGGGCATACACTGTTGTTCCAGTAACCAACTTACCGAAAAGTCAACAGAATTTATTCCCATCATTTGCCGTCAAGGAGGCTTTGGGAAAAACGTTGAAGGAAACACAGCGATTGAAAATCGATACCTCAAAGACAGCTTTTGCAATTCTAACGGTTTCAATGATGGGACTCTTAGCGGCATCTTCCGTGCTCCCAGCCCTCGCTGATAGCACTACGACTTTTAGTGGAAGAGCGTTCGCAGTATCCGTCACTACACCATTAACCGGAGCCGTGACGCTTGCCGACACAGGACAATTACCACCACAAGGCGGAGAAATAGACGCAACAGTGCTGTCAGTACAGACGCAACAAGCCCAAGCAGAGGTGCTGCTCTCGGTCACAATGGGATTTGACCAACATGCGGAAAGCAGAGCTGCTGTAGCCGATGTAACCCTGCTCCCAGGAACCCCGAACCAAATCACAGCAGACTTTCTCCAGGCTCACTCACGAGCCACATGCGCAGGCGTATCTGGGGACAGCGAGGTCGTTAGCCTGAAACTGGCCGGCCAACAGATCATAGTATCTGGCCAGCCTAACCAGACCGTCAGTGTACCCGGAGTACTAACCCTTGTCATTAACGAACAGACAACATCGTCGAGCGGTGGAACAAATTCAATAACCGTAAACGCCCTTGACCTCACCCTGCCAAATGGCATTGAAGTCATTGTGTCAAGCGCCCACAGCGACATCACTTGCGGCACCCTGCCACCACCGAATGTGACAAAGGACTTTATGACAGGTGGAGGTTTCATCATAGTCAACGGTGCACATGCCAACTTTGGGTTCGTAGCGGGCCTCAAACCTGGCCAGACCACTGTGAGCGGACAGCTAAATTACATTGACCACTCCTCTGGCAACCATGTAAAGTCGACTAGCATGACAGCCTACTCTGGCTCAGGAGATTGCCGGACCTTCTCTGGAACTGTAGACGGACAATCGGTCAGCTTCACTGTGAACGGTTGCGACAACGCTGAACCTGGAAGAGGCGCAGACACCTTCATGATACGGCTGTCAAACGGCTACGGCGCATCTGGAGCCCTCGCGGGCGGAAACATACAACTGCACACCTAGAAAATCCTCACCGACAATAACCCCCTTCCTTTTTTTGGGGATACTCATCTGATGGCTGCGGTTCAAGTTTGGGAATAGGATTTGCGCACGAGTTTACTGGTAAACACAAGCGATCCCAACAACGTTCTAGCGTTGCGATGTTTTGAATTGTGGGTTCAAACCTTCTTCAAGATTATCACAAATTACCGATACGGGAAACGCATCGGAGGGGCTCCGGATCTGAGTCGTCCCGCCCACTCATCGCTCTAAGGAACATGATCTGAAATGATACTCCCAAGCAGGAGCCGAAAGATCAACTTTTCGTTGGTGTGGGGGTGGGATTTCCGCACCAGTTTACCAGTACAAATTAGCAAATTTCTTCCGGCTCTCTTTTCAAAGCAGACTCAAACGCGTGGACCGAGCGGACTTTGTATCCACGACCCAGGAATGATAACTAGTAGGTTCAAGGATTAGGCTACAAAAGGGGGGGGTTCTCGGATTGACCAGCCTGTTCTACTGTAGTATAAACAGTGTGAAGCCGCTGATCTTTTCGTTGAAGTTGATCCCTGCTCCCAGCACAGTCAGCTCTATTCCTTCATGCCAGCCGCCGGGCGGATTCCCGAGTTCACAGCCCACTTTCAGGACAGCGTTGAAGACTGGCGTATCGTGAACCTTCAATGTCACCTGTATGAGTGCAAGCCCGCCTTGAAAGTTCGATGGTAATCCTTGGACAGATCCGCTTCCGAATGAGTGGAACGCGAGCAGCTGCGTCGCCTGCCAGGTGCCCGATGCTCGTATGGTCCCGTCGGCCATCTTATGGACGAACGTGCCGCCGCCTGTCGCCGTCATTGAGCGAATGTCGAAGGTGCCCATTCCCGCGACCGCCACCATGTCACCATTCGGCGCGCTTGATACATCAGGGCAGGCATTCGGGGCAAGGCTGCAGAGAGGGTCTACACCTAACAGGTACTGGTAGGTCTTGTGGCCACTATCAGCGAAAGCTGGGGAGGGCAGAACCGTCAACAAGAGAGCGGATAGCAATAGAAGAACGCTCTTGGTTGTTCTCATCTTCCAACCTTCGGACGTTACCTCAAATCGGTCTTAAGCTATTGCCCAAATCAGGTATCCTAGTAAATCTGCGTATTTCCAAAGGTGACCTAGGATTGAGCTTATTGTGTACGGTCATGTTACGTCTTGACGTCTTTCAAGAGTTCAACCGTTTCATTCTGAACGAGAAAGAAACTGAACTGCACTTCGGGCAAGCATGCTCACCCCCAAAACATCTCGCCTAGTATCCTACCCACACTTCCAAATGCTCATTGTTGAAGACGTGTGGAGTTGATCGCAGACAGAGTTTTGCAAGATCGAATAAGGTTTCTACAAGTTCCTGTTGAAATTAAAGTGGTGCGGGGGGTGGGATTCGAACCCACGAAGGCCTACGCCACAGGATATCTCCTGAAGCCGGATCTTAAGTCAAGCACCACTCCTATCTGAGTGGTCCTGCCCCTTTGACCTGAATCCCGCCCTACAGGACAGGATCCCATAGAGGTCTCGGGAACCCCCGCTGGTATCTCAATCGGCCTCAATCCATTCTTAAAGCCAATCCAAATATGATGCCTAGAAGAGTATGATTCGGAACCTCCCACCGACACCTCTCGTTCTTCAGTCTGAGGTACAATCTCTACAAATTCCAGCAGGTGTCAGCATCCTTCTTGCGGAAGGGTCTGGCGGAAAGGATGTCTCCCAGCAGGACCGTTCAGAAATCTGTCACGCCAGATTCTGTCAAAGCACTCATGCTCATCGAAGCAATCGTTATCGCCTTCTTCTCGTTCTGGCTAGCTAACGAGTACGCCTACAACGTATACTTCCGGATATACGTGAACAGCATCTTTGTCGAACACTTCACAACCTACACAATCGCTCTAGGCCTGGGAATAGGCCTAGCTGGGACAGCTGTAGCGGCGACTCTCTACAAGAACCTACGAGATGCAAAAATGAAACTGGAATCAATTGCTCCTAAGATCAGAGGTTCTGTCGAGAAAATCCTAGCGAGTGTTCCCACAATGGAAGCGCAGACAGTCCTTCCCCCGGTAAGCTCTGTTCCGACCGACCAGCCTGCGCCGGAAGCCGCTTCAATCACCGTCTTCCCCGTTCCCTCTGTCTCTACTCCGCAGCCGACGGATGAAAAGAAATAATTTCCCTCAGGGTTTCTCGCCCAATTCTTCGGCGAACTCTGTCAGAAGTTCTTTTTGCCTGCGTGAGAGGTCGCGCGGGATCTCAACATCAACTCTTACGAGCTCATCTCCTCGCCCCCACCCTCCCAGCCTTGGGAAGCCCTTGCCTTCCAAGCGAAACACTGTTCCCGGCCTAGTCCCGGGTGGAATCTTTAGCTGTGCCTTACCATCAATAGATGACACTTGAAGCTCGCCGCCAAGGGCGGCTTTCGGAAAACTGACCTTGGTCTCGTAGAGAATATTGTCTCCATCGCGTTTGAACTCGGCGTGAGGCTTCAACCTTATCCGAACATAGAGATCTCCACTGCGCCCGCCCTGGGCAGCGTTCCCTTCCCCCTTGATTCGCAGGCTCTGGCCTTCGTCAGCCCCCGGAGGAATCTTCACCTGCAGCTTCGTTCTGGTTCGTGCAAGCCCACTCCCACCACAGTTCTTGCAAGGTTTCTCGATGATGCTTCCTTCCCCTCTACACTTGGGGCAGGTGGTTATCTGAACGAGCTGGGCGAAGCCGGCTCGACGCACTGTTTGGACCTGACCTCGGCCATGACAGGTGCTACAAGTCTTCCTGGAACTTCCAGGCTGCGCACCGGACCCGTTGCACTCCTTGCACTCTGCAAGGCGTGGAACTTCTATCTCTCTCGTCGCCCCGTGGGCGACCTCGTCGAAGCTAATCTGTAGGTCATGGAGCAAGTCTTCGCCTCTGACCGGGCCACTTGGGCTTCCAAAGTTCTCGAAGCCCCCGAATCCGCCAAGGATTCGTTCAACGAAGCTGCTGAAGCCCCCGCCGAATGTGCCGAATCCCATGTCTCGGAATATGGAGTCGAAGTCCGCTCCTCGGAAAATGTCTTCAGTGTTGTATTTCTGGTAGATTCCTTCTCTTCCGAATTGGTCGTATTGTTTTCTCTTCTCGTCGTCGGACAGTATCGCGTAGGCTTCGGAGATTTCCTTGAACTTCTCAGTGGCGTCTGGGGCCTTGTTCCTGTCCGGGTGATATTGTAGGGCGAGTTTGCGGTAGGAGCCCTTTATGTCATCCTTGGACGCGTTTCGAGTGACCCCGAGCACGTCGTAATAGTCTCGTTTCTCCATCCTTTCCGATTCATCTCGCTCTACCGAGAGCCTTCGTCCTTTACCTCTCTGAACTCCGCATCTACGACATTATCATCCTTAGACGGGTTGGGTCCGGGTGCCGCCGTTTGCTGGGTTGGTTCTTCGGATTTCTGAGCTGTCACTTTCTGGTAGATCTCGGTGCCTATCTTCTGAAGAATTCGTGAGAGCTCGTCACTCGCCGATTTTATCTTCTCAGCTTCCTTTCCTGATAGAGCCCCTCTCAAAACCCCGGCCGCCTTGTCGATGGTCTCAACCTGTTCCTTCGTGATCTTATCCTTCAACTCGTCTTTTGTCTTGTCAGCAGTGTAGAGCATACTTTCCGCAGTGTTCCTCAGTTCCACCTCTTCTTTCCGTTTCTTATCCTGATCAGCGAACTCCTCGGCTTCGTGCACCATTTTCTCCTTTTGATCCTTCGAAAGCTTTGTCGAAGCAGCAATCGTGATCTTGTTCTCCTTCGACGTCGCTAGGTCTTTCGCAGATACGTTCAGGATACCATTAGCATCGATGTCGAAGGTCACTTCGATTTGGGGAATGCCTCTCGGTGCTGGCGGGATTCCAGTTAGGTTGAACATCCCTAGGGATATGTTGTCCGAGGCCATGGCACGCTCTCCTTGGAGTACGTGAATCGTGACCGTGGTTTGCGAGTCGGCTGCGGTCGAGAATATCTGGCTACGTTTTGTCGGAATCGTGGTGTTTCTCTCCATAATCTTTGTAGCGACGCCTCCCAAGGTTTCTACGCCTAGTGATAGCGGTGTGACGTCCAGCAGGAGGATGTCCTTGACCTCTCCGGCGAGAACTGCGCCTTGAATGGCCGCTCCGACAGCAACGCATTCCATTGGGTCAACGCCACGCTCTGCTTGTTTGCCGATTATGTCTTCGACGAATTTTCGGACGAGTGGCATGCGAGTCTGGCCGCCGATGAGTATGATTCTATTCACGTCCTTCGGGGTAAGTTTCGCGTCATCGAGGGTTCTCTTGATCGGTGTCTCAACTTTCCGGACTATGGGATTGGCGAGCTCTTCCAGCTTGGCCCTAGTCAGGGTTGTGTGGAGATGTTTGGGCTGGGATGAGTCTGCTGAGATGAACGGCAGATCTACATCAGTTGTGAGCAGGGTGGAAAGTTCGATCTTTGCCTTTTCGGCGGCTTCCTTGAGCCGGGTCATGGCCGTGCGATCGTTTCGGAGGCTTATGCCTGTCTGGCGCTGGAACTCGGTCAGTAAGTACTCGACGATCGCGTTATCAATGTCGGTCCCACCTGTCTGCGTGTCTCCACTGGTCGCTAGAACTTGGAAGACTCCGCCGCCGAACTCCATCAGAGTTACATCGTGTGTTCCGCCTCCGAAGCTGAACACCATGATTTTCATCTCCTTGTCGGCCTTGTCCAGGCCGTAGGCGAGACACGCGGCGGTGGGTTCGTTGATTATTCTGGCGACCTCGAAGCCGGCGATCTCTCCGGCGTCCTTGGTTGCTTGTCGTTGATTATCGTTGAAGTGGGCCGGGACGGTGATGACTGCTTTCTTTGTAGGTCGTCCCAAGAACGTCTCGGCGTCCTGTCTTATTTTCTGAAGTATGAATGCCGAGAGCTGTTGTGGGGTATAGTCCTTCCCGGCGATGTGGACCTTGTAATCCGTGCCCATCTTCCGCTTGATCTCGATGATCGTCCCGTCAGGATTCGTCGCGGCCTGCCTCTTAGCAGGCTCACCGACTATCAACTGGCCATCCTTGGTGAAGGCGATGACAGATGGGAACATCTTCCCGGCCGCAGTCTGTCCCTCAGCGCTCGGAATAACGACCGGGCGTCCAGCTTCCATTATCGCGGCCGCCGAATTCGTTGTCCCCAAGTCTATTCCTATGATCTTCTCTGTCTCAGGCTTGCTCATTGTCCTCTCTCTCCTCTAGATCACGCTTCTCGGATTTAGACTCACGCCCAACGGAGTTCTCCGCTACCTTGACGATACTAGGCCGGAGGACCTTTCCCCTCAGGGTGTATCCTTGCCGGACCTCTTCCACGATAGTTCCCTCCTCTTCGTCCGACTCGACTCGCAGTGCAGCCTCGTGGAGGTCAGGGTTGAACTTTGATCCGATGCTCTGAATCTTCTCAACTCCCTCTCTTGAGAGAAGGGTCTGTAGCCGTTTGTGGACCATTCCTACGCCTTCGGTTATTGTCGGGTTTTCCTTGCTCTCCCCCGCCTCTCTGAGGGCTAGCTCAAGCTCGTCGTTCACTACTATGAGGTCGGACAGTAGTCGTTGGTTTCCGAACTGTCTGTTGTCGGACATCTCCTTCTCCACTCTCTTCCGATAGTTCTCGAAATCTGCCTGGAGATACTGCAGACGTCGTAGATAGTCGGCAGATTTCGCCTTCTCTTTCTCCAACTCTTCGATAGCCTCTTTCAACCTCTTTTCGACGTCTTCTTCTTTCGAGGGTTCCTTGGAGGATGGCTGAGCCTCCACGGTTTCGGTTACAAGATGTCTCTTTTTTTCACCCATCACAATCACTCCTTCCTGCCCTCGCCAAATTCCATAATGCTAAGCTACAATCGACTTGGAGCGTCTGGGAAAAATTAAACCTTCTGACACAGCGACTACAGATACCGAGCAATAAGTGCGAACTGCCGCCTACGGGGCCCATTTTTTGGAGATTCCATGAAATGATGGGATGTGTTTCTCCTAGGATGCTGGTTTGGTTACGCTTGGTTGATAGCTCGCATTTGGAATGGTAGATTCCATTCGGAGGATCAAGTATGGGTCTATTGAGTCATCTAACACATCCGAAGGGTAAGATTTGGATCGCTCTCGATAAGGCGACTTTCCAGGAAGGAGAGCCGGTTGTCGGCAAGGTAAACATCGAAGCGGAAGAGTACATTCAGTCCAAAGGAGTGAAAGTGGAAGCACGGGTCGTTGAAAGCTGGAATGAGATGGTCTGGGTCACTCTCCCTAACAACCAGCGGATCCAAGAGAACCAGCGTCGAACCAATAACCTCTATCAGCGTGATGTTCAAGTCGCGGGGCCCACTGATTTTGGAAAAGGCCCGGCTCAAACATTCCCCTTCAGCGTCGGTATCCCTCCTTGCCGACCGACACGGGGCGGGTCCTCTGTCCAGAACCTGTTGAAGGCTGTCTTGGAGAGTCACGGCAGACCTGACCTGACTAATGAGACTCAAATTGCATTCGTCCCGGCAGGAACCTATGGTTCGCCGATGAACGTTGGATATGGACCGGGACCTATGCCCACAGGCTACGGACCAAACCCTGGTTATCTGCCAAATCCGGGTTATGGAATGCCGCCATACCAGGGCTATGGGCAGCCGGGCTACGGAATTCCACCGCCTCAGCAACAGCAAGCTCCATCTGTTAAAGTCCGCTGCAAGTATTGCACCGGACTCATGGATTCGAACGCGGTAAACTGTCCAACCTGCGGCGCACACCAGTAATCCCGTCTATCGTTCTACGTCGAGGACGATACTAGCAGGACACCGGCGACTATCAACACAGCGCCTGTTCCCGAGACGATGTTGAACGGATCATTGAATATTACCACCGATAGCGCGACGGCTACGATGACTTCTATTGGGAGAATGACAGAGGAAATGGTCGGGGATACTGTTTCTAGTCCTTTCATGAGGAAATAGTAAGCTCCTAGTGTCGCGACCACGGCAAGGAATGCAACATAGAAGACCGCGTCCCAGCTAAAGTTGATGGAAGTACCTTGATCCAAGGGAATTGCGAGGATCAGAAGGGCGCTTGTGATCAGAATCATGCCTCCAGTGACCGCTCGTCCGCCTTTCTGGACAACGAGGTCCTTCGAATAGATGAAGACCAATGCTATGGTAACCGCGGTCGCTAGTATCAGCACGTCGCCTAGAAACTGGGCCTGACCCAAGCTCACAGCTCGACCTCGGGTTACCACCAGGCTCGCTCCAAGAAATCCTGACAATACTCCAAGACCCTTTTTCACGGCCATCTTCTCGCTTCTACGGGCCCAGGATAGAACTGGAATCATCAGCGCCGCCGTGCTAATTATCAGAGCAGCATCAGAGGAAGTTGTGAACCTCTGCCCCTGGAACTGCAGGACGTATCCGAAAGCGTTAACGAATCCGACAATCCAGATGGGTCTCGCTCGCAAAAGGGTCCAGTCAACCCATCCCTTTCGACGAAGAAGCAACAAGACCAGAACAGAAGCTAGCGAGAATCGAAGAGCGACGAATAGGTTTGCAGGAAGAAGGGCCAGTCCGAGCTTGATTACAGGGACGCTAGTACCGAATAGTATCCCGGAAAATACTGTGGCAAGGATTCCAGTTCTGGGAGCCGACTTCTTCAGCCTCTCGAATGGGCGCGATCTTCGGCGCTGGTTTTAGAGGTATAGGACCGTGTCAAAGGGACGAGCGAGCTGAGATTCAGCTAGGCTTATCTTCAGGTGGGACCCTAATTCATACCTCGATATGAGCACTGCGAGTCTCTTGGAGAGGGAGCAGGTCGAGTGCGCGTACTGTAAGGATTCCAAACCAGCTTCAGAGACGACCTGGTTCATGGCTGAGCCAGGCGAAAAATCCGTACGGTTATGCGACTTCTGCTACGAGGAAGCAAGGAAACAGCTTCGCCTCCTCAGGATTGTCCGAAACCGCGGGGACTACCCCGTAGAAGCAGCATCCTAGCGAAAGAACAACCTCCTTGATACACGAACTAGTACGCTTCTGGGAGCGTAGCCCATAGTCGCGAGCCACAATTAGTCCTCCACAAAGGGTTATTGCCCGTTCAAATCCCCAGGGCTTGATAGCCCCAAATTTGTCATCAAACGATAGAGTCGTCGTTCTAGGCTGTGGAATGGGAGGCCTTGCAGTGTCAAGTCTCCTAGCCGAGAGCGCTCCCAAAGCGTCAATTACGATCGTGGAGCAAAAGAAAATCTTCGAGTTCCCACCCTCCTTCCCCTTATTGGCGATGGGTCGCCGTGAACCCGGAAAAGTTCGACGTGCCCTCTTGGCCCCGAAGAAACGGAAAGTCCGCTTGGTGACAGATAGAATCAATTCGATTAAGACTTCCTCAAAGACGGTTAAGACCGGATCAGAAGAGTTGCATTATGATCACCTAGTCATTTCGATGGGCGTCGACTACTCGCCCTGGGACATCCCAGGCATGGAAAGATTCGCTCACCAATTCTACGATTTTGATTCGGCAATGAAGCTGCGCGACGCCTTGAAAAATGTTGAAAGCGGAAGGTTGGTAATTGGAATATCTCGCTTGCCTATCAAGTGTCCGGTCGCGCCTTATGGTCTAGCACTGCTATTGCAGGATCATTTCGCTAGAGCGAAGAAGAATGTTACAATCGAGTTTTTCACCCCAGAGCCTCATCCCGCTCCAGCTGCCGGTCCTGTGATCGGCAAACAGGTGGAGAGGCTTCTAGCAGCGAAGGGAATAGTGTATCGCCCGAAAGTCAAGCTTTCAAAAGTGGAAAAGGACAAGGTGGTGTTTGAGGGAAAGACGGAGCTCCCATATGATCTGCTGATTGTTGTTCCACCTCACAGGTGCCCGAGCTCGGTTGTTGAGGCGGGGTTAACGGATTCGTCCGGCTGGGTCCCCGTGAGTCCGCAAACCTTGGCCACTAGGTTTGAGAAGGTGTATGCAATTGGGGATGTAACCGCGATCGAGACTCCACATGCGCATGTTCCGTTTCTGCCAAAGTCAGGATCATTCGCACTTGGCCAGGCTGAGGTCGTCGCGAACAATATTGCAATGTCGATCACGGGGAAAGGGGAACGAAAGATCTGGGATGGAACTGGGTCATGTTTTCTCGAAGTGAACAGGGGAGAAAGCGCTATGCTTCGGGGCGAATTTCTCTCGAACCCTCCGAGACTGGAATTTCACCCACCGCGTCGAAAATGGCAGATTGAGAAGACGAAACTGGAAGAATACTGGATGAAACACCGATTCTAGGAACCCAGCTCGTCGGGAAAAGCTACCGAATAGCCCAGAATGAACCCTGTTTTGCGATCTGGGCGGTCACTTCAAGATTCTCCATAGATTCACTGGGCTAATCGAGTTTTTCGCCAAGCCATTCCAGCCAGGATTGCGCCCTGTTCGCCCTGACTCGCCCATTATTACCACCGGACAGCAGGTGTTCTAGAAAATATGGGGTCTTAGCGACCGACCCTCGCGTCGCATGAGAGGGAGAAACGGAGGAGACCGAATGTAATACCTTGGAACTAGAAACTTGTTCGCGGCTCGCTCTCGATTGTGAAGTCGATCCTAGATACTGGTGGAAACGTGTTCTTGTTCTTAGCCGGAGAGCGTGTCTCCAGGTTCGGTTTCAGACGAGGTCTTCACGGCTTTCCGCCACTCTCTCGCCTTGTCTCCGAGTCTGTGAAGTAACTTGTCCTCTTCGCGTGTGAGAAGTTCGCCTCTACTTATCTTACTTCGAAGCGAGGATATTGTCATCTCGTCTTCCTCTATTGGATACCCTGACTCTTCGATAGAGCGCAGAAGCAGCCTGGCCGGATTCTCTCCCGCCCCTACAACCTGTCTCTCTACTTTTTCGCTCTCAACGCTCACCCTGCTCGGCCCAGTTGAGACTGGTTTGAAGGCGCGAATATCAGTGATCGCGCCTGTGCGTTCTGAGGAGTTCTTGAGAGACGGCGTTACCTTCATCCCAATTGATACTTGATCGGGATCCACGTCAAGAAAGTGGACTATCCCTCCCTTGACTCCTTCGAATTTCACAAGGCCGACCGTCATCGGCGAATCAGTTTCAGTACCTGATCTGTCCTGGTTGACCGAGGTGAAGCTGTAGATGTAGCCCGGCTTGTCCATTGGGAACTGGTCTTTCATTTCGATGAAGCAACTGGGACAGTACATTCTAGCTGGAATGTATGTGCTCTTGCATTTGGAACATTTCGAGACCAGGAAGCGGCCATTGTCTCGGAGTTCACGTCGGAATTCTTCACCTGCAACTCCTGCGGTGTAGTGATATTCCAGAGGTATGCTATCCGTCCAGCGGCGAGCCTGGCCCGGTTGAACAAGTTTCTCTAAGATTGGCATGTTCTACTCCTCTCCCACCGGTTTGAAGTAACGGATGTCGGTGATTGCGCCTTGCCGCTCGCTTGATGATTTCCATACGGCCTTGACCTTCATTCCTACCTTGATCTTTGAGGGTTCAATTTCTCCGAGGTTGTGGAGGATTCCCATTCCGGGAGTCGCGCCGTCGAGATCTACTACGGCGACGAGTATCGGTGTTTTCAATCGTCTAGCGTCGGTGCCCACATGCGAAATCGAGTAGGTATTGACGGTCCCTGTGTCCTTGATGTGGACCCATTCGTCGGTGGGCCTGAAACATTTCTCGCAATACATCCTAGGCGGCACAAGAATGCGTTCGCAATTCATACATTTTCTCGCGATGATCCTTCCTTCTTTCAGGTCGGCTAGGAAGCGGCTGATTGCGACCCCTGCGGCCCAGCTGTACTTCGGCTCAAACTTGTAGACAACATCAAGGTATTTTCCATCCTTCACGTCCTCAGGGGTAATTTCGTGGCCCGGATAGCTTGTGATCTTCTGGGACAATTTCATCCTCCTCCTTTAGGACCTCATTACCGCGACCGTTCCGACCTGCATCAAGTCTCCCCAGGCCTGGGCGAGACCTGTTCGAGCGTCCTTCTTCACTTGTCTCTTACCTGCTTCTCCGCGAAGCTGCCAGAAGACCTCGCATATCTTCATCATACCAGCCGCCGCGATCGGGTTACCAACGCCCAGCAACCCGCCTGAGGGACAGACTGGCAGATCACCGTCCCGCTGGGTTACACCGTCGACAGCCATCTTGGCCGCTTCTCCCTTTCCAGCTAACTGTAGTCCTTCCATGTGGTGAAGTTCCTTGTAGTCGAACGGGTCGTAGACTTCTGCGATATCGATCTCTTTTCTCGGCTTCTTGATCCCTGCCATCTTGTAGGCCATCCATGCAGCCTTCTCAACATACTCTGGATAGGCTAAGTCACGGTTCGTCCAGTGTGTACTATCAAGGGTCCACCCCACACCGTCCAGCCACACAGGCTGGTCTGTCAGTGTCTTCGCAACCTTCTCGGAGGCAAGAACTACAGCCGCAGCCCCGTCACTAGGGGGACTCACGTCCAATCTCTTGACGGGCCAGCAGATGGGCTCGGAATTCATGACGTCGTCGACAGTTATTTTGGCGCCTAGTTGTGCGCATGGATGATCGACTGCGTTTCCCTTATTCTTCACTGAGACGGTTGCGATCTCTTCCTCCTTGATTCCGTACTTGTGCATGTATCGCCTCATCTCCAGAGAGAAAATCCACAACAAGGTTGTGCCGAGCGGCCGCTCCAAGATCTGATCGAATATGCTCCAGAAAGCATACTGAGGATGAGGGTGCAAAGGTGACATTTTCTCTTCTGCAACGCAGAGACAAGTATCGTACATTCCCGAGGCAACGTTCCACCATCCGCCGATAGGCGTGAAGACTCCGGTTCCACCGCCCACGTAGACGCGCTGGTTGGGCTTGCCTATCCCACCCATCCCGTCTAGCAGGTATTCACCCTTCATGTGCATGCCATCGAAGGCGTCAGGTGCCGATCCAGATACCACGGACTGGATGTCTCTCAGTTCGAGGCCTGCAGAGTCGAGGGCCATTCTTGTTGCTTCGAAGGAGAGTTCTTTCGGGCTTTCCAGCATTCGGCGTCGGAATAGTGTCATACCCGCTCCAATGATCGCGACTCGATTTTTCATCTCCAGGTTCCTCCTAGTTCCCCAGTACCGCTACTGCACCGGTCGCAGTCGGTATTCCTCTCCAGCTCTGAACGACAGCTTTCTTTGCTCCTGGAATCTGAAGGCGTCCCGCTTGTCCTCTGAGTTGTAGAACTGCTTCGAGTACTCTGTGCAGACCAGTCGCCTCTAACATGTGTCCAACACCAAGGGACCCGCCTGAAGCGTTCACAGGCAATCGCCCATCTCTGTCGAAGCTGCCTGACTCGACCATTTTGCCTGCCTTGCCCTTCGCAGCAAGTTTGAGGGCTTCGAGGCTCTGAAGTTCCTTGTAGGAATAAGTATCATCCACTTCTGCGAGGTCAAAGTAGGTCGCCGGGTTTCGTACGCCCGCCATCTTGTAAGCGCGAGCGGCCGATTGTTCCGCATAAGCGGCCCTGGCCATGTCTCGATCCTCTATTAGTGGAGTGTCAGAACTCCACCCGATACCGTTTATCCAGACAGTATGGTTGCCCAGCTTCTTGGCCTTCTGGGCTGATGCGAGAACGAAGACAATACTTCCGTCGATAGTCTTACTTGATTCCAATTCGGTGAGCGGTGAAGCTGCAACTTTCGAGTTGAGCACCGCCTCCTTGTCCAGATTCGCTCCGTGAACTCCGCGAGGGTTCAGCAGCGCGTTCTTCTTGTTCTTGACCGCAACCTGCGCACAAAATTCTCTCCTTGTCGCAGTCTCTTTCAGGTACCTCGCCATTTCCAGCCCTGCCACAAACCTAGGGTCCGCGTTAACATGATGAGTATAGATCGGGTCTAGGGCAAAGCTTGAGATCTCATCCGGGTTTAGAACGTCCGAGATCTTACTGTGAGACTCAACAACTGCTACGTCTGCTATTCCGGACATAATATGCATACACGCCGTTGCTAGCCCGACAATTCCATCGGATGAAATGGTGCACAATGGTCTGAGGACGGCACCCAGCTGGTCAGGCATGTACTCGTCAGTTATGCTGATTCCTTCCCAGAAATCCTCAGTGCAGCAGATGAAGCTCTGAACATCTTTTCGAGGGTCTATTCCAGCGTCCTCGTAGGCGCGACTTGCGGCTTCAAACATCAGCTCTCGAGTTGAGAGACCAGGGGTCATAGAGTCGAAGCCCGAATGTCCTACGCCCACTATTCCGATTCGTAGCGGCAAGACGCTATCGGGAGCGACGGCGTGAGCGTGTTTACTATAAGACTTCCGCGAACAAAATGCTCACTGCGGTGGTGGAGCCGAGGCCGATGATGAAGCAGGCAACGGCTGTGAAGGAGGAGGCTGTGGAGACCGGGCCCTAGGAGTTCCACATGTTGTGCAGAAGTATTCTGCTGGACCCAGAGGCTTACCGCACGCTCCGCAATACGCCGCGGGGATTGCAATTGGATACGGCGATGTAACTGGCATAGCGGCTCGGCGAGCCTGTTCTCTCCTCAATGCCACAATTACAACTGCGATGGCGACGGCGATGGGTGGCATGATAACGGTGAGAAGCTCTGCGATGCTGAAGACAGGGATTGAGATGTTGGCTGGTCCTAGCACACTCGTCCTGAAGACGGATTGCACTCCATACGGTACTATGACACGCAGGCTGTAGTTGCCTGGAGGCAATTGTGCGAGAGTTGCATTTCCTTCAGAGTCCGTTCTTACCGTCTGATTAGTCGAGTCAGGAAGGAATGTGAGAACAGTCGCTCCGGTAACGGGCAGAGAGTAGAATCGACCAACTACACGAACAGGAATTGAGAAAACATTTCCCTGGATCGTCTGGCTTGATACCGAACTAGAAACCAAGGTATTGTTTACAACGTTGACACCGTGCCAGTACGCATAGTTAATTTTGAAAGTGCTGAATTGAGGGATATTTTGGGACCCGTAGCTGGTATAGTACAGTACGCTGCCGTTGTTCAGGTCCAGGAGTGAAATCCAATCAGGGGTGAACGGATTTCCACTGTGATCGATGAAATTGAAAGTGAGCTGAGTGGGAGACGAAACTGACGTTGGCCAGAGTGTGGTCGCAGAGGCCGGCTGGCGAATATTGCTTCCCGCGAGGAAATCATCTCTGTGTCCTTCAACTTCCCAGACGCCGTACAAGTTAGGCAAGCCTGTCTGGCTACTATAACCGTAACAACAATGGCTTACCCCCGTTGGCATTTGGTGCCACGGACCGGCCTGATGTATTTCCAGATCCTTGAACTCGGCAGGGCCAATTATGTCCTTGTTGTCTGCGGCTTGGGCTACTTCTGCGATTCCTGCTGGAGCTTGGTTGCCTGAACTAGTTGCGCTGGCTCCAAGGTAGTTCTTGTCCCCAGGTGGCGGTGATTTTCCGAGAAGATTGCCATCCATGTAGAAAGACCAGACGCCGTTGCCGGTGTGGACCATTGAGTATGTGTGCCATGATCCAATGGGCCCGGCTGACCCTTCAGGGCCAATTATGGGTGGACAGTCACAGTTTGGGGTGTAGAAGGTTTCGAAGAACCAGGCGCAACAGTAGGTTTGGCCGGTCGTGCTCAATCCGTTGAGATATCCTACTTGGACGAAACCGCCTGTTGAGAGTAGAGTGCCTACCCAGTAAGAATGCGCATCATTTCGAACCTGGTCATACACCGTTCTGATCGTAATGTTTGCGCCATCAACATTGTAACTGCTGCTGTCGCCAATAGCTCCGATCTGGAACCAGTAATAGCCTCCAAGAGCATAGGTGGCTTGGAGAGGTCCTTGTCTAATTGGCTGTGGGACGAGGCCCAGGTTGGAACTAGTTGCAAGTGAGTTATGCCCGAGAGCGATGAAAGACTGGAGACCTGCCACGATGCTGAGGATGACTAGGGCAATCCTAAGGGTCCGTGTCCTCATCGCTTAGATCCTTCATTGGTAGTGATAGAAGCGTTCCAATTTTAGGAGTATGGAACTCTCCTCCGTGGCTCAATCAAGAATTCGTTCTTGGCTAAGGTATAAACCGGAGCTTCCAAAAAAGGAGTTTCCTAGAGGCTAATCGCATGGGTTTCTTCGGGAACGAGCAGAAAGAACTCATCCAGATGATATACGGATCCAGCTCTGAAGACCATCTTCTCCTCCTTGACTCTCTCGGAGATTTCATCGAGAAAGAGATCGCGCCCACCGCCCGAGAGATCGACGTTAATGCGCAATTTCCGCGCGAGAACATTACCAAGATGTTCGAGCAGGGTTTCACAAGCATGGGTTTTCCCAAGGAGTACGGCGGCCTTGAACTTCCCTGGCCAGTCTATGTCGCGGCCATGGAGATGGTCGGCAAGGCATGTGCCAGCACTGCTCTCTCACTCGCAATTCACGGAACCTGTTGCGAAGGAGTACGGCAATTTAGTAATCCGGAGCAGAAGAAACAGTTTCTTCCCGGAATGATCAGCGGAAAATCCTTTGCCGCGTTCTCTCTAACCGAGCCTGGCGCAGGATCCGACGCGCGAAACATGCAAACCCAGGCCCGATTGGACGGGAGCGACTGGATAGTTAACGGAACGAAAATGTTCACCACAAACGGAGGCTACTGCGACTTGTACTTCCTCTTCGCCAAGACTCCGAAAGGCCCGTCCGCATTTCTGGTAGATTCGAAAAAAGCAAAATCGAGCAAAGACATTGAAAAGCTCGGCGTGCGAGGATCAGTCACTTCAGAGGTCGTGTTTGAAAACGCAAAGGTCCCGAAAGAAAACCTGGTAGGAACGGAGGGAGAAGGTTTCGAGTACGCTAAGAGAATGCTCTGGGGCGGACGCGTAACGATCGGAGCCCTCACAACCGGAATCGCCCAAGCTGCCTTCGAAAAAGCCGTGAAGTACAGCAAAGAGAGGACTGCGTTTGGGAAGACGATATCCGAGTTCGAGATGACCCAGGCGAAGCTCGCGGACATGTTGACGATGATTAATGCATCACGCATGATGGTCTACCGCGCAGCGCACCTGAAGAGCCAGGGAAAGCCATTCGAGTCTGAGGCCGCGCAAGGCAAACTATTGTCCACGGAGAGCGCGCTCAAGGTGTGCGATGAGGCAATTCAGATCTACGGAGGCTACGGGTACGCGAACGAATTCGATGTTCACCGGCACTGGCGGGACGCGAGACTGATGACCGTGGGCGAAGGAACCTCGGAGATAATGAGGCTAATCATCTCCAAGAACATCCTCCATCCCTCGTAGAATCAGAGCTTCTTCTCGTAGAGGCTAGCTTTCCAACCTGGCATCTCCGTGTCTCTAATGTGGGTGAATCCGGCTTTCTCGTAGTATTCGCGAATTATCTTGTTGCTTGCGATACAGTCGAGGCGTAGGAACCTCTTACCTTCTGCTCGAGTTTTGTCCTCAGCCCAGTGAAGCAATCTGAGGCCAAGGTGTTGGCCGGCGCGGGAGCGTACCATGGCAAGCTTGTGAATGTACCCGGCATCTGGTGGGAGGTCGCCCCAGAACTTCCTGTCGTTCCACTGTAAGGTGATTGTCCCCACAGTCTCTTTGACATCCTTCACAACGTAGACCTCGCCTCGGTCAATATTGTCTTTGATGGTCTGCCGGAAAGTCGGGCTGGCCAGCCATTGGGTCTCAAGCCCCTTTGAGGATAACCATCGAGAGGCCTCATCAAGAATTTCTAGAACCTTATCGAGATCGCCCTGTTGTGCTTTGATAATCCTGACCTCGGAAGCGATTCCGACCAAGCCCTTGACCCTAACCCTAACTCTTGCCTTCGCGAGATTTGGATATTCCCAGGGCACGTACAACGTGGGAGTCTTGTCTTGGGCTGTTCTCGGAGATTCTGAGCTGTGTTACCGCATATCCACTATCATGGTTAGACATCGGCTATCATTAGCCCAGCCAATGGTCCTAGCGACCCAACCATGAAAGCCAAGAGCAAAGCCAAGGCGAAAACACGGTCGAGATCTAAGACAAGAGCCAAACCCAAGAAAAGCCGAACAACTAGGACAACCGCCACCCCGAGACCAGCCTCAATTACAACCCCACCCTTGAGCCCCGACTTCAAGACCTGTGAAGAGGTCGAAGTAGGAGATATCGGCGGGTTCGGAATCACGACCGAGGAACGAATGGAACGGGAGACCCGTTGCACCCAGCGCGCAACCCAACTCTGCAAGAGCTGTATGAGGAACCTTTGCAATACCCACTACGACCTACTTCACAAGGATCACGACAATCCCGTAAGCCACCATTCAGGGCCAAGCCCAGTTCAAGTATAGACGGCTAATCGGGGACA
>Ga0209235_1000539_pt1 | contig 19325 bp, 13 predicted proteins | sample GraSoi013_1_20cm_4_FD_185817 | JGI IMG/M metagenome (GOLD analysis project Ga0209235, IMG submission 185817) | Grasslands soil microbial communities from the Angelo Coastal Reserve, California, USA - Sample 09_25_2013_1_20cm (SPAdes) (version 2) | ecosystem: Environmental > Terrestrial > Soil >... | reverse complement strand
GGTTTCTACTTTTTGGCGTAGACTTTTGCGGTGAACGATTGCTCAGCCTGGTTGGCTGTGCCATCGATCCATCCCTTTGTGTTGTTGAGCCACGATAGGCGCGGTGATTGGGTCATGAAGTGAACGTCTCCTTCGAATGCGATTGTTCCCGGGCCAGTCTGATGGCCGTGACCTTTGCTCGTTGTGACGACCATGTCTTGCCCTGCCATCTGGACGCCTTTGCCTTCCCATTCGCTTGTGCCGTCAGGCTTCATGTGGATGCTGATGGTCTCCATGAAATTGGCCTGGTACTTGCCGGTGATCTGGCCGATGTCGTTGTTCTCCATCTTGACGCCGCTAGAGCTGATGTCTTTGATGCTGAAGCTGTCGGTCTTTCCGCGTAGCTCGGCGATTACCTCGCCCTTGGTCTGCTGTTGTGACTGCATGTTTCTCGCTCAGCGGGGACTAAAGCTACTATTTGAACAGGCGTCTCTACATATCAGAAAGACTTGAGAGAATTGGATCTGGAACAGAATCGGGGATCCAAGGGCGAGTTGTGAAACAGAAAAGGGGAAGCTGAGAATCCGGGCGATTTGATTCGATAGGGCGATTGCCAGTCAATCACTCTTTCGCAGATTATCAAAATCAGAGAAACGCGTCTCTTCAACGGCCGGTACTCACACATAGGACCAATGGTGCCTATTCGCTGATATTCGGGGATGCCCCTGTCATGATGCCATGCAGTTCAACCGGTACACTGTCACCCACGGGCTAAAGGTGGGCGCTCTAGGCGGTGTAGTGGGCGCTCTGGTCCTAGGGGTCCTTGCTGGTATCAGCGCCTTCATCCTCGACCAAGAGGTCTTCTACGTTACAATCGCGCAGAAGCTGGGCCTTGCTTCGCCGGAAGTATCCGGCTGGGCGCTACACTTCGCTGTAGGGATTATCGCGGGCAGCCTCTTCATCGCCACAACTGCCCTAATCCAACGGTTCGCGTTGGATACTCGCCGGAAGAGCTTCTGGGTCGGACTGCTCGCCGGAGTAGTCATCTGGATAGTCGTCTACGTCCCAATCACAGACCTACTCGTACCCTCAGACCTCTCGAACCTGATGTTCGCTGGAGGCAGCTTCATCTTCCACCTCGTCTACGGAGTCGTCACAGCCCTGACCAGCCTCTGGCTAATACGGAGGACCGTAATTCGTCCCATCACGGTAGACCCACTCGCAAAAGCCTGGAACTAGCCCACCCCCGGCAGTCTCGCCCAGAACAAGCCCAGATCGCAGATCCAAGCACGCGCTTTGAAACTGTGACATTTTCACGCTGAATCATATCGATAACTTGCACCTACGAAAACACCGGACAAGCTTGTTCCGCGCGACAATCCAGAATCTAAGCCCAGAACAGGTTCAACCGGCGGGACCCCTCTTCAAAAATCTCAAAAACGTTGATCCCCGGGACACAAAACTGCTCTTTGAGGGAGAGGCATCGTACCATTCTCCACCCAACCTTACGTTAGCCTCGAAGACCAGGGTTCGGAACATTCGGAAGAAATATGAGTAGTACCCAAAGGGACGAGAATCCGTCATGCTCCCCACCCCCGCTTCCAAGCTGTCCAGCGACAAACTCGTCAGCCCGGACAATCCTAGCTTTCGTCCATTAGACATTGACACGCTCTACCATACCCGCGCCATCAACTCCCTCCGATGGTCAGTCGACGGAGAATTCCTCTACTTCGACACAAACATAACCGGCCGATACAACATCTGGCAGGTCCCAAGCAACGGAGGCTGGCCCGCCCAACTGACAGTCTCCGACGAGCGAAACATGCTCGAAGACCCCTCCCCCGACGGCCGACACCTCCTATACGCACAAGACGAACAGGGCAACGAGAAGCCCAACCTCTACCTACTAAGCCTAGAAGACTACACCGTCAAGAACCTCACCCAGACAGACAAGATCGGCTACAGAGACATGAGATGGTCCCCCGACGGAAAATCGCTCATCTTCGCAGCCGAACGAGAATCGCCAGGCGCCTATCCGATCTGGCAGATGGACCCCGCGACCGGGACGGTCAAGAAGATCGTCACCAACGAGGCAGGCGACTGCGAGTTCCTCGAGTACAGCCCCGACGGGAAGAAGATCGCCTACTCAACCACCCGGAACTACCAGTATACAGGCGTTAGAGTCAAAGACCTAGATGCGGGCACGGAGATCGTTCTCGCCCCGATAGATGATAAATCAACCACGATCGTCCAGGGCTGGACCCGCGACAGCAAGAAGGTCTACGTTACTAGCAATGCGAACCGGCAGGGAATAGAGGCAGTCTCCCTACTCGAACTCAGAGAGAACCCGGAGTTCAAGTGGCTGACGCTTGGAGAATGGGACACTCAGCTGGTGGCCGTCTCCGACGCCGAGGACAAGTTCGCCTATATCGTGAACCGTGCAGGCAACCTGCGACTACTACTTCGAGATCTAAACGGAGAGGAAGAAGAGATTCCGCCCGCCCAAGGAGTCGTCCGCGCCGCCAGATTTTCTCCAGACGGAAAGCGTCTCGCTATCATACACGCGCAGGGAGACAACCCCCACGATATCTGGGTCTACGACATCAAGGCTCGGACCTTGAAACAGGTCACGTCGTCGCTTGTCGGCGGATTACACCAGGACAACTTCGTCAACCCTCACCTAGTTGTCTATCCATCATATGACGAAACCCCAATCGCCAGCTTTCTCTACATCCCAGCCAACATTAAACAGGACAATTCCCACCCAGCCATCGTCTATCCACATGGTGGGCCGCAGTGGGAGCACTTCAACAGCTGGTATCCTCGACTGCAATACTTCGTCAGCCACGGCTATGTCGTGATGGCGCCCAACTTTCGCGGCTCTACCGGCTTCGGCCGAGAGTTCACAGAATCGTTGAGGAAGGACTGCGGAGGCGGCGACCTGAAGGATCTAGTTGCAGCGACTGAGTATCTCAAGAGAACCGGCTACGTTGATCCAGATCGGATCGCGATAATGGGCGGCTCATGGGGCGGCTACCTAACGCTCATCGCTTTGACCAAGACTCCAGAAGTCTGGGCCGCGGGCGTGAGCATCGTCCCACTGGCCAACTGGTTCACGGCGCACGAGAACGAAGACCCGGTGCTGCAGAAGAATGATGAATGGTTGATGGGTGATCCCGTCACGGACCGGGAACTATGGCGCGACCGGTCGCCAATATTCTTCGCCGACAAAATACGCGCACCCCTACTATTGTTGGCTGGCAAGAACGATATCCGCTGCCCAGTCGAGGAGACGATGCAGATGGCTGAGGCGGCGCGGAAGAACGGTGTCACGGTAGAGGTGAAGGTGTACGAGGACGAGGGTCACGGGTTTGTCCGGAGGGAGAACGAGATAGACTCGATCAAGAGATCGGCGAAATTCCTAGAGACCCACGTAGGCCAGCGCTGAAGGCAGCCGACAGAGTGGCACAAGAGTCTTTACAGGGGCATCTTCGCTGGGAAAAAATCGCCCAGAATGGGCCTAGATCAGCGATCCGGGAGGGGGGTCCCAGGGGGCTGGTTTCGCAAGCTTGGAGGGTCGCCACGCAGCAACTACTGAAAAACGCCAAACAGCCCGTTCTGCGCGATAAACAGATATTCTCGCCTAGAACGGTTTCAGATGGCGGGACGACCCCCTCCAGGATTTAGAAATAAAAAAATTCCCGCGACACAAACGTGCTCTTTGGAAAGATATTCGTGATTGGGAAACCGTTCAGAACAGGTCCCCACGACGTGCCATCGATTTTCTAGAATGGACTCGAAGAGTTGGAACAGGCATCTTTCATCTTCATAGAAATGCTGTGTTCAAAACCGTTGACTTATCTCTTCATGCCAATGTATATCGCGCGATGCCTCTACTGAAGCATTCGTCAAGGCATCCCGCAGACAAGGCTCAACCTTGTCTCGCGTACCGTGTCCAGAATTGTCCTCTTGGGGGTGAATAGCCTCGAAGAAGATAGTGGTCGTCCTCTTGATCGCGGCCGCCGTACTCCTACCAACAGTAGCCATTCTCCACGCGACAGAGACCTCCAGCAACGCTACCGCTGACAATGATAACGATGATCATGATCGGAACCATCACGAGCAAGACCATGACGATAATGAGACCTCAGACGATGATTCAGTGACTCATGTAGACCTTGACGACGCCAACGAGCCCGACATAGACACAGACTAGTTCCAGCCGCGCATATCCAGCCCGGTTCGCAACCCTCCCCCCGTTTTCTTAGGGACTTTCCATGAGAGCCGTCTAATAGGGTAGGAACTCACGAGCCGTTGATAGCATGAATGCTAGATGGAGCTTAGCTTGGCAACGTATTTCGTATGGCAGCTCTTACAGACTATCGCAAACTTCTCCGGAGTCTTGAAGTCTGCCAATCCATCCCGATAGGACGGATTCGGCTTGAACGGAGCCATATACTTCGGGCCCCGACACTGAAGACAGTAGCGTCGAACGGGTCGATTGTCAAGAGCCAGCCGTTGCATCTCCTCCTCGGAGACGAGTATCTGCTCAGTCTTGGCAAGCTTCAGCATCCATCAGCTATAATCCCATGACAACGCTCGTTCTAAATAACCACTCTTACGAATGCTCGACCGCGGTTATAGCTAGCTACTGAAAGTCCGACCCCGCCGGTATCGAATTGCCGTGTAGATAAGGATCAAGGTTCCAGCCGTCGCCACGCCGATCCCAAGTAGGATCAGCCCCGGGTCCGCGGCATTGGGGCCAGCCGACACTGGCAGATCGTAGGTGTAGATCGCGTTGGGCGTCGTATAGTAGAGCTTGTTGTTCGGTCCATGTTCGACCGCAATGATTCCGCTGGGCTTGTTGTCGATCTGAGTCATGTTGACGAATCCGCCCGTCTCGTCGAGCTGAAGCTGAACGAGGTCGCCAGTAGTGTATTCGCCGAAGATGTACGCGTTAGGCGCAACAGTCGCTATGCCGGTGGGTGTGACAATTCTGCTGAAGTCGACGATCGGGTCGATGAAGCGGGGGTCATGACATACAGCGAGACACGTGGGCCAACCATAGTTACCGCCCTTGACGATGATCAGGATCTTATCGTCGCTTGTCGGCCCGGCCATTGTCGCGACGAGACGGCCGTTGGACGGGTCAAAGTCGAAACCGAAACTATTCCGTATGCCCAACGCGTAATCTCGGCTTCCAGGAATAGGATTGTCGCCGGGCACGGATCCGTCGCTGTTCATCCGGAGCATCTTGCCAGTCATCGACGACTCGTTCTGGGCTTGCTGAGACTGGTGGAACTCGCCAACAACGGCGTACAACTTGCCGTCGGGCCCAAACTTGATGTAACCACCATTATGGTAGACCGTGTTCGGCGCAGAACTAACAACGTCAAAGAGATCAAAAGCGTCGATGCCACTATTTCCAGTAGCAGTGTATCGGACGATGTGTCCGTGCGTGTATGATCCAACGTCACGATACGTGTAGTAGACGTAAACATACTGGTTGGTCGAAAAGGCCGGATCAAGTGCTATGCCTAGGAGCCCGGCCTCCTCAACATGGAAGAGCTTCGGGACCGTGGCGAAAGGTGTCGCTAGTAGAGTGCTGTTGGATTGGATAATGCGAATACTGCCCGTGTCTTTCTCGGTAAAGAAAATTCGACCGTCAGGAGCAAAAGAGAGCGAGACCGGAAAATTGACGCCAGATAGGAAAGTACTCACAGGGGACGATGCATGGGCTTGGAGAAACATCCAGGGTCCTAGGGAGAGAGTGATGATGCAGACGGTTTTCACGTACAACGTTAGAAATCGAACAGGAGGCAGTGACTAGAGCAACCGTCGATCTCTTTCCAGATGGGACCCAGAAAAAGAGTTGCCGCTCAATCCGTTATATACGATCACGCAAGGGGTTCTTCGAGAGGATTGGGATGACTCGTCCCGATTGGCAGAAGAAACGGAAGAAAATGTCCGGCAGAGAAGGCCCAAAGAAAGGAAAGGTACGCTAGAGAATCGGCTCCCAAATCGTAGAATAGAGCGGAAAGTAACCTAATTGGGACAGTAGTATGTGTCACGAAATTGCCCCCCAAGACACGAGGAATCACCTAGGACCAGAGCAGGTCTGAAGACTGAAAACAGCTAGTCGGTAGCAGAGAGAAGAGGAACCTAGGTTAAACTCCGGAAGACGCCGCTGCCAAATAGCTCATGCTAAAGTCCTCCCGAACCTTTCCACAGATCGAGCCTTCGCCTTCGCAGCCTCCTCCTCTCTGTTCTTGGACTGCGCTTCGGTTTCGAGGGAGCCCAAGAGCCTGGTTGAAGCTCGGACTACTTCATCGACCGCAACGAGAAACGATCGCTCGTTTATCCTCGAAGGCTTGCTGAAGCTGCTGATCTTCCGGACGAACTGGAGCGAAGCAGCCCGAATCTCCTCCTCAGTAGCCGGCGGGTCGAAGTTGAAGAGTACTCTGATGTTTCGGCACAATCTCGAGACCTCAAGGTCCATATCCGTATCAGACTTTATTCTCTTTCCTCGTAGCTCTACCCTCTCACCAGAGTAACTCGAGGGAAAAAGCCACCTTGCTCAGCGTACAAAGATCTTTTGGCGTGAGTGCAAGAGAACACTACCTTTCATGACTAGAATCAGTTGTATACATGGAACTCATATCCATCCTCGACCCCTCCTATGCATAGCCGTCTCATCCTATTGTTCCATTGAGGCGGCCCACAACAGAGACAAGGGGTGAACAGCCAGAACAGAGGCATAAGGCGAGCTCCTCGCAAAAGGGAGGATAGCAATCTATCCTCAAGGACGAATGTTAGCGGCCCTCACTGATCGAGGCGTGAGAAAGACGTACGATTTTCAGGTTCCACCCCGTCAGAATAGCTGAGGGCCGTCTCTTTTATTCAAACAATAAACAAGATCGGCATATCGAAGGACATCCTTCGAAAATATCGCAGTTCGAAAATTTCGATTTTCGAAATCCTCCTATTTCGCGGAACAACGATCATTGTGCTGACTACTAGCTGAGTCATGGCCCAGCATAGTACTCATCTGGTCAACGCTGTCAGCCCCGATAGTCTAACATTCACCAACCACGAACAGGCGGGCAAACCATTCGTATCGGGCTTCAAGATCGGAAACGAAATGCCCGAACAACGCCTGCAACTGTCTGAACACCCAAGGCGAGCCGACGTAGCAAGCACACTGCTTGGACTAGTCCTCGTCGTCGTGGAATCTACTTAGTAGTCATTGCCGCTACCCCCTCAGCCAGGACCACGGACACTCAGACACCCAACACAATCTACACACTCGGCGCGGGGAAATAGGGCTATGGGAGCGGGATTACATCGGTCTTTTTCATCGGTCGAACAAGCGCGCCCCGGTTAGGAGTGTGTTTACTTCTGGATACTGCATACGTTTATCACAAGGCCACACACGCCCGCTCTCCATAGAGTGATCAGGAACGTCATCGCAACAGATACCAGTCATAATTCTGAAAGAAGGAACCAGCCGGTCGAGAGGAAGGGACGCTCAGAGGAGCAACATCCAAGCCGCGAAGATACTGGCCGAGACCGTCCGGTCCACCCTCGGACCACGCGGAATGGACAAGATGATGGTCGGAACCATCGGCGACATCGTCATCACAAACGACGGCGCGACCATAATGAAAGAGATGGATGTCCAGAACCCGGCAGCCAAGATGCTCGTCGAGGTCTCGAAGACCCAGGATAGCGAGGTTGGAGACGGAACAACCACAGCGGTCGTCCTCGCCGGCGACCTATTGTCAGAGGCTGAGACGCTGCTCGATAAGGATGTTCACCCTAACATAATCATCGACGGATACAGAAGCGCCGCAGAAAAGGCGCAGGAGATACTAGACGAGATATCAGTTCCCATCAAACCAGACGATACGGAACAGTTGAAACGGGTCGCCCTCACAAGCCTCAACACCAAAGGAATCTTCGGATCCCAGGACCATTTCGCCGACCTTGCGGTCAGAGCGATCCAGCAGGTCATGGAGAAGACCGAGGACGGGATCAAGGCCGACATTGACCTAGTCAAGGTGATGAAGAAACACGGCCGGAGTTTGGCGGAGACCGAGCTCATCAACGGAATCGTCATCGACAAAGAGGTCGCGCACACTCAGATGCCGAAGAACGTGACAGGCGCTAGGATCGCGCTGCTCAATGCTAAGCTGGAGATCGACAAGCCCGAGACGAGCACAGAGATCAAGATCACCCGACCGGAAGAGCTTGAACTCTTCCTCGACGAAGAAGAGAGGATGCTGAAGGAGATGGCCGAAGAGGTCGTAGCAACAGGCGCCAACGTATTGTTCACAGAGAAGGGCGCAGATGATGAGGCGCTCGGGGTCCTGGCCAAGAAGGGAATCCTCACAGTCAAGAACGTCAGCAGCAAAGACATGGAGAAGCTTGCCAAAGCAACAGGCGGGACGATAGTCGGAACACTCAAAGATCTCAGCAAGACAAGCCTCGGCCAAGCCAAGCAAGTCGAGGAGATCAAGATAGGAGACGACAAGCACGTCTACGTACGCGAGGCCAAGAACCCGAAGGCAGTCACAATAATGATACGAGGAGGCTCAGACCACGTCATAGACGAGGCTGAACGCTCCCTCCACGACGCCCTGTGCGTCGTCAGAAACGCGGTCGAAGACGCCAAGGTCGTAGCCGGAGGAGGCGCACCGGAGGAGGAGCTCAGCATGAGACTCAGAGCGTACGCGGCAAAGTCGAAGGGCAGAGAACAGCTAGCGGTCAAAGCCTTCGCAGACGCTCTCGAATCAATCCCGACCGCGATAGCCCAGAACGCTGGAATCGATCCAATAGACATCATGGTCGAACTCAGACAGAAACACAACACTCCAGCCAACAAATGGTACGGAGTAAACGTGTACGAGGGAAAGACGGCGGACATGTGGAAGATGAACGTGATCGAGCCTCTACGGGTGAAGAAGCAGGTCATCAAGTCCGCGGTGGAAGCGGTCACGATGCTGCTGCGCGTCGACGACGTCATCGCCAGCAAGTCACCCGGGCCAATGCCAAGCCCAGGCGGATCCGGGGGAATGCCCCCTGGAATGGGCGGTATGGGCGGCATGCCTCCAGGCATGATGGGCGGAATGTAACCGCAGACACCGAGGTGGTTCACCATTTCTCATATCTGCGAGCGTTGCGGCGAGACCTTCGAGAACAGCGAACTCAACACTGACGAGAAGCTAGTGCTCGACAATTCGGGACAGTGGAAGAGAGAGACGAGTTACAGATGCTACGATTGCGCGAAGAAGGCCGTCTTCGGCTGAGCCTCCAGCACGCTTACGTCCTCATGTTCTATCCTATTGTCGCGCTGGGGGGTAGCTAACCGCGCGCACAGCTCGATACAGGATTCCATCAGTCTCATCGTAATGAGCTGAACAGGCAGAGCAGAGGTAGAGGCTGTGCCTCTCTCTATACTTGACCGTCGAACTGTCGATCCTACACCTGTAGCATCTCATGGACTACGGTAGGGCGTGCCTACTCTATTACTGGCAGAGGTGAGCGAAAAGGATGGGTCTAACTAAAAAGCGGGGAGGTTATTTTCCTCTCGTCTTCTTGGTAGACTCGCTGGCGACCTCTTTCATCAGCCTGTTAGTGTTCTCGCTTGATCCGCCGAGGCGGAGAGTCTGCTCATGTTGCTCCGACAATCGCTTGGTCGACTCTATCAGGTCCGCGCGCATGGTCTGCTGCGCATTCGCCGACAATAGCCCCATAGTCTTCGTCGCCTCCTTCCAGTGTCCGCCCGACAGCTGCTTGTAGTACTCCTCCAAGCCCTGGTAGTAGCGGAACTCTGACAACAAATTGTTACGGATGCTGTTCTGATACTCCTCGTCGCTCTTAGCCGGCCGGATATTGACTGGAGAATTAATCGTCCTCTTCGCACCGTCCACAGCGTCACCGTATGTGACCTTGATGTTCAACGGGTCTCCCTTGAAGCCCTCGGGGATAGTAATCTGGCCCCAGATCTTTGCGATGTTCTCCAGTGCGTTGATCACGACAGGTGGTCCAGGATAGTTGAGGATCCGGACATCCGAGGATCCAAAGTCTACTGTAATGTTCTGGCCCGAGACCTGGCTGACCGCATTCTCTTGCATCAGGACGGGCAGCTTCGAAGCGTCTGTGATGTGGTAGAGTAGGCCTCCGGACGCGTCGGCGAGGGCTTTCAGAATATCCTCGCGATAGTCGTCGCCGATCCCGAACTCGATCATCTTAAACCCAGGGGGAACCTTCATAGTCGAGTACGGTTCGGGCTTTGTAACATCAGTCGGATGTCCGTCCGTGAGGAGGAGGATCCAGCCTTGGCCGCCACTCTTTTCTGCGATGTCAAACGCGGCGGTCAGGGCGCTGAACAGGGCGGTCATTCCGGTGGCTTTTACTTGGGGCAGCACCTTGTCTAGTGCAGCGTCGGGATATGTGTGGACAGCGTCTGAGAAGGTGATGAACGAGATCTTGTTTCCGGACGGGATTCTGCTCCAGTACTCTTGGGCTCCCTTCTTTGCGAGATCGATCTTGGTGCCTGCCATCGAGTGGCTCGTGTCGAGAACGATAATGTGATGGAAGCCTTTGGCTTCGACCTGCTTCTCCGCTACAAGCGTGATCTTGAAGACGGCGTCCACTCTGGAATCGTACGAGTATGGATGGCTGATCTCGGTTCTTACCGATATCGTCATACTGTGACCCTCTCCATCTTGCCGTTGTCTAGGATGAGGACGCCGGCGGATTTGTGGTGGTATCGGCTTGAGAAGACCGTGATTACTCTGCCGCCCATATCGTCTCGGAACCCGTCGACAACCTCGTGGCCGCGGATGATTCCCTTCAGGGCGTTGCCGTCGAGGAAGGCTGTCGTTGCTTCTGAGCCGAAGTAGAAGGCTCCTTCTCCGCGGGTGCTGGGGACGAATTCTTCTATCATCTCGCGCGGGTCGTTCCAGAGGAGCTGGAACGCGACCGGATCGTCTGGATTAAGGTCCGGCCAGGGTAGCCCGGCGATCTGGTCTACGCTTGTTAGGCCTTTTGCGATTCCGCCGTGGAGGCAGAGGTAGTCGTTGACAACCACCGCGTACGGCATCTTCTGGAAGAATTCTTTGAACTTGTCATAGCTGCCCTCTCCCAGCTTCTTTGTAACCTCGTCCGTGAAGCCGTAGTAGGGATTGGTCAGGGGACTCTCATGGTTTCCTCGGAGCATGATCGTACGGTGCGGATCCTCTAGGAGGCTTGCGGCAACGGTTCCAAGGTTCTCGAGGCTCGTATCGCTCCGGTCGACGTAGTCGCCTAGGAAGACGATGAGGTCAGCGTCGTCCCAGAACTTGTCGATCACAGCTTCCGTTACATCCACCGCGCCATGTGTGTCTCCGACGAATATCACTCGATTCTCCTCCCTACGATCTAGTAAGGGTCCGGCGAGCTGTTCCTCGGCTTCACCGATCACCCGGAGCGCCTCCGAGGCGTCGATCATTCACTCACGAGCTTCACGATAGTGCCCGTCCCGAATTTCAGCACGGTATTCGGCCTAACCTCGACACTATCGCTCACTCGCTCAAACTCTTTTCCATTATAGATGAAGCTACCGTTCGAGCTCCCCAGATCCTTCAAGACCATTTTGCTCCCGTCGAAGTGCAGTGAGGCATGCTTCCGCGACACCTCAGGGTCCGGAATCACTATCACATTCTCCGGGCTACGTCCGATAGAGACTGTGGGAAAGTCGTCGAACTCGATAGCGACCTTCGTCTTGATGAGAGATGCTGCGGGCGTGTTCACGAAGACCATGTAGTAGCGTTGACTAGAGGGATGCTGGCTTGATGGCATCGTGGTCTCCCCGAACGAACTGAAAGAATCCTTTCGACCAGACAGGTCCTCGTGGCTGGGCGTTGGCTCAGGTCCGGTCACAACGAACGAAGGCTTCGGCCCTAGATCATCCGAGGGCTTCGATTCAAAATCGTCCGTGCTGGCACTGCTTGCGGGCTGGAACGGTTCAGGCTCTGGATTTGCCGGTTCGAGTCTCTCTGGCCCAAGAGTCTCATCGTCCTCGTCCGACTTCTTACCCTTCTTGCCCTTCTTGCCTTTCGCTTTCTTGCTGCTGTCGTCTTCGAAGGTTGAAGAGTTGTCGGATGATCCCGAGCCGAGCAGATCCTCGATCGCGATACCCTTGGTCGTAACGTTGGCTCCAGGCCTCTTGTCACCACAACCGTCGCAGAACTTGCGAAAGTCCTCGTTGTCTGCCCCGCAGGAGGGACACTTCCAGTTGTTGCCCGTGCTCTCTGTCTTGGGCTCAGCGAGACTCTCGCTCGTCGGCTCAATCTCATCAGCAGATGAGTGCTTGGAATGACGCAGTTTCATTGACGAAACCGGTCCATACATGTATCACACGGGTTAAACTCTGACAGTACCGGTGCTCAGGGACGCGGGAGACATTCCGGATTTGCATAAGACGTGATCCCATCACGTCGAGAGACTCGAAGAACCTCGCCCGAAATATTGTTCCGCATGCTTAATGGTGGATTTAGTGGGAGGAAAACAGCCCCAGACCTCCGTCTCAGCTAAGCCCCACCACAATCTCCCAGTGACCCCGGGCTTCTTCGCCCCAGCACTTGTAACAGTGATCTCTCTCCCGCTAGGTTTTCTCTTCGCTCTTGGGGTCCAGGGAACCCCGCTCTCTTTCGTAATCAGCATCACCGGTTTCGGGCTGCTAACGGCTCTTGATCTCAAGACGGGTCTCTTGAGGGCAGGACTCGGATCCGCCGTCACTTTTCTGACCTTGTCGTATATCCTTCAAAACTCTGCTCTGCTGCCCGGGATCGCTCCGTCTACAGGCTTCTCGTCCCTTCTCGTCGCTATCCCTCCAGCAGTCGGGGTCTTCTTCTCCACCATCCTCTTCTCACGCCGGCAGCGCTACAGGATTCTGAAACAGAATGTCTTAGCGACGCTCTCGATGGGAATCGGGCTCATAATCGGCGCATCAACCGCTCAGGAGGCGGGTCTCATAGGCGCGAACCTCGTATCCTCATCACTCTTCATCCTGTTAGGCCTCGGAGGAAATTGTGTCCAGATGATGCTTCTATTCTTTCTAGATAAATTCTGGCAGACCAAAAGGCAATCGATGGCTGTTCTGCCCACGGCCTTCTTCTCGTACAACGCGATAGTAGGCTACGAATACTTCACCTCTCAGACCTCGACCCTCGCATACCTCTTCTTCTCATCACTCGGGTTTCTCCCTCTTCTGATCATCGCGGGGATCGGCTCCTCCAGCATCGCCGTCAAGATGCTGAAAGCGCCCGCCAGGCCAACCGCCGGACCCTCTAGAACATCCCCGGTATCGACACCCGCAGCGCCCCCGAGGATATCTCTTTCAGGTGACCATTCTGTCAGACAAGGACAGACCGAGTTAGTCAAGATCACTACGGAGGGAGATGGTGGACCCAGAGACATGGCTAGCATCAGCGCGGTATTGCAGACGCCCAACGGAAGGCGGGAACCTCTCAGGCTGTCGCATGTTTCTACCGGAAGATACAATGTGTCATACCAAGCCACCAAATCCGGAAACTACAACCTCCACGTGAGCGTCACAAGCAAGACGCGTCACAGCTCGAAGGATTCATTCTCCTTCACAGTACAAGCCCCCCCACCTCCTCCACCCCGTCCACAGCCCGTGATTACTCATCCACACCCGGCACCTCCACCCGTTCCCGCCCAGCGTGTCCAGTCTCTCCCACCACTCCCCCGGCCCCCGCCGCTATCGCCTGTGGCGAAGCCGCCTTCGATTACCTACACTCGACAGGGGGTCCCGGCTCTCACCCTCAACACCTGGGACCCGAAGGTCTGGGTCGGCCAGGACGTGCACGGCTATCGAGTTGTTGACCATATCGCAACGGGAGCCAGTGGCTACGTTCTCCGCGCAACCTTCGGTCAGGCCGGGACGGAGGTGGCGCTAAAGATACCCATCCTAAAGACGACCCGGCCGAAATCCGTGAACGAACCCACAGCGGGAACGATGACTCTCAACGAGACCATGTCCGAGGCAACGCGACTCCTGGAACTATCCGGCCAGTCAAAGTATGTAGTCCAGATCAGAGGGATATTGGTCGACCGGTTGAACGTGCAGGAGATCATGAAGGGCGATACCGCCCTCTATTATCGCAGCCCCCCGGCCATAGTCATGGAGTTCATGAACGGAGGCACTGCGAAGAAGCTGATCGAGGACCCGGAGTATGAGCCGCTCTACTACTCCGAGAAGTGGGGAGGACTCGTCATCCTAGTTGGCCAGATGATAGCTATGGCACTGGACATGATCCACAAGGCAGGCTTCGTACACCTCGACGTCAAACCACAGAACATACTGTTCAACACGAAACCACCCTCAACCGGTCAGGAGATGCTAGACCGGATTGTCTCCGCATCACTCCTACCCAAGCTGGCCGACTTGGGGTCAGCCGTCAAGAAGGGCGGGAAGGTCGTCCAGTTTACCTCAGAGTACGCGCCCGGCGAACAGGTTCTTGGAGACCCTGCCGAGTCGAGCATGGACGTATATGCGCTAGGAGCCGCGCTCTACACGATGCTAACCCGGACACCTGTTCACTCACCGAAGCTGATCGAGGCAATGAACAACATCACCACAAGCTCCGACTTGAGCAGGGCGGAGAAGGATCTCGAGTCCGTCTGGGACTCGTTCAAACCTGACTTCGGACGTATAGACTCCAAATTCTCCGCCGCCGTTTCAGATCTGAAGGAGATGCTAGCGAGAGACCCTGAGGATAGACCTGAGGCTGGCTCGATAGCAAGTTCGCTCCAGAAGCTTGTAGACAAACGCGGGCTAATCTCGTAAAGGATTGTGCGAGCAGCAGACTCGGCGGCGCGAATCTCCGATCCTAATGGTATCATGGAAAGTGCTTAATATGACCTATGTCATGTCCGACGATCGATATAACATATGTCATATGCGCACCCCGAAGTATTAGTCAGCACCCAATGGGTACACGAACACCTCAACGACCCCAAGACTAGAATCGTGGAAGTAGACTATGACCCTACAGCAAACTATCAGCTCGGACACATCCCTGGCGCGGTGCTCTTCGACTGGCGCAGAGACCTCAACCATCCCCTCCAACGCGACATACCGACGAAGGAGCAGATAGAGGAGTTATTCAGCCGGCATGGAATCTCGAACGACACTAAGATAGTCCTTTACGGCGACTTCAACAACTGGTTCGCAGCATACGCATTCTGGGACCTCCAATACTACGGCGTCAAGAACACGGTCCTCATGAACGGCGGACGCAAGAAATGGATCGACGAAGACAAGCCCCTCACAAAGGACACCCCACAGTACGCCCCAACCACGTTCAAAGCCTCCAACCCTGATGAGAGCATCCGGGTCTATCTACGCCAGGCTCTCGACATCTACAACAAGCCCGGCATCAAGCTAGTCGATGTACGCAGCCCCAAAGAATACACTGGTGAAATCTTGGCTCCGCCTGAATATCCGACAGAGCACGCACAGCGAGGCGGACACATTCCCGGAGCAGTCAACATACCCTGGAGCCAGGCGGTCAACGCAGACGGGGTCTTCAAACCCTACGATGAGATCAAGAGACTCTACGAAGCCCAAGGAGTCACCGCTGACAAGGACATCATAGCCTACTGCAGAATCGGAGAACGATCCAGTTTCACATGGTTCGTCCTCAAGTACCTGCTAGGATATCCAAAGGTTCGCAACTACGACGGCTCCTGGACGGAATGGGGCAATCTCGTCCGAAACCCCATCGAGAAACCTGCACCAGCGACACCACAGACCATTCCAGCGTAACACTCCAGGTCCCCCAGAATCTTCCGCCGCATTTTCTCGGCGGACTTTTTCTTACTGGACTCTCTTCACGATAAAATGGAACAGCTCGCTCTCCTTCCTCCAGTCGACGAGGCTCTGTCCCGTTCTTTCTGTCCAGGCAATCATCTCAACATAGGCGGTTGGATCATCCGAGACGAGGTGGATCGCCTCTCCGATACGCATTGTGGCCATTTGCTCGTTGAGCCGGACAAGGACGGCTGAGCATTCTGTTCCGATCTCGTACATTTCGCGATCGGGAAAAGCTTTGAAACAGCGCACATGAAGCTGGGCGATCCTCTCTGTCAGTGGAGCCTTGGCGTCCTTGGCCTTCGACAGTAAGGTCTTCTCTGTAGACAACTGCATGGGCCTTATCCATGCGATCCAGCCTTTTTCGTAAGGCGAATCGTTGATTATTCTCGGTCGATCGATGAGTCCCTGATTGGTCTGAACTAGTTCGCCGGAAATTGGTGAAGGGACTGGGCCCACGAACCTTTCGCTCTCCAGAGTTCCCAGACTCCGGCCTCTTGCTATCGTAGTACCTGGTGGTTTCAGCTTGGCCCTGACGAGCCGGCCTGCTAATGCAGAGAGAAGGCTTGTCACACCAATCGTAACGTAATTATCGCTGCTGATTCTCAGCCACGTGTTATTCTCTACGTCATAGAGAAGTTCGTCAGGGAACACACAATGATCTATTTCCAACGAGTTATCTCCATCAGCAGCTCTACTATGCGCGCCGACTTTCTCCCAAAGACAATTGAATGGTCAGTATTAGTTCTTGGATCTGTTCCGGGAAACATATAATAGAGAATCCGGGCACTCGACCGTTCTCTTCAAGAAGATAGGTAGAACCGTTGCCCCGATTCAAGAGCTCAGCGGACATTCTCAAAATCGTTTCCAACAAGGATCAAATCCGCAATATCGGCATCATCGCACACGTAGACCATGGCAAGACGACGATGACTGACAGCTTGCTCGCAGGGGCTGGATTGCTGTCCCCGTCACTCGCGGGGACCGCGCTCGCTATGGACTTCATGGAAGAGGAACAGAAGCGTCAGATGACGATCAAGGCTGCAAATGTCAGCCTCTACTACGAGCATGGAGGAACACCCTATGTCATTAATCTCATTGATACCCCGGGGCACGTTGATTTCTCGGGAAAGGTAACCCGATCGCTCCGAGCGATCGACGGGGCTGTAGTAGTCGTTGACTCTGTCGAGGAGGTCATGGTCCAGACCGAGACCGTGACTCGCCAGGCACTCGAGGAACGGGTCCGGCCGGTTCTCTACATCAACAAGATTGACCGTTTGATCAAGGAGTTGAAACTGAGCCCCGAACAGATCCAGGAGAGAATCGCGCGGATCATCAAAGACTTCAACGGACTTCTTGACCTCTACGCGGAGCCCGAATTCAAGGAGAAGTGGAAGGTCAGCTTCGCCAGCAACACAGTCGCAATGGGTAGCGCGAAAGACCGGTGGGGATTCAACTTCGAAGTTGCTCGGAAGAAGGGGATCAAGTTCACCGATGTTGTAGACGCGTATCTAAACAACAAGGTTGAGGACTTGAAGACCAACGCACCGATCCACGAAGCAATCCTCGGGATGGCCATAGAGGTAATGCCTCCCCCCCACGTGGCTCAGGTGTACAGGATTCCGAAGATATGGCATGGCGACCCGACAAGCGAGTTCGGCCAAGCCATGATCAAATGCGACGACAAGGGCCCAGTGCTAATGTCGGTCGTCAATATCGTGGTGGACCCACAAGCCGGCGTCGTCGCCACTGGACGATTGTTCTCAGGCACCGTCACCGACGGGGAGCCTGTTTACCTGATCAACTCCCACGCCCAAGGACGAGTCCAGCAGGTGGCCATCTACATGGGTCCACAGCGAGAAATCGTTGGGAAGCTCAGCGCGGGAAACATCCCAGCACTACTCGGTCTCGAAAACGTGAAGGCAGGAGAGACGATCGCTTCGGTCAAGCAGGTCATACCTTTCGAAGCAGTCCACTACGTCACCGAGCCAGTCGTGACGATAGCTGTCGAGCCCAAGTTCAACAGAGACCTACCGAAGCTCGTCGACACTCTCAGGAAATTGTCATTGGAGGACCCTAACCTCGTCACGAGCATCAACGAGGAGACGGGGGAGTATCTCATCTCGGGCATGGGAACACTCCATCTGGAGATCGCAAATACACTCATCACAAAGACCGGTCTGGAGATCGTCACCTCTAAGCCGATCGTAATCTACCGTGAAGCAATCCGCAGAGAGGCAGGCCCGATCGAGGGTAAATCGCCCAACCGGCACAACAAGATCTACCTCGAAGTCGAGCCTCTCGAGGAGCAGGTCATGGAGCTGATCAAGGCGGGCAAGATCAGCGAGTACATGGACAAGGCAGACATGGCCAAGCAGCTGCGGGCGGTTGGCTGGGAGCCGGAGGAGGCGAGGGGAGTCTGGAGCATAGACGAACCGTACAACATGATACTCGACGTGACAAAAGGGGCGCAGTACATGCAAGAGGTCCGGGACATGATCCTCGCCGGATATCGGTGGGGCTTGAAGGAGGGGCCGATCGCATACGAGCAGATCAGAGGATTGAAGGTCAAGATTACCGATGTCGCGCTGCACGAGGACCCCGTTCACCGCGGTCCCGCCCAGATAATGCCCATGACACGCAGAGCCATGTTCACAGGATTTCTCGAAGCCCAGCCAACTCTACTGGAGCCGGTCCAGAAGATCACTACACGGGTTCCCAACGACTTCCTAGGTGCGGTCACGAGCGTGATCACTCAGAAACGAGGCAAGATAGTGGCAGTGGACCAGAAAGGAAACCTTGTCTCAGTCGTAGGCGATATTCCAACAGCAGAGAGCTTCGACTTGTCAGAAGTGATGAGGAGCCAGACACAAGGCCGGGCCTTCTGGGGATTAGAATTCGCCCGCTGGTCGCCGGTTCCACAATCGCTCCTTCAGAGTGTAGTAGAAGGGATAAGGAAACGCAAGGGGCTCTCCCTCGAGCCGCCAAAGGCCTCCGACTTCGCAGAGTGAACGACGAAGTCTGATCCGGAAGCAACTGCTGACGAGCAACTTCCGTAGGCTACGCTATTCAGTTGAATGGGGATAATTCTTCCACACGGACTCTGTTGAGCTCCGCAATTATCACAACCAGTGAGCCAATCGCAATGAACGTGAAAGCCAGGCTGTTATCGACTGCATCAATTGTTCGGAGCAGCAAAGGGAACAGGATTAGAAATGACCCGAGAATGAATGCTAGCTTTACCGTGAGTTGCGTGGTTGATCCAACGGGGTAGCATGTCTAATTCAGGTAATAGGCATTACCTTTTAGTTATCTATAATAGCAATCATAACACTACCGGCGGGCCATGGCAGAATCTACCGGCGAGACACGGATTTCTAGATATATCGGGCTCTACTCGGCCGAAAGCACGATTACGCATGCGAAGAGCAGTCTGAGACTCTTCTTAGGTTCAGCATTAGGG
>Ga0209235_1000538_pt1 | contig 19331 bp, 16 predicted proteins | sample GraSoi013_1_20cm_4_FD_185817 | JGI IMG/M metagenome (GOLD analysis project Ga0209235, IMG submission 185817) | Grasslands soil microbial communities from the Angelo Coastal Reserve, California, USA - Sample 09_25_2013_1_20cm (SPAdes) (version 2) | ecosystem: Environmental > Terrestrial > Soil >... | reverse complement strand
CCGTGGGCCAATCTCCGCGTCGGGCAGTACCGCACCCATTTCGGGCGGCAGGAGTTTATGTCTTCGGCGCTCTTGCAGTTTGTGGATCGGGGCTTTGTCGCTGAGGCCTTTGTACCGAACGCGATCGACCGTCGTGATCAGGGCGTCACGATTTTCAGCGACCAGGAAAAGCATCCTGTCAATTATGCCTTCGGCGTGTTCAATGGCGTCGGCATCAATCTGAACAGGCTTAGCCTTAGCACGCCGGGCAATGCCAATGAATTGATGTATGTTGGCCGGATCACGGCTGATCTGATGGGAAAACCAGGCTATCCTGAGGGAGATCTGGCGTACTCGCTGACCCCGCAATTAGCCGTGGGTGCGAGTTACGGATACAACGCCGGGCTTCAGACGAACACCACGGGCCCAGGGAGCAATAACCAGATCTCCACAGCGATCGCGTCCTTGGGTAACGGGCGGCTGCTCAACCAAGGGGTAGTGGACATTGGGACAACCGGCGTGGATTTCGTCTTGAAGTACAGGGGCTTCTCACTTCAAGGTGAGGGCTTCGTCCGGAACGTGGACACGCACGATCATTCGAAGCGGATCGGCAACGCGACCGGGTTCTACGTCCAAGCCGGCTATTTTGTGGTGCCACGGACGATCGAGGTTGTGGGGCGGTACAGCGTGATGGACCCCGACACACGGCTCGGGCACGATTTGCTCACCTCCGCCGTCGGCGGGCTGAACTGGTATTTCAGCGGGCACGAACACAAATTGCAGTTTGACTTCGGCGTGATCACCACGCGGCTGAACGGCGCGGACAGCGTCAACGGCGGCGTCATCGGCGGCAACGTCACCTTGATCGAGAACCGCGCGCGCCTCCAGTACACGATCGTGTTCTAGGGCGGTGAGAGGCAGCGCCGCGGGGCGCCATGCGCGCTGACTGGCGTCAGCCAGACGTAATCCGCGATCGATTGGTCCAGGAGCGTGCGGATTTCATCCTGTCGCTTGGGCTCGTACGACGTGAGGTAAACGGTAGTTTGTCGAATGGCACCCTTTAACCGTCGAAGGACACGGCTGGGAACCGGCAGCCGGTACTGAATGTGGCCCGCCCCCGTGTAGCTGACGACGGGCCCCGCGTCTGGTGCACGATGGCTCAGGTGCTCGGAGATGGTCTTGGCCATGCCTTCGTCCCGAAACAGGGCGGCTTCGTACATGCGCTGGTAGGCCTCTTCGGAAAGGCCGCCATGGCAGGCGCGGAGCTGCGACACCATGACCTCGCGATACGCGGGCTCGTCAGAAAGGACCTCATCGCGCATCTGCCAGCGCAGCATCTCGGGATCCTTCAGCGCGCGCAGCAGACCTTCCTTCGCCACGCGCCGCACCAGCGGCTTCGGCGGGTTCAGGGCGAGCACGGGTAAGTCGTGGGAGCGGGCGAAGTCGATGAGCGGCGCATAGTCGGTGTAAGCGCTGCCCCAGTTCTCCTTCCAGTGGGCTTCTTGGAGAAACTGATCTGGCGCCATGTCCGGTGCCGTCAGATAGTGATCCAGACCAGCCTGCCCGTCCCATCCGAACATCTCCAGGCCCAGCGCCGGCTTGCGGTTGCGATCGACGAGCGCCTGGAGGATGCGCAGGGCGGCTTCAATATGCGAGCGATGGCTGTGCTCCTCCCCAATGTAGATCACGTCCATGGTCAGCAGAGAGGCCATGAAATCCTCGAAGCCGACCACGTGGCCGGCCTTGGCGTCCAGGATCTGCCATTCCGTGAAGGTCGCGGCACGGTTTTCGGCCGGCAGGGTCTCAGCCCGACCGGCGACCAGGAATCCGGCGAGTGCGAGCGAGGCGAACAGAACAGGGCGACCCATCGCGTGTGTAGCTAGCACACTCATCCCCACTCGACAAGACTACAATTTTCCCAGTTCCATCTTAACCCAGGAGGCTCCGCGCTCTTGCGCACCGCCTTTAACGCCAGCCGCTGGTGCCATCCTTTAGCCCCATCTGGCTGTATTCTATTTGCATTTCCCTACAAGATATGGTAGAGACTTTTCTCCAGGGGCGACTTCTAGGGACAGCGCCCTTAGGGAAAGCAGGAAGGAAGCATATGTATTTGAAGCGGCTGGAAATGCGAGGGTTTAAGTCCTTCGTGGACGCTCAGGTGAGCTTCCAACCCGGGATTACGGCCGTCGTCGGGCCGAACGGGACTGGCAAGAGTAACATCCTCGATGCGGTGCTCTGGGTCCTGGGCGAGCAGAGCACCACAGCCCTGCGCAGCGAACGGATGGAGGACGTCATCTTCAACGGGACCGAGTCCCGCCAGCCGCTCGGCATGGCCGAAGTCTCCCTCATCCTCGGCGATGTTGATGGAAGACCACACGACAACGGCAACGGCAGCGGCGAGGCGGCGGCTCTGCCATTTGCGCTCGGGGAATGTCACGAAGTGATGGTGACGCGCCGACTGTTCCGCGACGGCGTGAGCGAGTACTTCATCAATAAGACGTCCTGCCGCTTGAAAGACATTCGCAGCCTGTTGCTCGACACGCGCGCTGGCAGTAAAGGACATACGGTCATCGAGCAGGGCCGGATTGATCGTGTGCTGAAGGCATCGCCGGTCGAGCGGCGCGAGTTGATCGAAGAGACAGCTGGGATCATCCGCTACAAGAGACAAAAGGCCGAGGCGTTGCGAAAGCTGGAGGCCACCCACCAAAATCTGTTGAGAGTCCGCGACATTATTCATGAGGTCAGGCGCCAACTGGCGGCCCTCGAACGACAGGCGCGGGCGGCCAAACAGTTCCAAGCGCTCCGGCAGGAAGTCCGGCGTCTCGAGATCACCCTCCTCGTCCATGATTACCGGGCGGTGCTCCACGAGCGCGAGGAAGCCGACCGGGTCCTGGGCGAGCTCGCCCTGCGTGAAAGCGCCGAGGCCGCTGCGGCCGCGCGCCTTGCGAGCGAGGTGGAGACCCACCAACTCGGCGTGGCGGAGGGGGAGGCGACGCTGGCGGGGCTGCGCGAGCAGGTCGCCCAGGCGGAAGCGAAGTTGGCGCAGGCCGTTGCCACGCTCGAGTTGCTGGCTCAGCGCGCGTCCCTGCTCGACGAGCAGCGGGCCCGCGTGCAGGCCGATATCGAGCGCCTCACGCTAGAACAGCAGGAGTCGACCGATCACCTCGCCCGACTCAGTGTTCGCCTCGAGCAGTTGGCTCATGAGCTCGCGCTCCGCTCCGGCGTCGCCGCGGAGTCCGAGGCAGTGCTGGCCGAAGGCGTGCGGCGCCAGCGCGACAACCAGGCCGCGCTCGATGCTGCGCGCAAAGCCGTCATGGATCAGGCGATCGCCGCCGCCGATACGAATAATCGGCTGGCTGGCGATCGGGCTCGCGCGGCGGAGCTCCGCCGGCGGATCGAGCGCGTGGAACAGGAGCGGTTCCAAGCCGATTCGAAGCTGGAGTTGGCCTCGGCGGTGCTCGCGGCCTGTATCGAGCGGCGCCGAAAGATCGAAGCGCAATTGGCGAAGGCCCGAAGCACCCGAGCGGGTTTCGCGGAGGAAGTCGTGCGTGTCCGGAATCAGCACGACGAGGCTGAGCAACGGCTGGCTCGTCTGCAGGAAGAAAAAGCGGTGGCGGTCGCCCGTCAGAAGGTCCTGCAGGCGGTGGGGTACGGTGTGGTCGGAGGGGATCCCGGCGCTGCAGCGAACCTGAAAGGGACGGTGGCCCAGGTCCTCTCGGTCCCTCAAGGCTATGAGCGTGCCATCGAGGCGGTCCTGGGCCATCGCCTGTTGGGCCGGCTCGTCGAAGGGCCGTCGGAAGCTGTCAAGGTGCTACAGATACTGAAGGCCCAGGGAACTGCCGGCGGGACGTTCGTCCCGAAGCGGCCGCGCATGTGGGAGGCGCGTGCCTCCGCGGGCTGGCGCGGTGCCGGTGTGGTGGGGCCGGCGCGGGATCTGGTGACCCCGCGCGTCGGATATGAAGACCTCGTCGCCCACCTGCTGGCTGGCGTGGTGGTGGTGGAGGCGCTGGAGCAGGCGCTTGGCATGTGGCAATCCATGACGGTGGAACGGCAGGCGCTGCTGGTGACGCTGGGCGGCGAGGTCCTCACGCCTGACGGCATCGTCAGTGGAGGTCCGGCGGGCGCGGTGGCAGGGGCCATGAGCCGTGAGCGCGAACTCCGGGGTCTGACTGCCAGGTTGACAGAACTGGAGCAGGAGTTGCGCGCCACGCAGACGAACCTGGACGAGTTCCAGGCCGACTTGAACACGAAGGTGAAACGGGTGGAGTCGCTGGATGAGGAGATCCATTCGCTGGAGATGGCGCTGGTCGGCGAACGGAAGGATGAGCAGCGGGGCGAGCAGGACGTCGCCCGGTGGAATCAGGCGATCGCACTGTTTCAGTCCGAGCGGGAGGAGGCGGAGGCCGAACTGAGCGCCTTGGCCGGAACCGAGCAGCCGGCCGCGGATGGCCTCCGGCACCTGGACCGCGAACGAGCAGAGACCGAACAGTCCTTGCTGTTGCGACAGGCCGCGGTCACTGGCGCTCGGGAGGAGGTCGAGAGACGGCAGGCGGCTGCGACTGATCTTCGCGTAGAGGTCGCGGGGCTGCAGGATCGCCTCGACCAGGCGCGGAACGAGAAGGCGCACCTCGAAGCTGCCGCGGCGGTCCGTGAAGGCCGGCTCTCTGAGTTGGAGACCGAGATGCTCAAGATAAGAACCGCCGGGACAGCCGCTCTGAACGAGCGTCGCCAGGTCGAGGCGAGCGCGCCCGCCCTCGACGCCGCGATCAGGGACCTCCGGCAGCGGCTGGTGGGGGCCCAGGAATCGCAGACGAGCCGCGTCGCCAAAGTCCGCGCGCTCGAAGCCGAATGGACGCGACTTCGGCATGCCCTGGACGAGCAGCACAAACAGCAGGAAGGGATCCGCCTGCGCCGCGTAGAGGCCCAGACCCGGTTGGAAGGCTTCGAGGCGATGCTGACGGGCACCTATGGCCTCAATTTCGAGGGGGCCGCGGCCGAAGCCGGCGAGCCCGACGCGGAGAAGATCGAGACGATCAAGGACACGCTGGCGCAGCGGCGCCGGCGGCTATCCGAATTGGGGCCCGTCAACGTGATGGCCATCGACGAGCATCGCGAGATGGAGGAGCGCATCCGCTTCCTGACGGCCCAGGAGGAAGACCTGACCCAGTCCATCGCCTCGCTGAAATCCATCATCGCCCGCATCAACCGCACCACGAGGCAGTTGTTCATGGAGACGTTCCAGAGCCTCCAGGTGAAGTTCAACGAGATGTTCCACAAGGTCTTCGAGGGGGGACGGGCCGAGCTGATTCTGATGGAGGATGAGGAAACCAACGAGCCGGGCGTGGACATCGTGGCCCAGCCTCCCGGCAAGCGGCTGAAGAACATCGCGATGCTGTCGGGGGGAGAGCGGGCGCTGACCGCGATGGCGCTCATCTTCGCGAGCTTCCTGATCCGCCCCACGCCGTTCTGCGTCCTCGATGAGATCGATGCGCCACTGGACGAGGAGAACACCCTGCGATTCACCCGGGTGCTGCGCGAGCTGGCCGCGCGGACCCAGTTCATCGTCATCACGCACTGCAAGCAGACGATGGAAATGGCGGACGCTCTCTACGGGGTCACGATGGAAGAGCCCGGCGTCTCTTCCATGATCTCCGTCCGCCTCACCAGGCTCCTTGCGCCGACATATTAGTCCTCACGTTCCAACCGTATCTATGGAGCTTCCCCACTGCCCCAGATGTGGTGAGAACCTAGTTCAGCAGTCTCCACGACAGGGCATGATCGAGGCTCTTGGGGGCTTCTTCTGCATCTCTCCCTTCCGCTGCCAGCTCTGTACGCACCGATTTCTCGCCTTTCAATGGTGGTGGAGCCGCTTCGTCAACTACTACGGCCGTCGCGAGTATGTACGGATTCCGGTGCGGTTCCAACTGTCCTTTTCCGGCAGGGAGGTGTCGGGTGAGGGAACCGTGGTCAACCTGTCTAGAAAAGGCTGTACGATGCAGACGGACACCCCGATCCCCCACGGCGAGATTCTGCGTCTCAGGATCTACGAGCGTGACGGTCGGTCGTTATTTGAAATTGATGTCGCAGTGGTTCGGTTTATGGTGGAACAGTCGGTTGGGATTGAGTTTGTCCGCATCCAAGAGAAAGAAATGGAACGGCTTGAGAGGGTCCTCGTGAACCTCTGCACTGGTCGTCACATCTAACGTCGTCCCTCCGGAGCAGTGAGGCAGAAGCTGGTACAGCGTGATCAAGGGGGTGCGGCGATCCTCACGATGAGCCGCACGCGGTAGTGGGTGCCCAGCCTGTCGGCTGGGATCTCGACGAGCGTGCGGTACCGAAGGCCGGGGGGAAGCTGGACCTGGATCTCGCGTTCGTGATGAATCACCCCGGTCTGCTGGCAGAAGCCGCAGGGGAAGGGCCACTGCTCCCCCGCCCCGCTGCACGCCGGACACAGATAACGGATCGGCAGGCGCAGCCAGACGGTCGCGCCCTCCGCCGCATCAACTGAGGAGAGCGACACCGCAAAGTCGAGGCTGTCGAACGCGGGTCCTTGCCAGCCCGGGCCGAAGAACGATTCAGCCGAGAAGCGTCGGAAGAATGGCTCCTGAGGGATCGGACCGAAGTGCGGCGGGGGGGTTCTCGACGATGATCTCCTGGTGACGACGATCGGTTCCGAATCTGCGGAACGCCCGGGGAGGCGTTCGTTATAGCGCTTCCGCTTCTCTGGATCGGACAGGACTTCGTACGCATTCAGGATTTCCTGAAACTTCAGCGTGCCTTGTTGGCCCGCATGATCCGGGTGATAGCGCTTGGCTAATTTTCGAAACGCCTCTCGAATGCCATGCAGGCTTTCCGTGCGCGAGACCCCGAGGGTTGAATAGAGGTCTTTGGCCATGGTGCCTCCCACCTGCTACAGATTAAAACACCCGCCGGAACCAGCTTGTCAAGGGAAGAGGAGGCGCCAGTTGTGCAGGCCCTGCGCTTGACACTCTGTGGTCCGTTTGCTATATACTGGCCCTTGCATGCGCCCCCCTTGGCCTTCCTCAGAAGCCATTAGGCGGATGTTTCTACTCACGCTCGACCCAAGGACATCATGAAGCGGTTGCTGGGCCTCTTGACCAACTGGTCCGAGAAAATTTTGTCTGTGGCGCCGGAGCGCGTTCAGCAGCAGGCCCGGCAGAAGGCCAACCGGCTCCTCCGGCTTGTCGGCGGCAACCCCGGCGTCTTTCTGTCCGCTCCGGCCGTCCAGCGGCGGCACGATCCAGGACAGGGTTCGGTCCAGAGCGTGACTCACAAAGGCGATGCCGTTGACCACGCCATCAAACGAAGCCAGCAGTGGCTGTTACAGCGCCAGACGGAGGCGGGGTATTGGGTTTATGAACTGGAAGCCGACACGACGCTGACTGCCGAGTACCTCATGCTGCGCCGGTTCCTGGGTCTCGTGGATGCGGAAAAAGAGCGAAAGGCCGTGCGCTACCTGCTTGGCGCCCAGTTGCCTGAAGGCGGGTGGCCGATCTACGACGGCGGGCCGCCCGAGATCAGCGCGTCGGTGAAGGCCTACTTCGCGTTGAAGCTCTGCGGCGTGTCGGCCACCGAGCCCTTCATGGAGAAGGCGCGCACGATGATTTTGAGCAAAGGCGGCGTCGTCGGGGCGAACGTGTTCACCAAGATCGCGCTGGCGCTTTTCGATCAGTACGACTGGCGCGGGATCCCGTCGATGCCAGCGGAGATCGTCCTTCTGCCGCCCCGGTTCATCTTCAGTCTCTATGCCCTCTCCTATTGGTCCCGGGTGGTGCTGACGCCCTTGCTGATCATCTTCCAGTCCAAGCCCGTCTGTCGAATCCCTAAAGAGCAGGGCATCGACGAGCTGTACTGCACGGCCCGCGAGTTGGTCGACTTCCGGCGCGAGCCCCCGTTCCGGAAGGATCGCCGCTGGTTCACGTGGCACAACTTCTTCATCACGCTGGATGGCGTCCTCAGATTCTACGAGCGGGTCGTCCCACAGGGGCTCCGCAAGAAGGCCCTCGCACGCGCCGCGCAATGGATGCTCGAGCGGATGGAGGGTGACGGCGGGTTGGGAGCTATCTATCCGGCGATGGCCAACTCGGTCGTGGCGCTGCGATGCCTGGGCTACGCGGTGGATCATCCGCTGCTGCGCAAGGCCTTGCACGAGATCGAGGCGCTGGAGGTGCACGAGGGGGCCGCCCTGCACCTGCAGCCCTGTTTTTCTCCCGTCTGGGACACCCCCTTGGCCATCAACGCCTTGATCGAGAGCGGGCTCCCGCAGGATCACCCGGCGCTGGTAAAGGCCGCCCGCTGGACCCTCTCCCGGCAGTGCCGGAAGGTCGGCGACTGGATCATGTCCTCGCCGAAGGCCGAGCCGGGCGGGTGGTATTTCCAGTTCGAGAACGAGTTCTATCCGGACAACGACGATACCGCTGTGGTGGTGATGGCGCTCTCGAAGCTCAAGATGCCGGAATGGGGCGCCCAGCGTGAGGGCGTGCGGCGCGGGATGCGCTGGACGCTGGCCATGCAGGGCAGCGACGGCGGGTGGGGCGCCTACGACAAGGACAACAACAAAATGTTCTTGAACCAGATTCCCTTCGCAGACCACCGGGCGCTGCTGGATCCGAGCACAGCCGACCTCACGGGGCGCGAACTGGAAATGCTGGGGACGCTGGGGTTCGACATGAAACACCCGGCGGCCGTGCGGGCGCTTCGCTTTCTGCGGAAGAACCAGGAGGCCGACGGGTCCTGGTACGGGCGGTGGGGCGTCAATTACATCTACGGGACCTGGTCCGTGCTCGCCGGGCTGAAGGCGATCGGCGAGGACATGCAAGCCGAGTACGTCCGCCGGGCGGTGGCATGGCTCGTCTCGAAGCAGAATCCGGACGGCGGGTGGGGCGAGTCCTGTCTCTCGTACGCGGAGGCCGACGCGCACGGGGTGGGCGAGAGCACGCCGTCCCAGACCGCGTGGGCGCTGATCGCGCTCCTCTGCGCCGGCGAGGTGGACTCGCTCAGTCTGTTGCGCGGCGTAAACTATCTGCTCCGGCAACAGCACGCGCAAGGCGTCTGGCCTGAACGCAAGCACACCGGCACGGGGTTTCCGCGCGTCTTCTATCTGCGCTACCACGGCTACTGCCAGTACTTTCCCCTCTGGGCCTTGTCCATGTACCGGTCGCTCAAGGCGCGCGGGCGCACCCGCGCGGACGAGCTCCGCGAGCAGAATCGTCAGCACGGCCGGTTCCGCTTTGAGGCATAGCCGATGCGACGCGTCGCCGTGTTGGCTGCTTCCGCTCGCGAACTGGCGCCTGTGCGGGCAGGGCTCAAGGCGATTCGCAGCGGACGGCTTGGTTCCTTTGCGCACGAAATCGGGCGCTCAGACGCCGTCGAGATGCACCTGCTCAACACCGGTATCGGATTCCAGGCGGCCCTCGTGGGTGCTGAGGCGGTGCTGTCGGCGTTCACCGTGGACGCCGTGGTGTCAACCGGCTATGTGGGAGCGCTGGGTTCGGCGGGATTGGGCGACGTGATTGTGGGGACGGACGTGCTGGATTGGACGACGGAGGGTGCCCGGGCGTCATTCCCGTGCGATTCGGCGTTGCTCGCGCTCGCTCGCGAAACGGCGGCGCGCGCCCGTGTGGGGTGGTCCGAAGGACCGGTGGTCACGGTCTCCAACGTGGTCTGCAAGGCCGATGAGAAGCGGGGGCTGGCCCGGGCCAGCGGGGCCATCGCCGTGGACCTGGAGAGCGCGGCGATCGCGCGTGCGGCCCATGTTGTCGGCGTGCCGTTCCTTCTCGTGCGTGCGGTGTCCGACCGCGCCGACGAGGATCTCCCGATGGATTTCAATCTGTGGTTGGGCCCGTGGGGGCGCGTCCGGGGCGTGGCTCATCTGTTGCGGCGCCCCTCCATCATTCGTTCGCTGCTCCGCATGAGGCGGTACGTGGAGTATGGCTCGCAGAACCTGGCCCGGTTCTTCGCCGCGCTGGTCGCCTCGTTGGATCGCACGTGGGCGCCGGCGTGTCCGTCTCCCGTGGCCATGGGAACCCGCTGATGCTGACGGCAGTCGCAACTCGGGTGGGTAGACGGACTCTGGCGCTCATCCAGGAGATGGGTCGCATGATGCTGTTCCTGATCGGCACGTTCGCCTGGATGGTGCGCCCGCCGTTCCGGTTCATGCAAGTCCTCAAGCAGATCCACTTCATCGGGGTCAAGTCCCTCTTCGTGATCGTGCTCACCGGCTCATTTACCGGCATGGTGCTGGGCCTGCAGGGGTACTACTCACTGCGGAAGTTCGGCGCGGAGGGATTGCTGGGATCGGCGGTGGCCCTGAGCTTGATCCGGGAACTGGGCCCGGTCCTGTCGGCGCTGATGGTCACAGGACGCGCCGGCTCCGCTATGACGGCGGAGATCGGTATCATGCGCATCACCGAGCAGATCGACGCCTTGGAAACCATGGCCGTCAGCCCCATGCAGTACCTCATCGCGCCCAAGCTCCTGGCCAGCATTCTCATCATGCCCCTCCTGGCGTCGATCTTCGACGTCATCGGTATCTACGGCGGGCACCTGGTCGGGGTCGAGTTGCTGGGGGTGAGCTCGGGGTCGTACACCGGCTCGATGGAGTCCAGCGTGGAGTGGAAAGACGTCTACGGCGGCATGCTCAAGTCTCTGAGCTTCGGTCTGATCATGGCCTGGATCTGCACGTACAAGGGGTACCACACGACCATGAGCGCCGAAGGTCTGGGCCAGGCCACGACGGATGCCGTCGTCCTGTCGTCCGTCCTTGTGCTGATCTGGGACTATTTCCTCACCTCGGTGTTGTTGTGATGGGTGGAGGTGCATCGAACCCGGTGATCCGCCTCGTAGGGGTGGAGAAGGCGCTCGGCGGGCAGCCGGTCCTGAACGGCATCAATCTTGAGATTGCGCGGGGCAAGATGACCACGGTCATCGGCCGTAGCGGCGGTGGCAAGAGCGTCTTGCTCAAGCATATGATCCGACTCCTGAAACCGGATCGCGGTCAGGTGTTGGTGGATGGGGTGGATATTACGCGGCTGGGCCCGCGCGAGCTCAACGAGGTGCGGAAGAAGTTCGCCATGCTGTTCCAGGGCGCGGCGCTCTTCGACTCGCTGACCGTCTTTGAGAACGTCGCCTTTCCCCTGCGCGAGAAGACGAAACTGAAAGAGGCCGAGATCGAAGGGAAAGTCCTCGAGATGCTGGACCAAGTGGGGCTGACGGGGATGGGCCATAAGTTTCCAGCCGAGTTGAGCGGTGGCATGCGGAAGCGGGCGGGACTGGCGCGCGCGCTCGTGATGGGGCCGGAGATCATCCTGTTCGACGAGCCGACCACGGGACTGGATCCCCTCCTGGCGCGGACCATCCACGACCTGATCGTCGAGACCCAGCGGAAGTTTGGGTTTACAGCCGTCATGGTGAGCCATGAGATTCCCGAGGTCTTTGGCATTTCCGACTACGTGGCAATGCTGCTGGACGGGGTGATCGTCGAGATGGCCCCGCCGGACGAGTTTCAGCGGACTCGGCATCCCGCCGTGCGGGAGTTCATCAACGTCGGGCCCAGGTCCGAGGCAGCGGCCTCGGGGGTCGGCAAGGAGGCCCAGTAGCCATGAGCGACACGAAGCTCGAGATGATCGTGGGCGTCTTCGTGCTGATCGGGATCACCGCCCTGACGTACCTGGCAGTCAAGCTCGGCAAGCTTGAAGTCATCGGGGGCGGCAACCAGATCGAGATTCAGGCGGAATTCGATTCCGTCGCCGGGCTCAAGACGGGCGCGTCCGTGGAGATTGCGGGGGTGCCGGTCGGCCATGTGAAGCGGATCACGCTCAATGGCGAACGCGCGCTCGTGACCTTCGTAATCAAGCCGGGCGTCAAGCTGTATGGTGACTCCATCGCGTCGGTCAAGACCCGCGGGCTGATCGGCGACAAGTACGTGTCGATCTCGCCGGGGGGATCCCAGAAAGAGCTGACGCCGGGAAGCAAGATCCGCGACACCGAATCGGGTGTGGATCTGGAGTCGTTGATCGGAGAGTTTATTCATGGCAACGTCAAGTGAGTTTGTCGTACGGTCTGCCATGCTGACAGTGAAGAGGAGAGAGGGAATGCAACGGTATAAAACTTTCTGGGCGGCGATCTTGATCGGTGGTTTGGTTGGGGGGGGAGAGTTCGGCGCGATGGCAGCGGTAGGGCCTGCCACAGAAGCGGTCAGGAAGACCGTGGACGAGGTGATTCGTATTCTGGAGGACCCTGAGTGGAAGAAACCCGAGAAGAAGGAAGAGCGACGCAAGCTGCTGGAGCAGACGATCGCCCAGAGGTTCAATTTTCTCGAGATGTCGCGGCGGTCCCTGGGGGCCGAGTGGAACAAACGGACGCCGGAGGAGCAGAAGGATTTTGCGGCCTCCTTCCAGACCCTCCTGGCCAACACGTATTTAGGCAGGATCGAGACCTACTCCGGCGGGGAGAAGGTGCAATACCTCAAAGAGATCGTCGATGGCGAGTACGCAGACGTCTATACGAAGCTCGACAACGGCAAGACCGCGGTGGACATCATGTATAAGATGGAGATGGCGTCGGGGGACTGGCGCGTCTATGATGTGGTCGTGGAAGGCACCGGCCTCGTCCAGAACTACCGCGAACAGTTCAAAAGAATCCTCCGCAAGGATTCGTTTGCCGAGCTGACGAAGCAGCTCCGGGACAAAGCGGAGCACGTCAAAGCCTCTGTCCCCGCCGGCGCCGATTCGGCCCGGAGCCGATGAGTTCAGGTGGCATGTCGCATTCGCCGTGCCGGGCTCGTGGCGCTGTGCGCCATGGCACCGGCGCTGCTGTCCCCATTGCCCGCGCCTGCCGAAGAGCGATCCTATTTCGTGATTCCGGCCGTCGGGACGTCGAAGAACGACGGCGTGGACGTCGGTGTGATCGTGCCTTACGTGCTTGCGGATGATGAGCAGCGTGTCACTAAGATCATCGCGCCGATGTTCATCCACAATGAGTTTGTGGGCTCGCGCGCCGCGATCAATGTCTTCGAGTATCCGACCCGGGGCGAGGAATACAGGCTCATCGCCTCATACACCGAGAAGACCGAGCGGAAGTTCCTCTACAGCTATCGGAATCTTTTCCTGCCAGGAGGCCGCTTCAGCCTAGAGGCCACTGTCGGGTTCTTCAAGAACGGGACGGCGCGGTTCTTCGGTATCGGCGGCCAGACCTCGCCGGCCCAGGAGACCAACTACACCGACCGCGAGCTGCTCGGCCATATCACGACAGGGTTCTACGTCGGACCGAGCCAGCGGGTGCTCTGGACCGAGCGGCTCCGAAACGTCGAGATCCAACCGGGCGTGGTGCCGGACCTCCCCTTCACGCAATCGGTGTTTCCCGCGGTCAAAGGGACCGGCGGAGCGACGGTGTTGGGCCACCAGCTGGCTTACTTGAACGACACTCGGGACGACACGGTGACGCCCACGATCGGTCACTACTTTTCGATGTTTGCGGAGCTGGCGCAGACCCTCACGGGCAGTACGAGTACGGTGTTCAGTCGGTATGGGGTTGAATACCGGATGCTGATTCCGAACGCCACCAAGCAGTACATCTTCGTGTTTAGAGGCAGGCTGGAAGCCACGGTCGGCGGTGCGGCGGTTCCCTTCTTCGAACGGAGCAGTTTGGGGGGACAGAACACCTTGCGCGCCTTCGGCGTAGGCCGCTTCGTTGACAATCATTCCCTCGTCTTCAACTTTGAAGAGCGGATTCAGTTATTTCACCTGCGAATCGTGGGGACGGTCGCCGAGATTGAGACGGCGCCTTTCCTCGATGTCGGCAAGGTGGCCAACACGTTCCGATACAGAGCCTTCTCCCAGTACGAAGCCAATCCCGGCATCGGGTTCCGGGCGATCGCACGTCCCAATGTGGTGGGCCGGGTGGATTTTGCGACGGGCAATGAGGGGCAAGCCGTCTTCGCGGGGCTGGACTTTCCCTTCTAAACACCGGGAAGGGGCGCGTCTTAGCACGCCTCGGAATTCTTGACACTCAGGGAGGGCTATGTGAGAATGGCTCGATTTTTCGGAGGGTTTGAGAGATGTCCATATTGAAGACGATTGACAGCCCGGCCGATTTGAAGCGGGTCCCGGTGGAGCAACTGCCCGTGTTGGCCGAGGAGATCCGCGAGCAGATCGTGTCGGTGACGTCCGCTGTCGGCGGGCATGTGGCGTCGAATCTCGGCGTGGTGGAGCTCACCGTGGCGTTGCATTACCTGCTTGACACGCCCAAGGATAAGATCGTGTGGGACACCAGCAACCAGGCCTACGCGCATAAGCTCCTCACGGGCCGGCGCGAGCACTTCCACACGCTGCGGCAGTACGGTGGGCTCAGCGGCTTCTGCAAGCGCGAAGAGAGCATCTACGACACGTTCAATGCGGGGCACGCCGGCACCGGGGTGTCGGCGGCGATCGGCATGGCGGTGGCGCGGGACCTGGCGGAGCAACACCACAAGGTCGTCTGCGTCGTGGGCGACGGGGCGATGACCTCCGGCATGACCTTGGAAGCCATGCAGCACGTCGGCACCCTGCAGAAGGACCTGCTGGTCATTCTCAACGACAACCAGATGTCCATCTCCCGGAACGTGGGGTCGCTCTCGGCCTATTTGAATCGCACCTTCACCGGCGAGTTCGTCACGCACGTCAAGGAGGAAGCCAAGCACCTGCTCAAAGCGATCCCGCGGGTCGGCGATCAACTGACAAGGCTCGCCCACCGGGCCGAGGAGTTGGCCAAGGGCCTGGTGCTCCCGGGCCTCCTCTTCGAGGAACTGGGCTTCCGGTACGTCGGGCCGATCGACGGACACAACTTTGAACATCTCCTGCCGACCCTCGAAAACGTGCTCAAACTGAAAGGGCCGATGCTGCTTCACGTGATCACGAAGAAAGGCAAGGGATACAAACCGGCCATGAAGGATCCGGTCTGGTTCCATGCCTGTCCCTCGTTTGTCCGGGAGACGGGCCAGCCCGCCAAGTCCAGCACGAAGCCATCCTATACGGCGGTGGCCGTCAAGACCCTGTGCCGGCTGGCTCGCGAGGACCGGCGTATCGTCGCCATCACGGCGGCCATGTGTGAGGGGACCGGATTGACTGCATTCGCGAAGGAATTCCCGGACCGGTTCCACGACGTGGGCATCGCCGAGCAGCACGCGTTGACCTTCGCGGCCGGCTTGGCGACGCAGGGCGTTCGTCCTGTTGTGGCGATGTACTCCACGTTCCTGCAGCGCGCTTTCGATCAGGTGGTGCACGACGTGGCGACCCAGAACTTGCCGGTGACGATCCTGATCGATCGGGGCGGGCTGGTGGCCGAGGACGGGACGACCCACCACGGGGCCTTCGACTACGCTTACCTGCGCCACGTGCCGAACATGGTGGTGATGGCGCCCGGGGATGAGAACGAGCTGCAGCACATGGTCAAGACGTGCCTGAGCTACGAAGGGCCGGCCTCCGTGCGGTACTCCCGCGGGAGCGCGTGGGGCGTGCCCATGGACCCCGAGCCCAAGGCCCTGCCGATCGGGAAGGCGGAGCTGCTGCGGGACGGGTATGATGTGGCATTGGTCGCCATCGGCATCACGGTCCTTCCGGCGCTGGAAGCGGCCGAGCGGCTGGCGGACGAGGGCATCTCAGCAGCCGTCGTCAACGCCCGCTTCGTCAAGCCGCTCGATCGCGCGTTGATCGCGCAGGTGGCTCGTCAGGTAAAGTGCCTGGTGACAGTGGAAGAAGGCTGCCGCTTGGGCGGATTCGGGTCGGCCGTGTTGGAGTCGCTGTCAGACCAGGGGATCGTGCACGTGCCGACCATAGTGCTGGGGCTGCCTGACAAGTACATCGAGCAAGGGCCGCAAGACCTCCTGCGCGTGCAGTACGGGCTGACGGCGGACGGTATTTATGAGTCGGCCAAGGCCCTCTACACGATGACGGTTTTGGGGGTGGAGCGCCGCTAGCCATGTTCATCAAGCGACGCAAGACGCGACAGATCCGCGTCGGGAACGTCCCCATTGGAGGCGGCGCGCCGATCGTGGTCCAATCCATGACGACGCCGGACACCGCCGACGTGAAGGCCACCGTCGAGCAGATCCACCAGTTGGAGCAGGCCGGCTGCGAGATCGCGCGGGTGACGGTCAATACGCCGGAGGCGGCGAAGGCGCTTCCGGCCATCAAGCAACAGACGACGATCCCCATCATTGCCGACATCCATTTCGACCACCGGCTGGCGCTCAGGGCCGCCGAGGTGGTGGACTGCGTGCGGATCAACCCCGGCAACATCGGCGCCTGGTGGAAGGTGGAAGAGGTCGTCAAGGCCGTGCGGGGGCGGAACATCCCGTTGCGAATCGGCGTCAATGGCGGCTCGCTGGAGCGGGAGCTCCTGGCCAAGTACGGCTATCCCACCGCCGAGGCGCTGGCGGAATCCGCTCTGAACGCCGTGCACGCGCTGGAGGACATCGGCTTCACCAACATGAAGGTCTCGCTCAAGGCCTCGGACGTGCACTTGATGGTGGATGCGTACCGGCTGTTCGCCCTCCAGTCCGACTACCCCCTGCACCTCGGCGTGACGGAAGCTGGCACGTTGCTGACGGGGTCCGTCAAATCCGCCGTCGGCATCGGGATGCTGCTGGCCGACGGGATCGGGGATACGATCCGCGTCTCGCTGGCGGCCGATCCGGTGGAGGAGGTCAAGGTCGGCTTCGAGATCCTCAAGGCCCTCGAACTGCGGCACCGCGGGGTGAATGTCATCGCCTGTCCGACGTGCGGCCGCGTGGAGATCGACGTCGTCAAGCTGGCCAACGAGATCGAGAAGCGGCTCGGCCATGTCCGCGTGCCGCTCACGGTGTCGGTGCTGGGCTGCGTCGTCAATGGGATCGGCGAGGGCAAGGAAGCCGACATTGGCATCGCCGGCGGAGAGGGCCACGGCATTCTCTTCAAGGAAGGCAAGCTGGTCCGGAAGGTGAAGTCGGAAGAGTTGATGGAGACGTTGCTGGCCGAAATCGAGATCATGGCCAAGGAGCGCGAGGCCGCGTCCTCCGACAACGGCGGCAACGGGCAGCCCGAGACCACACCCAAGACCGCTTCCACTCAATCAGCTTCGGCGAAGAAGGACATTCCCCTCATCAGGAAGGTTTGAGCCGGACCGTCCGATCCGGTTATAATCCCTCTCAACAAGGCGCCGTACCCAAGTGGCTAAGGGAGCAGTCTGCAAAACTGCGATGCGGCGGTTCGATCCCGCCCGGCGCCTCCACACCGAATTTGTTGAGCCTGGCCTTTCGATCAAATAGGGGCGGATATCCAATACCACCAGTGGTCTTCAATTCCCCTTTTTTTCATTCCGCGAGCGGGCCGTGCTTGAGGGCCCAGAGGAGGGCGGCGCGGCCGATCGCGAGCGGGGCGGTGTCGGCGCAGAGCACGACCTTGTTCAACAGCTTGGTGTTGATGACACAGTACCAGCACTCGGTGCCCTCGGGGTAGCCGAGCGCGGCGAGGTTCTGGTGTTTGTGCTTGAAATGCGGCGCGCCAAAATACACCCCGTCTTTGTGGATCATGGTTTCCACCACCGTCCACGCGGCCGCGATGTCGGTGGAATAGGGCGGGATTGGCTCTCCCGGCGTAAGCCCCATCACCGTTTCCGCGATCAGTCTGTCCAACTCGCGGCCCGCTTCGATCTTCGCCGGATCGATCATCGCTGGGAGTGTACCACACAGGCAGGTGTTCCTCCGAAGGGCCAGCATTGACGCTGACGCCTCGGGGGTGATACAGTCCTCCTCGCACCGCAACCGAGGAACCGAGCATGGCCGTTCCCGTCTCCCAGATGTACACCGTCGCAACGTACGTACTGGCCCAGAAGCTCAAGGGGGTCAAGCGGTACCCGCTCGTGCTGATGCTGGAGCCCCTGTTTCGCTGCAACCTCGCGTGCGCAGGCTGCGGCAAGATCCAGTATCCCGACCACGTCCTGGACAAGCGCCTGACGCCGGAGCAATGCTGGACGGCGGCCGAAGAGTGCGGCGCGCCAATCGTGAGCATCCCCGGCGGGGAGCCGCTCATCCACCCGGAAATGCCGACGATCGTGAAGGGGTTGGTTGAGCGGAAGAAATACGTCTATCTCTGCACGAACGCCATTTTGCTGGAGCGCAAGCTCGATGACTACACGCCGTCCAAGTACCTGACGTTCAGCATCCACATGGACGGGCTCCGGGAGGAGCACGATATCGCAGTTTGTCGCGACGGCGTCTATGAGGTGGCTGTCCGGGCGATCAAGGCGGCCCTCAAGCGGGGATTCCGCGTCACAACCAATACCACCTTGTTCGACGACGCCGACCCCGCGCGCGTCCGCCAGTTCTTCGATGGCATGATGGAGTTGGGCGTCGAGGGTATGATGATCTCACCCGGCTACAGCTACCAGAAGGCGCCTGATCAGAAGAACTTCCTCAAGCGGCAACGGACGCGGGAATTGTTCGCGCGCATCCTGCACGCGCCCAAGAAGCACTGGCGGTTCAACCAGTCGCCGCTCTTCCTGGACTTCCTCATGGGCAAGGTGGACTACCAGTGCACGCCGTGGGGCAACCCGACCTACAACATCTTCGGCTGGCAGAAGCCCTGTTATCTGCTTCAGGACGGCTATGCCGCGACCTTCACGGAGCTCATCGAGGACACGAACTGGGACAACTACGGGACTGGACGGAACGAGAAGTGCGCTGACTGCATGGTCCATTGCGGCTACGAGGCATCGGCCGTGGACGATACGTTTAGTACGCTGCGAGGATTTGGCCGGACCGTCGTGGCCACACTCATGCCAACTGCCCGCTAGTTGTTTGCCCGCGCCTTGTGCCTGACGCTCAGCCCCACAGCACGAGTTCACCTTCGCTGGAAGGACGTCTCTTCCAGCCGGCGAACGCAACAGAGCTGCGAGAAGCTGTGGAGCTCGCCTTCGACTACCGTGGCGATGTGACGCTGGAAGTGACCTCCGGAGAGAAGATCGAGGGGTACATCTTCAATCGCAACGCGGTAGCTTCCCCGCCGTTCCTGCAGCTCTTTCCCAAGGGACAGCCCGGCGAGATGAAGATTCCGTATCCCGACATCGTGGCGATCGCCTTTACCGGCGAGGACACCGCGTCCGGAAGGTCCTGGGAAGCCTGGGTGAGGAAGAAAGAGTCGGAGCGCAAGGCGGAAGCCGCCCGCATCGCGGGGGAAGCCCAGGCCCGCGGCCACTTGTAATCAGCTTTTTCCCCGAAAGGCCTCCAGCGGTGATGGCCGACGACAACACAGCTTCTTGCGGGGCCCGATCCGTCGAAGACATCCTCGCGCGCGGTTATACCGTCAAAACCTTCGAAT
>Ga0209235_1000537_pt1 | contig 19352 bp, 21 predicted proteins | sample GraSoi013_1_20cm_4_FD_185817 | JGI IMG/M metagenome (GOLD analysis project Ga0209235, IMG submission 185817) | Grasslands soil microbial communities from the Angelo Coastal Reserve, California, USA - Sample 09_25_2013_1_20cm (SPAdes) (version 2) | ecosystem: Environmental > Terrestrial > Soil >... | reverse complement strand
TCTTCCATCAGGGATGGAAGGACGGGAGCGAGGACCACTTGAAGATCTCGCCGCCGGTTGCCATGGTCGAGGTGCAGGGTTACGCGGTCATGGCCCACCGCGGATTCGCAGAGCTGGCGGAGCGCACCGGAAAGAAAGACGAGGCTGATCGGGCGCGCGAGCTGGCGGACGGTCTTCAGTCGGCGCTCATTCGGGCTTTCTGGTGGGCCGAGGCGGGGACCTTTTACCTCGCTCTCGACGGGAAGAAACGACCGCGGGCCGCTGTCACATCAAACCCGGGCCATCTCCTCGTCACCGGTGCGCTCGAGAGACCAATCGCGCGGTCCGTGGTCGACCGCTTGTTCCGCACAGACATGTGGACGCCCTATGGCATCCGGACCCATGCGTCGTCGGAACCGGACTTCGATCCCTACGGGTATCACACGGGGACCGTTTGGCCCCACGACAACTGGATGATCTTCAAGGGCTTGCAGAGGTCGGGATTCCGTCGAGAAGCGGGACGAATCCGCGAGGCGCTCCTCAACGCCCGCGACGAGCTGGGGAAGATCCCGGAGTTGTATGCGGTCGTGGATGATTCAATCGTCGATCTCTCCGAGTCGCCCGTCGGTCGGACTCAATCGAATCCGGTCCAGGCATGGGCGAGTGCAGGGCTTCTCGAGATGATTGCCTCCGCGGATGAAGCTAGCCTTTAATCGTCCAACCGATCATGCCGCGAATGTAGTAACGCTGCATCGTCGCGAACACGATTATCGGGACAATCATCACGACGATCGATGCAGCGGACAAAATCCCTTGGTCCTTATGGAAAGGACCCGCTTCTGATAGGAGCGGGACGAGCTGCGTTGCCACGAGGTTCTGCGACGAGAACAGCAGGACCTTCGCGAAGAAAAAGTCGTTCCACACCCACATGAACTGGAGGACCGCGACCGCAGCGAGTGCCGGGAGAGACATCGGGAGCACAATCTTGTAGAAGATTCGGAAGTCCGACGCCCCATCGACCCGCGCCGCCTCTTCCACTTCCAAGGGGAGGGTCTGAAAGAAGTTTCGCATGAATAGAAGGATCCACGGGAGCGCCCATGCCGTGTGGACGAGAATGACGCCGAGGAACGTGTCCCAGAGTCCAGCATTGATCATCGTGACGAAAATGGGAATCGCGACCATTTGCTGGGGGATCGCCATGAACAAGACGATCGTGAGAAAGAGATAGTCTCGCATGGGAAATCGGAATCGGGCAAACCCGTAGGCTCCCAGCGATGCGATGAAAATCGGGAGGAAGGTCGACGGAATCGCGACGATGAAGGAGTTGCGCAATCCGCGCCACATCGGGGTCGTCGGATCGGTAAAGGCCGTCTGGAAGTTCTGCAACGTCGGATTGAAGGGATTCGTGACCCACCACCCGTTCAAGATCTCAGTGACGGGCCGGATCGAAGTCATGAAAACTCCGAGGAATGGGAAGAGCCAGAGCAGGCCGATCCCCCACGCAATCGCATGGATTACGACCGTCCGTACCGGGATCTTGGGTATTCGGAGCCGACCTCGTCCGTTGGCCATCATGCCTTGAGCACCCTTCCCAGCGGTTTCGCTCGAGCCCAAAGGCGTCTCAGGGCCCTTTGAAGACGGCCCGCGTTCTTGCCTTTTCCAATGATGATTCGCTTGAACATCCAAGTGGAGACGAGAAGCGTGAGCCCGGTGAGGAGGGTCGCCACCACGGCCGCGTCATTGAAGTTACCCGCCATGAACGCATAACGGAACATCTGAAGCGCGAGGACGTCTGCGGCTCCTCCGACGCCCCCGTTCGGGTTCGTCGCGGCGAACACGATGTCGAAGAGTTTCAACTCCCATAGGATCGTCATCGTGACGACGGTCAGGGTCGTGGGCCGGAGAAGGGGCCACGTGACTTTCCGGAAGGTCTGCCACGCGGAGGCACCGTCCATCTGCGCGGCTTCGAAATAGTCCCGTGGGATCGTCGTCAGTCCCGCCGAGTACACGATCAAGCTGAAGCCGACCCAGAGCCAGACGGACCCGAAGATCAGGCCAAAGAGGAGTGTTTCCGGGTACGCCGTCCACTGAATTGCCAACCCGCTGATGCCGAGGAGGCCGAAGGCGCGTGGCACGATGCCTGATTTCTCGTCGAACAGAAAGCGAAGGATGATTCCTCCCACGATCATCGGCGTGACCATTCCGAGGAAAATGAACGACTTGACGATGGACGCGCCTCGAACCTTTTGGAGCGTGAGCGCCAGGTAGAGCCCTGTGAAAAGGCTCAACGGGAGGTGGATGGCGATCCACAGGAAGTTGTTGATGAGGGTCCCGTAGGGAATCGACCAATCGGACGTGTCGATCGTCTGGCGGTTGCCGAGAACGGACCCGTAGTTGTCGAGGCCTGCGAAGGCCCCGGATGGATGGTAGAAGCTCAGCAGGAGGGTCTGAATCGCAGGGTACACGACGAGGAAGATGAGCAGGACCGTCGCTGGGACGAAGAAGATGACGCGCAGGTACGGTTGGAAAGAAGAAGAGAGGGAGCGCTTGGCGCGCTCCCCTTTCGCACTCATGGAGGCATTGCGGCTTGGATGTTTGTCAACACGGCGTTGAGATTCGACGGGTTGGCCCACAACGCCTGCAACTGGGTCCAGAACGTCCCCTGGAACGTGCCGCCGATCGTGTCGTCCAGATCGGACAGGATGACTTTTCCCGTCAGGTTCGCCGCGATGCGCGCATCAACGGCCGGATAGGCGCTGAGCGGCACGCCGGTCACGGTGGCGATGTGTCCGCCGACGGTAACCTGCAGCTGTTGCGCCGCCGAGCTCCCGAGGAACGCCGCGAGGCGCTTTGCATCATTTAGCCGCGAAGCGTAGGTCGGCACGAAGAAATAGTCCGCCGCGAACACGACGCCCGAGGGGTTCACGCCACCCGGCAAGGGCATGACGCGGATGTCCGAGTTCGGCGTGACCATCCCGGTGATCCAGCTCCCCATGAAGTACAGAGCGTAGTCGCCTTTCCACCACTCTGCGACGCCCGTGTCCCATTGCCGCGGGGCGCTCCAACACGAGGTAACGCAGACGACGCCCGGCGTCAACGTCCGCACTAGGTAGTTGGCGAACACGTCGTGGACCGAGGTCGATGTCCAGGCGAGGGTCTTCGCCATGATCTGCTTGTTCATGTTCGGTCCGCCGTACGTCGCCAGGAAGTGCTCGACGACATCGGAGAGGGGCCATCCCACGCCGTCCCCGCTGATGATCGGCGTGTTGTTCACAGATCCGTCCGTCTCGATTTGTCGAAGGAGCGCCTCGAAGCCCGTCCATGTGGTGGGGACTTGGTAGTTATGGGCCGCGAAGAACGACTGGCGATACCAGAACCCGGGCTTGACTTTCCCGGTGTACGCGCCACCGTAGATCTTGCTCCCGTCTTTCAGAGGATCCAACGCACCGGCGGCGTAGTTCGATTCGGACACCGTGCCGGCGAGATCGGCCGCGTGACCCTGGGTTCCATAAGTCTTCACGAACGAGCTCGGCATGAAGATAAGGTCCGCAGGCGCCCGTCGGGCGGCAAACCAGTTCGGCAAGAGGGACTGCAAGTCCTCTTGGCGGGTCGTGATGTACTCGTAGCTAATCCCTGTGGTATTCTTGAACAGATTGAGTACCGGGAGGAACTTGTCTTTCTCGGATCCCGACCACGGGCCGATGACCCGAAGCGGTTGGACGGTCGGTGCGGGAGTGGCCGGTGCAAGATAATACACGGCCAGCCCCGTCGCAACGTTGGTCACCAGGAGCAACGCGACCACGACCACGACGAGCATGCCCATCTTCTTGGGCGGTGCGTAGTCGGTTCCTCCAGCGGGCGCACTCGGATCGTTCGATGATGTAGCCAAGTCTCCTCTCCCCTAGCCGACGGCGGTCATCGCGCTCATTCGTAAATAATGTTCGGACGGCACCACAATCCTCAAAATGCCCGGGAGCGCCTACCGCTCGACGGGCCTCGTGCCGGAAATCCGCAAGGATTACGCGACGTCCACCTGGGTCGTGTTCTCCGCGGCCCGTTCCCAACGGCCCGGTGCCTTCCGGAATCCGAAGGATGCAACGGCGAAGGAGAGCTGCCCGTTCTGCGAGGGCCACGAGACGATGACGCCACCGGAGGTCCTCGCGTATCGGGATCGCGGGAAGCCGGACGGGCCGGGTTGGTCGATCCGGTGTGTGCCGAACAAATTCCCCGCACTCGAACGGGTCGGCGAGGTCCGAGAGCATTGGGACGGGCCGTTCGTCAGCGTCGACGGCGTCGGGGCCCACGAGATCGTGGTCGAGTCCCCTGACCATGACGCTCACCTCGCGCGCACGCCGAGCAGCGGGAGGGCGAGTGCCTGTTTTGCGAAATCCTCCGATGCGAGCTGGCCTCCGGTCGCCGCGTCGTCGCCGAGAACGGAGGGTTCGTCGCGCTCGAGCCGTATGCGGCGCGCTTCCCGTTCGAGACGTGGCTCCTCCCGAAAGTCCACGCGCGTGCGTTCGAGACCCTCTCGGATGCGGACGTGGGGCACTCGCGCGGATTCTGAAAGGCGTCCTCGGTCGAATGGATCGGGTGCTCGACGATCCGTCCTTCAATTACTACATTCACACCGCACCGGTCCGGGAGCCCGAGGGCACGTTCCATTTGCATCTGGAGATCACGCCCCGCCTCACGGAGATTGCGGGCTTCGAACGAGGTACCGGGTTCTACATCAATCCGGTCGTGCCCGAGGATGCGGCGGCCATCTTGAAAGGAGAGATCCGCTGGTCAGCCCGTTTGGAGGCCTCAACGCCGTGACGGATTGCCTCCGTGCGGAGCGTGTCCTACAGGAGCTTGACGACCACCGTCAAGCTTACCGAATGGGTGACCGAGCCGATCGTCGCCGTCACGGTAACCGTGTAAGTACCCGGAGTCGTCAAGAGAGAGGTCGAGATCGTCAACGTCGATGTGGCGGTTCCGTCTGCGGCCAACGTCACAGTGCCTGGGCTCACCGAGCCGGTCGGCCAAATCAGGACGAGGCCGGACGACGAGATCGACGGGCTTAGGCTCGCAGACCCGGACAGGCCGTTGAGGCTTGTCAGAGTAATCGTGGAGGAGCCGGACGAGCCGCACAGGATCGTGAGGGAGGTCGGGGAAGCGCCGATGCTGAAATCACCGGGCGGCGGAGGCGGTGGAGGGGGCGGGATGGTGACCGAAACCTCGTGGGATTGGATCGCCGCAAGGCCACCGGAGTCGGCCGCCTGAACCACGACCGTGTAGCTGCCTGCGGAGCTGAACGTGTGCGTCGCGGTCTTCGTTGTCGACCACGTCGTGTCCCACGTGGCATCCCCGTTCCAGTCCCACCGGACCTGAATCGCGCTGGCCTGATCGTGATCGTCGCTCGCCTGTGCAGTGAACGTGAAGACGGTGGTCGTGTCGCCGGACGTCGGAGTCCACGTGAAGTCCACAGAGGGCGGCGCATTCGGAGGCGGAGGAGGTGGCGGGGATGCGGTCACCCGAACCACATGAGACCGCGTCGAGCTGAGGCCACCGGAGTCCATCGCTTGCACGACGACCGTTTTGTTTCCCGCGGAGCTATAGGATTGGCTTGCGGTCTTCGTCGGGGACCAAGCCGTATCCCACGTTCCATCACCCGTCCAGTCCCAGCGAACTTGGATCGAGGTCGGCGAATCGTGGTCGTCCGCGGCCGTCGCGTTGAAGCTGAAGATCGTCGACGTATTGCCGGAGTTCGGGGTCCACACAAAGTCCACGGTCGGCGGCGCATTCGAGGGCGGCGGAGGCGATGGGGTGCTCACTCGGACGACGTGTGATTGTGTCGACGCGAGGCCACCCGAGTCCATTGCCTCGATGATGACCGTCTTGTTCCCTGCACTGTGGTATTGATGGCTGGCCGTCTTCGTCGTGGACCACTGCGTGTCCCACACCCCGTCCCCCTGCCAATCCCAACGAACCTGGATCGCGCTGGAAAGATCGTGGTCGTCCGAGGCCGTGGCGGTGAAGGAGAAGACCGTCGTGTTGTCGCCCGTGGCCGGCGTCCACGTGAAGTCGACTGTCGGCGGCGCGTTCGGCGGAGGGGGCGGTGGCGGCGAACCGGACGGTTTCCACGCCGTGAACGGATGGAGCTCCCAATGATCGCCGTCCCAATAGACGAAGCCCTGAACGTCCAGAGAGATGTCCCCGTTGGACTGCTGTTGAGCGATCGTGACGTTGTCGCAGGACGGGACATCGGATCCGCAGTAGTCCGCGGCCAACCAGTCCTGATCGAACTCGATGTGAATCTGGCCGCTCGTCGTTCCGACCTGGAGGATGTTTCCGACGTTATCGCAGAAGGTTTCGTTGTTCGGATAGGGTCCTCCGCCATTCACCCTCTTGAACTGCGTTGAACAATCGTGGCTGTCGAAGGTGTACGTGGAAAGATAGACGCCGTCAATCTGGACGAACGTCGATACGCTTTGCCCAGCGCTGTTCGTGATCGAGCAAGGCGGGGAGAGAGCGCGCTTCGATGGTACCCCGCCATCCGTGGAATTCTTCTGGTATCGGCTCCCACTCAGGTCTTGGGAGGGATACCCCGGTCCAAGGACATCCTGGACGGCGACTGAGTCGGCGCTGCACGCCACGTGTGGATTCCAAGACGCCAGCCCGCTCGTAGCCACAGTCTGGGCGCTCCCATCCGTCGGCGAAACGACGACAAGATAGGCAAGGACCGCGAGGACGAGGACCGGTAGCGCGGCAGAAAGCGTCAGCAACGCCGATTCCCGTCCACCAGATTTTCGTCGGCTTGAACCGCCCCTCGCATACACGAAGGCCTCGGACGGTCCGGGGGGATATCTGGCGGACGTTTACACTATCGTGAATGTGAACACTATCCACTGCACTGGCATGAGGGCGGGGGCCGACGCCATGAGAACGAATCAGAGACTCGTCCGCTCGACGTACGGCACCGCTCGGTTTGGCCTTCCCGCTTCGAACTCGACCAAGGTTTTCAGGAGGGCCATCGCCTGCTTCGGGTTCCCCGCGTCGAACGCCCCGATCGCGGCGCGAAGGAACACCATGATGGAGTCGTCAGCCGCTTGCGGGATCGCTGCGGGGTGCGCGGATACCGCGTCCTCAGGATCTCGCATCTGCTCCGCGACTTCGTCCCGGATATCTAACGTTTTCCGCTGAAATATTCTCTGTCGATTATCGGCTTCGATAAGCCGATGCGCAACAACGCTTCGATTGACTCCTCATCGCGGTTCTCGCCCCGGGCTCGCGATATCTTGGTGGAGGTTTTCCCTGTAAGAGCGCGGGCGACCCCATATCGCCCGAAAAGGACGCTTAACCATATCGTTAAATATCCGGCATGCATATCGGTTAACCAGATGGTTAACCAATCGGCGGTCCCCTTGGACCTGGACGCCATCTTCGCGGCGTTGGCCCACCCGATCCGGCGGGCCATCCTCGAGCAGCTCGCCGCAGGCGACGCCACCGTGGGCGAACTCGCCGAGCCCTACGATGTGAGCCTGCCTGCGATCTCAAGGCACTTGAGGGTGCTCGAGGACGCGGGCTTGCTGCATGTCGAACCCGAAGGCCGCGTGCGAAGATGCCAGATCGAGGTCGGTCCGCTCAGCGCGGCGTTCGGGTGGCTCACCCGATACCGCGTCCTGTGGGAGGACCGCTTCGCCCGATTGGACGAACACCTCAAAGAAATCCGTGATGCACGAGGAAAGGAGGAACACAAACATGCCCGCAAAAAGTAAATTTGTGAGGAAGTCGGAACGGGAGCTCGTGACGACGCATACCTTCGATGCGCCCCGCGAGCTCGTGTGGAAGGCGTGGACGGATCCGAAACTGATCCCTAAGTGGTGGGGGCCGAGCCGGTATTCGACCATCGTGGACAAGATGGATGTCCGGCCGGGCGGCCGCTGGCGGTTCGTCCAGCGTGACGCGGAAGGGAACGAGTTCGGGTTCCACGGCGAGTACCGCGAGGTCGTGCCGCCCAAGCGGCTCGTCGGGACCTTCGAATACGAAGGGATGCCAGGCCACGTGTTGGTCGAGACCGCGACCTTCGAGGAGATCCGCGGCAAGACGAAGCTGACGCAGAGCTCGCTGTTCCAAAACGCCGAAGATCTCGAGGGGATGCTCGCGTCCGGCATGGAGGAAGGGGCGGCCGAGACGATGGAGCGGTTCACCGAGCTGGTGACCGAGATGCAGAAGCCAGGCGCACCCGCAAAAGCCGCGGATCGCGAGCTCGTGATCGTGCGGGTCTTCGACGCCGCGCGCGCGCGTGTGTGGAAGGCGTGGACGGAGCCGGAGCGTCTCAAGCGGTGGTGGGGCCCAAGGACCTTCACGGCGCCGGTCGCGAAGATCGACCTCCGCGTCGGCGGAGCCTTTCTCTACTGCATGCGGCAGTCCGACGGCAAAGACATCTGGGGGACCGGAGTGTACCGCGAAATCGTCCCGTTGAAGCGAATCGTCTACACGGACAGCTTCGCGGACGAGAAAGGCAACGTGGTCCCGGCGACATACTACGGAATGAGCCGCGACTTTCCGCTCGAGATGCAGGTGACCGTGACGTTCGAAGATCAGGATGGCAAGACGAAGCTCACCTTGCACCACGTCGGCATCCCGGCGGGTCCGGACCGCGACGGCGCGAACCAGGGTTGGAACGAATCCCTCGACAAGCTCGCCGAGATGCTCGCCGCGTAATCGTTCGAGAACCAAGGGGGAATCGCCGGAGTTCGAGGCTCCGACGTCCCCCACCCTTCCCGCTGCGATCCACCCGTCTCCCGTGACGGCTCAGTAGATTCGCGTATTGTCGTCGGGCGGGTCCTGCGCGGGTTCCTGCGGCTCGGGCAACGGATCAGGAAGAGGATCCAGGGGCGGATCGGGGAACGGATCAGAGGGCGGGTCCGACGCGGGAGCGGGAGCCGGAGCCGAACGGGCCCGTCGCCATGACCAAACACTCAGCATGAGGGTGGCCCCCACCAACGCCAACCCGCCGACGAGCACGATGAGCGCAACAATCGCTTCGCCGGTTTTCAAGCCTACGACGACCAGGTCCAGGTGGATCTGGAGCTCGCGCCGTTGTGGAACATCCACCGCGACCACGTGATACTGGCCCGAGCCTGTCAGATTCATGGAGAACATGATATTCGTTCCGCTCTGCTCGAAGAGGGGAGCCACCGTGTTGGAGCCGTCGCGGAACGACGTGAATCCGGCGTCATCGAACACGAAGAGGTGGAAGGACTGGCCATTCAGTTCGGTGAGATTTCCGCTCAGCCGCCCCGTCCCCAAGATGCCAAAATCGTAAAGGAAGTACGCCTCGGACAGAACGACGACATTTTGCGTCGTCCGTACTGGCTGGGCCGCGCCGATTAGGGTGATCGATCCGAGGATAATCTGCAGGCTGGCGATTGCGACGAGGAAGTAGGTACGCTTCACGGGTCCGCCTCCTGGTCGCATTCGCCGCTCTTGCTCGAGAGGCCCTCCCACGCGAGGCGTGCCGTGGCGTCTGCTGTGGACCATTCCGCTCCAGCGGTTTCGGAAGCCTTCGGCTCTCGAGGGGAGAGCAATCTTCCAGGTCCGTTCCGCAGGTCGAACATCTTGCTCACGGGGTGGAAGTCGGTGGGGCGCGCGCGATGATGACAGAGATATTGTCCGTTCCGCCTCCCCGGTTCGCCAACGACACAAGGATCTCGCAGGCCTTTTGGGGATCGCTCGTCTCGACCACGACGCGATGAATGTCCTCGTCGTCCACGTGATTGATGAGGCCGTCGCAGCACAGCAGGACGCTGTCCCCGGGCTCCATCGTCAGGCATCCGATGTCCGGCGTCACCTCTTCGTAGACGCCGAGGGCCATCGTGATGACGTTCTTCCGGGGATGGTGCTTCGCTTCCTCAGGTCGGAGCTCTCCGCGATCGACCATCTCCTGAACGAGGGAATGGTCCCGGGTCACCTGGAAAATCTCTCGCGCATTGATAATATAGACGCGCGAGTCACCCGCATTCACGACATGAAGGCTGCGACCATCGGCGACGGCGAGGCTCAAGGTCGTGCCCATCCCCTGGCATTCCGGATGCCGTTCCGCCTCCACGAAGATCGCCTGATTCGCGCGGGCCACGGCGGCTCCGAGGTCTCGGTAGTATGTCGCTCGCGGGATGTCCTCCTCGCTCGTCAAGAGTGGGAGGAGCGTTCGGGCCATGGTCTGGACGGCGATCCGGCTCGCGATCTCGCCGCGATTGTGTCCTCCCATGCCGTCGGCCACCATCAGGAGGAGTCGGGTTCGGGGTTCGGATAGGAACGCCATGCGCAGCTCGACCGCGAGGATGCTGTCTTCGTCGACCGGCCGGACGCGTCCCACGTTCGAGGCAAAGCCCACTTCCCCCCGGGGGGAGCGAATGATCGTATCGGACATCCTGGCGGACACTCCTTTTCCATCGGCGTTTCGCGTCATCCTTACCGGCCCCCGCGTCGTCGGCCACCCTTGAATGCGATCGTCATGTACGGCCCTCGCCCCGGCTTGTACACGAGGGCGACGACATCCCCGTCGGTCAGCTCCTCGCGTTTGAATCCCCGGATCTGTCGATAGGTCCTCCCGCCGTCGTGCGACATCGCCGTGCCGTTCAGACTCCCGAGGTCCTCGATCCAGCATCGGCCCTTCGGGTCCTTCAGGATCCGGGCGTGATGCTTCGACAGGTATCGTTCCCCATCGAGGATGCCGATCTCGGGAGGGCGCCCGAAGCCTTTCTTCGTGCAACTCTGGTCGCACGACTTGTGGTCCCGGCCGATCTCCATCGCCCGCTTGACCTTGCACTTCTTTCCCAGTACGACGAGATGCGGGAACCCGGGCGACTCCTCCGGGCCTCCGGAGATCGCTTGCGCCATGTCCTGGGCCGTCGGAAACCGTTCCTTCGGGTCGAACGACATGGCCTTCGTCACAACATCCGAAAGCCCCCGGGGCACGCTGGCCTCGAGGTCGCGAGGGGATCGGAAGAGTTCGGCCTTCCCGGCCGCAAGTTGTTTCATCGACGCTTGGGGGTCCTGTGAGGTGAGGAGGAAGAAGAGGACCGCGCCGACGCTGTACAAGTCGCTCGCCGGAGTCGCCTCTCCCAGGTTCTGCTCCGGCGCCCCCCAGCCCGGTGTGTAGATGACGGTCCCGGATCCGGTGAATTGGTGGAACTCCTTCTTCGCGGCTCCGAAGTCGATGAGGACGACCTCTCGGCGAGGGTCGAGGACGATGTTCTTCGGCTTCACGTCCCGGTGGATCACGTTCCGGGCGTGGAGGTACGACAGCGCCTCGAGGAGCTGGAGGATGTGTCGGCTCGCGGTCGTCGCATCGGCCGGCTTGTCCTTGTACCGCTCCGCGAGCGTCTCGCCTTCGAGGTGTTCCTCGACGAGACAGAACGGTCCGAGGTTGGCGCCTTCGTCCAGGTATCGGACGACCCTCGGATGGCCGGGCGAGCTGAGAGTCCGCAAGATCTCCGCCTCGATCCGAAGTCGTTCCTCGGACTGGGCGAGATCGACGCCGCTCGCTTCCTTCACGATGACGGCTTGGCCGCGCTTGGACTTGCCGACATAAATGGTCGACATGCCTCCTTCGGTCAACTTGCTGACGACCTCATAGCGGCCCTTCCGACCTTTCAAGGTGCAGGGAAGGGAGAGGGTCATACCGTCCGCAGGCCTATCTCACCACGAACTGGAGCGTCACCAATTCCGCGACGTCGATCTCATCTTCGTCCTGGAGCTCGGTGCGACCCGTCCCGGTGACCAGGATGCGGGAGCTGCCTCGGACCAGCCAGGTCTTGTTCGTGCTGGCTTTCCGCTGCACCATCGTCGTTCCGTCTTCGACGAAGAAGCGATCGCCTTCCTGGAAGACCGTGAGATGTCCTCGCGAAATTTCGTTCGCTTGCTTCGGATCGGGGAGGTATTTCGCCAAGTCCGTGCGGCCGATCAACCACTGGGACGGGGGAATCGGCTGCTCCGTGTCGTCTGGGAAGACCAGGTAACCCGCCTTGGGCAGTGGGGCCGGGAGCTCTTCCTCGGGCTCCGTTACCTCGGAGGGGCCTTCGTCCTCGGCGTCCGCCAGGTCGGGGGAGCTTTCGCCCTCCGCCTCCATCGAATCGGCTGAGGGCTCTGGTTCACTGGCATCCGGGCCAAACATCGAATCGACGGCGTCCTCATTCGCCGGAGCGACCGAGCCTTCGTCCTCGGCCGGCATCACGGCGATTTGCAGTTCCGACGTCTCGGCTTCAGGTTCGATCTTCGCGCCGCACGTGTCGCAGAACTTTGCGCCTTCCCTGTACTCGGTATCGCACGCCGAACACTTGGTCACGTTCATCACCGCTTCGGTTTCTTCTTTCCGATGATCGTCGTCGATTGCAGGAAGTCCTTCTTCGCCGCCTCGCTGAGCTGGAGGCCGCTCCGCGCGACCGTCGCCTGGGCGTCCCGCATCGTCGTCGCGACGTCGCTCAGCGTCGGGTTCGCGCGAATCGCGGTCGCCGCGCCGGCATCCGTCGCCATGGTCCGCATGATCGTCTCCGCCTTCTGGAGGGCGGTCGCATCCCTCGACTGCACCGCCCGCTGCATGAGGACGGTGGCCTCCGCCGAGCTGAGGAGCGTGCGCGGGTACGGGTTCGTCTCCACGCTCGATAGCCGGGGGTCGTCGGTGAAGCCCACTTCGACGTCTTGCGTGACCTCGACCAACGAGAATCGAAGCAACGTGGCCTTCCCCGCGGGCCGTGCCGGGACGCCGATGCGGAAGACGAGCGTCTGCTGCTCACCCGCGATCAGGTCTCGGAGCGGGACCGTGTAGGCGGCTCCGTCGAACTTCGGTCGGGGCAGTCGGTTCAGGACCGGCTTGACGCTGTAGGCGTCGGCCAGCTCCGACCCGGGCATGATCGAGACTTTCAACTCGGGATTCGAGACGACGGTGCCCGCCATCTGGGCCGCCTGGTCCTGGAAGATCTGGGGGAGGTCGGCTCTCGCATCCACGATGTGGTGCCACAGCCCCCCGCCGCCCTCGGCGATCTTCTCGAGCAGCTGCTCGTTGTAGTCGGTCCCGATGCCGATCGCGGTGATCGTGATGCCGGCTTCGCGGATCCCCTGCGCGAGGGTGATGAACTCCCGGCCGTCGGTCTTGCCGACGGTGGGATTGCCGTCGGTCAGGAGCAGGACTCGATTCACGGTCCCGGGTTCCTGAGAAGCCCGCCGCGCCTGGTTGAAGGCGGACGACAGTCCGTCGTACATCGCGGTCAGGCCGCTGACCGAGATGGCTTTCACGGCCGCGGCGACCTCGCGGGAGTTTCCGACCTGCGTCATGGGCAGCTGGACCGTGACGGTGTCCGAGAATGACACGATTGAAATCTGGTCGGTCGGTCGGAGCTGTCGGATGAGGGCGAGCGCCGCCGCTTTCGCCTGTTCGATCTTCTCGCCGTCCATCGACCCGCTCGAATCGATCGCGAGGGAGATGCTTCGGACGCGTCCGGCGATTACGGCCGCGGACGGGGTCAAGTCCACCGCAACGTACACGGATGTACCCGAATTCGGCTTCAGAGCGGCGCGATTGACGGTGCACTTCATCGCCAGCGGGGATTTCCGCTGGGGGCGGTTCTGGGGCTCCATCACCTGTTTCATGTTCTCACCCGAGGGCCGGGCGATGGAGACGAGGCTTTCTTATGTCTTGCGTCCTCGTTCTCAGCAATCGATGTTCACGTTACCGTGCGCCCCGGTCGATGTGAAGAGCTTGGCCCCTCGCCGTTGGAAGTTGCGAGTGGTTGGTCGCCATCGATCCTGAGGTTAGAATACCTAGCCAATCGGGTGCGGACCAAGCAAGGTATATTTAGTCTTGACCAACTGTGGAATCGCAAGCATGTTGATGCCCCTCTCAAGGCGTTTCGCAATCCCGTTGGGCCTGACCTGCGTCGGGATCGGCCTGTTGCTCGTGTTCTTGGGATTCAGTCTCGTGCAAAAATGCTCGTACCTTCGTGGCTGCCAACCAGAGCCGGACGTGCCTCTCGTCGCATTAGGGACAGGCCTCGGGCTCGTCGGGGCGGTCGTGCTCTTTGCTGCTCACCGGCCGAAGCCGAAGGCAGGCTGACCGGAGTCCAGTCGAAAAAAGACACAGGTCCCCGGAACGAGAGACTTTCTGTCGCGGAGGTGTGCACTCATTTCTGGCACAGGTCGGGGCGAATTGATGATGCGTGGGCCGGGATTCGCCTGCAACTAGGGTCGAGTGCACTCGTTGGACCCTCGTGGCCGCGGCCCTCCTCGGGAGATCTCGGACGACGTAGGATCGGCTATTTCTTCGAGTATCCGCTCTGTTTGCTATATGCGCGGTGATCCCACAGGTAGAGAACCCACACCCTCGCGCCGCCTGGTTCGCCGACGAGCGAATAGTAGCCTCGCCACCGCTCGGCCAATTCAAATCGGAAGAGATTCGGGATGTCGTCTCCGTAGTCACGAAGGATGATATCAGGCCAGCGATCCCTGGCAACGGGGTCACCGGCAGTCAAGGGATTCGTCCGAGCACGTGTCTCGAAAGTCGCGAGGCTCTTGAGTCTGGCCTTCGCCACGCGTTTCTCCTGGCCACCGCCTTCCCTCGCCAAGCGGCGCCACTCCTCAAGGACAGGGGCGGCTCTTGCGGCATAATCGACACCGAGAAGCTTTGGCTTGGCCACGCAGACCGCCTATTCACCGCGGAGTCTAGACCTCGTCGCGGCGGAGGTGCGGATCCAGAGGACTTGCCCGCCAGGCCCCTCGTCGTAGACCATCTCATGCTCGGCCATGTACTCGAGACCCTCGTCCAAGAGCGGCTGGGCAATTCGGTTGCCTAGAGCCTGCCGAATCTTGTACCGCGTCATCGGCACGGCCTCTCGCCGCAGAACATCTTCGATGGCCTTCAGCGTGGTCACGGTTGGACCCTTATGGGACATCGTGGACGTGGAGGGCGTCATCAAGGAGAAGTATGGCAAGAATAGTATATTAATTCATTGCTTAATGAAGTCATTACCGTCGACCGGCGGACCTGCAGGCTAACCGTCAACGGTGCAGAGTAGAGATGCGTGCACGCTCACGCATCCTCGACCAGCTCTCACTCGCCTACAAGTCGGGGCGAGTTGATGATGCGTGGGCCAGGATTCGAACCTGGGAACCCCTTCGGGAAGGGATCTTGAGTCCCTCGCCTTTGACCGGGCTTGGCTACCCACGCGCGGCCGCGCAGCGACCGCGGTCCGTAAAACCTTTCCCGTCTCGATTGCGACCCGGGGGACACCAACCGAGGCTTTTTCCTGTGGGCCTGCTTCGGGGCGGCAACGGGGCATCCATGGTCCAATACTTCACGAAGGCGTTCTTCGACGAACTCGCAGGGCGCCTGAATGCAGACGCGGAGTGGGGAAAGAAGGCCGCGGCCATCGTCGCGAAGATCGTCCTCACGTGCACGGATCGCAACGCGTCGTTCCTCCTCGACATTCAGAATGGCCGGGTCGCGGTCCACGACGTCGCGCCCGACGTCCCCGCGGACTTCAAGTTCGAAGGGACCTACGAGGCCTGGACGCAACTCGGGAAAGGGGAGAAGGACTTTCAAGGACTCGTCCTCGGCGGGCGAATCCGATTCCGAGGCTCCATGCCGAAGGTCATGGCCCTCATGGGCCCGCTGAGCCGGATCACCCAAATCGCGCAACAGGTTCCGAAGGAGTTCTAGCCGCCGCCCAGAACGCGATCACGGCGACTAGAAGGACGCCGATTTCAAGGACGCCGAGCAGGAAGGCGGTCGATACGAACAAGACGGTCCAGGTTTGCGACCCGAGGAACGTGACATTGTCGGGGCCGGGGACGAGAAAGTGGCTCACAATCCCGTACACGAAGGAGGCGACCATAAGGACCGCGAGGAGCCCGGCCGCGAGCGGCGGGTTGAAGCGCAAGATGACGAGCGCGACGATTGGCCCGATCAAGATGACCCCTAGGATGAAGACGAGGTCGAGACCGGCGGGCAGAATCTGAAGGCCGAAATGGGCGGTCGCGTGTACCAAGTTCACGACGAAATGGGCCAGGACGAGACCGATGAGATACCGATCGAGACGTTCCATCCGTCACGACCTCCGCGCCGGAAAGCCTTCGGCCCGCCACGACGTCACGACCTCTTCCAGGCCTTCCGCGTATGTCGGGAAGGAAGGCCGCCAGCCGAAATCGCGCCGGAAGCGAGCATTCGACGTCGAAAAGGAGGAGCTCAAGAGGCGGGTCCCGTATCGGCCCAGGAACATCCGCGCGAGCCACCGCGGCATGCGGCGAGGCGGGCGCGCATCGACCCGGCGGGCCATCTCCCCCAGGAACTCGGCCAGCGGGACCGGCCGATCGTCGACGAGGTGCCACACACCGGTCTTCGGCGTTTCCGCGGCCGTGACGAACGCGCTGGCGGCGTCGTCCGTGTGGATCATCGACCACACGGGGCTCTGGCGTCCGATCAGCACCGGACGTCCTTTCGCGATGGACTCCGCAAGGATCCTCGTATGCCAGCCATCCGCGGAATAGAATCCACCGCAGCGCAGTGCCATCGTGTCGAAGCCGTCGGCCGGACCCGCCTCCCGTGCAATCCGTTCCCCGTCCAGGGCTGAGGCGAGGACCGGATCGTTTGCAGGCGGCGCGTCCTCGTCGAACGGTTTTCCGTCGAGCGTCCCGACGGCCCAGACCACGCTCTCCTGCAGAAAAGCCCGAGCCCCGACGCGGTGGGCGGCTGTGACGAGCGAGCGAGTCCCTTCGCGACGAATCCGATCGTTCATCGCCCAATCCTTCGGCCCGGTGCGCACTTTCGTGGGGATCGCGGTCGCCGCTCGGATGAGGATGTCGCATCCCTTGGCCGCCTGCGCGACCGCGTCCGCATCGAATAGGTCGGCGCGTCGCGGCTCGCCCCCGAGGGAGCGCACGGTCGCCTCCCCGGTCCCGCTACGTGCGAGCCCCACGACCGTGTGGTTGCGCGCGACGAGCTGACGAACGATTCGGCGTCCCAGGACACCGCTCGCGCCCGCCACGAGCACGCGCACGCCCGGTCATCTCTATCGAGAGATTAAATATCGCGGGGCTCATCGTCCCGGGAGAGCGGCGGCGCACAGACGATGGTCGAGTTCGACCTCACGGATGAACAACGACTCCTCCAGAAGACGGCGCACGAGTTCGCGGAACGCGAAATGCGGCCCGTCGCCCTCGAGTACGACAAGAAAGGTACCGTCCCGTGGGACGTCATCAAGAAGGCGCATGCCCTCGGCCTCGACACGGCCTTCATCCCCGAGGCGTACGGCGGCGGCGGCATCGATTCGGCCCTCACCCACGTGGTCGTCAACGAAGAGCTGAACTGGGGTTGCGCCGGCATGGCGACCGGGCTGATCGGCGCAGGCCTCGCGTACCTGCCGATCATCCACATGGGGACCGAGGAACAGAAGAAGCGGTTCCTGACGCGCTTCACCGGCAAAGAGGCGCGCCTCGGCGCGCTCTGCCTCACGGAGCCCGACGCCGGATCGGACGTCGCGAACATCTCGACGACGGCGAAGAAGGACGGCGACGAGTGGGTCTTGAACGGTGTCAAGCGCTTCATCACGAACGGAGGGATCGCGGACATCCATGTCGTCTTCGCGACCCTCGACAAGAGCCGCGCGCACTTCGGCATCCGGGCCTTCGTCGTGGAGCATGGCACGCCAGGCCTGAAGGCGGGCAAGGTGGAAGACAAGATGGGCGTCCGCGCGAGCCACACGGCGGAAGTCATCCTGGACGACTGCCGGATCCCCGAGGACAACCTGCTCGGCTCCGACGAAGGCACCGCGTTCTACGGGGCGATGAAGACGCTCGAGTCCTCCCGACCGCTCGTCGCCTCCGGGGCCATCGGGATCGCACGGGCGGCGTACGAGTACGCGCTCGACTACTCTCGCAAGCGGAAGGCGTTCGGCACGCCGATCGCGAAGAAGCAGGCGATCGCGTTCATGCTCGCGGACATGAAGACGAAGATCGAAGCCGCGCGCCTCCTGACGTGGCGGGCCGCGTGGATGCTCGACCAGGGAATGCCGATGAACAAGGAGGCGAGCATCGCGAAGTTGTTCGCGGCCGACATGGCGATGGACGTCACAACAGACGCGGTGCAGATCCTCGGCGGCGCGGGTTACATGAAGGACGAACCTGTCGAGAAGTGGATGCGCGACGCGAAGATCTTCCAGATCTGGGAAGGGACCTCGCAGATTCAGCGACTCGTCATTTCGCGCGAAGAGATCGGGGAGCTCTAGGCTTTCCGGGCGAGCGCTTCCATCTTCGTCGGTTCCTCGAGGAGCGACCGCAACAGCTTGCGGTACTCACGCTCGACACCCAGGTACTCCGTGAACTCTTTGTCCGTCATCGTGAGCAGTTTCGCGAGATGCGTGATTCCCTGTTTCACGAAGAAATCGACGTCTTCGAGGCCGGCAATCGCCTCGGCCCACTCCGGTTTCTCGCCGACCCCCTCCATTCGCTTCTCGAGCTCGACGATCCGAGCCACGACTTCGGGATCGGTCCGCACGCGCAGCCCGATCTTTGCAAGGGCCTGCAGCGCCTCTGTGGCCTTCTCCGCGGCATAAGCCGGGGACATCCCCTCGCCGTGGGAGAGGTTGAACATCTCCGCCGTGGCGCGATAGTACGTCTCGATGAAGTGGTCCACGCGTTCCTCGCGAGCGACCTCGACGAGGTCGGCGTCGCGCATCTTGCGGATGTGATGATAGATCGCCTGCGGCGTGAGTCCGAGCTCCGCCGAAATCTGGCTCACCGTCATCTCTTTCGCCCGGAGAAGATAGATGATCCGTCTCCTGGTTTCGTCCGCGAGAAGCTGAAATGCTTCCGGGCTCTTGATGACCTTGAATGCCTTCATTGGCCGCCTCCGGAACAATGTATGTTTGTGCTATATGATAAATGTTTCTATAACTAAAACAAAGGTTTTAATAACGTCCATTGCAATCAGCCAAACATGCATTGGAACAAGAGAAACGGACGATTTACGAAGCCAATTGATGCGACGAACGAAGCCCTCCCGTCGGACCCCGCCGTCCAGTACGCTTGGGCCGTGCGCGGCATGGATCCGTGGATTCGGAGGTGGCCGGTATGATGAGCATCCCACCTTACACCTCGATTGTCGCCGGGTTGCAGCGAACCCGGGCGACGGACCTCGACCGGTATGTTCGGGCCGAATTCGGGGACCGCGACGGCGCGTGGCTCGCTGACGGGGTTCGCCCGAACCACTCGGACCGCCGGTCGTCCAAATCCGAGGACGACGGTCGCCTGCTGCGCCGGTTGACGCAGGCGATTAGCACCTTTTTCCTCTAGATTTTTCATTCGCGCATCGTCAGCCTTAAGCGCCCCATCCACTGTTG
>Ga0209235_1000535_pt1 | contig 19380 bp, 24 predicted proteins | sample GraSoi013_1_20cm_4_FD_185817 | JGI IMG/M metagenome (GOLD analysis project Ga0209235, IMG submission 185817) | Grasslands soil microbial communities from the Angelo Coastal Reserve, California, USA - Sample 09_25_2013_1_20cm (SPAdes) (version 2) | ecosystem: Environmental > Terrestrial > Soil >... | reverse complement strand
CAGAGTGGTGAACGTGCCTGAATCGAAGAGGCCGGACTTGTTTGTCACCGTGTGCCCCGTCGAATCCTTGTTGAGCCAAGTGACCTTTCCCCCAGCCGACAGGTGGACGGTGAAGGTCGTTGGCTGGTACGCTCCCACCGTGGCGGGATCTGATACAATCGCGACATCCGCCGACCCCGCCTCGAGGCCTCCACGGATGACCGCGCCGCCGATCGCGCCGACGACAAGGCCCCCGACGACGAAGCCAATGACCGCAACGGTGAGCAACCCTCCCGAGGACATCGGGGTCGCGAGGTACCGCTTCTGGTTGAGTCCCACCTTCGCGTTGATAAAGGACAGAACCGAAAAGACGACGGCGAGCAGCAGTAGGGGGAGGACACTCACCGCCAGCCAGAATCCCGAATCGGCAGGATTGGACAGGCTGGCCAGGATGAATGAAGAGAACAAGATGACGAGCACGATCGCGACCGCAGCCCCGAGAACGTACGCCCATCGCTTCTGTCGCAAGGTGAACGCAGCGGCGACGAGAAAGAGTGCGACGAATAGGAAGAGGAACAAGAGCAGGCCGCCTCCGGCCGTGATTCCGCCCGCTAGGACGACCGGGAGTGCCAGAGCGACGAGTGCGAGCGCACTGTACGTCAGCGCGCCCGCAATCACCCAGAGCGAGAACGGCGTCCTCCGCATCCGAGCCCACATGCTCTCGGTTCCCGCCAGGGAAATCCCCTCGCCCAAGCCCGCAGGTATTTCGGGTACTTCGCGGTTGCGGTCGCCCGAGGCCGTGCCAGGCCAACTCGCACACACACGCTAGCGACAAGGCAAACCGTTTTGTGAGGGACGGAACTAGGGGGCTCTCCGTGCGTGCGGTTCGGTTCGAATCTGGAGGCACGATCAAACTCATTCAGCTTCCGAATCCGCAAGCCGGCGCCGAGGACGTCCTGGTGCAGGTCCTCGCTGCCGGGGTATGCCGAACGGACCTCCACCTCCTCGATGAGGTCAAGGGCGGGGAGCACTCGCCACTCATTCCCGGTCACGAGATTGTGGGCCGGATCACGAAAGTTGGCGAGGATGTGTACACCGCGAAGGTCGGCGACCTGGTCGGAGTGCATTTCGAGCAACCGTGTGGGCGGTGCCGGCAATGCCGGCGTCAGAGGACGAACCTTTGTGAGGACGGGACCACGCTGGGCTTTGACGCGCCGGGTGGCTACGCGGAATTCGTCGTCGCGAAACAGACCACCATTCTGCCGCTACCACCGAGCCTCGACCTGGCAATGGCCGCTCCGCTCGGATGCAGTGGCGCCACGGCTTACCGGGCCGTCGTCGCGCTGGGGCAGGCGGAGGAAGACGATGTGGTCGTCATCGTCGGAGCTGGCGGCGTTGGGCTTTCCGCCATCCAAGTCTCGAAGGCGTACAATGCCCACGTCTTCGCGATCGAACCGAGGGAGGAGGCACGGAAGGCCGCCCTCGACTCCGGCGCGGACCGGGCCGTGGGTCCGGACGAGTCGCGTGCCGCGTTTCGAGATTTTGCAGCCGATGTGGGTGCCGACGTGGCGATCGATTTCGTCGGGACTAAGGCCACGTTCGACCTTGGACGGTCTTTACTCGGGCCAGGAGGCCGGTTTGTCGCCGTCGCCTCCGGGGCGGAGGCCATCGAAGTCTCCGCAGACGATCTCGTGGACGGAGGCAAGGCGTATCTCGGCGCGTACTCCTCGACGATGGCCGACTTCGCCCGGGCGATCTCGCTCGCCGAAGCAGGTCGTCTCCGGCCTGTGGTCACGCGAAAGGCCCCGCTCGCGGCCGCGGCCGAGGTGTTGAACGAACTGCGGGCTGGGAAGATCGTCGGACGCGCCGTCCTATTCCCAGGGCCCATGGAGCCCTGAAACGGACTCGTTCGATCGCGATGAACGTCCACCCGCCGCCTGCAGGGCTCGCCGACCCCCGGGTCAGCTGACCTTCCGGACTAGGAAGTGGAAGAGCTTCCCTTCCTTCCGCTCATCGATGACTGGCTGTGCGGTCTGGTCGGACCAACGGACCATTTCGATCGGCGACGTAGGATCGTCCGTCACAAGGTGGACGACGTCCCCGACCTCGATCCGCGTGAGCAACTCGTTCAGCTTCGCGAGGACGGCGGAACACTCGATGCCGATCTCGAACATCTCGTAATTGGGAAAGGCGGCGAAGCACCGAACCCGCAAGGCCGCTATCTGCTTCGCGAGGATCGGGCGTGCCTCTGCTGCGGACCTCAACCTCCTGTGTTCGGGCTCGAAATTCGTCGGATGCAACCGAGCGAACCATCCGCCATTGTAGGAGCCGTCCGTCAAGGTCCGAGGCTTCGCGAGGACGGCCGCGTTGACCTCCCCAAGGACTCCACTCACGGGGGTGCGAATCGGGCCGAAATACTTCCCGCTTTCCAGGAGCCCGATGGCGGCCCCGCGGGCGTAGGTCACACCGAGCGGCTTCGCAGTGACCTTCGTGACGGGCCCTGCGACCGCGGCGTGGATGCTCGTGATGCCTACGACAATCTCTCCGGATTCGAGAGGACGGGCCCAGACGAGTCCCTCCGCGTCGTAGAGGAGGTCGTCCGGGAACTCGCAGTGTTCGATTTTCATGGAGAAGGTTCCTCGACAAGAAGAACGTCTGCGAGGAGGAGTTCCGCATCGGCGTCGGATCGGACACTCAGTTCCGGTGGCTCCCAGAGCGTCGCGGCACCGAGAGGCGACACCGTCGCACCGTTCACCCGCACTGGCCCGCCACCGAGGACGTACAGGTAGGCGCCCCAATGCTCCTCGAGGGGATGGGAGATCTTCTTGCCCGCCTCCAGGAACGAGGAGAACACGCGGGCATCCGAGAGGATCGTCAGGCCGTCTCGATCTTCGTTCGACACGAGCGGGAGGAACCGGTTCGTCCGTTCCCCTTTCTCCACCGCCTTTTGCTCGACGGATGGTTCCAGGCCCGGCGCCGACGGGAGGAACCACATCTGGACGAACCGCATCGGAGCGTCCTTGCGGTTGTTGATCTCGGAGTGCCACATCCCCTGGCCGACTGTCGTGTGCTGGACCCAGCCCTCCTTCAAGACGCCGCCTTCGCCGTTCTCATCCGCGTGGCGGAACTCGCCGCCCGCGCAGTACGTCACGACCTCGATTTCTCGGTGCGGATGCAACGGCCACACGGCCCCGGGAGTCAACGTGTCGTCGTTGAAGACCCGCAACGTGCCGAAGCGCATCCACCGCGGGTCGAAGTAGCGGTCGAAGGAGAAATGCCAGCGACCGTGACAGGTGCCTCCGTCGATCGGAATGTCGACCTGATGGATCGACGCCGGTTCCCGAACCGTGATCATCGGCGGTTCGAACGCGTCGGTGGACTTTGAAAGTTTGGGGCACGGCGATTCCGGCACAAATCACCGAAATCATTTTGGCCTCGGGGGGACGCTTCACACCGGGTCCGCGACTCCCCATGCCGCCCACGTTCGACGCTCTCCGCATCGTCTCCCTCGGTTCCGGGGTCACTTGGTGGGCCGTCGGGATCGTCCCCGCAATCCGGACGCGCCTCGCCTCGCGGTTGGAGCGCGCCGTTGCGGCCACGGCCTTCTTCCTTGGAGGATGGGCGTTCCTCGACGCCGTGTATCCGGCGTTCGCGGGGGTCTCTCCGTCGCCGGATGTCGTGTTCATCGGCCTGCGGGTCACGCTGATCTCGTTCGCAACCTTGGCTCTCCTCCTGACGACGAAATGGATGGCCCGAGGCCGATCCCGCTACGACGCGCTGCTCCTCCTCCCGATCATCGGCTCCCTCGGACTCGTGTGGACCGAGCTCCCCTCGAGGGCGGCAAGTCCATCGTGGGGGTACGGACTGTGGGCGGCTCAGCAGCTCGTCTACGTCGGCGCGTCGATGGTCCTCTCGGCTTCGCTGTATCGAGGACGAACGGACCCCTCGGCGGGCTTCCGTCGGCGGTCGCTCTGGACGGTCGCGATCCTGGTCGTGGCGGTCGCCGTTTCTCTGTCCGCGAACCTTTACGCGACCCTGACGTCCACCTTCGATGAACTCTGGGCGTCGTCCTCGCTCATCATTGCGGCGGTCCTCGTCCTCGTCGTGATCCTGCCGCTCTCCGGTGACGACTGGAACAAGGCGTTCCGCGGGGCGTCGGCAATCCAGGAACGCGTCACCGCGATCTACATGTTCTACCGCACCGGCGAGCCCCTCGTCGCTCTGGCGTCGAGCCGGAACCTCCCGATCGGGGCGGAGCAGCTCGAAGGCCTCCTCGCGGTCGTCGGGAACTTTGTGGAGACGAGCGTCCCACTATCCCGGGGGTACGCGGTCACGGCGATGCGGTACGAGGGCCTCGGGATCGTCGCGGTCCGCGGGGAATTCGTCATCGTCGCGGCGGTCTACGACGGGCCCGCCTACGACGCCCTCCGGGGCGAGCTCACCCAGGCCTTGAAGGTCTTTGAGGAACGGAGCTGGCGGCAGCTCGGCACGTGGGAAGACGCGACGACCGTCGCGGAATCGGCCGCAGAGGAGCTTTCGAACTTCCTGGAACGCCCGGAGCGGACGACCCCGCCACGCCTCCCAAAAGTCTCGCCGCCCGAGGTGAAGCCGCCGAAAGCGTCGTGACGAGGGCAAGGCTTTTCGACGCCCGACCGATTCTGCGTGTCCATGGAGAGGAAGAACGTCGCGTCTGGGGCGCGCTGGGAGCCCATCGTGGGATACTCGCGGGCCGTCCGGGTGGGGGCGTACGTGGCGGTCGCCGGCACCACTGCAACGGATTCCTCGGGGAAGGTCGTCTTCCCCGGAGACGCGTACGGGCAGGCCGTCCACATCTTTCGCAGGATCGAGGCAGCGCTCCCTCAGGCGGGCGCGCGACTCGAGGGTGTGGTGCGGACGCGCATTTTCTTGACGAACATCGACGACTGGGAGATGGTGGGCCGGGCGCACGCGGAGTTCTTCCGCGAAATCCGTCCCGCCGCTACCTTGGTCGAAGTGAGCCGCCTCATCGATCCGGAGGCCCTCGTCGAAATCGAGGCCGACGCAGTCCTCGGTCCCCCGGTGGGCAATCGTTAAGTCTCATACGCCCTTGGCGGCGGCATGGCCCGCGCTGATGCCCCGTGGCACGGCGAAGTCGTCTCGATCCACATCGCTCCGAAGGCGGAGGACCCGATGCGGTCCATCAAGAGCGTGCGGGCGATTCCGGGCAGAGGCCTCGAAGGGGACCGCTACTTCAAAGCGTCCGGCACGTACTCGGACCGGCCCGGACCCGCCCGGGAAATCACGTTGATCGAATCCGAGGCGATCGCGGCGATGGCGCGCGATAACGACCTTGCGATCGCCGCGGGCGACGCGCGTCGGAACGTCGTCACGCGAGGAGTGCCCCTGAACCATCTCGTCGGCCAGGAATTCCGCCTCGGCGGCGTCCGGCTTCGTGGCATCCGCCTGTGCGAGCCGTGCTCCCATCTGGAAGGCCTGACGCGACGGGGTGTGCTCGCCGGGTTGATCCACCGAGGCGGACTTCGCGCCCAGATCCTCATCGGAGGGGAGATCCGAGTGGGCGATCCGATCGTTCCCGCGGATGCGTCCGAAGCCATGGCCGCAACTCCGCTGACGAGCGCCGAGGAGCACTGACGGGAGCGACCGGATGCCGTCGGCGGCGGGGAGAAGTTTCAGCTTCAGGCACATCCTTAATTGCCCGTCCGCAATCACAGCCGCCGAATGGTGACGCCGCGGACCGAGACCGAGCGCGCGGTGTTCGAGGTCTGGAAGGAACTCCGGCCGGACGAGGCGTTCGTCTTCGGCTTGGACGAATGCGCGGGGCGTCTGTTCATCCCGACCCAACGTCGGGTCGATAGCCTCCGGGCCAAGATCTCTCGGATCCAGAAGTCGGCGACGAGTCCCATCGAACGGAAGCTGCTCGCCTCGTTCCGCGCGAGCCTCGAGCTCCGAGAGCCTGCCCGTCTGCCGCAGACATTGCTCGAATCGCTTTTCGGGTACATGATCAAAGAGGGCGTGAAAGCGAATCACATGCGCGCCCTGGCCACGGACGGCCGGAAGGCCCTCGACGCGAGCCGGAAGCGGGCGCGTGGACCGACCGCCCCGGGGATGCGGGCGCTCGTCCAGCTCGCATGCAACGGCCTCAATGAAATCCTGAAGGTCGTGGAAAGCGAGCTCCGCGACGGGGACGCACGGGCGGCCATCGAGTCGCTCATCACCGCGAACCGACGATACGCGAAGGCGTTCGAGTTGCCGGGCTTCTCGCCGGAGGGAACGTTCGACGAGACGTACGCGTTGTTCAAGCGGGTCGGATGCGGCCTCGGTCGATCCCGGTCCTACGCACGCGCCCTCCGAGATTTCTGGGACTACACGCAGACGCCGGGCCAAGTCGAGGCCGCCGGACTTCGGATGATGCGGCGAGAGCTCCCGCACTTCAAGGCCTTGGTCGAGCGAATCGCCAATGAACTCCATTGCGAGCCGACCGCAGAGGCGGCGACCAAAGCGCTCAAGGAAAAACGAGGCCTGCGCCCGAACCAGATCCTTCCCTTCCTCCACGAAGTCCGCGAACCCGCGCAGCGAGTCGCCGACCGACACGTCGTCGCCATCAACCCGGGCTACACGACGGAAATCATCGAGACGCCGCCGTACTTGGCGAACTCAACGCCTTCGGGCGCGGCGTACGGCCTCGACACGCTGACGGACCATTCGCGAGAAATCTTCCTCGCGACGACGGACGAGCGAAGCGCCGCCCGGCCGTGTCCAGGAGAACTCCTCAACCTCCTCGTCCACGAGGAGTACGGCCACTGCGTGCACGGCTCCAATTCGGCGAATCACTTCGCCGCTTCGCCGGAGATCTTGAGCCTCATCGGCTCGACATTCGTATGCGTCTCGGAGGGAATCGCCTTCCAGCGGGAGCTCGAGTTCCTGCCCGTGCTGCAGGAGATCGCGGCGGGCAAGCTCTCGGGCACGGACGAGGATACCTTTGCGACGTCCCTGGAGCGCTGGGGCGGCATCGGCCGGGTCGCGCGAGAATACGAGTTCCTCGCGGCGCTCTGGCGAATCGTCCGATTCTTGCGGGTCATCGGGGACGCCCGGATCAATTCGGGCAAGCAGGATTTGGTCCACTTCGTCGAGTGGGCCCATCGAACCACGGGCTTGGAGCGCGCGACCGTCTACTACCAGCTCTTCCCCGCCCACCAGATCATCGGGCCGGGCTACGCGTCGACGTACGCGATCATCGGCGAGCGGATCCGTGAGCTGCAGCAGGACGCCCTGAAACGTGGGAAGAGCCTCCGCGACTTCAACGCATACGCGAGCTCGATCGGGTGGCCGCCCAAGTCGGTCTTCGAGGCCAACCTCGAAGCATGGGTCCGCTCCGACTGAGACCGATCACGAATCGAATTTCAAATCGATGGAATCCTTTATGCACGCATCCGCGATTGCCGCGCGCCTCCCCCGATGACATGAGGGTTTGGGACTCACCATGGCGGTTCGGAAGAGGACTCGAAACAAGGCGGCCCGGAAACCGTCCGCCCCGCGGAAGAAACGCTACGAGATGGCGCTCATCCAGCGCGGTGCGCGTCTCCGAAGGTCCCCGTTCTTCGACAAGACGTGGGAGGCAGGCTGCAAGGCCTACACGGTGTACAATCACACCTTCCTCCCCAGTTACTACGACGATCCGGTGAACGAATACTGGCACTTGCTCAAACACGTCGCCCTGTGGGACGTGGCGGTCGAACGGAACGTCGAGATCAGCGGTCCCGACGGACTCGCGTTCATGCAGCTCCTCACCCCGCGGGACATGACGAAGTGCCAGGTCGGCCAGGGGAAGTACGTCCTCATCACGGACGAGGACGGCGGCATCTTGAACGATCCCGTCCTCCTCCGCCTCGAGGAGAACCGGTTCTGGATCGCCCTCGCGGACAGCGACATCCTCCTCTGGGCGAAGGGCGTCGCGCGTCACGCCGGCATGAAGGTGACAATCCGGGAGCCGGATGCCTCGCCGCTCCAGGTCCAAGGTCCGAAGTCGAAAGCCCTGATGTCGGATTTGTTCGGCGAGAAGGTCACGTCCCTGCCGTATTACTTCTTTCTCAGGGCGGAGCTCGACGGGATCCCCCTCCTCGTCACTCGCACCGGTTGGACCGGCGAGGTCGGATACGAGCTGTATCTGCTCGACGGTTCTCAGGGCGGGCATCTCTGGGACACGGTCGTCAAGGCGGGGAAGAAGTACAACCTCCGGCCCACGGGTCCCTCGGATATCCGCCGCATCGAGGCGGGCATCCTGAACTACGGCGCGGACATGACAATCGAGAACAACCCGTACGAAGTCGGACTCGGGTGGACCGTCGACCTCGACAAGCCGGGCGACTTCATCGGCAAAGCCGCCCTCGAGCGCATCAAGGACGAAGGCCCGAAGTGGAAACTGGTCGGGATTGAGATCGACGGCAAGCCCATCGAATTCAACATGACGAAATGGACCGTGACCGCCCGGGGAAGGCCGGTCGGCCGGGTCACGTCCGCAATCCACTCCCCGCGGCTGAAGGCGAACATTGGGTACGCGATGTTGCCCATCGTACACGCCGACATCGGCACGGAACTCACGGTCAATCAACCGGACGGCGCCCGGACCGCGACGGTCGTCAAGAAGCCGTTCCTCGACCCGGGCAAAGAAATCCCGAAGGCGTAGGACTTCCGGTCCGTCCCACGAATTGTAGGCAAAAAAATCAGATGCGCGAACGAGAGCGGCCGCTTTAACCAACCCCCCAGAATACAGGGCCCGTGGAGGCCCCGAAGGCCAAGGCAAAGGTTGTCGTGGTCGGCGACGCTGGGGTCGGGAAACGAAGTTTGGTGCGTCGCTCTGCGTTTGATCCCTATGCCGACCGATACCTGGAATCCTTCGGAGCGAAGGTGTCGAAGAAGGAAATCCTCCTCCCGGTGCGCCTACGAGACGGGACGGTCCTCGACCTGATCTTGTGGACCGTCGGGGCGGGCGCATTGAAGGGACGTGGTCGGACGTTCGCGGCCCGCGCCGTCGGGATTTTCGCGGTATGTGACGCCGCCCGCCGCGACAGCCTGGCCCACCTGGCGGACTTCATTCGAATCGTCTTCGCCGTTTCGGGCGAGACCCCGTGGTCGTCATCGTGAACAATTGGGACATGGAAGCCGACCGCGCAATCGGGGTCGAGGAGGTAGCCGCGTTCTCGCAGGCGTACGGTTCTGAGTTCTTCCTGATCTCCGCGACAGGCGACCAGGTTGAAGCGGCCTTCCAATCTCTTGGCGAGCGGATCGTGGTGTTCCGACGCGCGAAGGCCGAACGAGAGAGTCAGGGACCGCCGTAGACCGGGATCGCTGCACCCGTAATCGGTGCGGCGTCCTCCGAGCACAGCCAGCGGATCACGCGCGCGACCTGATCCGTCTTGACCCATTTCGAGAAGTTCGCCTTCGGCATCGCTTCGCGATTCGACGGCGTGTCCATGATCCGCGGCATGACGCAGTTCACCCGCACGTTCGCGGGCTTGAGCTCCCGCGCTAAGCTCTCCGTCAGGCGGTTCACCCCCGACTTGCTCGCGGAGTACAGAAACGATTCTTCGTCTCCCTGAAGGGCCGCCTCGCTGGAGACGCTCACGATCGCGCCTCCCTTTGCCGCTCGCATCGAGGGGACGACGGCCTTGCACGCGAGGAACGCGGACTTGAGGTTCAACGCGATCGCCCGATCGAAGTCCTCCGAGGACGTGTCTTCGACGGGACCCGCCATGTACCCGCCGATCGTGTTGACGAGGACGTCGATCCGTTTGAGTCGTGTGAGGATTTCTTTCGCGACTCGGTCCATCTCTCCCGCTTGCGTGACGTCCGCTTTAAGGAGCGTCACGTTCTTGCCTAGGGCTCCGAGGACCTTCTCGAAGTACGGGATCTCGCGGTCCAACAGATACACGGCCGCCACGGTGGCGCCCGTTTCCGCGAAGGCTTTGCACACGGAGGAGCCGAGGTAGCCCGTTCCGCCGGTCACGACGACGACTTTTCCGTCCAACCCGCCACCCGCCACCGGTACGCCGTCGCGTTTCATGAGTCTGGTGGCTTCCGACCAAACCGGGAAATCCGGGAGACGCGATTCCGGGCGCGTGACGGACGAGGTCCGCGAGGCGTTCGTCGCCCGCGTGAAGGCGATCGACCCGGTCTTCAAACGAGGGGACCTGGAGCCTTTCTGGCGGATGCTCCGCGAGCTGGTGGCCATGGCCCCCGAGCGCCGCGACCTCTCCCAGAAGAAGTCTCACTACCTCGCGAGCTTGGCGGTGCGGTCCCTCGGACGTGACGATCCGCGATCCGCCGTCGCCTTCCTGGACTACGCGGACCGCTCGATCGACCCGAGCCACCTCACCCCGTTCCTCGTCGATGAGCGGGTCGACTTCCGTCGGCAAGCCGATGTGATCCTGAAAGCCCGAAGGCCTCGCTAACGGGATGGGCTACGCGGTTCCGGATTGCAGAATCCGGGCGATCCGTTCTCCGCGAAGCGGTTGGCTGGCGCGGCCCATCCCGGGAAAATCGATCGTCCGAACGTCGATCCCCTTGAGGTCCGCAGCATACCCGACAACCGACTGTCGGTACTCCAGCGAAAGGAGGTCGACGACGAGGCGGGGATGAATCGAGTCCAGATAGGCGGCGAGGATCTGGGGGAGACCGCGGTCGTGCCACCAGCGATTCATCTTGCCGAACGGTGGCGTCGGCTCGGCCATCGACAGGGCGTATGCGGGGACGGTGTCCCGCGAGGCCACCAATCCGTGGAGTCCCGAGGCGATGACGATTTCGACGTTCGGGGCGCGCTGCGCCCAAGCTTCCTCGGGGATGCTCATGTACATGTTGCCCTGGAACCGACGAAACGCCGGAAGGAGCCCACCGGGACGCACGGACCCCTTCGGGCTCTTGTGGAGGACCTCCTCCCGGAGCCCTTCGAGCTTCGCCCGAATGGATGAGGGAAGGGCGGCCGCGATCGAGTCGATCTCGGGAGCATCGGACGACCCGCCCCTCGCCTTGCGGGTGCTCTCGGGAATCAACACGACAATCTCCGGTTTCGCCATCGAACTCGGGAAGGCGGCATCGTGCATTAGGTCTTGCGACAACATGGAATCGAGATCGCGCGGTTCGGTTCCTAGCCTGCCGCCGCCTTGGTCCCGGTGCCTACGACGTTGGATTTCGTCGCCAGCCACCGAGCGACGACATCCTCATGGCCACGCGCGTAGGTGGTCGCCGGCAGGGTCCGAGGATACTGCCACGATAACTCCGTATACCACGGCGGTACCTGGAGCTCGTATTCTTTCGGCGGCGTCCCATCGACGAAGAACCAGATGTCGTAGTGCTTCTCTCCAGGGGCCATCTTGGACGGATAGAAGTCCACCTCCGACCGAGGCTCGGAGTACCGGAGCCCTGGAATCCTCAGGATCTCCTCGCCAATCCTCCGCGCGGCTTCCCGCGGATCCTCGCCGAGCTTCAGGTGGGTGGCCGGAACGGTCCACCCCCATCCGTGGGTCTGGCGTCGTTCTGGCTCTAGCCCGGCAAGCGCCTCCCATTGCGGGTCGTCCGCGTACTTGCCCAGGAGGATCTGACCGCGACGGGTGACGAACAGGTATGCGCAGACGCACATCCCGCCGGGCGGGACCTGCTCAAATCCCAAGGGCGGGGCTTGCTTCATGAGCCAAAGAAACGGACCCGTGCCGGGCACGAATTAGGGAGGACGCACCACGACAAAGGCCTTGCGGTCCAAACAGATAAGAGCCGCGCGGGCGTGGCCGTCCAACGATGACTCGGCAACCGCAGAAACGCAAGTACAAGCGACTGTTCCTCGCCGCCGATCTCCACGGGTCTGAGATCACCTTCAGGAAGTTCCTGGGCGCGGCCACGTTCTACGATGCGGACGCCCTCCTCATCGGTGGGGATCTGACCGCCAAGTCGATCACCCCGATCGTGCAACAGAGAGACGGCCGGTACCAGACGCGCCTCGCGGGCGGAGCTCGCGACAACCTCGCCGAGGCCGACTTGGCGCCCATTGAGAAAGCGATCGCGGACTCCGGCCCGTATCCGGTCCGGATGACGGAGGACGAGTACGCCCGCTTCCGAGCGAATCCGGAAAAGGTCGAGTCTCTGTTCACCGACCGGATGATCGACCAAATTCGGCGATGGACCGAGATGGCCGAGAAGCACCTGGCCCCGCTCGACATCCCATTGTACTGGATCGGCGGCAACGACGACAAGTCCGAAGCCCTCTTGCAGGCGGAATCAACGCCTCACGTCCACTTTATCGACGAGAAGGTGGTCCGGTTCGATGAGGACCACGAGATCCTGGGATTCGGATGGACGAATCCGTCGCCGTGGCGCACACCGAGGGAGCTCTCGGAAGACGGCCTCAAGAGACGTCTCGATCCGCTCCTGAGCCGGGTGGAGGATCCGGCTCGCTGCATCTACCTGATACACGCGCCTCCGTATGGGACCGGGTTGGACATCGCGCCGAAACTCGATGCGACGACAGATCCGCCACGTCCGGTGGTGCAGGGAGGACAACAGGTCTTGATTCCGGTCGGCAGCACGACCTTCCGTTCCGCGATCCTCGAGACGCAACCGGTCCTCGGTCTCCACGGGCACATCCACGAGACGAAGAACGCGGCCAAGCTCAAGCGGACCGTCTGCGTCGACCCGGGCTCGGAGTACAATTCGGGGACCCTACGAGGAGCCATCGTCAACCTCGAGCGGGACCGCGTGCTGGGGTATCAGTTCACGACCGGCTGATCCGGTCGCCTAGATCGGGGGCACTTCCTTGTACGCGAGGTCGAGGTTGATTCCTCGGCTCCGAAGGTACCCCCGGCGGACGAAGTAGTACGCGGTCCAGCCGACGAAAATCGCGACCATGATGAGCAGCGACTTCACCCCGTCAAAGCCGGCCGACAGATTCGCGATTCCGAGGAACGGCTCGGTGATGTACCAGTAGAGCATCCACGCACTGAAGCCCGCGGCGATGAGCCCGCAAATCGTGATGAGTGGGACCCGACCGACTTTGTATTTTGCGATCGGAGACGTCTGGTACACCTCCCGGCGGGTTCGGGGGAAGACCGCACCTCCGATCGCGGTCCCGATGTACATGACCGTCGCGACCGCCGTGACCGCCAGGGTGTACGTCGTGTATCCGGGCACCATGTTGTAGATGTACGCGTACAGGAACCCGCCCAGGATGAGGAAGATGACGTGGGCGTTGACCGGCGTGTGGGTCCGCGGGCTCACGTGGCTCACCGCCCGCGGGAGCGCACCGTCGATCGACATCGCGACAGCGACCCGCGTCCAGCCGACGATGACGTTGAAGACCACTTGGAGTGCGTTGAGCAGGATCCCAATGATCATCAAGAACAGGATGATCGGGTTGTCGGTGAGGACCATCGCCAGGTTGCTGAACCAGGGCGCGATCGGCGCGCCGGACCCCGCGGCGGCCGCAAGCCATTGCTGGTCGACCGTCCCGACCATGGCCAACGCGAGTACAGCCATCATCAGCGTGCTCACGAGGCCGCCGCCGAGATTGATGAACATCTGGTTCCGCAGGCTTTGGGCGCCTTGGATTTCACCGGCCTGCTCTTGCGCATAACCGACCCAGCCCAAGCTCGTCAGCGCAACGGGGGTGATCAACAGAGTCCCCAATAGGTCGAACGCCCGATTGGGCGTGAAGCCATTCGCAATCGCGTTGGAGAGTACGCCCTGGTATGCGCCGGGGCCGGAACCGGCGATGATCGTGGCCGCGCGATCGTAACGACCGATGAACGTCGCCGTCGGAGTAATGAAGAACATCACGACCATGACAAGATAGCTGAGAAGGAAACCGTACCACATGACCCACTGGATCTGGACGAACCATCGGAAGCTCTTGATGAGGATGAGCGCGGCGAACGTCGAGGTGACCATCGTGGTCACCATGGCGCCCGTCGGGGTGGAGAACCAGACGCCCCAATCGATGAACATCGTGTTGCCGGTCGTGAGTCCGAGCCCGGTGAAGAGTGGCGCAAAGCCCAAGATCGCAACCAGCCACCCGCCGAGTGCTTGCCACTGAAGGAAGAACGTAATGATCATCGTCGAGACGATGGCGAAGCCAAGCCAAGGGCGTAGCGTCCGACTCTGGAATACATAGTCTCCGCCTGTCCGGGGCATCGCGGAAGCCAGCCCGGCGTACACGACGGCGAGGAATCCCGTGAAAACACCGGTGATGAAGATGCCTAGCCAGATGCTGGCTCCGGGATAGAGGATGATCGTCGTGATATACACCCAGGGGAAAATGATCCCGATGTTCAGGATGTTGTACGCGAACGCCGAGTACGGTGACATGACCCGGACAAGACCCGAGGCCCGTCGCGTAAACACCTGGACTTGCGCGGTCGCCTGCTCTCCCCGTCTCGCAAAAACGTCGACTTCGCCCACGGGCCTCGCCCCCCGCCCCGCGGCCGGTAACCGGTCGTCCGTTCATCAAGCTTTTGCCGCGCGGATTTCGATTCCTCACGCACGCATCGTCCACATCCTTATACGGACCTAGCGATTCGCGCGAATCGCGTTGGCTGCGGCGAGCCTCTCACATCCGCCGTTGGTTCGGCCACGGAGGCCGCCCGCCTCACCCTCGTGCGATCATGCCAAACGAACCGTCCTTCGTGGCTCTCGGAGAAGCCGATTTCCTCCGCGAGGCGCGGGCGATCGTCGACGCGGCCCAAGCCCAAGGGACGTCCCTGCGAATTCTGGGTTCCCTCGGCATTTATGCACACTCGCTGCACGTGCCTGAGACCATCTCGGTCCTGCACCGCGTGGGACGGATCAGCGAAGGCACGCCCCTGTTCACCGATCTCGACTTGATGGGATACGGCAGTCAAGGTCGATCAATCAGCCGCGTGTTCGAGAGCCTCGGGTTCAGGCCGGACGACATGATCAACGGGTTCTTTGGCGACCGACGGCTCGTGTACTACGAGGGCCAGAATCGGTTCCACGTCGACATCTTCCTCGACCGGCTCGAATTCAGCCACGATGTCCTGTTCGGAAAGAAACCCGGGAGCGGACGGCTGGAGCTCGACTCTCCCACGATTTCGCTCACCGACATGGTCCTCGAGAAGCTGCAGATCCACCGGATCGGGCGCAAGGACCTGGTGGACCTGATCGTCCTGTTCCTCGGGCACGACGTGAAACGCGCTGCGGACGGTGATCGCGAGGCGATCGACGCCGGACACATCGCGGACCTCCTCGCGGACGACTGGGGGTTCTGGTACGAATCGACGCAGAACCTCGCGAAGTCGAGACAGCTGCTGGGGAACTTCGTTGCGGAAGGAAAAGTCCCCGCGGATTTCGCTGAGCGAATCGAGAGTCGGATCGCAAAGCTCGAGGCCGTGCTTCAGTCCGTCCCCAAAGGGCGGGCGTGGCAGAAACGAGCCAAGGTCGGCACGGCGAAACCATGGTTCCGCGAGGTCGAGGAAATCGTCCGCTGACCGATCGTTCCGAGCTCGGAGGATTTTCGGCACGCTTATGCGTCACGTTCGCCTACCACGCTCGAAGACGGTCGCCACTTCCATACACCGTCTTGTAGGAGGCATCTTCAATGGCCAAGCCCGCGCCGCCGCATGCCGTCGTGTTGGGAGATGCCCGGATCACCATCAACGCAATTCCCGCGCAGGTCTTCGAGGCGCTCACGAATCAGGAACGACTGTTCGAGTGGTGGGGAGACGACGTCCGCGTAGACGCCCAGATTGGCGGCGTGTACGAAGCAACCCTTCCGAATCGACGACTCGAGGCGACGATCACGACAATCGAGGGCCCCCGGAAGCTCTCCTTTGCCTGGCCGCTCGCGAAAGAGGATCGATCCGTAGTGACAACGGTGGCGTACGAACTCTATCCGAAAGGGCCGCAGACCGCCGTGCACGTTACCCACCACTCGCCCGAAACGGTGCCGGGGGATTGGGGTGCCATGTGGCAGCAGGCGCTCGACTTACTGAAGTCCTATCTCGAGACGCCGCAGCCGGCAGCCGACGGTTGAGACGGACCGAGGGTCGGGGGGCGCCGAACAATTTTTCAACCCTTCGCGGTTCGAGGTGGGAGGTGTGTCGATGCCTGTCTCGCCGATTCGAAAGATCAACTCGATCTGGGTGCATGTCCGCGACATCAAGAAAGCCCGCACTTTCTATCATGACGCGCTTGGTCTGAGCGAGATCTGGTACGACGAAGAGGGAGAGTCCGCCTCGTTCCGAATTCCACGGGGCCCGCCGCTCTCGATGCACGTCCAAGGGAAAGGCGAGCCCGGGCGCTCCGCTGGCACCGTGTCCGGAATCTACTTCTCCGTCGCGGACGTGAAGCGAGCCGCACGCGCAATCGAGCGAAAGGGCGGGACGGTCACGGACCGCCCAGAGAAGAAACCGTGGGGGAATTGGAACGCGACGATCGCGGACCCTGACGGGAACGAATTCGTCCTCACGGATTGATTAGTGCTCTATCAGCGGTTCTCGTCATACGCTTGTTGCAGCCAACCGAGCACCTCTGAATCCACCTCATCAGGTGCCGTGAGTCCAATTTGAACCTGCATGGTCTCTTGAATCTTCGAGGGCTGGAGGCGCCCTCTGGGCTTCCGCCCTTCCAACCGGAGACCGAGATCGACGCGGTTCTTCGTCGTCGCCTGAATCCGAGCGAACGTCCGGCGAGGAGAGAGGAGTGAGACGTAGGTCTTGCGCGCCTGGATTGTGACCTGGCCGAGACCCGCCGCAGCGTCGATGAGAGCGTCGAAGATCGGCCGGAGCTGCGCCCGGTCTGCGTACTGTCCGTCAATGAGCTCGTCGGCCGTCGCAAGGAGAAAATCCGGGTAGCCGAACCGTTCCATGACCAGGAGCGACTGTGCGTAGCCAGTCACGCCCTGCTTAGTGAGCCATAGCCGAAGCGACTCCTCGTCGTCCAAACGCTCCCGCTGGATGCGCCGATTCCAAGTTCCCACTCCCTCCCCCGTGCGCTCCTTCAGGAGCCGCGCGGACATGTCCTTCATCCCTTGCCAGTCACCTGTCTTGGCCATCATCATTCCTGCCGTGCGACCGCCGCCCGATGGATAGAATCGGGAAAAAACCTTTGGGATTCGTGACGACGGACACGACACCCAGAGGAGCACGCGTTTGAGACCTACAGCCGAAAGGGACTAAAATAAGCCAAACGTTAAATAACCAGTGTGTTATACAGTGTCGGAGGCGGAAACCATGATCGAGAAGCTGACGCACGTGCCAATCGTCGTGAGCGATCAAGAGAAAGCCCTGAAATTCTACACCGAGGTGCTCGGGTTCGAGAAGCGGGCGGACTACCAGAATCCTGGCAACCCGCGATGGCTCACCGTCGCACCCAAGGGGACAGACGTCGAGCTGATCCTCTTCGAAGGCAAATACAAGTTGGATCCTCGCGCGCCGCCCGAAGCGGGGAGCGGAGGCAATCACTTCGTTTTCAGGACGAACGATTGCCGCAAGGACTTCGAGATCTTCAAGGCGCGCGGACTGAAGTTCAAGGACCCCGCTCCTGTCGAGGCGAACTACGGCATCGCGGCCTACTTCACTGACCCGGACGGCAACCACCTAACGCTGCTCCAGCCGGGGCCTGTGCCGGCCCAGAGCCAGCGGAAGGCATGATCCCGTGCTCGGGATGAAGAAATACCCGAAGGACTACATCGCGGCGTGTCGCGCGAGGGTCGACGCCGACCTGCGTGCGTACCGAAGCCAGGTCGGCAAGACGTCCTCCAAGGAATTCGAGGCCTGCTTCTTCAACGACCAAGTCCTCCTCCTGGACTACATGTTCGTTCACCGGCTCTCAGGCATCGAGGGCAAGGACGGCAACCCGCTGAACGAGGTCCGCGTCCTCTGCAACTCGATTCTGCTCAACCGGGGCAAGCTGCAAGTCGACAAACTCCCAGGGTGGCCGAACTCGGCCGTTGCGGGAATCAAGCTCCCCCCGGAGAAGTCCGTGTTGAAGCTCAAAGCGGGCGACGACGTCCGGCTGAGCGAAGCCGACTTCGAGCGTCTCTCCAAAGCCTTTTTTGCCGAGCTTGAGAAGAAGTTCGGGTGATGACAACCGTGACCACGAGCGTCTTCCTCGCGATCTCGGATCCGACGCGCCGCGCGGTCCTCGACCTCCTTGCAACCGGCAGTCGGAAAGCAGGCGATATCGCCGCCAGGTTCCGGCACCTCACGCAGCCCGCCGTATCTCGCCACCTCAAGGTTCTCCGCGAGGCGGGGCTCGTGAATGTCGAAGTGAACGCGCAGCAGCGGATCTACGAGTTGAAACCGGAAGGACTCGCGGAACTCTACGAGTGGGTCGCGAAGTACCAAGCGATGTGGCCCGACACGCTCGAGGCCCTGGAACGGTATCTCGATGCCCGGGCGGTCCATCAAAAGCCGAAGGGGAAGAAGCGATGACGAGCCGTATCCTTCGAGTGAACACAGGGTTCCCGCGCGAGAAGCGAGCGGCGGTTTGAATATGCACCGACAGGTATCACGGCACGCTAGGCCGGGAGACCGAATCCAAGTGACGACGCCTCACTCCTCGCGGGCGGGCACCGTGACGTTCGAGGGCGACTACGCCACCATCACGTTCGAGCGACGCATCCGCCACCCGATCCACGTCGTGTGGGAAGCGCTGACCGAGTCCGAGCACCTCGCGCGCTGGTACATGACGAGGGCTCGCCTCGACGCGCGCCAAGGAGGCAGAATCGACTACCAGAGCGGGCCCGCCCAGTACCATGTGACGGGGAAGATCCTCACGTGGCAGCCGCCGACGGTCTTCGAGCACGAGTGGAATGTCGAGCCCCGGAAGGAGCTCCCGAAGGGCGAGAAAAGCGTCGTCCGCTGGGAGCTCACCCCGGATGGCGATGGCACGATCCTTCGGATCACGCACAAGCGGCTCACGCGCCCGACCGCGATCGGCTTCACATCAGGCATCCACGCCTTCCTCGACCGGCTCGAGGACGAACTCGACGGCGTACCGCTCGTGGACTGGCGCACTCGCGTCGACGAGGTCCGGTCGAACTACCCAGGCTGGGAGGCGCGCCGATAGGAGGAATCGTTTCTCGCTGCAGCTAGGCCTTGCGCCGTTTCGTGTTCCGTTTCGGGCGCGCGGTCTCCTTTTGCTTCGCCTGGCCCGCCTTGTCAGCGGGTCGGTACACCAGCTTGACGACGCCCTTGCTGAACGTCGTTGACTCGACGAGCTTCAGGCTCGCCTGGCTCCCTTCGTCGAAGAGGCGCTTTCCGCGACCCAAAACAAGCGGGTAGACGAGCAACCGGAATTCGTCGATCAGGCCGGACGGCAGCAGAGACCGTATCAGGCCGGGACTGCCGTGGATCACGATGTCCTGCCCGGGCTGCCGTTTCAACTTCGAGACTTCGGCCG
>Ga0209235_1000530_pt1 | contig 19439 bp, 16 predicted proteins | sample GraSoi013_1_20cm_4_FD_185817 | JGI IMG/M metagenome (GOLD analysis project Ga0209235, IMG submission 185817) | Grasslands soil microbial communities from the Angelo Coastal Reserve, California, USA - Sample 09_25_2013_1_20cm (SPAdes) (version 2) | ecosystem: Environmental > Terrestrial > Soil >... | reverse complement strand
GTCCACACTCGGGACAGAACTTCGCTCCCACTGCAACGGGTTTCCCACAGTTAGGGCATGGGGAGGATGCGGCTTGGGGTGGTGTCATTGTGGTGCCGCAGTTCGGGCAGAATCTTGCTCCCTGCTGGACTTGGTTTCCGCATTTTGGACATGCGACGAAGGCGACCTGTGCTTGTGGTTGCATCATGGGCTGTTGCATTTGCGCACCCATTACCTGGGGGATGAGAACCATTCCAGCGCCGAGACCTGCGCCTCCTCCCTGTGAGGCGCCTAGGCTCGCGCCAATGTCCTTGGCTGTTTCCATGCGCAGCACGTCCGAGGTTGCGGCTCGTTGTTTGATCCAGAAGAGGCGGTCTCGGAACTGGTCCGATGTGTCGATGCCTTCGAATTTGAAGTCTACAAGATCTGTTCCCAAGCGGTTCAAGGCGTCGTTGATGTTGACTTTGACATCGGTTGAGGCCTTGTCCAGCTGTGTGAATGCGGTGGTGAGATCGTATTTCGACATTACGTCGATGACTCGCTCGTTGATGAAGCCTCTGATGAAATCGTCAACCTGGCCGGTATTGTAGGCCCCCTGTCCCCCTACGACTTCGTTGACGAAGAGGTTTGGATCCTTGATTCTGAACCAGGCTGTTCCATGGACCATCAATGGTGCAAGCTCAGTCGTCTGGGCCTTCGCTCCCCATTTGCCCGCGAATTGTTTAGTCGAAACGTAGATGACGATTGCTGTGAAGGGGTTCTTTCCCCCGAAGAATATGCCGTAGGCTTTCGAGATGAGCGGGAGATTAAGCGTGGTAAGGGTGTGTCTTCCGGGAGGAAAAACATCATAGGCCTTTCCGTCACGAAGGAAGACGGCGGCTTCGAACTCGTGAACTATAAGTTGGGCGCCGGTAACTATCTGTTCGACGGGGTACCGCCAGACGATAGCGTCGGGACCAGCGTTGTTCCATTCTATTACTTGCGGCATCTTTCACTGAACTCCTACAATTATCTGTTTTCGGCCATTATACGCATTCTCCAGGGCGTCAACCGCCTTCATTGCGTCTCCGACTTTGCCCTTGGCTTCTGGGAGTCTGTTGTTGTCAACTGAATCTTTGAGCGCCTGTATGGCTGTACTGACAGTGTCGGCCATCTGGATGAGTTGCATGTCATAGTTCATCATTCGATCTAGGTCGGGTTCCTTGACTTTGGTTACGTCGAAGAAGCCGGCGTAGCCGTATTCTGAATGGTTGATTCGTTCCATTACTCTGTCGAGGCGGGCGAGGAGGTGGTCGGTGTCGTCCCAGGAGTCGTTTGCTCCTTGGTTGACAAGCGAACGGTACGTGTCTTTGGCCTGGGATTCGGCGTCGGATAGTTTCTGGTAGATCTGGTTTCTGATGAGCTTGTCGGATTCTCGTCTCAGCTCCTTCTCCTTGTATCCGTGAAATCCAGGTATTGCCAGTTCGATCTTTTCTTGGAGACTTGTCTGGGATTTGGCACGGTCAAAATATGGATTAGTTGTCGAACTCAAACTTTCGACCCTGTTTATCGTCAAAAACGAAATCTCTCCTGACTCCCTATTAAGGGTGTCAAAACCCGACAGAAACAAAAATCGTAACGAGATCATCTTTCTCACCGACCTGATGTGAGTCGTTCTTTCGCACGTCGGTGCAGCTCGACCCGATTGATATCATTCCTATCTGCCAAAGACTCCAACTGATCGAGTCAGAGCATCTTCCTAGGTCTAGGTTGTCGGGAGAACGGTTACAGAACAACTATGTTCATTGATATTGATGGGCACGCCTAAGAAAGATGAAGACTATCAAGCAGGATGAGTCTATCGCTAGGAGCCGGTTCGTTGACTGCCCGGTCTGTAAGAATCACACTATGAAGCTGAAACGGTCTGTGCAGGTTGGCCGGTGCAAGACGTGCAGCGAATCATACAAGATCATTGTCGTCTATGTCAAGACGGGAAGAAAGGCAAAGTCTCCAACCGTAGCAAGCTCTCAGAACGAGACTAAGCCTCAGCCTACGCCAGAACCAACGCTACCATCTTGGGAGCTACCCTCGGATACTTCTCTCTTTAGCGTGTCCACTGAGAACTCGTCAGGCTTATCCGACACGGGTTTCGATCATGGCAACTCTGAGCATACTGGAGAGTCCGAGTCGACGAGCGGACAATAGATCAACTCCTGATCGATTTCCCGATCTGCAATGATTTCCGCAGATGATGCGGAGTCGAATGGTCTCGGTCTACTTGGGGTCTTTCTTCTTGAAATCGAGAGATAGCGAGTTTACGCAGTATCGCATTCCAGTCGGCTGGGGTCCATCATCGAAGACATGGCCTAGATGACTGCCGCAGTTCTTGCAAAGGATCTCAATCCGTTCCATTCCGAGAGTGCGGTCAGGAACTTCCACGATGTTGTCCTTGGCCAGTGCGGTCCAGAAGCTGGGCCAGCCGGACCCAGAATCGTACTTTGTATCGGATGAGAAGAGTTCGGCGCCGCAAGCTCCACAAACGTAAATTCCCTTCTCCTTGTTGTGGAGATATTTTCCTGTGAAAGCCGGCTCGGTAGCTTTCTTCCTCAAGACTCTGTACTGTTGAGGCTCCAGCTGCTTCTTCCATTCCTCATCGGTCTTGTTCACGACCATAAGATCATAATCGCTTAGCCAGTATTTGAACGCCTTACGCCAACGTGACCGCTGAAAACCCAGCCTCTGATCTTGTTGAAGCTTTCACTGGAAGAGCACTCTTGCGTCCTGCAGAGAAAAAATTCCTGCCCCCCTTTTTTCCGGAGGCCTCTCGCCAGTTGAAACTGTTACCGGCGAGTCTTCCGCTTCAGGGCTTAGAACGGGCCAATCAAGCATTCTCCCATGAGGGATTTCTCTGTGTGATCAAGCGTGAAGATGTCGGAGGTCAAAAATGGCCTGTCCAGATTTACGATCCAGGCTTGTTCTGCGCCTGTCAGGCTTGCAGCGAAACAGTTTGTGCGATTCCTCTTTTCGAGGAGCGAAGTGTGGAAAGGATTAGTCTTTGTTAATTCCCTTCCAGAGTCGAGTTTCGTGTCGTGGGAAAGAATTTTCTTGCAAATTCTAGGGAAAGGGTCATTTGCCGACTGGAACGTTTTCTGCGCGAGATTATCGGTTTTTCGCGCAGAACAGGCCAATCAGCGTCTTTCAACTAGCGCACTAACGGGATCATGCAAGTGTGAACTGGGCACCATATGGAATCTCCTCGCCGATTGTTGATCTAGGTTCATTCTGAACGTTTTCTTTTTGCGAAGAAATATTTTGCTTCGGCTATTTTGCTTTCCACGTAAACGCCTTCACCGGCTGGAATTCTGCGAGCGCATCTGTGACCCAGCCGTACTTCTTCCTCTGAGCCTCCAACACTCTATTGGCCGTCCCGCTCTTCATGTCCAGAAACTTAGCGTCTCCCTCGAGTATTGCCTGGCGTTTTGAGCCATCGGCTAACATTACAGTTGCAGCAGGATTATTTTTGAGGTTCCGATAACGGGCTGTCGCCTCGTCTACTCCGAGATAGAAGACTCCGTCAACGATCACGAGGTCTGTGGGTGATAGGTGGGGTCTACCGTCAGGCCTTACTGTCGCGGCGAGGGTGAGGACTCTACTGGTGACAAGCTCGATCACTTCGTTCGCTGTCAATGGATTCTGACTGTAGACGTGCTTGGTGTGGGGACTGGCTCTGCTGAGAGAGTTCTTGATAATCGAGTCCAGGCTGGACAATGAAAATTCAGTTCAGGGACACAGTCGGGACAGATAAGATAATCTCTATTTGCTGAACCTTGCGGCCCTTCCTACGAATGGATTTGCGAGCTTCTCATCGCCAATCGTAGTCTCAGGTCCATGGCCCGGATAGACAGTGGTGGCATCGTCCAGCTTGAAGAGCCTCTCTCTGATCGAATGCATGAGGGTCTTGAGGTCTCCTCCTGGAAGATCGGTTCTGCCGATGGACTGGTTGAACAGGGCATCACCTGTAAAGACGTAACCGTCGCCTGCGAGGCTGATGCTACCGGGCGAGTGGCCTGGAGTGTGGAGAACATGAATCGTTCCGTCTGCCACTCTTAGAGAGTCTCCGTCTTTGAGATACGCGTCAACCTTGGGCGGTGGTGGAACCTCGAATCCCATGAACTGGCGGACGCGACTCTGCATGGACTCAAGCATAGCCAGATCGTCAATGTGGATCAGAAACGGAATGCTCAGCTTGGTGCGTAACGAATCGACGCCGAGTACGTGATCGAAGTGAGTGTGAGTGGCTATGATCTGGCTGGGCTTGACCTTCATGTCGTTGAGGAAGCGAACGATTCTCTCGGGTTCATCGCCCGGGTCGATGATTATCGCGGTGGCATCGGACTGTAGAATGTAGCAGTTGGTTTGTAAACGACCAACCACCATCGTGTGTATCTTCGCCAATTCGGGACTCGTCGTCGCATCGTTACTAATGAACATGCACATGGAATCAGGTTTCTATGCGGACTTGTTTGACCGGGTTAACGGCTGAGGATTCTAGCATTGGCCTTGGTTTCCGGATCATTTGGACTAGCTAGCAGCCGTAGTTTGCTGTGGCGAGGATCAATAGATTGGCCTCCGAAATCTCATGGTGACTTCAGGGGTCCATTCGCCTAGTCAAAAATAAGAGCTTCAGATCATGAGCTTGCATGCGGAGAAAGAAAAAGGGGAGGAGGATAGAGGATTTCTAGATGGGTATTGCGTGGCCGTTTCCGTGTGGGTCGACAGTAACCCAGTATGGAAGATTCAGGGGGATCGTTCCGCCTGTCAGCTGTATATCACCGAAGTAGTCACCGCCGGGCAGGGTTGGTGAAAGACTAAGCGATATAGTGACCGAACCCGTCGCACCAGCACTTATTGTCAAAGAAGTGACTGACGGTGTGATGCTCGGACCAGCCGATGCGGGCACCACTGAGATAGAGTAGGTGACAGTCGATGTCGAGACTGATGTGACAGTGATGGTGAAGCTTCGAGTCATACCCGATGAGACCAGTTCGCCGAAGCTGAAGCTGGCCTGACCATCGCCATTACCTGCTTCAAGCGTGGCAGTGACTTGGGAGGCAGCCGCCAGATCGATTCTACCACCGCCTCTGACCATGGGATTCTTGAGTGCAGCACCGCTGCTGAAGCTCTTTACCGGCCTGTGGGCCGAGTTGACTAGAGCGGATTTGACTTGTTCGGGGGACCAACCGGGGTGTAGCTGTATTAGCAGTGCGGCTGAACCCGCGACGTGGGGTGTGGCCATGCTGGTTCCTTGGAAGAATGCGAAGCAGGGCGGGCTAGCACAGCCGAAACTTGGAATTGAAGAGTAGACGTTTACACCTGGAGCAACAACGTCTGGTTTGATCTTGTCCTGGGGCTGTCCAAGGCCTACCCCTGGTCCCTGTAGTATAGGTGGTCCTATTGACGAGAACGCTGCGAGAATATCAGCGCTCGGGCCGTCCGTGAAGAATTCTTGTGGAGTGGTTCCGTCAACGGTGACCATGGAGGGTGCGATAGCAGCCATGGCTAGACCGTTCGGTCGTGACACCATGACTGCCGGAATGGTGGGCTGATTAGGGGTCCCGTCTTGGCCCATTGCGACCGGGTCGCCCTGTTGACTGTTATAGACGATGACGCCGAGGGCTCCTGCCGTCTGCGCATTTCGTATTTTCGTGCTGAAGCTGCATGTTCCTCTAGCAATGAGGGCGACCTCACCAGCCAGACTTCCGCTTATCGCGGTGCATCCGTTGGTGGGACTGGTCGTTACGTAAGTGGCCGTCACAGCCGGAACGAAGTTGGCGAATTGGCCGATTGCAGCTCCGAAGGTGCCGATGCTGGTTACGGTCACTGGAATCCCAATGAAGTGTGGATTGGTCGAAGCGCCTACTGTTATGACCTTGTCAGCTATTCCGGGAGATTCAACCGTTCCTCGTCCCGGGCCTGCATTGCCCGCAGCGATAGCCACCACGACTCCTGCGTCGACCGCGGAGTTGACCGTGTTGACTAGGACATCGTTGGGTTTCGCTGTTCCACCGAGGCTTAAATTGAGCACGTCCATTCCGTCAGCGACGGCAGCTTCTACTGCTTTGGCGATGTCATGGCTGGAAGCGTCGAGAACGTTGCCAGGGAAGACATTGTAGTTGCCGAGATAGGCTTTAGGTGCGATGCCGCTAAGGTTGCAGGCGGGTACGAAGGGAGCGCATGTATTGGCGACGCCCGCTGCTATTCCGGATACGTGGGTGCCGTGTTCTTGGGCTGCGTGGCCGTCGAAATTAGTTCGGGTCTCGAAGACCTTTGCAACTATGACTTTGTTGCTCACAAAGTTGCACTGGGTGTCGGCCATGCCAACCGCAGAGTCGATGGCGTCACATTTTGGAAATCCTGCGAGGGCTGGTAGTGTATTGTCTGTCAGGAATGGGTGTGTCTGGTCGATTCCAGTGTCAATAATCCCTATCTTGACACCGGCGCCGGCGTTACTCTGGCCTCCAACCGCGTTCCAGAGGACAGGTGCGCCGATCAGTGTCGGAGATCTGTTCATGTCCAAGTGGAAGAGGTAGTCCGGGACGACCCAGCTGGCTCCGGGAGAGTTGAGCAGATTATTCATGTTATGACCGTTGAGCTGTACTGCGATAGCGTTCAGGACAACAGAGTACTCGTCGATAACCTGTACCTCAGGCGCGTTGTTCTGTATCCAGCCTTTTGCAAGTCCCCGCTCGTTTGCGAGGTATGCGGAGTAGGACTGAGAGGCTTGCGAGTTCAAATCTAGCTTGTGGCCAGGCGTCGGCATCGTTCTAGCGTAGCCTTGAACGTGGCCATCGTAGCTGGCCAATGGTTGGTCTTTGAGTACGATTATGGCGTTGTTGGTCAGGACTCCATCGGGGGATGGGGTCGCATCCGAGCCAGTGTAGATAGCTCCAGTGAACATTGGGGCAAGAGAAAGCACTGAAACGAGAATGACCGAAAGAAGAATCTGTGTCTTCATGATATTTTCCGAACCGTCTATCGGAGTAGGGGTTTTAACCCTTGTGGTAACGTCTACGCTCGGACATCAAGAGCAACACCATGATACCATGAGATTTACCTGGATATTCTAGAATTGATTGGGGACGGCTGAGTCGATTCGGGATCTTGAATCACATTTGTAGAAATGAATATGATCCAATGAGAAATTTCTAAGAACGTATATAATTGGGCAGTCCGCACCAGTCTCTGGTCTACTGCATCCGTCATGGGAGGAGCTGGCCGTTGTCAGAAGTTGACATCTGTCCCATCTGCGGAGAGCCCGTCAAGCGAAAGAACCTCATACGTCACTTCGGGAAGGTTCATCCGAAGCGCGCCTCGAGCTTTCTTCAGCCAAAGCCTGAGACCGGATCACCTAAGAAGGGGAGAATTCGTAGGCCAGGAAGAATCCTGTTCTACGCTCTAATCGGTATCTCTATCATACTTGTTTCAGTTGCGGCCGCCGAAGTCGTGAGCGTGAACACGATTCGAATGCATGTCCACCCACAGCTCTCAATATTGATACGCGGCGCATCAGAAACCGTTCCGGCCAACATAGGAATCGACAGTGATCTATGGAGAGACCACTCCCTCGCTCGGTACGGCGTAAATGGATTGTCCCCTCTTCTCACAAGGGACAGTTCAGGCACCATTCATGTGGAATCCAATAACGTCCGAGACTTCACCCTATACGAGTTTCTAGCTGTCTGGGGAGAATCGATGGACTATAGTCAGGTGGTTGGCAACCCAGTTCAGCCGGGTGAATCGGCTTGCATTTTTGTCGATGGGCAATCGATGTCACTATCTAGTGATGTGGTGTTTGTTGATCAACAAAAGATCATTCTCGAGATTCCTTCCAATTCCCAGCCTTGCTCGGCGATAAGCTAATGCTCAACATAGAAGCTCCTAGAATACCCATTTTCTCCTTTGAGGGAAGCGCGGCAGGACTAGTTGTCTAAGAGGGGACATGTACGCCCTCAGCCAAGAAATTGCGACGAAACTGCCTAGGACTGCACTGGCACGAGCAGTGATTCCACCAATCCTTAAACTCGATTCCAGAATCTGCTTTGAGAGCGTGTAGAAAAAAATGGGTACAGTGCATCGCGTAATTTTCGGAAACTGCAGGACGATGAAGGAGATCCATGACGAATCAATCCAGCTGATGGTGACGAGCCCGCCCTACTATAACGCGCCTTTCGACTATCCGAACCTGTTCAAGAACTATGACGAGTTTCTCAGATTGATTGGTCATCTCGCCCGCGACCTCTACCGAGTCCTAGCCCCTGGCCGAGTGGCCTGTTTTGTCACTGATGATATGCTCGTGAAGGGAGAGAAGTATCCCGTAGTCGCTGACATCACTAGGCTCATGCTGGATGCCGGGTTTCGATATCGTGATCGCATAGTATGGGTCAAACCAAAAGGCTACGTACGAATAAGTCGAAGAAGCGGCGTCGTAATTCAGCATCCATACCCGATGTACTACTATCCCGACAATATTCAGGAAAGCATACTCATCTTCCAAAAAGGAAGATTCGACTACTCACGTCTACAAGAACTCGACGCGAAGAGCCTAAGCCAATCCAAGATTTCTATCGACGACTACCATAGCCAAGAATGGTATCTGACGGTTTGGAACATCACCAACGTTCTGCCTTTGGGAAAAAGGCTTGAGAAAGGCGTCGCAGCCTTTCCAGAGGAAATTCCGAAACGCCTGATCAAGCTCTTCAGTTATTTTGGCGAGACCGTTCTAGATCCCTTTCTGGGCTCAGGGACCACTATGAAAGTCGCCCAGGAATTGGGCCGGTCAAGTTGGGGTTATGAGATAGATCTTGAGCTCAGAAAAATCATCAAGGAAAAATTCGACTTCAATCATCCTCCCGCCTCCAGACTTATCTTCATAGAAAGACGAGATGCTAGGAGGCTCCGCTCATCGCTTCAGAGGAAAGTGAGAACCCGAGTCTCCGTGACATTGAAATGATCGAAGTGCCTGAGCGAGAGTTCAATTGTTCCAGTAAGGCCGTGTTGCGATGAACTGTAACTTGGCCTCCAAGAGATCTTTGTAGAATTCCTCGTCGCTCTCGTGCATCTTCGAGAGAACCCGGCTGGCCGTCTGCGGTCCAATTCCGTAGACTGTCTGTGCCATTACAGCCCTCCTTCCATAGGCAATAACGAGGTCGGCAGAACGGCGCGTCCTCGTCAAAGTCTTCTGCTCGTTCTCGTCGAGTGATTGCTTGGTCCGCTTCTTCCGGAGAACACTCGTCACGTAGCCGCTAGACCAGAAGATGGGAGCCAGGAGCCTGGAGCCGCAATTCTCACATGAAGGATGTTCGGAAAGACTAGCGATGGTAATTTCAGTTGCCAGGTTGGCGCAGTCGAAGCATAGTAGATCGATTGCTCGGCCTTCGATCGAAATGCGCAGTCGGGCCATGTTGTCGGCTGCAACGTTCTCTGGAGCGATGAGTTCTGGAATGTCGACATGACGGTAGAGGATGTGGTAGGCGAGCGGTGTGGGCTTGTCCTTGGATCGGAAGAATCTAACTTCGAGATTCTGTTCTTTGATCTGCTTGAAGATTTTCTTGACTCCTTCGAAGTCGGCGCGTTCGACTTGAGCCTCGCGAATAGTCTCGTCGTAGATTGGAGTTAGTCGAAATCTGACCTGTAGCTCTTTCATTGCGCCCCCGTACATGAGCCGGCCACGACTCAAGGCTCCAAACCGCTCGGCGATCTGTTTCATCTGCAGCTCCCAGGGAAAGTGTCGGTGCAAGACGCCATGACAGGCACCCCCAAGGACTGGCTCGTCAACTCCGAAAACTTGTTTCAGGAACAAGTCTTCCAAGTCCAGATCCGCCGTGTCCGCTGTCATCTCGTAGAGAATCCTGTAGGAGTCCCACCACCACATTCGTACGAGACCCTGGCGGCGGAGGAGCTCCTCGATCACCTCGCCCAAAGTGAAGTTGAGGACGTCTCCGAAGTGGGTGTGAACTATGATGTAGCGATCAAACCCTTCAATCAGAACCCGATCATTGGTCGGGACGGGTGCGCCAGTGGCCCTGTGAGTGTCGATCTCTTCGACGACCTTTCGTACTCCGTATGGGTCCGCGGGCCATATTCGCGAGAACTTCTCGGCAACGGGGGCTCGAGTCTTGTGTTCGTCCAACAACCTATCGATCTGTTTTCGGTACTCTCCGACTCTTACGGCCAATTCTCCTGGAACGGGGAGTATCTGTCCGTCCCATCCCGGAATAGCCGCAGTAGGATCGTTGATTGGGAGAACGTACACCTTCCCGTCATCGGTGATCTGTTTCATCTGCCAGACCCGTCCTTTGACGATAAAGTTCAAGCCGACATGTGCCATTGTGAGCATGAACTCTTCGCCGAGTATTCCAACTGACTGTTGGTTAGTTAGATCAATTACTTGATAGCGTCGCTCGTCCGGGATCATGCTCAGGTTCTCGTAGTAGTACATCCTAGTCCGAGAGGTACGGTAGAGTGTCTCATCGTCTCGTTTGAGATACCCCATCTTTCGCATGAACTCTACAACCTTCTCCAGCTCAGTATCCTCAAGCTGACTGTAGGGAAACGCTCGCCTCAGAACTTGCGTGATCCGGGCTACGGAAATGCTGCCTTCCGAGTCCATCAATAGGCCGGCGATCTGATGTGCCAGGACATCGAGCGCTCTATGGTGAATGACTGTCGGTTCGAGACGGCCTTCCTTTGCTAGCTCGATGACTCCTATCGACTCCAAGAGATCTTCCGTCGAAACAGATACTAGAACTCCCTGTGAGGTTCTGGTGAGACTGTGTCCGGATCTTCCTACCCGCTGGACGAGACTGTTGACCTGTCGTGGGGACATGTACTGGACGACAAGGTCCACGGAACCGATGTCGATCCCCAGTTCTAGGGTGCTCGTGCAGACGAGCCCTTTGATCTGGCGGGCCTTGAATGCTTCTTCTGCTCGGACCCGCTCTTCTTTTGGAAGCGAGCCGTGATGAACCATTATCTTCTGGTCCATCATGTTGAACTTTGACCCCAGCATCTCTGCGTTGACACGACTGTTGACAAAGATCAGAGTGGAATCATGAGCTTCAACAAGGTCTGAGACGAGAGCGAGCCGGGCTGCTGCTTCAGGCGCTGTGTAGAGACGTCGTGCGAGTTCTTGGTCTTCTTCACCTGGGGGCGGATACTCGATCTTGTACCGGGTTTCTTTGCTAAGTGGAATCTGAATGATCCTGACAGGATGGTTGCCTCCCAGAAATTGTGCGATCTCATCTGGGTTCGCAACTGTGGCAGACAGTCCTACCCTCTGAAAACCCGCGGGACGAATCTCTTCTAGTCGTTCTAAGCCGACAGTAAGTTGAACACCTCGCCGACTACCTGCTAGTTCATGGATCTCATCGACCACGACTGCTTTGACATGACTGAGATGCTCTCTCATCCTCTTCCCGGGGAGGATAGCCTGTAAGGTTTCAGGAGTAGTAATGAGAAAGTCTGGAGGCCTACCCGCCATACGCCTGCGATCAGCCGCTGAGGTGTCGCCGTGTCTAACTTCAACCGAGAAACCTAGCTTAGCAGACCAGACTTGTAATCGTTTGAGCAGGTCTCGGTTCAAGGCCCTGAGAGGTGTGATGTATAGTAGCGAGATTCCCTGCCGAGCCTCGTCTTGGACCATCCTATCGATGAGGGGTAGGAGAGCTGCCTCTGTTTTTCCAGAGCCGGTTGGCGCGATTATCAGGACATTCTCGCCGTGAGCCACCAGAGGGATCGCTTCCTCCTGGGGTGGTGTGGGTTTGGAAATCCCTGTCTCTTGGAGGAGACTCTTCAATGGGGGCGAGAGCAGGGTGAAGGCTTCTGGCATGGCTATGACTCCTAGGGTAGAGGAGTCATTCTTCGCTCCTCTTGAAGATAAACTTCCTAGGTGTCGAAAAGTAAGACCTTCCCGCTTACCGAACCGAGCGGAGCCTCATGTGAAGCCGGAGGCGATTTGCCGTACCGCCGTTCCGAGAGGATGGGCTATTTCTTTTCGGTAATCTTCTTTACAAAATCTCGATAGGCTTCGGGCGTCATCAATGCAGGGAGGTCCTTCTTGAGATCGTCGGGTCTGATTATTGTAATCCATCCCTTTTCATAGGGACTCTTGTTGACAAGCTCGGGGGCATCAGAAAGTTCGCTGTTGACCTCGAGGACGACGCCGGAAATCGGGGAGTATACGTCGGCGACTGCTTTCACAGACTCCACAGTGCCAAGACTCTGCATCTGGGCCACCTTAGCTCCGACCTTTGGAAGATCAACGTATACGATTTCGTGTAGCGAGTTTTGCGCGTAGTCGGTGACGCCTATTCGACAATCAGCGCCCTCTACGTGGACCCATTCGTGCTCTTTCGTGTAGTGGAACTCGGCAGGAATCTGGAATTCGCCTTTCAACGTCTGGACACGGAATTTCTAGATAGTAAGGCGTCCCGTATAATAGTCTGGTCTCATTCAAGGATCTATTAGTCTAACTCTTAGTCGCCTGAATCCGCTTCAAGAGTGCGGGCACTTGTCGCCAGCTCTTCGCCTTGAGAACTTTCGGCATATCGGCCACACTTCGGTTCCAAGGTCTCTCGTAGAGTACTCCCCATGCCCTCGGGCTACGCGAGAGTAGAGGCATGAGGTCAGGGGCATCGTCAATGTAGACATCGTAATCTAGGAGAACTTTGTCTCTCCAGCCTAGGACCCTGACGAAATGGTGGTATCGAACTTTCTGGTTGTCGACCCAGCTTCTAGCGGCCTCTACTGTTCTCTTGCTCCGGCCAGTTACAATGTCTAGGTCGCCAAACTTCTCGATTTGCGCAACCTTCTCAGCGATCTCCGGCTCTGTCGGAGGAATCTCCGGCCATTCGTCCCATGATTCGTCCAGTATACGGTAGAAGTCGTCTTTCGAGATTGGAAACCTCTTCCACCAAGACCAACTGTCAAGATCCTCCATCCCCAACCGTGTGCCAAACTCCTTGTTTGCTCGCTCACACCAGACAAGCATCGACTCAGCCAAGACCCCGTCCAAGTCCACTGCAATCTTCAGCTTGGCAGGAGATACTTTCGGCAACTGCTTTGAACTCTAGATAAGAAACGAGGCTTTAACCTTGAAATTTTCAACCAGCGGAACCGGGATTGCAGCAAGGCGAAGAAACGCTAAAGACATGCGCTTTCGAGTCGAGCGTCAACGTCCGCTAAAGAGTGAAGATCAAGATAAGAATGACTGATCCGACAGTCGTCATAATTGGATCCTTCCTCCTCGCCTTCAAGGCCATACTGATCGAAGGAAGCGAAGTTGCTATTCTCTCACTTGCCACGATAAAGCAACTGGGCAGGAATAACATCCTATTCGGAGTCATCGCTGGAGGACTGGGCTCCATCGTCACCTTCCTAGTTGTATGGCGGGTCTTCCTGTTGCTCCCCGCAATTGTTATTGATTTCGCGACTGCAATAGTCCTGTTCTACTTCTCAAGCCGATTTCTGCGTGGATTCATCAAGTACGCGATCAGGCACAAGTCCTTCAGAGAAAAAATGGCTCGAATGGAAAAAGAGGTGATTGAGAAAGACCTCAAACGGGAAGGTGCAATCGACTCAACTCAACCAATCCGCTTCTCCGTCCCAAACTCTCTCCCTGTCTTGACCATTACTCTTACAGAGGGCTTTGAGGCGAGCCTGGTTTTGGCGGCGGCTGGGGCGTTCAATATTCAGTGGACCTTGATTGGAGCAGCCGTCAGCCTCATCGTCCTAATTGCTGTCTCAGCAGTCTCCTACGACTATCTGATGAGAGTACCTAGGTGGTTGCTAGATCTAATAGCCGGAGTTGTTCTTCTCTCCTTCGGACTCATCTTCCTCGGTAGCGGGATTCTTTCGGCCCTGACAGGCACGACCTGATAGCTTCACCCTGTTAGCGATCGCGTTCGCGTACTATCGCTCACGCAGACACAGAGAGAACAGGATGGAGGGTGTTGTCGTTTGAACCCAGTCGTTCAATGCAGATTTGGTTTTGAGATACGAAGGGCTAAGTAGCATCTCAGGAATTTCGGAACATGGATACTAAAGAGAGGGTGACTGTCTGGGCAGCTATACTTACTCTCGCCTTCTTGCAATTGCAAGGCCGTGTGGACATAGAACTGAATCTCTACCAGTCCGGCTGGCTAGGAGCAGTCACAGCGATAGTCGAATACATCATTGGCTTTTCGATAGTGTATGTGGTCATCAGATGGATTCTAGAACGATATTTCAGAGGCAAATCTCGCCCACCTCTGCCACCCCCACAACGATACGTGGACCCGAATGCCGTGAATCCAACCGAACGCAGGAGATGACAATGACCCCCGCATTCAAAAGACCCGCCAAGCCACAGTTCAGCTTACCTGAGAACAAATACAATCCTTGAAACATAGTAGTATCAACAACGAAAGGCGATGGCTGCAGTCTAACCTGATTCGGCTTACCGCTCTAACGCATACTTGGGATGATTTTTCCAAATCTTCTTTTCTCAAAGAGATATCATCCAAGAAATCCTACCAAGACTGAGAGATAAAACGCACGAGCACACAAAGCGATACTACCCCGCACGAGACGGCTGCCAAATGCTATCCGCCCATGCAGTAAAGAACATAGTGTCTCACGGCTTCTTTCCGTAGACTGCACAGACAATTCCGGCGGTCAACGGAACAGACACTGCGTCAACGAGACCCTCCTCCCTCAGTAGATTCGCAATCTGTTCTCCGGTTCTCGCTCTCAAGATAGATCGGCCCAAGTAGGACAATGTCCTGCCCCAAGCTTCTGAAACCATTCGGCCGAAGAATGGGAAGAGACCGAGGAGATAATCGTAGTAGAAGATCTGGAAGAGGCGGCTGTGTGGACGAGCGAAGTCTAGCGATATAACGACCCCGCCCGGGACCGTGGCGCGTGACATTTCTCGAAAAGTCATCTGGGCACTGGAGACATTTCTTAGAGCGAGGCTGATGGAGGCAGATCCGAAACAATCATCACGGAACGGAAGATTCTCAGCTCGGGCCAAGACCCAATCAACCCTCTCTCCAACGTTCCTAGCTTGCAACCTCCACCTGGCGGTCTTCAACATGGAGAGTGTAAGGTCCACGCCAACGACAAACCCATCGCGAGAGACGATCCTAGCGAAATCAGCTGCCAAAAGCCCTGTCCCGGTGGCCACGTCAAGTATCCGTTCATTGAGCTCCTGTCTGGCGTGGTTTACGACATAGGCTCGCCATCGCCTGTCCTGTGCGAAAGAGAGCAGGCCCAAGAGAATATCATATTCTAACGGGACCTTCGAGAAAAGGCTCCGAACATACCGGGCCTTAGGGTCAAACACAGGCTAGGACGTTGAAGTTGTTGAGCTCTTGGGGCTGGCTTTCATGAAACTGTATCCCACAGCACCTATCCCAACGATCACTAACAGGAGTGCGAGAGCGACGGGCAACAGTTCTGCAGCAGTTGCTCCAACAAACCAGAGAAGGCCCAGACCCGCGATCAGAGCGCCCCATCCGACGACCATGATCCGGGGAGGAGCATAGGCATTAGCTGGTGGGAACACGAAGGCTTCGATAACCAGCCATACTCCGAAGACGGTGAAGATCATGGGAAACACCGTGAAGAGGTTTACGCCTACGTTGAAGAATGAGAGGAGGATCAATCCTCCAAATATTATCAGGAAGACTCCAGCGTTGAGCGGGGCCCAGGGAACACGGTTCATGATTATTCAGTCAAGGTGAGCCTTTTCCCTGTTTATAGTTCTGTTGTGTTGGCTCGTCGAGTCCCGAAGGTCCGGTTCAGACATGCTGGTAGATGTTGGACTCTTGAAAGGTCCCAGTGTTCATTTCCTGCTCGATCTCTCGCAGCATGAGAATTCTCTTGTAAGTGGGCGGGTGGGTCATGAAGAGCTGAGCCGCCTTCCGCCAGTTCGACTTTGCCTCAGCCTCCATAGCCATCTCCAACTCACGCTCACTCAGGACACCATCATGGTCCAAGTCGTACTTTGACTTTTGATCCATTATCTGTGCCACATCCTGTTTTGCCTGTGCCGGGTCTTCAATGAAGAAGGCTCTAGCACCATGCGGCTCGCCCGGAGCCAATGACAACCCGTAAGCTATCTTGGTCAGAGCACTCTCCAGCTCTCTAGGCTGTCTCGTCAGATAGGCGGAGTAGGCGTCGGCGTAGCTCTCGCGGAGACGCGTCAGTCTCAAAGCTAGTAATGTTGTCAGGATGTAGACGACGTAAGCAACGACGGCGATGATTATCAGCGCCCCAGCACTGTTATTCCGGTTAGATCCCCGACCACTATATCCGCTAACGTAGCCTCCCCAAAGCACAGACCGCGCGATAAGGTAGGCGACCAATGGTATGGCAGAGATCATTGTAACAACGATAAAGTCGCGATGTTTGACATGACCGAGCTCGTGTGCAATGACGCCCTCTATCTCGTCCTCGTCCAAGCGCTGGAGCAATCCCTGATGAACCGCCAGCGTAGCGCTCTTCTGGGTCCGGCCGAACACAAACGCATTCGGCGTAGGATCCGGCGAAATGGCTAATCGTGGCATTGGAATGCCAGACGTTGACGCCATCTGGGAAACCTTCGTCTCCAGCCATCGGTTCTCACCTGGAGCGAGATAGTGGAGCCGGCTAGTAGCCTTGACTATTACAGGACCAATCAAATATTGCAGCAAAATTATGAAGAAGGCGCCAGTCAGACCCAGAGCCAGTGTTGTGACCGGGTCTGAGATGAAGAAGACGGAGATCAGAGTGATAAGACCCAGAAATATGGCGAATACTAAGATGACCGTGAAGCCCATCGTACGCTTCAAAGCCCCAAGTCCCGCCATGATCCATCTCCGATCCTAGAGAACTTAATCCGGCCCTTCTTTAATTCTATCCCAGAAGAGGAGGAAAATCCTGGCCATGTCTCAGATTGTTTCAGAGATCAAATGCCCGAACTGCGGAGCCCAACTCAACCTCTCACCCGGAGAGCTAGTAGCTACTTGCAGATACTGCGGCTACACGTCTGTAGTCGGCGCGAATGCTCCATTCCAGCTCCAGCATAGCCTCATAGTCAACAACCTCAACGACGCACGAATTACTCAGGATCTACAGGACTGGATGAGGTCCGGATTCATGAAGCCGGGAGACCTCGCCAAGAAAAGCAAGCTCACAATGGTAGAACTCAGATACCTTCCCTTCTGGCTGGTGCCCCTCACTGCCACCAGCACGTACGAAGGAATGCTTGAGAGAATCTCGCCGCCGACTCCACGAAAAGGGACGATTCAGAACGAGTACGACTGGCTGGTCCTGGGAAGAAAGGCTGCGGAATTCCCGACGCGGGACTATAGAGTCCCGGCTGAAGGAAAAATACCCTTCGACTTCACAAAGATAGAGCCTCAGGCGAAATTTCTGAACAGCGAACTAGACGGCGATGAGGCTGTTATTCGAGCGAAGGATGAGGTTGAGGAGAATCAGAGATTCTTGTTGAAACAGGAAGTTGACCAAGTAGTCCAGTTCGATACCAATTTCACGGTTGAGAAGCCTACGTATTTGCACGCGCCACTTTGGTTTTTGCAATACGAGTACAAGGGGAAGAGCTACAACGCCATCATCGACGGCAGCTCCGGAAGCATGATCCGAGCAGATATCCCCCAGGTCGACTTCAAGATGATCTAGAAACAGAATGGGCAAATGTGGGCGAAAATGTAGTCCTTCTCGCGCACATGGGGGCTAGGATGGCAGAATTACTGGGTGCAACACATAGTCAACAATGCCACTCTGATAAAGAGGATCCAGCAGAGCAGTTTTGGCTAACAGACAGGTGGAGAGTTCCAACATTAAGTGTCACGAAATTGATCCCGGTCATTCTGCTATGAATACCAAATAGTGACCCTCAGAGAGGCTCACTTCTGCGGGAATGACGGTGAAACCATTCACCGTGGGGAGAATCCACGCGGTGGAGAGGCCCGCGAGATCCTATCTCAGACTATGGTGGTGTAATGGCTTCTATTTCCCACGCTCGTTGCAAGAGCAACGAGCCTAGCAAAGTTGGCGGCACCCGCCCCACCCCCCATGAATCCAGCTTTCGTCCAAACCTCCACGCTCGCGCCACAGCCGTAGTATTGCGGATAGGACGCAGCTGATTGTGACGTCCCAATCAGCGTGTAAGTTATATCGACAGATAGAAGAAGGCTCTGGCCAGGCATTAACGGATGCCCGATCGCAGTTGCATTGAGGCTGGGCATAGCAACAGTCACATGCAGGGCTGGTGTGTTTGATACCGTGATGGTAGAAGGTTGAGTAATCTCCGGATTAGTCGCTAGACTCGTAGTATTGGCATAGTAGACGTGTATCCCTCCCTTTCCGATCGTCCACGGTGGGTTAACAGCCCCGTTAGTCGGGATAAATTCGATCAGGTTCAGTGACTGCAACGGTATGGGTCCGGTGTTTGTCACGTTGGCCCATACCAAGACATTTCTGGGGTGCACACTTCTGGCAACCCCGCCTGATAAAATAACATTGACTGTTTGGAAGGGGAGAGGCTTTAAACTCGAATCGGTGAGGAACACGGTTGCAGAGACAAGAGGTCTAATCAGCAAGATAGGCAGAGTTTCAATGGCTGGAGTGCCGTAGTTGTCTTGGACTGTAAGCGTAACTGTCCACCTACCAGAGGGGTATTGGGCTCTAAAGGTAAAGGTCGTCAGGGGTGAAGTGGTATCTACGAAGAACCGGTCCGCACCGGAGGCGAAGACCCAAGCATACGTCGTAATCGTGCCGTTAGGGTTTTGGGACTTGCTGCCCGAGGCATCGAAGACGACAGAATCACCCAGATCTGCGCTCTGAGGGGCGCTAAAACTGACTATCGGAGGTCGACAGAGATTTCCACTACTGCTGGGGCAGTCCATGTTCGTGAAATAACCATCGTGAGTAACGACCGGCAAGAAGCTCCCATTCGGTTCGGTTCCTAGCAGGGACTGTACAATGTGAAGCGGTGAGAAGCCGATGGTTTCCACAGTGAAGGTGACGCTGAAGAGTTTTCCGTTGGGCGTTGTCGTGTTTCCCAATGGAGGCGTCGTGATAAGCTGTACACTTACAACTCCAACTCCATCGAAGCCAAGGTCAGGGTTGCAGACATTGCCACTGCTAGGGACAGAAAGGCCGTTCACGCACTCGGAAAGTACAGTCGCTGGATTGCCTGGCGCGTCCAAGACGTTATTCGAGTAGTCGACTTCAGGATTTTGGAGAACTGAGATATTGTAAAAGACTCCTACTTCGAAGCCGGCAAACGGAGATGAGTTTGCCGTGTCGACTTGGAAGGTTACGGTGCTGCCTGGAAGGCTGGTCAAGCTGGCTATGCTGGAAGGATTGACGTCAACCTCCGCACCGCCCTGTGCATGGATAGCTGGCAGAAACGGAATCCAGCCCGCAGACCAGCC
>Ga0209235_1000527_pt1 | contig 19532 bp, 14 predicted proteins | sample GraSoi013_1_20cm_4_FD_185817 | JGI IMG/M metagenome (GOLD analysis project Ga0209235, IMG submission 185817) | Grasslands soil microbial communities from the Angelo Coastal Reserve, California, USA - Sample 09_25_2013_1_20cm (SPAdes) (version 2) | ecosystem: Environmental > Terrestrial > Soil >... | reverse complement strand
AGTCCGCGCCGCAGTCCGGCCGCGTCTCGCTGGACCCCGACACCTCGATGTCGCCCGGCTCACTGGGGGCGGCATATCTGGCGGCGGGTGGGACACTGTCGGCGGTGGACGCCATCGTGGAGAGGCGTGTGGACAACGCGTTCTGCGCCGTGCGTCCCCCCGGGCATCACGCCGAGTCCGGCCATGCCATGGGGTTCTGTCTCTTCAATAACGTGGCAATCGCGGCGCGCTACTTTCAGAAACGGCACGGGTTGGAGCGGATCGCGATCGTGGACTGGGACGTCCACCACGGTAACGGGACCCAGCACGCCTTCTATGACGACCCGACCGTATTTTTTTTCAGCACGCACCAGTATCCCTGGTATCCCGGCACGGGCGGGGCCGACGAGCGCGGGAAAGGAAAGGGCGAAGGCTACACGCTCAACGTGCCGCTCTCAGCGGGGATGGGCGACAAAGAGTACCTCGACGTGTTCAACCGAATTCTGAGGCCTGCGCTCAAGACGTACCGTCCGGACGCCCTCATCATCTCCGCGGGCTTCGACGCGCACCGCGACGATCCCCTGGCCGGCATGAACCTCACGGCGGAGGGCTACAAGGCGCTGACCCGGGTGGTTAAGGAGATCGCCGCCGAGTACGCGCAGGGGCGCGTGCTGTCCTGCCTGGAAGGAGGCTACAACCTCGCGGCGCTGGCCGCATCCGTAGAAGGGCACCTTCGCGTGTTGCAGGAGGCGTGAGCGGGGAGACGCCTCAGAAGCGGGGATGGTTCCGCACCTTCTGCCGCGTGTGCGAATGGACCTCGCTGGGAATCCTCCTGCTCGCGGCGGCCGGGGTCTATCTCTTCTATAACGAGTTAAGGCCCAAAGTTATTTTCGGCCTGCGACAGGATTTCGCCCAGGCCATCCCGGTCCAGAAGGTGCCCGCCGGTCTCTCCAGCTTGAAAGCCGAAGAATGCGGGAAGTGCCATCGCGAGATCTACGAGGAGTGGAAGACCTCCTATCACGCCCAGGCCTTCACCGATCCCTTCTTCCGCGCCTACTGGAGGAAGGACGGCGAGGTCTGGATCTGTTTGAACTGCCACACGCCGCTGGCCAACCAGCAGCCGGCATTGATCACCGAGGTTCCCCGCAACCGCGTGGAAAAGGCCGTCACGGCGCCGAATCCGGACTACGACCAGGCGCTCCAGCAGGAAGGCATCACCTGCGCCGGCTGCCATGTGCGCGACGGCGTCATCCTGGGCCCGTTTGACGACTCGGTGGCCCCGCACCCCACACAGTTTGATCCCAAGTTCCGCACCACCGAGATCTGTTACCGTTGCCATCAGGTTCCCAAGGGCCCCTTCCAGTTCTACAATGTGGGACCTTGCGGGACCTTTCCGGAATACGAAGGGACGTACTTTGCGCGTGAGCGGGGGTTCATCTGCCAGAGCTGTCACATGCCCGAGGTCGAGCGGCCGATGGCGGACGGCGGGCCAATCCGGCTGGGGCGGCAACACTTGTGGCGGGGCGGTCACGATCCCGAGCAGATCAAAAGCGCATTGGCCGTGCAGCTCGCCGCGGACCCCCCGCGGCCGCGCCCGGGCCGGCCGACGACCTTCACGCTGACGCTGATCAATGCAGGGGCCGGGCACAAGCTCCCGACCGGCGATCCCGACCGGTACTTCACCGTAGAGTTCCGCGTGGTGGATGGGACCGGCCGCGTGGTCAAAGACCGAGCCGATGCGATGGGGCGCTGGATCCTCTGGCAGCCCGTGATCGTGGAGTTGTACGACAACCGGCTGCCCCCGCTGGCCAGCCGGGACTATCGTTTTACGTACAGGATGCCCGAATCGTCCGACGCCCTTGCAGGGCTGAAATTGCAGGTACGGGTCCGGTATCATATCCTGACCGACAAGGCGTACCATACCCTGAAAGAGCGGTACGGGCTTCAGGGAGACTATCCATACTCCTTCGCGATCTACGAACGGGAGGTGCCCTTGTCGGGGCCGTTGTCGGCGGAATTCATTCCGTTAGGAGGCCCGCGCGCCAGCGCGGCTTCCTGCAGCCAGAAGGGTTGAGGGTCTTATGCATTCGATGCTGGTGACGACAGAAGAGCTCGATGCCATGCTCGACCGCGACGACGTCGTGGTCGTGGATGTCCGGTCCAAGATAGCGTTCATGGCGAGCGGGCACATCCCGCGCGCGGTGGTCGCGACGTGGCACGACTTCAGCGATCCGAACTCGGCGATCAAGGGCCTGCTGGATCCCGACATCGGCCGCCTGGAGAAGAAGCTGGGCGCCCTGGGCATCAGCAAGGACCGCCAGGTGGTGGTCTACTCCAACCCCTTCGACAACTGGGGCGACGAGGGGCGGATGTACTGGATGCTGAAGTACCTGGGGCATCCGAACGTCCGTGTCCTGGATGGGGGGTGGGTCAAGTGGTCGGCCGAGATGCGGCGCTTCGAGTGCGGACCGGCGAATCCTCGTCCCGCCATCTTCAAGGCCAACGTGGCTCCGTCGCTGATCACCAACAAGGCCGAAGTGCGCAAGCTGGTCGAGGCCTCGCATCCGGACACCATCCTGGCCGACGCCCGGTCGACCGAAGAGTACAACGGGGCGTTCCAGCAGGGGATCGCCCGGGGCGGCCACATCCCCTCCGCCGTGAGCGTTCCCTGGAATCAGTTCTTCAGCCCCGACGGGACCGTCAAGCCGGTGGAAGCGATCCGTGCCATTCTGGAGAAGCATGGCGTCGCGTCCGGGAAAGAGGTCGTGTGCTACTGCACGGGCGGAGTCCGCTCGGCCTGGCTCTACTTCATCCTGAAGCTGGCCGGCTACGAGAAGGTGAAGAACTATCCGGGTTCGTGGTGGGAATGGGGGAACGACTACACCCTGCCGGTGGTGAACCTCAAGGAAGAGCAGCGGCCCCCGATCCAGCGCACCATGCCCAACAAACCGCCGACGGCTCATTGAGCGAAAACGCGCGCCCGCTTCGTTGATGCGCTTCCAGGAACTCGTCACAGTCTTCGAACGGCTTGAGGCCACCACCAAGCGCCTTGAGATGTTCGAGATCCTGGCGGAGCTCTTCCGCCAGACAACTCCTGACGAGATCGCTCCGATCATTTACATGAGCCAGGGTCAGCTCCTGCCGGCGTTCCACGGCTTGGAGCTCGGCATGTCCGAGAAGCTCTTGACCCGGGCCCTGGCCCAGGCGGCCCAGCGCGCGCCCGAGGACGTGCTCGCCCATTTCAAAGGCACTGGCGACCTGGGCACGACAGCCGAGGCGCTCCTGGCCGGGCGGACCGGGAAGGGTTTGACGGTGACCCAGGTGTATACCGAGCTACTGCGCATCGCCCACACGAGCGGGGAAGGCTCGGTCGAGAAGAAGCTGGGCAACCTGGCGGACCTCTTGGCCCTCGCCTCGCCGAGCGAGGCCAAGTACATCGCCCGGTTCGTCCTCGGGCGGCTCCGCCTGGGCGTGGGCGATGCGACCGTCCTGGAAGCGCTGGCCCTCGCCAAGCTGGGGAGCCGCGAGTTCAAGCCCGACCTTGAGCGTGCCTACAACCTCTGCTCCGACTTGGGACGTATCGGCGAGGTGGTGAGCAAGGGGGGGCGGGAGGCTATCGCCAAGATCGCCGCACAGGTCGGCTATCCGATCCGCATGGCCCTCAGCGAGCGGGTCCCGGGCCCCGAGGAGATCATCGCCAAGATCGGTCGCTGCGCCGTCGAACCAAAGCTGGATGGCTTTCGCTGCCAGATTCACAAAGACGGCGAGCGGATCGAGATCTTCTCCCGCAACCTGGAACGCACGACCCCGATGTTTCCCGACCTCGTCGAAGCAGTCAAACGGCAGGTGCGGGCCCGCAAGATCATCTTCGAAGGTGAGGCGCTGGCGTTCGACGAGGGCACCGGGGAACTGCTCCCCTTCCAGACCACGATCCAGCGTAAGCGCAAGCACGGCGTGGAGGACTATGCCAAGGAGTTCCCGCTGAAGCTGTTCGCGTTCGACCTCTTGTACGTGGACGGCGAGGATTGGACGCCGCGGCCGTATCGCGAACGCCGGGCGGAGCTCGTGGCGCGCATCGCGAAAGACACGGTCATCGAGCCGGCCGAGATGGAGGAGACCGACGATGTGGCGCGGCTGCGGGTAATCTTCGAGTCCGCCGTCGCACGTGGCCTCGAAGGCATCATGGCCAAGCGGCCCGATTCGCCATACACAGCCGGCGCGCGGAACTTCAATTGGATCAAGCTGAAGCGGAGCTACAAGGGCGAGCTGTCCGACACAGTGGATCTCTGCCTGGTCGGGTACTTCCGCGGCGGTGGGAAGCGGGCCCGGTTCGGCATCGGGGCCGTCCTGGCTGCGGCCTACGATCCCGCGTCGGACAGCTTCAAGACTGTCAGCCGGATCGGGACCGGCTTCTCCGACGAGGAATGGGTGCAGCTGCGGGAGCGGCTCGACGAAATCGCGGTCGGGCACAAACCGGCCCGGGTGGATTCGAAGATGGAGCCGGACGTGTGGGTCCAGCCCACGTACGTCGTCACCGTGGCGGCGGACGAGATCACCCGCAGCCCCTTGCATACGTGTGGAGCCGACGCTGAGGGGATTGGCTACGCGTTGCGCTTCCCGCGAGTCCAGGGGTTTCTCCGTGCGGACAAGAGGCCGGAGGATGCCAACACGGTGCAGGACATCATCGCTCTGTACGAGCAGCAACGGCGGGTGAAGCTGGAATGAATCCGGGTGCGCGCGCGCTCCGTAGAAGACAACAGAGTCGTTCCAGGCGCCTTGACACCGAAAAAATCCCTATGCTAGGGTGGCCCGTCCTGTCAAAGGAAGCGCTTGGATCGACAGAACAAAAGGAGAGCCCCTAAGGGGACGCGGATAACCTTCAAGAAGGAGGTGCTGGTCATGAGGCGTAATGTTGTCGTTGCTGTGCTGCTCCTCGGTGCTCTGGCTTTCGTCGTGAACGGAGTCTCGTGGGCGGCCAAAACGCATGCGGCTGAAGCCGTGGAGCATACTGAAGAAGCCATCTCACACGGCAAGCAAGGACATGCGGATGTTCTGGTGAAGCATGCCGAGATGGCCCTGAAGCATGCCGAGGCGGCGCAGAAGGAGAAAGCGAACATGCACATGGATGAGGGCATCAAGCACCTGAAAGGCGCTGTTGCCGAGGGTAAGAAGGGCGATGCGGCCGGCGGCACGAAGCATGCCGAAGAGGCATTGATGCACATCAAAGAGGCTGCGAAGTAAGCGTCCCCGCCTCCCGACGAGAAGGACTAAGTGAACGGGCAGGGGATGTGCTCCCTGCCCGTTCTCATTTGTGCAGGATGCTGAAAAAGGCCCCCAACTTTGTTCTCATCACCCATTGCACGAAGCCAGGCAATGGGTACCCGTCGAACCCCTCAACGTACATATACAGTACGCCTCGGGGTGCTCGTCTCCCTGCGGCCTCGTTGGCTGGCCTTTTTGAGTATCCTGATAGAATACTCATATGAAGGTTGGCTATTTCCAGTTTGCCCCGGTCTTTGGCGACATCACACGTAACCTCTCGACGATGTCTCACCGCCTGTCGACGGTGGAATGCGATCTGATGGTCCTGCCGGAGTTGTTTAACACCGGTTATCAATTCGTCTCGGTTGATGAGGTTCGAGCCTTGGCTGAGGAGATTCCGGGAGGCCCGACCACCGAGCGTCTGCGGAAGCTCGCCGCCGAGCGGCGGACGCATGTCGTCGCCGGCCTGGCGGAGCGGGCAGGGAATCGGCTCTTCAATTCGGCAGTCCTGGTGGGGCCTGGCGGACTGATCGGCGTCTACCGGAAGACGCACCTCTTCTTCGAGGAGAACCTGTTCTTTTCGCCCGGCGACACCGGATTTCCCGTGTTCGACATCGGACCGGCGCGGGTGGGGCTGATGGTCTGCTTCGATTGGTTCTACCCCGAGTCGGCGCGTACGCTGGCCTTGAAGGGTGCGGACGTCATCGCCCATCCCTCCAACCTGGTGCTGCCCCACTGCCCCGACTCCATGGTCACGCGCTGCCTGGAAAACCGCGTCTTCGCGGTGACGTGCAACCGGACTGGCTGGGAAGAGCGCGGCGGGAAGGAGCGGCTGACCTACATTGGAAACAGTGAAGTCGTCACGCCCACGGGCGAGATCCTCCGGCGCGCGAAGTCCGATCAGGAGACGTTGGCTGTCGTCGAGGTCGACCCGCTGGAAGCCCGTAACAAGAAAATCAACCCCTACAACGACCTGCTCGCCGGCCGCCGGCCAGAATTTTATTCTCGGTAGGGGAGAGGGCTTCACGCCTTTCGGCCAACCTTCATGCGGCGCGGCCGGTTGCCTTCTCTAGCAATTCGTGAATCAATGTCTGATACGGCTTGCCAAGCTTCGCTGCCATCTTCCGGAGTGATGCCAGCAACTTCGGATCGACACGAATCGCGATAAGCTGCTTTGCAGACCCGCTTTTCGGTCGGCCGACCCGGCGCGCCCGCTTGAGTTCCTCGTCCGTTGACTCTGGAATATCCGAGAAATCAATCTGACTGTCTGGAATATGTTTGGCGCTCCTTCCGGCTCGCTTGTCGTGCGCCGATAATCCGGATCGTTTCTTTTCCATCGCCAGCCCTCCTTAACGCATACACCACCAGCAGAATCCTGCCGGTAACTGAAATACCAACCCGCTTGTATCGCAGCTCCTGTTGCGAATGAGCCAAATCTTTCCAGAAACCGTGGCCGCTTCTTCGAACGGGACACCGTGCTTTTCAAAATTGCTAATGGCCTTCCGGATGTCCCAGGAAAACATTTATTGTATATACACGAATTGCGTTGGTTAAGCCACTATTTTCTGGAAAGGCTCAGCGATGCTTTGAGCGGGTGGCGCCGATGTCGCCAGAGGCGGAGGGGTGGCGGCGAGTGGGACCCTGGCGGAGCGGAAAGCGGCACACCTGAGTCTGCGGGGCTGCGACAGGGTTTCGACCCGTTGCAATCGAGCGGGTGACACCGCATGGGTGCCCAGATGCAGCGCGGGGCGTACAGCCGGGTCTGCGGGGCTTCGACGGCGAAACGCCCAGCTGCGCTGGGCTATGCGGGGACAGGACCCGCTCAAAGAGCAACGGGTGCCCCGTCGCACGTCAGGGTGACTCGCCGACAGGACCCGCTCTTTTTCGTATCAGAGATAATTCTGTAGCGCCTTGCCGGTGTGGGAGGCGCGCTCCACGGCGATGGCTTCGGGCGGGCCCAGCGCCACGACCTCGCCCCCCAGATCGCCGCCCTCCGGCCCCAGGTCAATCACCCAGTCAGCGGTCTTGATCACATCCAGGTTGTGCTCGACGACGAGCACGGTGTGCCCGGCGTCCACCAGCCGGTTGAGCACGGTCAGGAGTTTCTTGATGTCATCCATGTGGAGGCCGGTGGTGGGCTCATCCAGAATGTAGAGCAGGCCACGAGCCGCCCGGCTTCCGGTCAACCCCACGAGCTCGCCAGCGATCTTGAGACGCTGAGCTTCGCCGCCCGAGAGCGTCGTCGCCGGCTGGCCGAGGCGCAGGTAGCCCAGGCCCACCGAGGCGAGCAGGCGCAGCTTGACGCTGATGGCGGTCGAATTGGCGAAGAAGCTTTGCGCCTCCGCCACGGTCATGTTGAGCACGTCGTGGATGGACTTGTCCCGGTGGCGCACCGCAAGAATTTTCGGCTGGAAGCGCCGTCCCTCGCAGATGTCGCACGTTGCATAGATGTCCTCGAAGAAGTACATCTCCATCTTCTGGAGGCCTGACCCCTGGCATGCCTCGCAGCGGCCCCCGACTGTGTTGAACGAGAAGTCGCCCGGCAGCAGACCGCTCCTTCGGGCTTCCGGGAGGGCCGCAAAGAAGCGTCGGATGTCGTCGAAGACCTTGATGTAGGTGGCCGGGTTCGAGCGCGGCGTCCGGCCGATCGGTTCCTGGTCGATCAGGCGCACCCCGTGTAGATGCTCGACCCCGCCGATCGCCTCGAACCGGCCCATCGACAGGTTCTCCACGCGGAAGGCGCGGGCCAGGGCCCGGTAGATGGTCTCCTGGACCAGCGTGCTTTTCCCTGAGCCCGAGACGCCGGTCACGCAGGTGAACGTGCCCAGCGGGATCTTCACGGTGATGTTCTTGAGATTGTGCTCCGTCGCTCCGACCAGCACGAGCGCGCGCCCCGTACCCTTGCGGCGCTGGCGCGGCACCGGGATCGTTTCCTGACCGCTGAGATAGCGGGCGGTCAGCGCGGTCGGATGGGCCAGGAACTCCGGGTACCGGGCGGCGCACACCACTTCTCCGCCCTTTTCTCCGGCCGCAGGCCCCATCTCCACGACGAAGTGCGCGGACTCGATCATGGTGCGATCGTGCTCGACCATGAGGACGGTGTTCCCCGCTTTGGCGAGGTCTGCCAGGATGCCGGCCAGGGTGGCGGTGTCGCGCGCGTGCAGGCCGATGGTCGGCTCGTCCAGGACGTAGAGCGTGCCGGACAGCTGCGCGCCGAGCTGGGTCGCCAAACTGATCCGTTGGGCTTCCCCGCCCGAAAGCGTCCGGGTCTGGCGCGAGAGGGTGAGGTAGCCGAGACCGACGCGCAGCAGGAAACCCAGCTTGGCGGTCAGCATGACCAGGATGTCCTTGGCGACCTCCCCCTCGAAGTTGGACAGGGGCAGCGCTCGCGCCCACTCGGCTGCGGCGGCGATGGTCAGGTCCGTAACCTCGGCGATGGTCCGGCTGCCGACCCGCACGGCCAGCGCCTCGGGGCGCAGGCGGGTCCCCTTGCAGCTGTCGCAGGAGACCGGACTGCGGTAGCGGCTGAGCATCACGCGCACGTGCAGTTTGTAGCGCTTGCCCTCGAGGTATTTGAAAAAGGCCTTGATGCCTTCGACTTTTGCACCCGCCCGCCCCGGGGGCGCCGAGACGCCCCCTTTTCCCGTGCTGTCGCCTTCCCAGAGCAAGGTCCGTTCGGCTTGGCTCAGCTGGTTGTACGGTCTGGTCACGTCAAAGCCACGTCGTTTGAAGGCCAGCGACATCTGCTTCTGCCACCAGTCGGCCGAGGGTTTCGTCCACGGTTCGATGGCTCCGCCCGCCAGGCTCTTGGTCCGGTCAGGGGCAATGAGGTCCTCATCGTAGTGCAGGATGTTGCCGAAGCCCTTGCAAGCGGGGCAGGCCCCGAGCGGGTGATTGAAGGAGAAGAGCGCAGGCTTCGGCGTCTCGAAGGTCCGCCCGCAGGACTGGCAGCTATAAGCCTGGGAAAACCGGCGTCGGCCCGCGCCGATGATCTCCGCGACACAGCGCCCACCGCCTTCGCGAAACGCCGTCTCCAGCGTGTCCACGAGGCGCGCGCGGTCGTCCTCGCGGAGCACGAGACGATCCAACACGACCTCTAGCTCGCGGCAGTCTTTGAGCAGGCTTGCGACCTCCGATGCGGTCTCCGCCGTCACATCCACAATCTCGTCACGAACTCGGAGCCTGATGAAGCCGCGGCGCACCAAATCCCGGAGGAGAGAGGCCGGGTCTTGGCCGGCTTTGACGTCGACGGGAAACAGCACGATGGCGCGAGACTGGCCATGCTCCTTGAGCAGGACCTCCGCCACGTCTCCGGGATGGTAGGCGCGCGCTTCGGTGCCGCAGGCGGGGCAGACCGGATGGCCGATTTTCGCGAACAGCAGGCGCAGCAGATCGGCGATCTCGGTCGTCGTCCCGACCGTGGAGCGCGCCGTGCGGACGGGGTTCTTCTGCTCGATCGCGATGGCCGGCCGGATGTTCTCGAGCCGGTCCACGTCGGGGCGGTCGAGTTTTTCCAAAAACATGCGGGCGTAGGTGGACAGGGACTCGATGTAGCGCCACTGGCCCTCGGCGAAGATCGTGTCGAAGGCCAGCGAGGATTTCCCGGAGCCGGACACGCCGGTGATGACGGTCAACTGGTCGTGCGGGATCCGCAGCGAGATGTTTTTGAGGTTGTTCTGGCGTGCGCCGGTGATGATGAGTTCGTCTTGGGATGCCATAGTAAAGTCCGAAGTCGCCGACGCGAAATGCCGAATCTCACGATCATAGCACAGCTTTTCCTTGGAAACTTTCCTCTTGATTCGCCGCTAGGAGATGCAATACGATTCCCCGTTCTTCAACCTCCGGCACCCACCCGATCCCCCCGAAAGGAGAAAGGAGGAAGATCCTTGTTCGTCCGCTTCTGGGGGACCCGCGGGTCCATCGCCGTGCCGGGAGAACAGACCACCAAATTTGGCGGGAACACCGCATGCGTGGAAGTCCGCACCGATGACGGCACGATCATCGTCCTGGACTGCGGGACCGGCGTCCGGGAGCTGGGCCATCACCTCCTGCAGGCCGCGTCTCAGCCGCTCCGCCTTCACCTCTTCATCGGGCATACCCATTGGGATCACATTCAGGGTTTCCCGTTCTTTGGCCCGGCCTTCCTGCCCAACACCGAGCTGAACATCTACGCCCCCGTGGGCTTTCATCGCCGCTTGGAGGACGCCATTGCCGGGCAGATGCAGTACTCCTACTTCCCTGTGAAACTGCACGACCTCCGGAGCCGCATCCATTTCACGGAATTGGACGAAGGATTCTTCCGCATCGGGGAGGTGCTCGTGCAGACGCAGCACCTGAATCACACCGCGCCGACGCTGGCCTACCGCATCTCCAGCCACGAGACGACGCTGGCTTATGTCACGGACCATGAGCCGTACTGGAGGACGACAGGCAGAGAGTTTCAGCATCCCGGCGATCAGCGGCATGTGGCGTTCCTGGAGGGGGCGGACCTCATCATCCATGACGCCCAATACAGCGACGAGGAGTACGCCGGTAAGATCGGTTGGGGGCACAGCACGGTGGAGTACGCGACCGATGTGGCGTTGGCCGCGGGAAGCGACCGACTGGCGTTGTTCCATCACGACCCCGCGCATGACGACGCGACCGTGGCTCGTCTGGAAGCGGTCGCGCAGGACCGCGTCGCCGCGCGCGGCCGCGCGCTCGAGGTTTTTGCCGCGGCGGAAGGGCTCGAGCTGCACGTGCGGGGCAGTCGGCCGTCCGTCGCATTGGGCGACGTGACGGCGATCCGGCGGCCTCCGGTCGCCGGCAAGCGCGTGCTCGTGGTCAGCTCCTCGGAGGTCGAGATCGCCGCCATCGGTCACCTGCTGGCCGAGGACCAACTGGTCGTGCTGCCGACGTCGGATAAGAGGACCGCGCTGCAGTGTGCGCCGGACGTCTTTCCCGACCTGGCAATCATCGACGGACGTCTCTCGGATGGCTCAGGGGTGGAGTTGATCCAGCCGTTGCGCGCGCGGCTGGGCCGTCCGGACCTCCCGATCATCCTCCTCACAGATAAGGCGACCGTGCAGAGCGACTTCTGGGTCAGCGACCCGCCCGCCACCGATTGCCTGACGAAACCCTTCAGCACGCCCATGCTGCGCACGAGGGTGCTGGCGTGGCTGACCCGCGCGCTGGCGCCCGGCAAGGCTCGCGCGGACGAGACGATCAGCCGTGGCAGCCCCAAGGCGGCGCCACCCGCGAGCGTGCCCGGCGCCGCAGCGGCGCGGGCTGACGTCGCCACCGCCGCCAGCTACGCTGATGTGTTGGCGATGATGCCGTTGTTTCGGTCGCTGGACCGAGAACAGTTGCTGCACCTCGTGTCGCGCGCGACCGAGAAGGCCTTTTCGGCGGGCAACGCGGTGATCCGACAGGGAGAGCCGGCCGATTATGTGTTCGTCGTGCTGTCGGGGCAGGTGCGGGTCGTGCAGTCGACATTCGCAAGTCCGCTCGTGGGGCAGGTGCTCGCCGAGATCGGGTATGGGGAGGTGTTCGGGGAGTTGTCCACGCTGACCGACCAGCCGCGCTCGGCAACGGTCGTCGCCGTCGAGCACACCCGGTGCCTGGCGCTCGCCCCCGACGACTTCATGCAGGTGCTCCAGCGTTCGCCGGATTTGGCGATCGGGTTGTTGCGCAGCCTGGCCTGGAGGCTGACCAACGCCGACCGCCTCCTCGCGCGCTACGCGCCCGACCCGCTGACCGGGCTGCCCGGCCGGCGGGCTTTCCATGACCAGTACCAGCGCCTCGCGGCCGGTCCGCGCCGTCGGCAGAGCGGCGTGATCCTGTTGCTGCTGGATGTCGTGCACCTGAATGCGATCAACGATCGTTTCGGCTACATGGTCGGCGACGAAGTCTTGCGGGCGGTGGCTGATGCCCTCAGGCGTGCGTTCCGCACCACCGACCTGGTCGCCCGTTACGGCGGAGACGAATTCGCCGCGCTTCTGGTGGATGCGGGTCCGGCCAATATCGAGGGGGTTGTGAACCGTGTGCATGACACGCTCACCGACCTGGTCTCGCGGCGCGGGCTTCCGGTCACGGTCCAGTGCGCAATCGGGGTGTCCGGCAGCCAGGATCCTCCGGCGACCGCCGATGAGCTCCTCTGGGAAGCGGACGAGAATCTTCGCTGTAAGTAGAATGTAGTTCGACCCGCCGAACACTTTAGATTATTTGACAAAATCGGCCATCTCACTTAGAATTCAGCTTTCGTCTGGTGCTCCGTCATTCCAACGACGAGAGCGACTGAGGAGGCGAGGCTTGGACGAAGGCTTCTTTAGAATCAATCGGTTACCACCCTACGTATTCACCGAGGTGCAGGCCCTCAAGCTGGAGGCACGCCGGCGCGGGGAGGACATCATTGACTTCGGGATGGGCAACCCGGATGGGCCGACGCCCCCGCATATCGTGGAGAAGCTCATCGAAGCGGCCAGGAATCCGCGCAACCATCGCTATTCCGCCTCGCGAGGCATCACCAAGCTCCGCCATGCGATCACTGCCCGGTACCAGCGGAACTACGGCGTGGAACTCGACCCCGAGACGGACGCCATCGTCACCATCGGGTCCAAGGAAGGGTTGGCCCACTTGGCGCTCGCGATGGTGTCGCCGGGTGACGTGGTCTTGACCCCCACGCCCACCTATCCGATCCATCCGTACAGCGTCATCATCGCGGGCGGTGAGGTGCGGGGGATCCCGCTGCGCCAGGACAGCGATTTCTTCGAGGACCTGATGCAGGCCTATCGCCGCACGCTGCCACGTCCCAAGATGCTGATCCTCAACTTCCCGCACAATCCGACCACGACCGTCGTGGACCTGGCGTTCTTCAAGAAGGTGGTGGCCTTCGCGAAGGAAAACAACGTCTATGTGGCCCACGACCTGGCCTATGCGGACATCGTCTTCGATGGGTACCAGGCCCCGAGCTTTCTCCAGGTCCCTGGCGCCAGGGACGTGGGTGTGGAGTTCTTCACCCTGTCCAAGAGCTACAACATGCCGGGCTGGCGGGTGGGGTTCTGCGTGGGCAACTCCAAGATGATCGGCGCCCTGCAGAAAATCAAAAGCTACCTCGACTACGGCATCTTCCAGCCGATCCAGATCGCCGCCATCATTGCGCTGAATGGTCCCCAGGACTGCGTCAGGGAAACCGTGAAGCTCTATCAAGAGCGTCGCGATGTCCTGGTGGATGGGTTGAACCGCGTCGGCTGGAAGGTCGAAAAGCCCCTGGCGACCATGTTCGTCTGGGCCCGCATCCCGGACGCATTCCGCACCATGGGATCGCTGGAATTCTCCAAGCTGCTCCTGCACGAGGCGAAGGTCGCCGTGTCGCCGGGCATCGGGTTCGGCGAGTACGGCGACGAGTACGTCCGCTTCGGTCTCGTCGAGAACGAACACCGTACGCGACAGGCGATTCGCGGCATCAAGAAGGCGCTCAAACTCTCCGGCGGGGAAGAATAGGCCCGACTTCGTGAAAGACCGCATCGCAGTCGGCTTGATCGGGTTCGGCACCGTCGGGACTGGCGTGGCCAAGGTCCTCACGACCAATGCCGGCGTGATCCGCCAACGCCTCGGCGTCCCGCTCACCTTGGTGAAGGTCGCGGACCTCGACCTCACAACCGACCGCGGCATCACGCTGCCCCCCAGGGTCCTCACTGCGAACGCCCGCGAGGTCATCGACGAGCCCGCGATCGACATCGTCATCGAGCTGATCGGGGGCTACGATCCGGCCAAGCGGTTCCTGCTCGAGGCGATGGCCCAAGGCAAGCACGTCGTCACCGCCAACAAGGCGCTGCTGGCGATCCACGGGGAAGAGCTCTTTGAAGCGGCGGCCCGGGCCGGTGTGGACATCGGCTTTGAAGCGAGTGTCTGCGGCGGGGTTCCCATCCTGCGCGCCCTGACCGAAGGCCTGGCGGCCAACCGGTTGCTGTCCCTCTACGGGATCGTCAACGGCACGTCGAACTACATCCTGACCAAGATGACCGAAGCCGGTCGCCCGTTCGACGAAGTCCTGAAGGAAGCGCAGACGGCGGGCTACGCGGAAGCCGATCCGACGTTCGACGTACAGGGCATCGACGCCGCCCACAAGCTGGCGATCCTGATGAACCTCGCCTTCGGGACGCCGGTGAACTTCAAGGACGTGTACGTCGAAGGCATCACCAGCATCGCGCCGATGGACATTGCCTACGCGACCGAGTTCGGCTACACGATCAAGCTGCTGGCGATCGCGAAGCTCCATAGCGAGACTCAGGACCTTCCGATGGGAGAAAGCGAGCGTTCGGCTTCGCCGACGCGAGCGCGGGGTACCGTGGAAGACGGTGCGTCTTGGCGCACCGGGGGCGGGCGGGTGCAAACCGGCGCATCGGAGCCCATTCCGATGGGCGCACGGGCCCCCGCCGAACTTGAAGCGCGTGTCCACCCGACCATGATCGCGTCGGATTCGCCGATCGCGCGCGTCGACGGGGTCTACAACGCGATCCAGGTGACGGGGGACGCCGTGGGAGACGTCATGCTCTACGGCAAGGGGGCGGGCAGCTTCCCGACCGCCAGCGCCGTGGTGAGCGACGTCATTGACATCGCCCGCAACATTCTCAAGGGAACGGTGCGGCGCGTGCCACCGTGCGCCTTCCAGCCGGACCAGCGGCGGCCGCTGCGCATCCGCCCGATCGCGGAGATCAGCAGCCTCTACTATTTGCGGTTCATGGTGCTGGACCGGCCCGGCGTCCTCTCGCAGCTGTCCGGCGTCCTGGGCAAGCACGACATCAGCATTTCCTCCGTCCTGCAGCGGGGCCGCAAAGTTGGGCAGACCGTGCCCGTGGTGCTCACGACCCACACGGCCGTCGAGCGCAACGTGCAAGCGGCGCTGCGCGAGATCGCTGCGTTGCCGTTTGTTTCCGCTCCGACCACGCTGATCCGGATCGAAGGCGAGGACCGGTGACATGGGTGCCTGGCGTGGAGTGATCGAGGAGTATCGGGCCTATCTGCCGGTGTCCGCGTCCACCCCGGTCGTGACGCTGGGAGAAGGGAACACGCCGCTGGTGCGGGCGTCGCGCCTCGCCGAAGCAATCGCGCCCCGAATCGATCTCTATCTCAAGTTCGAAGGCGCCAATCCGACCGGCTCCTTCAAGGACCGGGGCATGACCCTGGCCATCTCCAAGGCGGTGGAGGAGGGCGCGCGGGCGGTGATCTGCGCGTCCACTGGCAATACCTCGGCGTCGGCGGCCGCCTACGGGGGGCGCGCCGGGCTTCAGGTCTTCGTGCTGATCCCCGAAGGGAAGATCGCGCTGGGCAAGCTCGCCCAGGCGATGATGCACCGGGCGACGGTCCTGCAGGTCGCAGGGAACTTCGATCAGGCCCTGACGATCGTGAAGGAGATCTCGACCAAGTATGGGATCATCCTCGTGAACTCGGTCAACCCGTACCGGCTGGAGGGACAGAAGACGGCGGCGTTCGAAGTATGCGACCAACTGGGCGCTGCGCCGGCCTATCATTTTCTCCCCGTCGGGAATGCTGGCAACATCACGGCCTATTGGAAGGGATACCAGGAATACTTTCGCAACGGCAAGAGCACACGGCTGCCGCGGATGATGGGGTTTCAGGCCGCGGGCGCCGCGCCCATCGTGCTGGGACACGTCGTGGAGAAGCCCAAGACGATCGCCACGGCGATCCGCATCGGCAACCCGGCCAGTTGGGTCCCGGCGGTGCGCGCGATGCAGGAGTCGAACGGGAAGATCGATCTGGTCACGGACGACGAGATCGTGGAGGCCTACCGGATGGTGGCGGCGCTGGAGGGCGTCTTCTGCGAGCCAGCCTCCGCCGCCTCGGTCGCGGGCCTTATCAAGATGCAGAAGGCGGGGCTGTTCAAGGACGGCGATTCGGCCGTCTGCACGCTGACCGGGCACGGGCTCAAGGACGTGGACATCGCGATTTCGGTGTCGCAGAAGCCGGCCACCATTCAGGCCAACATGGAAGACGTCGTGAGGGTCTTGGGCTACTGACGATTGCGCAAGGGAGGGCGCACCTGGTTCGCATGAAATATGTGATCCTGCTGGGGGATGGGATGGGCGACCATCCCTTGGCGGAACTCGGAGGGCGCACGCCGCTCCAGGCGGCCAAGACCCCCCACTTGGATTTCCTGGCCAGGAATGGGGAACTCGGGCTGGTGAAGACGACGCCGGACGGCTTCTATCCGGGCGGCGACGTGACGCAATTGGCGATTCTGGGCTACGACCCGAAGAAATACTACACGGGCCTTGCGCCGCTGGAAGCGGCCGGCCTCGGCGTCGCGCTGAATCCCGACGACGTTGCCTACCGGTGCAACCTGGTGACCTTGCGGGCGGACACCGGCAGCTATGACGTGAAGAAGCTGGGGCCCCACGCCGTGATGGAGGACTACAGCGCCGGGGAGATCGACTCACTCGAGGCAAAGGAGCTGATCTACGACGTGAACGAGCAACTGGGCACCGAAGTCGTGCAGTTCTATCCCGGCGTGTCGTACCGGAATCTCATGGTCTGGGCCGAGGGCAAGCACCGCGTGGCGCTGACCCCGCCCCAGGACATCGTCGGGCAGCCGGTCGGCGAGTACCTGCCGAAAGGCGAAGGCGAGAAGGTCCTGCGGACCTTGATGGAGGAGGCCCTGGCGATCCTGCGCGGCCATCAGTTCAATCAGGAGCGGGTCGAGGCGGGCAAGCGCCCCGCAAACGCCATCTGGCTGTGGGGGCACGGCAAGGCGCCGAAGCTGCCGAAGCTGACCGAGCGATACAACCTCTCCGCGGCCATGATCTCGGCGCTGGACCTGCCGCGGGGCCTGGGCCTCGCCTGCGGCTTCGAGGTGATGAAGGTGCCCGGCGCCACGGGAGCCCTGGACACCGACTATCGCGGAAAGGCCGAGTGCGCTCTCAAGGAACTGGAGAAGCGCGACCTCGTTTACGTGCATCTGGAGGCGACGGATGACGCGAGCCACCAGGGGGATGTACAGGCCAAGATGAAGGCCATCGAGTCGTTCGACGAGCACACGGTCGGCACCTTGCTGAAGGAATTGCCGAAGCGGGGCCCGCATCGCGTGCTGGCGGTCTGCAACCACGCGACGCCGGTCGCGCTCAGGCGTCATACGAACGACCCTGTGCCGTTCGCCCTCTACGAAGGGCCCGCGACCCGTGATCGGGCCGATGCCCGGCGCGGCTTTAACGAGGCCGACGCCAAGGCCACGCAGGTGGTCTTGGCGGACGCGACGAAGCTGATCGGGAAATTGATCGGGAAATAAATGGCCTTAGTCGTTCAGAAATTCGGCGGGACCTCGGTCGCGACCATCGACCGGATCAAGCACGTGGCGGGGCTTATTGCCAAGACCCGGCAGGCGGGCGACACTGTCGTCGTGGTGGTCTCCGCCATGAGCGGCGAGACGGATCGTCTGGTCAAGCTGGCGCACGCGATCACCGAGTTCCCCGACGAGCGGGAGATGGACATGCTGCTCTCCACGGGGGAGCGTGTGACGATCGCCCTGCTGGCGATGGCGTTGCGCGCGATGGGCTTCGACGCCCGCTCCTTCACGGGGCGCCAGGTCGGCATCATCACCGACAGCGTGCACACGAAGGCGAGGATCGAGCGGATCGCGGCGGACCGGATCCAGGGAGCGCTCGACAAGGGGATCATTCCCGTCGTGGCAGGCTTTCAGGGGATTAGCGAGAAAGATGACGTCACGACCCTAGGGCGGGGCGGGTCGGACCTCACGGCGGTGGCGCTGGCGGCGGCGCTCAAAGCGGACCACTGCCTGATCCATACCGACGTGGCCGGCGTGTACACGGCGGACCCGAACCTGGTCCCGTCGGCGCGTAGGCTGGACAAGGTCTCCTACGAGGAAATGCTGGAGCTGGCGAGCCTGGGCGCGAAGGTGCTGCAGAGTCGGTCGGTCGAGTTCGCCGCCAAGTACGAGGTGCCGGTGGTGGTCAAGTCCACGTTTGTCGAGGGGAACGGGACGCTGGTAACCAAGGAGGATCGGGACATGGAGCAAGTGGTAGTGGCCGGCGTCACGGGCGACCGCAACCAGGCGAAGGTCACGTTCATCGGAGTGCCGGACCGGCCGGGGATCGCCGCCCGCATCTTCGGGCCGCTCGGAGAGGCCAATATCCTGGTGGATATGATCATCCAAAACGTGGGCCAGGCCGATCTGACCGACCTGTCGTTCACCATCCCGCGGGCAGACGAGCGCAAGGCAGTGGACCTGGCGAACCGCATCGCGAAGGATATCGGGGCCCGGAGCGTGGAGGTGAAGGATCAGATCGCCAAGGTTTCGCTGGTGGGGGTGGGCATGCGGTCCCACTCCGGCGTGGCCGCGCGGATGTTCGAGACCCTGGCCCGCGAACGGATTAACATCATGATGATCAGCACGTCGGAGATCAAGATCTCCTGTGTGATCGAGGAGAAATATCTGGAACTGGCGATCCGGGCCCTGCACGAGGCCTTTGGGCTGGGGAAGGGCTGAGATGAAAGCCGACGACGCACGCCAAGTCGAAATCTACGACACCACCCTGCGCGACGGCGCGCAGGCCGAGGATGTCTCGTTCTCGGCCGAGGATAAGGTCATGGTCGCCCAGAAACTGGACGAACTGGGCGCCCACTTCATCGAAGGCGGGTGGCCGGGGGCCAATCCGAAGGACATTGACTTCTTCCGCATGATCAAGACCGTGCCGCTCAAGCAGGCCAAGGTCGTGGCCTTCGGCTCGACGCGGCGGGCGACCAACCCGGTGCATGCCGATCCCACCTTGAAGGCCATCCTCGACGCGGACACCCGGTACGTGACCCTGTTCGGCAAGAGCTGGACCCTGCATGTGACGGATGCGCTCGGCATCTCGCTGAAGAAGAACCTCGCGCTGATCGAGGATTCCATCGCGTACGTGCAGAGCAAGGGGCGGCGGGTGTTCTATGACGCCGAGCACTTCTTCGACGGTTACAAGGCCAACCCGGACTATGCCCTGCAAACCCTCCTGAAGGCCCAAGCGGCTGGCGCCGAGCGCATCATCCTGTGCGACACGAACGGCGGGACGATGCCGTGGGAGGTCAAGCAGATCGTCGCGGCAGCCGCCCGCGAAGTCCGCGTGCCGCTCGGCATCCACGCCCACAACGATGCGGAGATGGCCGTTGCCAACTCGCTGACCGCGATCCAGGAGGGCGTGCTCCAGGTGCAGGGCACGATCAACGGGATCGGCGAGCGGTGCGGCAACGCCAACCTCTCCTCGATCATCCCGAACCTGCACTTCAAGATGAAGATGCCG
>Ga0209235_1000523_pt1 | contig 19548 bp, 16 predicted proteins | sample GraSoi013_1_20cm_4_FD_185817 | JGI IMG/M metagenome (GOLD analysis project Ga0209235, IMG submission 185817) | Grasslands soil microbial communities from the Angelo Coastal Reserve, California, USA - Sample 09_25_2013_1_20cm (SPAdes) (version 2) | ecosystem: Environmental > Terrestrial > Soil >... | reverse complement strand
CCCGCGAGGTGCGGCGGCACGAACCACTCGCGCGGCACCCACGCCATGGCGGCGAGCACCCGGCACTGCCTGATGCCGCGATCCACCAGCTGGCGCGCGACCATGCGGCGCCGCTGACGCCGCGTCTCGCGAGCGGGCGGGCTCACGCGTGCGCGCTCCGTGCTTGCCGTGCCATCCACTGAACTATACCTTGACCCGCTTCCACACGCGGGCCACAGCCTTGCCGGAGCCCCAATCCCGGATCCTCCTCGTGGGCGACTCCGCCGCCCGACCCGAAGGGTTGGAGCGGTTTCTGGTGCGTGGCGGCTTTCAGGTGACGGAGGCCACCTACCCGCCCACCGGCCCCGACCGGCCCGATGCCGCTCCGCCGGATCTCCTCATCTTCTCGGTCGATGGCCGCGACGCCGGACTCGGCGGCGCGGTGCGGGACCTCGCGACCTCCCAGCGTTACGCCGGGGCACCGCTCATCGCGCTCGTCGCGGAGGGCGGCCCGGACGCCGTCACCGAGGCCCTCCAGGCCGGAGCGCAGGACGCGATGGCCAGTCCCGTCCACTTCGGGGAGCTGCGCGCCCGCATCGACGCCGACCTGCGGGTCCGCCGCGACGTGCAGGAGGCGCGCGAGGCGCTGCGCACCCGCGATCTGCTGTTCGACATCTTCCAGGAAGTCTCCGCGGCGCTGCGCGCGGACGAGATCTTCCAGACGCTGGTGCGCCGGGTCGGCCAGGCGTTCGGGCTGACGCACTGCTCCTTCGTGCTCACGGCTCCCGGCGAGGAGAATGGCCGCGTGGTCGCGGTGTACGAGAACCCCTCCATCCGCGATCTGCGGGTTGACCTGGAGCGCTATCCCGAGATTCAGGAGGCGATCCGCACCGAGCGCCCGGTGGTGATTCACGACGTGTACGAGCATCCGCTCTTCGAGACCATCCGCAAGCGCTGGACGCAGCAGCAGCTCGAGGTGAACGTGCAGTCCGCGGTGGCGCTGCCCGTGTTCGTCCAGGGGCGCGCCGCCGGGGTGTTCTTCCTGCGGACCGTGCAGGGCGACCCGCGACTGCGGCCGCAGGACGTGTCGTTCGCAAACACCATCGCGCAGGCCGCGGCGCGCGTGCTCGAGAACGAGGAGCGGCGGTCGGCCATCTACCGCCGTCAGATCAGCGCCGGCGTCACCGATGTGCTCACGGGGTGCGCGAGCCTCGACGCCCTCGACCGCCGGCTGCGCGACGAGTTCGAGCGTGCCCGCCGCTACTCGCTGCGGTTCGCGCTCGTGCTGCTCGACATCGACCGGCTGCGGGAGGTCAACGAGCGGCTCGGCCAGGCCGCAGGGGACCGCGTGCTCGCGGAGTTCGGAGCCGTGATGCAGCGCGAGATCCGGGCGCCGGACTTCGTGGCGCGCTACGGCGGCGACGAGTTCGCGCTCATCCTGCCCGAGACGGACGGCGAAGGCGGCCGCCGCTTCGTGGATCGACTGCGCCAGGTGGTGAACCGCCACACCTTCCCCGACCTCGGTCCGGGCCACATACCGGCCCTGTCCGCCGGCGTCGTCGCATTCCCGCACAGCGAAGCGCTGCGCCCCGAGGACCTGTTCGCGCTGGCCGAGGCGGCGCTGGACAAGGGAAAGAAGGACGCGCCGGATCGCATCGGCGTAGCGGGCCAGTAACGGCGACGATCGCTAGCGCTTCCCCCGCAGCCAGTTCACGGGGTCGAGCGCGATGCCTCCCTGGCCCCGGATTTCGAAGTGCAGGTGCGGCCCCTGATCGCTCGCCGCGCCCCCAACGTGTCCGATGACCTGACCGCGGGCGACCCGCTCGCCTTTGGTGACGACGGCGTCGCCGAGGTAGCCGTAGAACGTGTAGTAGCCCCCGCCGTGGTTCAGCAGGACCGACGTGAGGTAGGTGCCGAGCGGGCCGGCGAGGCTGACGCTGCCCGCGGCCACCGCGCGCACGGCCGTGCCGGCCGGCGCCGCGATCCCGATGCCGTGCCACGGAATGCGGGTCTTGTTGGGGCCGGCCGCCGTGCCGAACTGGTAGAGGATCTTGCCGTCCACCGGCCAGTCGAGCTGGCCCAGGTCGGCGGTCGTGATCGTGGCGGCCGCGGTCGCGGCCCCCCGGGCCTCCGCCTCGCGGCGCGCCCGCTCGAGCGCGGCAATGCGGTCGTTGAGGCTGCGCTCGTCCCGCTCGAGCGACGAGAGCCGCTGCTCCGCCTCGCGGGCGCTGCGCCGCGTCTCGACGAGCGAGGCCTGCCGCGCGTGCTCCAGGCTCACGTAGCGCTGCAGCTCGTCGCCGCGCTCGCTGCGGCGCCGCCCCAGCGCGTCGCGCGCGTCGAGCAGCGACTGGCGCTCGCGTGCGATGCGGTTGCGCAACTTCGTCATGTCGTTCGCGAGCAGCCGGTCCTGGCGGCTCACCAGGTAGAGATACTTGTAGCGCGACAGCAGGTCGCCGAAGCTCTCGGCCGCGAACAGCACCTGATACACGTACAGCGGCCCCCGCTTGTAGATGTCCACGAGGCGCCGCTCCAGCACGGCCTGCTTCTCGACCAGCGCGTCTTCGGCGAGCAGCAGGTCTAGGGTGATGCGGTCGATCTGACTCGTGAGCCCGTTGATCTGACGGTCCAGCTCGTTGACGATGCGATTGGTCGTTTCCTTCTGGCGCTCGATGTTGGACAGCTCGTCGGTGAGCGAGTGCGCCTGCGTGCGCAGCCGCTCGAGCTCCTGCTCCACCTCCGAGCGCTCACGCCGGATGTCTTCCAGCCGTCGCTGGTTGTCGCGCAGCTGCTGGTCGAAGGGTGGGGGGCGCTGAGAGACCAAAGGCGTCAAGCAGAACAGCGTCAAGCAGAACAGCGTCAAGCAGAACAGCGTCAAGCAGAACAGCGTCCAGACGCCTTCTTGGTCGACGCCTTCGCGCTTGACGCCGTTCATACTCTGCGCAGATGTCGTCCCACCGACGCCGCGCTTCCAAACAGCCCGATCAGCGTCCCGAAGATGACGACCGTTCCCGCCTGCTCGCGGGTAAAGAACGCCGCCTGGATGAGCCAGCGGTTGATCAGCACGTACGCCCCGTAGGACAACCCGATCGCGACCAAGCCTCCCAGCATCCCCTTGATCGCTCCCTGGAGCAGGAAGGGTCGGCGGATGAAACCGTCCGTTGCGCCCACGAGCCGCATGATGGCGATCTCGCGGCTGCGTTGCAGCACCGCCATCCGAATCGTGGTGCCGATGATGATGACGGCCACCGCCGCGAACGCGGCCCCGACCACCAGCCCCACCGCCGCCGCGATCTGCTGCAGCCGGTCGAGCTTCTCGACCCAGTCGCGCCCGAACCGCACGTCGTCCACGAACCCGAAGCCCCGGAGCCGGTCGGCGACCTCGTTCACGTGCTCGGCGTCGCGGAAGCCGGCCTTGAGCTTGACCTCGATCGAGCCCGGGAGCGGGTTGCGCTCGAGCTCCTGCAGCACGTCGCGGAACTCGACCAGCTCCGCCCGGGCGCGCGCGAGGGCCCGGTCCTCGCTCACGTACGTCGCCGACGCGACCTCCGGGAACGCCTCGATGTCCTTCTGGGCGAGGGTGATGCTCTCGATCGGCGTGCCGGGGAGCAGGTAGGCCACGATCTCGACTCGCTCGGCGACCTGGCGCAGCGCCTGCTGCAGGTTCACGGCGACGAGCCCGAACAGGCCGACCGCGAACAGCGAGAACGCGATCGTCGTGACCGACAGGGCGGAGAGCAGCGGCGCCCGGCGGAAGATGAGGAGTGCCTCCCGCAGCACGAGTCTCACGGGCTCGCCGCCTGATCGCGGAGTTCGTCCACCGCCGAGTCGTAGACCAGCGCACCCTCCTGCAGCTCGATCACCCGGTAGGGCGCCTGGCGGACGAGATCGAGGTCGTGCGTCGCCATGACCACGGCGGTGCCGCTCGCGTTGATGTCGCGCAACAGCTGGAACACGCCCCGCGTCGCGCGCTCGTCCAGGTTGCCGGTGGGCTCGTCGGCGAGGAGCACGGTGGGCTCGTTCACGAGCGCGCGCGCGATGGCGACGCGCTGCTGCTCGCCGCCCGACAGCTCGCGGGGGTAAGCCTGCGCCTTCGCGGCGAGCCCCACCTGGGTGAGCACCCGCATCACGCGGGCCGGGATGGTGGCGCGCCGGGCGGCGGTCACCTCGAGCGCGAACGCGACGTTCTCTTCCGCCGTGCGGTCCTCGAGCAGCCGGAAGTCCTGGAAGACGATGCCGAGCCGGCGGCGCAACATCGGGATGTCCTTGCGGCGCAGCTCGGAGAGGTTGAACCCGGACACGCGCACCTCGCCGCTGGTGGGCGGCTCGTCGGCGTAGACCAGCTTCAGGACCGTGGACTTGCCGGCACCCGAGTGACCCGTGAGGAAGACGAACTCGCCCTTCGCGATGTGAAAGGAGACGTCCTTCAGGGCGAGGCCCCCCTTGGGGAAGGCCTTGAACACATTGGTGAGCTTGATCACCTACAGCTGCGCCAGGGCCTGCGTGAAGTCCGCAATGATGTCGTCGGCGTCCTCCAGTCCTAGAGAAAATCTCAACAAGCCGTCCGGAATGCCAGCCCGCGCGCGCTCCTCGGGCGTGAGCGAGGCGTGCGAGGTCAGGCGCGGCTCCGACACCAGGGTCTCCACGCCGCCTAGGCTGGGGGCGTGCGCCGCGATCTTGAGGGCCCGCAGGAAGCGCTCCGCGCCACGGGCGCCCCCCTTCAGCTCCACGGCGAGCATGCCGCCGTACCCCGTGAGCACGCGCTGCGCGGTGTCGTAATCCGGGTGGGTGGGGAGCCCGGGGTAGTGCACGGCCCCGAAGGCAGGCTGGGTGGCGCACCACTGCGCCACCCGGAGACCGTTCTGGTTGTGCCGCTCGACGCGCACCGCGAGCGTGCGCATGCCGCGGTCGATGAGCCACGCGGCCAGCGGGTCGAGTGCCTGCCCCCACACCTGCATCAGCTTGCGCACCTCCTCGACCACGGGCTCCGCCGCGGCCACGGCGCCCGCGATCACGTCGGAGTGGCCGTTCAGATACTTGGTGGCGCTGTGGATCACAACATCGGCGCCGTGCTCGAGCGGCCGGAAGTTGATGGGCGTCGCGAAGGTTGAATCCACGAGCAGCACCAGCCCCTCGCTCTTGCAGATGGTCGCGACCGGCTCGAGGTCGATCACGCGGATCAGCGGGTTGGTCGGCGTCTCGACGAAGATCGCCCGGGTCGTCTTCTTCATGGCCCGCTTCCAGTCGCGCGCGTGGGTGGGGTTCACGAAGGTGACGTCGATCCCCAGGCGCCCGAACTCCTGGGCGAACAGCCGGTGCACGCCGCCGTAGATCCACTCGCTCGAGAGCAGGTGATCCCCGGGCCGCAGGACAGCGAGATGCGCCAGCGCCACGGCGCCCATGCCGCTCCCGACGAAGAGCGCGGCCTCCGCGCCTTCGAGCGCGGCGAGGCGCTGGGCGATGGCGACCTGGTTGGGATTGTTGCCGTAGCGCGTGTAGAGGACTTCCGCCGTGGAGCCGATCGGATTGGTGAAGGTGCTGCTCTGGTAGATCGGGGGCGCGATGGGCGCCCAGTCGGGGCGGGCATCCGGGTCGCCGTGGACGGCACGGGTGGAGAAGCCGAGCCGCCGTTTCACGAGAGCGTCAGCGCGATCGTGCCTCCCGCGGAGCGCGCCGCGAGCCGCCGCGCCACGAGCTCCTCCACCAGCGCGGCCGCCGCCTGCGGCGCGCCGAGCGCGTCCAGCGTGCCGTCCGGGCGCTCGAGCAGGGCGGCGAGCCCGTGCCCCGCCAGCACCGGCTCGATGGCTTCGCGGTGGCCGTCGGTGATCCCGGTGAGCACGAGCACCGCGGGGCGCGCGCGCAACAGCTTGGCGACGATCTCGTCCGCGCACGAGTAGTCGATGCAGCCCACGCCCGTGAAGTCCATCCGCGCGATCGCGAACGCGGGCTCCGCCGCGGCGATCGCCCGCTCGATGTGCTCGCGCACCACCCGACCCGTCGTGCGCGTCACGAGGTCGGTGTACACGTCCGACACGGTCTCCTGCAGCACGGCGTGTACATCGATGTGTTGGATCACCGCTGGGCGGACTCCTGCTCGGGAATGATGATGAGCACCTGGGCGCCGGGGAACGGCGGGACGCCCTCCTGCAACGGCACGTCGTCGTCCCACTTGGGGACGATCGCGATGCGCGCCGTCCCGCTCCGGATGGCGATCTTGCCGTCCCAGCGGGCGAGATACCGTCGGATCCCGGCGAGCCCCTGCCCGCGGCCCGGGTCTCGGAAGCGGCTCACGCCCTGGATCAGCGCCGCCTCGAGCGCCGCCGCGTCGCCCCAGCGCTCGCCGAAGCGCTTCGCCTGCGTCGGCTCGAGTGAGTGGCGGAACCCCACGCCGGCGTCCGCCACCGCGATCACCACCACCCGCCGCGCGAGCTTGCGGCGCCAATGGTAGCTCTGCACCGCGACCCAGCCCCCGGTGCCGGCGTGCTCTACAATATTCTGACACGCCTCCGAAAGCGCCATAGCGAACCCCATCGTCGCCTTCGGCTCCAGCCCCAGCTCGGACGCCAGGATGGCGGACGCGCGCTGCTGGATCCTGCTCACGACCGCATGCACGTCTTCGGCCGCGCGCACCGGGGTCACGGGCAGGAGCACGGCGCTCTCGTCGCCCTTGACTCGCGGGACGCGGCCGTGGATCTCGAACAGCTCGGCCGCCTCGCGGAAGAACCCGGCCCGCGCCCAGTAGCGCAGCACATCGGCGTGAGTCGGGGCCGTCAGCAGCGGCTTCTCCCCGCCCGCCCGGCGCGCCGCCTCACCGGCCGCGAGCAGCCCCACCAGCCCGTAGGGCGACGCCCACTCGGCGGCGTGCGCGTCGAACAGCAGCCGCTCGCCGTCCTTGCCCGCGGCCGCGAAGCCGCTCACGAACTGGCCGAACGAGCGGTCGTCGAACTGGACCGGCACCTCGACCAGCCGGGTCATACCGTCGTCAGCTTCCCGAGCAGGTGATCGCGCAGCCCGCTGGCACCGCGGTGCGACACGTTCCGCATCGCCATCCGGCTCGCGAGCCGCAGCGCCTCCTCGAGCCCGCGGCCGGCGAGCAGCGCGGCCACCACGGTCGCGCCGAAGACGTCGCCGCAGCCGGTGGGATCCCCTTCGAGTACCGCCCCGCCGTCGACCGGTACCAGGGCGCTGCGGGTCGGGTTCCCCGTGAAGTAGGCCGCCCCCCGCGCTCCCAGCGTGACGCACACGGCGTTGCAGCCCTGCGCCAGCGCCCCCGCGGCGAGCGCGAGCGGGTCGTCGCCCAGCTGCGCCAACTCCTCCTCGTTCAGCTGCACGTAGTCGAAGCAGCCGAACCAGGCCGGCGCCTGCGGCAAGGGCCGGGGCACGCGTGTCCCGTCGGGCTCCTTGCCGAGGAAGAGGCTATGCAGGTCGGCGTAGAGGAAGCGTCGGAAGCTGTGTCGCAGCAGCTGCGCGGTCGGCAGGTCCGTCTCGTAGCCAGAGATGAAGTTCAGGTACAGCGCGTCGAGGTCCGCCACCATCGGCCCGAGCTCGGGCCACGTCCAGGGAGGCACGCCTCCGGACATCTGCTCGCAGCGGCGCTCCAGCGCGTAGTAGCGCAGCGTCACCCGATTGTTCGGCGTGGGGACTTCGATGAAGCGGGCGCCGGGCGCCACGTGGCGCAGGGTGCCCAGGAAGGCGTTCGCCCGCCCGGCCAGGTCCCGTCCCACCTTCACCAGCGGCACGATCTGCCACTCGGACGCGAGCGTCGCGTCGAGCGCGGCGAGGGAATAGGCCACGCCGCCCCACTCCTCCGCGGCAGGCTGGGCGGGATCGCGGCCGTAGATCGTGTCCCACACCATCGACCCCACGACGCCCAGTCGCTTCACAGCCGGCCCCACGTGCGCTTGACGAACACCGCGGCCGCGCCGTACACGCCGGCCGTGCCGGTCAGGGCACCGGGCACGATGCGGCACGCGTCCACGGCCGGCTTGAAGGCGCGTCGCTTCACCTCGCTCCGCAGCGGCACGAACAGGCGGTCGCCGGCGAGGGTCACGCCGCCGCAGATCACGACGACCTCGGGATTGAACACGTTGACGATGTTCGCCACGCCGGCGCCCAGGACGTGCGCAGTGTCGCGCACGACGTCGAGCGCGTAGGCGTCGCCGTCGTGCGCCGCCTCGTAGACGACCTGCGCGGTGATGCGCGCGAGCTCGCCCTGCACGTAGCTGGGCAGGGTCGTCTCGGCCCCCGCCTCGATCCCCTCGACCGCGCGGGCGGCGATCGCGGGCCCCGAGGCGTAGGCCTCGAGGCAGCCATAGTTGCCGCACTTGCAGCGGCGCCCGTTGGAATCGATGGTCATATGGCCGATCTCGCCGGCGATGTCGGAGGCGCCGTGATAGATCTCGCCGTGGAGCACGATGCCGCCGCCGATCCCGGTGCCGATCGTGAGGCCGACGACGTGGTTCGCGCCGCGCGCCGCGCCGCGCCACCATTCGCCGAAGATGGCGCAGTTCGCGTCGTTGTCGAGGGTGGCGGGCAGTCCCAGCGCCTGCACGACGCGGTCCCGCAGCGGGAAATTGGTCCAGCCGAGGTTCGGGGTGAGCAGCACCACGCCGCGCGCCGTGTCGAGCGGACCCGGCGCGCCGATTCCCACGCCCGCGATCTCCTTGCCGCGGGCCGCGGCGACCGAGGCGCGGGCGAGCTTCACGATGCGCGCCACGACCGCGTCGGCGCCCTGCTCGGGGAACGTCGGCTCCGACACGAGCCCGACGAGCTCCGAGCCGTCCTCCGGGACGGTCCCGGCGACGATGTTCGTCCCGCCGATGTCAATCCCGACGACGTAGCGCACCGGTCTCCTCGATGGCGGCGAGCACGCGATCCACGGACAGCTCCCGCATGCACCTGTGGTGGCCCAGCGGGCAGGCCGGCGGGCCGTGGTCGGAGCAGGGGCGGCAGGCGAGCCCCACGAGCCCGACGCTCACGTCCGTCTCCCGGACCGGGCCGAACCCGAATTCCGGGATCGTCGGCCCGAACACGGCGACGACCGGCGTGCCCATCGCGGTCGCCAGATGCAAGGGCGCGCTGTCGTTCGTGACGAGCAGCCGCGCGCGTGCGATCAGCACGGCGCACTGACGCAACGTCAGGTGGCCGCAGGCACTGACCGCCCGACCGCCTGACCGCCCGACCGCCGCCGTGATCTCGGAGGCGAGGTCGGCGTCCTCGGCCCCTCCCACCACGACGATCCCCTCCCGCCGCGCGAGCCGCTCCGCCAGGTCGTGGTAGTAGGGCCAGCGCTTCGTGCCCCAGATCGATCCCGGCGCGAGCGCCACGAAGCCGCCGGCGAGCCCGCCCGCGGCGCCCAGCCATGCGTCCACCGCCGCCTCGTCGGCGGGCGTGGGGGAGAGGCGCGGCACGATGCTGTGCGGCGGCTCGCCGGCGAGCGTTAGCAGGCGGTCGCTCTCGTGCCCGCCCGCCGGGCGGTGCTGCACCTCCGTGTAGAGGAGCGGCCACCCGTCATGGAACCCGACGCGTCGCGGGATGCGGGCGAGCCAGGCCAGCGCGGCGCTGCGGAGCGAGCGATGGGGAAGATAGGCGGCTTCGTAGCGCTCGGCCCGCAGCGCGCGCGCCAGAGCGAGGAAGGGGGCCACGCCGCGGTCCCGCCCGCGCTTGTCGTAGGGGATCGCGCGCCGCACGCCGGGGTGGGTCTCGATGAGCGGCCGCGCTGCGGGCGTGGTCACGACGTCCACGGGGCCGGTGCGCCGCGCCAGCGCCTCGAGCAGCGGCGTCGTGAGCACGACGTCGCCCAGGAACGCGGTCTGGATGACGAGGCTAGTCAACCTGGAGGACCGCGAGGAACGCTTCCTGCGGGATCTCGACCGTTCCCACCTGCTTCATCCGCTTCTTGCCCTCGCGCTGCTTCTCCAGGAGCTTGCGTTTGCGCGTGACGTCGCCGCCGTAGCACTTGGCGGTCACGTTCTTGCGCAGCGGGCGGATCGTCTCCCGCGCGATCACCTTGGTCCCGATGGCCGCCTGAATCACCACCTCGAACAGCTGTCGCGGGATCAGGTCCTTCAGCTTCTCGGCGATCTTGCGGCCCCATTCCTGGGCCTTGTCGCGGTGGATGATCACGCTGAAGGCATCCACCGGCTCGCCGTTGATCAGCATGTCGAGCCGCACCAGATCGCCCGCCCGGTAGCCCGTGAACTCGTAGTCGAGCGAGGCGTAGCCGCGCGACAGCGTTTTCAGCTTGTCGTAGAAGTCGAGGATGATCTCGGCGAGGGGGAACTCCCACGTGAACTCCACGCGCGTCGGGTCGAGGTAGTGCATCCCGCCGTACACGCCGCGCCGCTCCTGGCCAAGCTTCATGATCGCTCCGATGTACTCGGCGGGGGCGACGATGCGGGCCTTGACGTACGGCTCCTCGATGCGGTCGACGGTGGAGCCGTGCGGCAGCTTGCTCGGGTTCTCAACCAGGTCCATCGATCCGTCGGTCTTGTGGACATGGTACTCCACGTTCGGCACGGTGCTGATGAGCGACAGGTCGAACTCGCGCTCCAGCCGCTCGCGCACGATCTCCATGTGCAGCAGGCCGAGGAAGCCGCAGCGAAAGCCGAACCCGAGCGCGACCGACGTCTCGGGCTCGTAGTGCAGCGATGCGTCGTTCAGCTGCAGCTTCGCGAGAGCGTCGCGCAGCTCCTCGTACTGCTCGGCGTTCGTGGGGTAGAGGCCGGCGAACACCATCGACTGGATGTCGCGATAGCCGGGCAGCAGCGGCACGTCGCGGTGCTCGGCGTCGAGCACGGTGTCCCCCGGCCGCGTGTCCCGCACGCCGCGGACATTCGCCACGAAATACCCCACCTCGCCCGCCTCCAGCTGCTCGGTCGGCTTGTGGCCGAGCTGGAGGTAGCCCACCTCGTCCACGTGGTAGAGGTCCGCGTTGTGCGCGCCGAAGGCGATGGACATCCCCGGCCGGATGGCGCCGTCCACCACGCGGATCGACGGCGTGGCGCCGCGGTAGCGGTCGTAGTAGGAGTCGAAGATCAGCGCGCGCAGCGGAGCATGCGCGTCGCCCCGGGGCGCCGGGACGCGCTGCACCAGCGCCTCCAGGAGCTCCGGGACGCCGGTCCCCTCCTTGGCGGAGATCCGCAGGATCTCCTCCGGTCTGGCGCCGATGAGGTCGTGGATCTCCTGCGCCCGCCGGTCGGGCTCGGCGCCGGGGAGGTCGATCTTGTTGAGGACCGGGATGATCTCGAGGCCCGCGTCCATCGCGAGGAACAGGTTCGAGATGGTCTGCGCCTGGATGCCCTGCGACGCATCGACGACGAGGATCGCCCCCTCACAGGCGGCGAGCGAGCGGGACACCTCGTAGGTGAAGTCTACGTGGCCGGGGGTGTCGATCAGGTTCAGTTCGTACAGCTGGCCGCTCTTCGCGTGGTAGTGCATGCGCACGGCGTTGAGCTTGATCGTGATACCACGCTCGCGCTCCAGGTCCATGGTGTCGAGCACCTGCTCGCGCATCAGCCGCTTGTCGAGCGTCCCCGTCAGCTCGATGAGCCGGTCGGCCAGGGTCGACTTCCCGTGGTCGATGTGGGCGACGATGCAGAAGTTGCGGATGTGGGATTGGCGCATTGGCAGCGAAATATAGCTGTCAGCGATCAGCCGTCGGCTGTCAGCTCGGTCGAAGCTGACAGCTCAGAGCCGATGGCGCAGTGTAGATTATACGAGACCCTCCTTGCCACCACTCACCGGCTGGTTCGATCCCGCGCCCAAGGGCGGCTTCGTCCGCCTCCCGGCGAGCAGCTACCTCCCGGCGAAGGGCGACCCCGCGGTTCGGCTCCCCGGCCTGCGCCGCGGCGACCTCGTCGCGCTGGAGAACGGCCGCGTGCTGCGCGTGAACGGCGCGCCGCCGGGTCCGGAGCTCGCCCACCGTCCCGAGTTCGCGAACCTCGGTGCCGTGCACCCCTCGCGTCCGCTGCTGCTCGAGACCCCCGGGGCGTCGGGCCCGCGGACCGCCGAGATCCAGCGCGTGGTGGACCTGGTGTGCCCGTTCGGCTTCGGCCAGCGGGCGCTGATCGTGTCGCCGCCCAAGGCCGGGAAGACGGTGATGCTGCAGGCCGTGGCCGAGGCGGTGGCCGTGAACTATCCGACGGCGACTCTCCTCATCCTGCTCGTGGACGAGCGGCCCGAGGAGGTGAGCGAGATGGAAACGTGGGGTCGCGGCGAGGTGATCGCGTCGAGCTTCGACCTCCCGCAGGAGCGCCACGTCGCGGTGGCCGACATGGTGTTCGAGCACGCCCGCCGCCAGGTGGAGCTCGGCAAGGACGTCGTGATCGTCCTCGACTCGCTCACGCGGCTCGCGCGCTCGCACAACACGACGGGGCGGTCGAGCGGACGCACCATGTCGGGCGGCCTCGACGCCAACGCGCTCGCCAAGCCGAAGGGGCTGTTTGGTGCGGCGCGCGCGGTCCCGGAGGGCGGCTCCCTCACCGTCGTCGCGACCGCGCTCGTGGAGACCGAGAGCCGCATGGACGAGGTGATCTTCGAAGAGTTCAAGGGGACGGGCAACGCCGAGCTGCGGCTGACGCGCGCGCTGGCCGACCGGCGCATCTACCCGGCGGTGGACATCGCGGCGAGCGGAACCCGGCGGGAGGAGCTGCTGGCGGACCCGGCCACGGTGCAGGCCAAGCGCGACCTGCGGCGGGGTCTCGTGGGACTGCCGCCGGAGAAAGCGATGGAGACGTTGCTCACTCAGCTGCGGCGGACGAAGACGAACGCGGAGCTGCTCGCTCCGTCGTAGCGCCCGTCAATTGCCCGCCGCCTGCACGATCCTGCGATAGCTCTCCGGGTTCCACTTGGGCCGCTCCGGCGCGTTCGCGATCTCGAGCCCGAGGTAGAACACGAGCTTGATGATGCGCGCCTCCTTCTCCGCGTCGATCTTCGCGAGCTCATCCGACACCTGGTGGTAGTCGGGGTGGGTACCGTTGAAGAAGAACAGGATCGGCACGCCTTTGCGGGCGAAGTTGTAGTGGTCCGAGCGGAAGTAGAAGTTCTCCTGCGGCCAGATGTCGTCGATGGGCGTCATCCGCAGCTCGGGATGCGCGGCGGCGACGCGATTGAGCGTCCGGCCCAGGTCGGAGTGCTCCTTCCCGATCACGGCGATCGTGTCCTTCCAGTTCCGCCCCACCATGTCGCTGTTCAAGTCGGCGACGATGTTGGAGAGCGGAACCGTGGGGTGCTCCGCGAAGTACTCGCTGCCCCACAGCCCCTTCTCCTCGCCGCTCACGGTCATGAAGACGAGGGAGCGTTTGGGGCGGGGGGTGAGCCGGGAGAAGGCCTCGGCCGCCTCGATGACGGCCGTGGTCCCGGACGCGTCGTCGTCCGCGCCGTTGCAGATGGAGTCCGCGCCCACGGCGCGACAAGCGGGGTTGCCCGGCCCCGCGACGCCAATGTGGTCCATGTGCCCCGTAAAGAACACGTACTCCTGCTTGAGCTTCGGGTCGCTCCCCTCGAGCACGCCGATGACGTTCGGGGCGGACAGCCGCTCCAGCACGCGCTGCCGGGCGCGGAACGTGACGGTTGTTTCGGGCAGCCGGCGGCCGGTGCGGGTCTGTTGCAATCGCAGCGCGGCCGGGTCGATGCCCAACGCGCTCGCGGCCGTGGCGTCGCGGATCTCGACGAGGCCGAACTGCGGGAGCGTATCGCGCGCGGCCTCCCGCCACGCCAGCACGATCGATGGAACCGTGAGGTGCGCGAGCCGGCTCGACCACTGGGCGTCGGGCCGGTCGGAGATGAGCAGCGCGCCGATCGCGCCGGCCTCCAAGGCGGCCTGCGCGGTCGCGCCATCGAACGGCACGCCCCGGGGCGTGGCCGTGGCGATCAGCGCGATCCAGGCCCCGCGCACGTCCACGCCGGCGAGCGGGTTCGCGGAATCGGCGGGCCCGGCGAACACCACGACGGGCCCCGCGACCTCGCGCCGGGGCAGCGGCGCGAACGGCAACAGGTTCACCTCGACCCCGGGTTTCAGCGTCACCGTCGTCCGGCCCGCGATCACGAGAGCGCTCGCGGCCGTGTCGAGCTGCTCGTGGAGGATGCCGTACCGTTGCAGGAAGCCGCCGCTGTCCCCGCCGGGTCTCAGGCCGACGCGCTTGAACTCGCCGGCGACGTACGCGGCCACCTTCTCGAGCTCGGGGCTCGGCGTGTTGCGACCGCGCATCGAGTCGTCGGCGAGGATCCCGATGCGGCGATGAACGTCGCCGGGCACGATGGAGCTCACGGCGCGCTGGACGGAGGCCGGAGTCTGCGCGGCGAGCGCGCCAGGAAGCAACGTGAGCCACACGTAGGAAAGCCGACGCACGCGACCCTCTCCTTGAGCGAAGGGAAGGGGAAAACTAGCGCCTCAGGGCTTGCGGCGCCTCAGCTCCGGGTCGCTACGCTGGGGTTTGTCCTTGGGCGCGTCCCGCTTTGGCAGGGCGCGGGGCTCGCTCCTGGGCGGAGGTGGCGCGGGCTGCGCGCGCGGCGACCGCTCCGGGGCGCGCGACTCGACCTGCGGGCGACTCTCCGGCTGGCCGCGCTCGCGGCGCGGCGCGCGCACCTCGGGGCTCACCGAGAGGGCGGACCGATCCTGACGCTCCGGCCGATCGCGGCGATCCGCGCGGTCTCGCCGTTCTCCTGCGTCGCCGCGGTCCGGGGTGCCAGGGTTGTCGGGCCGGTCGGGGCGGTCCGGCCGATCGGGCTGGCGGCGATGCCGGTCGTCGTTGCCGGGCTCGCCCCGACGCTCACGCTCGTCTCCCGTCCCGCCCGTGACGTCCGGACGGCGGCGCGGCGGGGGAATGATCCCGATGCCCCCCAGGTCACGCCCGCTTACGCCGACCTCGCGCCGGCGATCGTCGTTCGCGGGCCGCTGCGCCACCCGCGTGACGAATACGTCCGTGCGGCTGCGGTCCTTAAAGATGAAGCGCGGCTCGGGCCGGTACGGCCGGGTGAACACCACGCGGGTGCCGCCGTAATAACGATAGGGGTAGTAGTACGGGTCGTCGAACACGACGATACGGAAACGCACGCACGTGTAGTCGTACACCGACCACAAGGGATAGCTCACATAGGTGTGGCAATCGTAGCACAGGAACCGCGGATAGTCGTAGTGGCGGTTGACGTAATACGGCGTGATGTCGTAGTCCCAATCGCGGTAGTCGGCCGGCAGGATCCGCTGCGCCAGGTCGGTCAGGGCGACGTACGGATCGCCGTGCACGCGCCCGTCCGCGATGGCGCGATAGTCCCAATGGTCGCCCGTTTCGAAGGCGTCGTACACGAACGGGTCGGTCGCGGCGACGGCGAAGATGTAGCCGACGCCGGGGTAGTCGTCGATCGAGAAGGCATCCCGCTCGTAGCCGCCCTGGATCTCGTACTCACGGCCGCCGCGGGCGAAGTTGTCCTCCCAGGGCTCGAGCGGGAACAGCACCCGCACGCGGCCGTCGGTATCGACGCGCAGCACGGTCACATAAGCATCGACCTCGCTCCGGAAGAACACGCGAGCGCCCTGACCGCTGGCGTAGGCATCGTCGCCCCGGTTGGTCCAGACTTCGATGCGCGTGCGAGACGATGCGTCCGGCCACCCGACGGGCTGACCGGAACTCGCGAGCAGGCTGAGCGCTGCCAGTTGTGCCAACATGGTTCCCTCCGGGGCCGGGAGAGGAGCAGGGGGCATGCCACCCTGGCTGCGGCCGGAGATCGGTTCAACCAGTTGTCGGAGAACAGATTATGCGATGTCGTGCGGCGTATCACCCCGCTCCCGGGTGTCCTCTACCCCGGACAATCCGCCGATTATTAGCTTCCGCCACCCATGGTCGACTCCCGGCGCCTTGATCTCCTCGATCCCGCGGAAGTAGCGCGGCTCGGCGGGATCGAGATCGTGGCGCAGGGAGTCGTGGAGGGGTTTCTCGCCGGCATTCATCGCTCGCCCTTCCGGGGGTTCTCAGTCGAGTTTACGGAACATCGGGCCTACCAGCCCGGCGACGAGCTGCGCTACCTCGATTGGAAGATCCTCGCCCGCGCGGACCGCCTGTTCGTCAAACAGTTCGAGGAGGAGACGAACCTGCGGGCGATGATCCTGCTCGACGCCAGCCGCTCGATGGCGTGGCGCGGCGACCCGGCGCGCCTGACCAAGCGGGGCTACGCGGACCGCCTCGTGGCTGCGCTCGCCTTGATCCTGCTGCGGCAGCGCGACGCGACGGGGCTGATGACGTTCGACGAGGCGGTGCGCCAGGTGATCCCCGCGCGCGTGAAGGCGGGCCAATGGACGAGGCTGGTGCGCGGACTCATCGACACGCCGGACGGCCTGGGAACGGCTGCTGAGACGGCGCTGCGCCAGCTTGCCGGCTTGCTCGCCCGCCGCGGGCTCGTCGTACTCGTTTCCGATCTCCTCCTGGACCGCGGGCTCGCCCTGACTGCGCTTCGCTACCTGCGGCACCGTGGCCACCAGGTCATCGTGCTGCACGTGATGGACCCGGCCGAGCTGGAATTGGCGGGGCCGCCCGAGGTGCGCTTCCGCGACCCCGAGAGCGCGGCGAGCGTCGTCGTGCGCCCCCGCGAGCTCGCCGGGGCCTACGCCGCGACGGTGCGCCGGGAGATCGCGGGGTGGCGCGCCGCCTGCCGGCGGCACGGGGTCGCCTATCATCACATCCGGACCGACATGCCGTTCGGCATGGCGCTGCGCCTGCTGGCGTGACGTTTCTCCATCCGCTGGCGCTGCTGGGGCTCGCCGCGGCGGCGATCCCCGCGCTGCTGCATCTGCTCGAGCGCCGCACACCACCCGAGGCCGAGTTCCCGCCGCTGCGCTACCTGCGGGACGCGGAGCGTCAGAGTGCGCGCCGCCTGCGGCTGCGCCACCTGCTGCTGCTCATCCTCCGGACGGCGCTCGTGGCGGTGATTGTGCTTGCGGCCGCGCGGCCGATTTTACCCACGGGGTTGGGCGGGGGGAGCGGGAGGGGCTCGACCGCGGTGCACGCGCCGACGGCGCTCGCTGTCGTGCTCGACAACTCGTTGTCGGCGAGCGCGGTGGTCGACGGGCGGCCGGTGCTGGACCGGCTCAAGGCGCTGGCGCGTGCGTCGCTCGCCCAGGCCGCGCCGGGCGATCGCCTTTGGCTCGTGCTCGCGGACGGCGTGGCGCGCGCGGGCTCGCGCGAGGCGCTGCTCGCGAGCGTGGACGGCGCCACGGCCACGCCGCAGCGCCTGGACCTCGTGCCCGCGGTCGGAGGCGCGGCGCGCCTCGTCGCCGCCGAGCCTCTGCCCGCCCGTGAGGTGCACGTGCTGAGCGACCTGCAGCGTACGGCACTCGGCGCGGGGAGCGTTGACGTGCCGGGCGTCGCAGAGCTGGTGCTCGCGCCGCCCGCGCGTGTGCCGGCCAACCGCGGCGTCGCCGCAGCACGCGCCGGCGACGGCGGGCTGACGATTGCGGTCTCGGGAACGCCCGGGGCAAGCGCTGCGCCCCTCGTGGCGCGGGTGCAGCCGCCGGGCAGCGCCCCGGCGCGCGCGCGGGAGGTGGGGCGCACGCTCGCGGCGCCGGGGCAATCGGTGACGCTGCCGCTCCCTCCGCTCGCGCCGGGATGGTGGATTGGCGAGGTGCTGCTCGACGCCGACGAACTGCGCGGCGACGACCGGCGGCTGTTCGTGGTTCGCGTGGCGGCGCCGGCGAGCGTCACGGCTGAGGCCGATGTCGGACCATTCCTGTCGGCGGCGCTGGCGGTGCTCCGCGTGGCGAGGCGCGTGGTGGTGGGAGGCGAAATCGCGATCGGCGAGCGGCTCGGCGCGGCCCGCAGCATCGTGTTGCCGCCGGGGGACCCCGCGCTCCTGGGGCAGGTGAATCGCGCGCTCGCGGCCCGCGGCGTCCGCTGGCACTTCGGGCCTCCGGGTCCGCCCGGCACCCTCGCGAGCGCGGATCTCGCCATGGTCCGCGGCGTGCAGGTGAATCGGCGGTACCGACTCGAAGGGACCGAGGGCGATTCCGGCGTCGTGGCCAGCGTCAATGGCGAGCCGTGGCTGGTGCGGGACGGAGGCGTCGTCCTCCTCGGCAGTCGCCTCGACACGACCTGGACCGCCCTGCCGGGGGCGCCCGGCTTCGTTCCGTTCGTGGACGCGCTCGCGAACCGGATCGCGCGGGGGGAGGCGCCGGTGGCGGAGGCCGTGGGTGCGCCCCGCCTGCAGTTCTTCACGCGGGGCGCCGACACCGTCGGCGCGACCGTGTTCGGGCCCGACCCCCGCGAGTCCGACCTCACGCCCGCCACGCCCGACGAGGTGCGCCGCGCCTTTCCCGGTGCGCGACTGCTGGACGAGGCCGGGCTCGCCGCCGAACGCTTCGCCGCAACCCGGCGAGCGGACGTGAGCGGCTTGCTGCTCGGCTTCGCTCTCCTGCTCGCCGCCATCGAGCTCGCGGTCGCTTCCATGAGCCGCTGATGCCGCTCGACTTTCTGCTCGACCGCTTCGCCGAGCTCTCGGATACCCGGGCGCTGGTGGAGCGGCTCCCCCCAGCCGGGACGCGGCTCGCCGTGTCGGGACTCCCGGGATCCGCCCCGGCCGTGCTCGTCAGCGCGCTCGCCCGGCAGCTACCGCAGCGGGTCTTCGTGTGCGTCGCCCCGACGGCCACCGACGCGGAGCGCTGGCTCGCGGACGTGGCGACGCTGGCAGGCGAGACGGCCGCATTGTACCCGCAGCGCGAGGCGCTGGGTGCCGAGGAAGCCCATTTCGAGATTGCGGGGGAGCGGGTCGAAACGCTGGAGGCGCTGCTCAGGGCGCGGGTGCGCATTCTCGTCACGACCGCCCGGGCGACGGCGGAGCGGACGGGGGTACCCGCCGCCCTGGCCGCCAGGCGCATGGTCTTGGAGCCGGGTACGGGGAAGGGGGAGGGGAAAAGGGGTTCACTGAGTGACAGCGTGCGCCGGCTGGGCGAGATGGGCTACACGCGCGTACCGACCGTGACCGAGGTGGCGCAGTTCAGCGTGCGCGGCGGCATCCTCGACGTGTACGGCTTCGGGATGGCGGCGCCGACGCGAGTCGAGTGGTGGGGCGACGAGATCCTGTCGCTGAGGACGTTCGATCTTGACACCCAGCGATCGGGGGACGCGGTGGAACGGGTGACGGTGCTGCCGGTACGGAGCGAGGGGGTAGGCGCGGGCAGCGTAGGGGCGCAGCATGCTGCGCCCCTACCTCGTACCGGGCAACGTCAGTCGCTGCTCGAGCTGCTGCCGAGCGACGCGGTGATGGTGCTCGATCAGGAGTCGGCGCTGGGACAGGAGGTGGAGCGTACCTGGGCCGACGCCGCCCATCATCTCGAAGTGGCGCGGCGGCTGGGGGAGGACCCTCTCCCGCGCGAGGAGTTGTTCCTCGAGCCCGCCGCCTGGCGCGCCCGGCTCGGCGGGTTCGCGCGGGTTGCGGTCAACGCGGGAGACGCAGCGGTACGCTTCTCGCTGGCGCCGCCCGAAGCCGTGGATCGCGACATGCGGCGGCTGCGGCAGATCGTGGCGGGCGCCCCGCCGACGGTGATCCTGTGCGACAACGAGGGACAGCTGGAGCGCCTCGAGGAGC
>Ga0209235_1000521_pt1 | contig 19558 bp, 19 predicted proteins | sample GraSoi013_1_20cm_4_FD_185817 | JGI IMG/M metagenome (GOLD analysis project Ga0209235, IMG submission 185817) | Grasslands soil microbial communities from the Angelo Coastal Reserve, California, USA - Sample 09_25_2013_1_20cm (SPAdes) (version 2) | ecosystem: Environmental > Terrestrial > Soil >... | reverse complement strand
GAGCCGGGTGCTGTCCTCCAGCCGTCGCGAGAGGGCGAAGAGATCGGCCATGATGCTGTCCTGGTAGGTCTTGTTCCACTTCTCCCGAAAGCCGACGTTCGGCTGCACCAGCCCCACGATGCCCGCGGTGCGCACCGGCAGCGCGCGCTCGCGCCACGCCCCGTAGGCCCCCGCGAGGGCGATGCTCAGGAGTACCAGCGCGGCGGGCCGCCACCGAATCGTAGCTCTCCCTTCTCCCTGCTCCCTCGGCAGCACGGCCTCGACCAGCATCACGCTGCACCACGCCAGCCACAGCGTCGCACCGCGCGCGCCCGCGAGGTCCGCCCACTGCACCAGGATCGGCGCGTCCGCGAGGGACGTCCCGAGACCGAGCCACGGGAAGCGGATGTCTCCCTGGTGGCCGATGCCCCAGTCCATGGCCGTCCATACGACGGGGAAGAGCGCCCAGAGCGGGACGGCGGGGAAGCAGCTCCGGGCCCGGACGACGAGCCAGAACAGCCCCGCCGTCCACAGTCCGTAGACCGCGATCGTGGCGAGATACCCGAGGGCCGAGAGCGGCGTGAAGTGCCAGAGGGCGACGACCAGCCAGTAGAGCACCAGCCCCTGGGACACGAGGCCGTACCAGAAACCGAGGCGGAGCGCGCGGCGGAGGTCCGTCGCGCGCTCGAGCTCCCGCAGCAGCACTACTGCGGGCGTGACGGCGACGAAGCTCAGAACGGGGACCTGGAACGGCGGATAGCTCAGCGCGGGCAGGACCGCGCCAAGCGCGATCAGGACGGCCGTCCGCCGGGACGGGCCGGTCACAGCAACACGTCGCGCCCTTCGTCGGCCGAGCGGTAGACCGCGTCGAGCACCCGGTGGAGGGCCAACTGGTCGCGGGGCGGGGGCGCGTTGACGTCGCCCTTGATGACGGCGAGGAAGTATGTCCACTCGGCGCGGTAGGACTGGGCGAACGGCGTCTCGCGTCCGCTCGCGCCCGTGGGTGTGGCGTCGATGACGGTCCCGTGAGCGTCCTTGAAGACCCGCAACGGCTGGACGGTGGCTGAGCCCTTGGTCCCGACGAGATCGAACCAGAACCGTTCGGCGGCGCCCAGGTGACGCCAGCTTACGTCCATCGAGATGGACACGCCGTTGTCGCACACCACGAGCGCGGTCGCCATGTCCTCCACGCTGTCCTTGGCCTGGCCCACCATGTGCGCGGCGACGCGCTTCGGGGCCGGCCAGCCCGCGAGCCAGAGGCCGAGGTCCAAGAGCTGGAGCCCGAGGTCGAGGAACGCGCCGCCGCCCGCCTCCGGGCGTCGCAGCCGCCAGCCGAGCAGCTGGCGGCTGGGCTGAAACGTGTACCACCCGCTCCGGATCGCCTGCAAGACGCCCAGGTCACCGCCCGCGAGGAATCCGCGCACCGCCTGGACGTCCGAGCGGAACCGGTGGTTCATTCCCACCATCACGCGCCTGCCGTACTTCTCGCTCGCCTGGAGCACGCGCTCGACACCTGCCACGGTGAGCGCGAGCGGCCGCTCGCACAGCACGTGGCACCCCGCGGCCAGCGCGGCGACGACGTGGATCTCGTGCAGGTGATTGGGGGTGCAGATCGCGATCGCGTCCGCGTGGCCGTAGCGGAGCACCTCTTCGATGTCATCGAAGGCGTCCCTGACCTCGAACCGCGCGGCGAGGGCCTGAGCCTTGCTGACGTCGTTGTCGCAGATCGCCGCGACCTCGACGCCCGGCAGCTTGCGCAGCACGGGGAGGTGCGCCACCTGCGCGATCGCCCCCGCCCCTACCACCGCCACCCGGACGGGCGTGCTCACCGCTTGGTCGCGCTCCGGCCGCCGAACCCGGCCCAGCGATACATCACGCCAGTGCGCAGACTCACCGTCGAGAGCCCGCTCGACAGCACGCCGCGCGCGTCCACGCTGACACGCCAGTGCTTCGCGCCGATCTCCGCCCCGATCGTGCCGTTCCCGCCGGCAGTGATCTGATCCAGCGCGTCCTCTACGAACGTGCCGTCGATCGCTGTGCCGCTGCCGTTGCGGAGGTGAATGCCGACCCCGAGCCCCAGGTACACCGTCACGGCACGGCCTTGCGGCATGACGTACTGGAGGTCAAGGTCGCCCGTCAGGTCGCTCCAGCTGATGTCGCCCAGCTGGATGGTGTAGTTCGAGTCCGGATCGTTCACGACGCGGCGCAGTCCCTCCGCGTAGCGCCGCAGGGCTTCCGAGCTCAGGTCGGCGTGGAAGTAGGAGAGACCGAGCAGCACGCGGACCTTGGGGGCGATGAAGCCGTAGTCGAGCCGCACGCCGCCGGTGAGCGTGCCCCGGATGTTGTTGCCGCCGAGCGGGCCGAGATCGAACTGCACGGCGCTGGGTCTCAGGTTCTCGGAAGAGAACTGGTTGAACACGCCCTGGGCGGTCAAACGGACCGGCGGACTGACGGACACCAGGACGATGAGCACCAGCAATCGGTCGATGACCGTTGGTGTGGTCCGCCCTTCAGGGCGGGGACTCCGGACGGCGCGCCCGCTCCCTCTAGTAGAGTCGCTCAACGGTCGTCCCCGGGAAGTAAGTGGTGAGGATGTTCCGATACTCCTGGCCTGCGCGCGCTCGGCCCACTGCGCCCCACTGGCACAGTCCGAGGCCGTGTCCCGACCCCGCGCCGGCCGCGACGAGCCGCGTGACCTGGCCGTCCTGGCGCGTCACCGACAGCTGGAACGCCGTGCTCTGCAGCAGCCGACCCGACTCCGGCCGCAGCACGGCGCGCACGTCCGGGCCCGGCACGCTGATGTCGCCGTGCTCGAACACGATGCGGAGCTCACTGACGCGCCCCGAGGGACCGATGCGGCTCACCGCAACGTCGGTGATGCGCTGCAGGCCATCGCCGCCGACATGCATCACGGTCGGGAGCGTCCGCGACAATATAGCGCGCAGCTTCGCGCTGTCCCATTCCTCGCGCCAACGGAACCGCGGCGAGAGGTCGCAGTAGGAGTGCCCGCGGCCGCTCGCGTCGGAGACCGGCCGCAGGTAGGGGCGGCTCTGCGCCGTGTTGAACGCCTCCTCGACCGCCGCCGTGCGGCCGCCGCAGGTGGAATGAAAGTAGGCCTCGATGATCGCCCCGTCGTACTCGAGCACCTCGCCCGCGGTGCGGCGTACGGCGCTCCACACCTCGGGCGTCTCGCCCGCGACGCCGTTGTAGACCTGGTCGCGGACGTCCGCCCACGCGTCGAACCCGAGCGCCTCCCAGCGGCCGCGGTTCTTGAGGGCGAAGCTGCGCGACACGACCGCCTGGGCGAGCAGCGCCTGCTCCTCGTCGTTGCGCCGGATGCCGATCTCACCTGCCAGCACGCCCGCGACGTAGCTCTCCACCGGCACACGGTTCAGCAGGGTGAGCCCGGAGGCGTCCCGGACCACGTTGACGCGGCCGCGGTAGCGGCGACCGCCCACCGTCGCGAAGCGGTTTTCGGTGACGTTCACGGCGGAGATACCGCCGTGACGCTCGCTCCGGGAGCCGTCGGGCTGCACGACGCGCAGGCCGCCCGTATCCGGGACAACGGTCCAGAACGCGCCGGCCGGGATGGAGCCGATCGGCGCCCCGTCCCCATCGTCCGTGACGAACAGCTCTCCGTCGCCCCCCAGCGTGACGCTCGACGCGCCGACCGCGAGTCCGACCCGGAGCTCCGGCTCGGCACCGGGAGTGACCGTGGTGGGTGGCGGCGGCCCCGGGCAGGCCGCGGCGGCGAGGGCGAGGAGGCTAGCGAGCCCGTGCCTCGCCCAGCGCTGCGTCGAGTTGTGCGATGGTGACGTCGATGTCCGCATCCGTGTGTGCGCTGGAGACGAAGCCCGCCTCGAAGGCCGACGGCGCGAGGAACACACCGCGCGCCAGGGCGGCGCGGTGCCACCGCGCGAACAGGTCCGTGTCCGAGGCCTTTGCTTGCGCGAAGTTCCGCACGGGCCCGGCGGTCCAATAGACGCCCCACAGCGAGCCGGCGTGGCCCCCGCTCGCCGGCACGCCGTGCCGCCGCGCGGCGTCCCCTATACCCGCCACCAGCCGCGCGGTTCGCTGCTCCAGCGCGTCGTAGAAACCCGGGCGCTCGGTCTCGCGCAGCGTGGCGAGGCCGGCCGCCATCGCCACGGGGTTTCCCGAGAGCGTCCCTGCCTGGTACACGGGCCCCTCGGGCGCGACCAGCCCCATCAAGTCGGCGCGTCCGCCGTACGCGCCGACCGGCATCCCGCCGCCGATGATCTTCCCGAGCGTGGTGAGGTCGGGACGCACGCCGAGCCGCTCCTGCGCGCCGCCCGGCGCCACCCGGAAGCCCGTCATCACCTCGTCGAAGATCAGCAACGACCCGTGGCGGTCGCACAGCGCGCGCAACGCCGGGTGGAATCCGGGCTCGGGAGGGATGAAGCCCGCGTTGCCGACGTACGGCTCCACGATGACGGCGGCGATCTGCTTCCCGCGGCGCCCGAACAGGGCCTCGACGGCCGACAGGTCGTTGAACGGCACGGTGACCGTGAGCTCGGCGAGCGGTGCGGGAACGCCGGGACTGTCGGGGAGCCCGAGCGTCGCGACGCCGCTCCCCGCCTTGACCAGAAAGCTGTCGGCGTGGCCGTGATAGCAGCCCTCGAACTTGAGGATGACGTCGCGCTGGGTCGCGGCGCGCGCGAGCCGCACCGCGGCCATCGTCGCCTCGGTGCCCGAGTTCACGAATCGCACCATCTCGACCGCCGGCATCCGCTGCCGCACGAGCTCCGCGAGCTCGACCTCGGCCGGGCAGGGCGCGCCGTAGCTCCAGCCGCGCTCCGCCGCGTGCCGAATGGCGTCGAGCACCGCGGGGTGGGCATGTCCCAGAATCAACGGGCCCCACGAGCACACATAGTCGAGGTAGGTCGCGCCGTCCACGTCGGTGAGGCACGCGCCATGCGCCTGCGCGACGAAAAAGGGCGTCCCGCCCACCGCGCGGAACGCCCGGACCGGCGAGTTGACTCCGCCGGGCAGCACCGCCTTCGCCCGGTCGAACAGCTCCGCCGACCGGGTCACGTCAGCGCGACCGCCCGAAAGTCGTAGTCCTCGCTCGCGCTGAGGCACACCCGCACGAAGCTCCCCACGGCGGCCCAACCGCCCCGCTCCACGTAGGTGACCCCGTCCACGTCGTCGGCTTGCCACGCCACGCGCCCGACATGAGTGGCGCCGGCCTCGTCGGGATCGGCGACCCGGTCCACCAGCACGTCCGCCTCCCGACCCACGAACCGGGCGAGCCGCTCGGCCGAAATGGCGCGCTGCACTTCGAGCAGCTCTTCGAGACGCTCCCGCTTCACCTCTTCGGGCACGTCGTCCTCGTACTGCATGGCGCGAGTCCCTTCCTGCGGCGAGTAGGCGAAGGCGCCGAGCCGGTCGAACTGCGCCTCCTCGAGGAAGGCGAGCAGCTCACGAAAGTCGCCGTCGGTCTCGCCCGGAAAGCCCACCAGACAGGTGGTGCGGACCGCGAGATCCGGGATCGCCCCCCGCAGCCAGCCGAGCTTCTCGCGCAGCGACTGCCGCCGCTCGGGGCGCCGCATGCGCTCGAGCATCCGGTCCGACGCGTGCTGGATCGGCATATCGATGTACGGGACGATGCGCTCCTCGCGCGCGATCAGATCCACCAGCCGCTCGCTCAGGCCAGCCGAGTACACGTAGAGGAGCCGGTACCACGGCACCGCGGTCTCCCGCAGCAACGCTTGCAGCAGGTCGGGGAGTTTGGCGCCGCTCGACCCGAGGTCACGGCCGTAGTGGCCGAGGTCCTGGGCGACGAGGTTGATCTCCTTCGCCCCCTGCGCCTCGAGCTGCTGCGCCTCGCGCACCAACCGCTCGAGCGGCTCGGAGCGGTGCTTGCCGCGCATCAGCGGGATGGCACAGAAGGCGCAGGTGTGGTCGCAGCCTTCGGAGATCTTGAGATAGCGCACATGAGGCGCGTCCCCGAGGAACTGCCGGACGCCGGGGTGGGTGGCGACCGGGTCGGGAATCAACCCGCGCTCGGCGAGCGCTGGCACGAGGTGGTGCAGGTCCGAGAATCCCAGAAAAAGATCGACTTCCGGGATCTCCTGCTGCAGCTCGTGCTTGTAGCGTTGGACCAGGCAACCGACCGCCACGACCGCCTTGACCGCCGCCGTTTGCTTCAGTTTCGCGGCTGCCAAGATCGCGTCGATCGACTCCTGCTTCGCGGCGTCGATGAACCCGCAGGTGTTGACGAGGATGACGTCGGCGCGCGGGAGGTCGGGGGTGACGACGGCGCCGTGTCCCACGAGCTCGCCCACCAGCCGCTCGGAATCGACGGTCGCCTTGTCGCAGCCGAGGGAGATGACGCCGAGCTTCATCCGCGGTAGTTCCCAAACCTGAGCTCGATGCCCCAGTCCTGACCGCGGAGGAACGCGATCACCTCCTGCAACTCGTCTTTGGAGGGTGCCTGCACGCGGATCTCTGCGCCCTGGATGGACGCCTGGGCCTTCTTGAACTTCCTGTCCTTGATGGCTTTGACGATGGCTTTGGCCGTTTCCTGCGGGATCCCCTGGGTGAGCGTGATCTCGCGGCGCACGGTGTCGTTCGCCGCCGGGGTGACCGCGCCGAGCTCCAGGTTCTTCACGGGCACGCCGCGCTTGACGAGCTTCGCCTGCAGCACGTCCAGCAGCGCTTTCATTTTGAAGTCGTTGTCGGCAACAAGGGTGAGCGTCGCCTTGGGGCGGTCGAAGGCGATGGAGGCTTTCGACCCCTTGAAGTCGTAGCGCTGGGCGACCTCTTTGGCCGTCTGGTTGACGGCGTTATCGACTTCCTGGAGGTCGGCGCCGGTGGAGATGTCGAACGAAGCCAAGCCGGCCATAGGGCGGTAAATCTACCCGCCCCGGGCCTAGAACAGGAAGCTTTCCAGCGCGCGGGCGCGCGACACGTGCCGCAGCCGCGCCAGCGCCTTCTCTTTGATCTGTCTGACGCGCTCCCGCGTAATGCCGAGCAGCGAGCCGATTTCCTCGAGGGTCATCGGCTCCTGACCCTCGAGGCCGAAATAGAGACGCAGGATCTTCGCCTCGCGGTCTTTGAGGGTCGCGAGCACTTCCTCGATCGACTCGGTGAGGGCGTGCTCGAAGATCTCGTCGTCCGGACCGGGGTTCTGGGTGTCGGGGAGATAGTCGAGCAGCTTGTTGTCCTCGCCCGGCGTAAGGGGCGCATCGAGCGAGAGGTGCGCCTGGGAGATGGAGAGGGTCTTCGCGACCTCCTCCTCGGAGATGTCCATCCCTTCGGCGATCTCCTCGACGGTCGGCTCCCGCCCCAGCTCCTGCAGCAGCGATGCCGAGCGCTTGCCGATCCGGTGGAGCGTGCCAGCGCGGTTCAGCGGGACGCGGACGATGCGTGACTGCTCGGCGAGCGCCTGGAGAATCGCCTGGCGGATCCACCACACCGCGTACGAGATGAACTTGATGCCTTTCGTCTCGTCGAACTTGTGGGCGGCGCGGATCAAGCCGAGGTTGCCCTCGTTGATCAAATCGGAGAGCGAGACGCCCTGATTCTGGTACTTCTTCGCGACCGACACCACGAACCGCAGGTTGGAGCGCACCAGCTTGTCGAGCGCCTCGGGATCGCTCTGCTTGATCCGCTGGGCGAGCGCCACTTCCTCCTCCCGGGTGATCAACGGGTACTGGCTGATCTCGCGGAGGTACTGGTCGAGCGATCCCTCGTCGAACGAGGCACGTTTCGCCGTGTTCAGTTGCATGGCCGCATCACCCTCCCGGGCCTGCACGACGCCGCACCGTATCGGACGGCCCGCCGCACCGACGGCGCGGAGCGTGGCGGGGTTCCCACTTCACCGGCCGCTCAGTGGATGACCGAGCCGAGCCGGCGCCAGCGAATATCGGTCAGCCAGGGAAGCGCGTCGTGCGCTTCCCGATCGTAGCTGAAGTAAACCACGAGCGGCCGGCCTTTCACCGCGTGTGCGTCCACGAAGCCCCAGTAGCGTGAGTCGGCGGAGTTGTCGCGGTTGTCGCCCAGCACGAAGAACTTGCCCGGCGGCACCAGCAGGGGTCCCCAGGTGTCGCGCGTCGGGCGGTAGGCCCGCAGCGCGCCCGCGCCGCCGATGAGGTAGTCCTTCTGCCAGTTGAATTCCGGGTCGTACACGTCGTGCCCGGGATCGACCCGCTGGACGTAAGGCTCCGCTAGCGGCTTGCCGTTCACGCGCACCTCGCCGGCGCGCATCTCGACCCGGTCGCCGGGGACGCCGATGACGCGCTTCACGTAGTTCAGCTCCGGGTTTTTCGGATAGGCGAAGACGATGATGTCGCCGCGGCGCGGCGACTCGAACCCGGGGAGCCGGGCGTTGGTGCCGGGGATTTGCGCCCCGTAGACCGCCTTGTTCACGAAGAGGAAGTCGCCCGCGAGCAGCGTACGCTCCATGCTGCCCGACGGAATCTGAAACGCTTCGATGAGAAAGGTGCGGATGATGAGGAAGAGCACGAGCGCCATGCCCAGCGACCGCATCCAGTTGTCAAACCACCGCGCCAACGTGGACCGGCGCTTCTCGGGGGGGGCGAAGGGCACCGGCGCGGGTTGCGCGCTTGAACCTGCCCTGAGGGCCCCCAACTCATGCATGGCTTTTACTTTAGCCAAGGCGGCAGCGAGAAGCAACAGTCACCGCCCACCCCCGGGCTGCCCCCCAGCGCCGGACGCGGTCCCGAAACGCGTCCGGCGGGTCGCCGTGCCGCACGCGGGCGGCGAGACACGCGGCGCTCCCCTCGCGCTCCACCCGCACCCACACCACGGACGCGTCCGCAAGGGCGCCGAGCGACTCGCCGTCGAGCGGCGAGCCCCCGGCTGAGAGGACGATCACCAAAGATTCGTGACCCACCGGGTGCGGAGCCTAACATCGCCCGGCGTGATGAGCGTCACCAGTTTGTTGCCGGCAGGTGCGATTGGATGCGACCGCAGCCCCCGCTGGGGGTGTCGCTGGAGCGACGCTCAGCCTTCCGTGTCGATCTGCGCGCGCTGCAGCTTTCCGGAGAAATCGACGTAGACGACCTTCGTCTCCGAGTAGAAGTCGTACACCTCCCACCCCCCTTCGCGGTGCCCGTTGCCGGTCTGCTTCACACCGCCGAACGGGAGATGGGCCTCGGCGCCGATGGTGGGCGCGTTGATGTAGGTGATCCCGGTGTCGAGGTCGGTCATCGCTCGGAACGCCGCGTTGACATCCCGGGTGTAGAGCGAGCTCGAGAGGCCGTATGGCACATCGTTGTTGACGCGGATCGCCTCGGCGAGGGAGCCGACCTGGATCACCGAGAGCACTGGGCCGAAGATTTCCTCTTGCTCGACGCGCATGCCGGGCGTCACCCCCGCCAGCACCGTCGGTCGATAGAACCAGCCGCGCTCGAGGCCCTTGTGCGCGGGCCGTTCCCCGCCGATGAGGCGCCGCGCTCCCTCCTCCTCCCCGACCCCCACGTAGTACTCGACCTTCTTGCGAGCGTCCTCGTTGATGAGGGGCCCGACGTCCGTGTCATCGCGCAGTCCGGGCCCGAGCCGCAGCTTGGCGGCGCGGTCGCAGACCATCCGCACGAACCGATCGTGCACCTGCTCGTGCACGATCAGACGGCTCGTGGCCGTGCAGCGCTGGCCGGTCGTGCCGAATGCGCCCCACAGCACGCCGTCGAGCGCCAGGTCCAAGTCGGCGTCGTCCATCACGATCATGGCGTTCTTGCCCCCCATCTCGAGGGACAGTCGCTTGTGCATCTTGCCGCAGGTCGCGCCGATGATCGACCCGGTCTCGGTCGACCCCGTGAAGGAGATGACAGGGACCTCGGCGTGCTCGACCATCGCTTTGCCGACGACGGAGCCCTCCCCGTGGATCAGCTGCACGACCTCGGGCGGCAGCCCCGCCTCGAGCAAGATCTCCACGAGGAGGTGCGCGGTGTGCGGGACGTCTTCCGCAGGCTTGAAGATCACGGCGTTCCCGCACAACAAGGCCGGGAACATCTTCCATGTGGGAATCGCGAGCGGGAAGTTGAACGGGGTGATGAGTCCCGCGACTCCGATCGGCCGCCGGTAGCTCATCGCCCACTTGCTGCGCAGCTCGGAGGGCACGGTGCGCCCGAACAGCCGCCGGCCCTCCGTATGCGCGTAGTAGGCGGTGTCGATCCCCTCCTGCACGTCCCCTCGCGTCTCGGCCGTGACCTTGCCCATCTCCCGGGTCATGGCGCGCGCGATTTCGTCCTTGCGCTGAACCAGCAGATCCCCGACCTGGTGCAGCACGTCGCCGCGCAGCGGCGCGGGGGTCTTCGACCACTGTGCGAAGCCGCGCTGCGCCGCGGCGACGGCGCGCCGCACGTCTTCCGGGCCGGATCGCGGGAAGCAGCCGATCACGTCGTCCCGGTCGGCGGGGTTGCGGTTCTCGAAATAGGCGCCGGTTGCGGGGGCGACCCACTCGCCGGCGATGAAATTCTGAAAGTTCTGAGTCATGGGCTCACTTGGGCACCACGTCCGGACACAGCCACAGCGCCGCCGCGGTGGGGCCGACGCGCGGCAGCACTTCACGGGTCAGCAGCAGGACTCCCCAGATGATCAGGATCTGCGACACGACGTGCGCGAACCCCAGGCGCCGCCTCCACGACGCGACGCTCGCCCACAGGCCGGTGGCGATGACCGTGGAGACGCCCAACAGGTAGAAGATCAGCCGCAGACCGCAGCCATGGGTGTACGGCCACACCCCGGGAGCGATGCCGATGCCGACCAGCACGCCGAGACCCACCTTCACCCACGCGCCGAGCTGTCCGCCCCCGCCCGGCGCCACGGCCCGGCTGGTCGGCGTGCCCCCTCCCGCGGGGACCGCGGGCCGCTGCGCCGTCGGCTCGCCCCCCCGGCCGCGGCCGAGCGTGGGGTCGGCGAGCGGCAGCTTCTTGAGCAGCCGGTCGACCTCGGCCATCTCCTTGTCCCAATCCCGGTCCTTCTCGATCCCCGCCACTACACCTCCCGGGTGAGCCCGTAGCGCTCGATCTTCTTGTACAGGTTGCTGCGCGGCATCTCCAATGTGCGCGCGGTCTCGGAGACATTCCAGTCGTTCTGCTTGAGCTTCGCCAGCAGAAAGGACCGCTCGGCCGCCTGCTTGAACTCCTCGAACGTGGCGGCGCGCACCCACGGCGCCGCCGCGAGATCCGCGGTTCCCGTCCCCCGTCCCCCCTCCGCCGTCGCCATGCCAGCCAGGCGGTCGACCTCCTCCGCCTTCACCACGGGTCCGAACGCGAGGATGAGGAGTCGCTCGACCGCGTTGCGCAGCTCGCGGATGTTGCCCGGCCAGTCGTGGGCCGCGAGCCGCTGCACGGCCTCCTTGGCGAACTGCTTGGGCGGGAGCCCGCCCCGCCGCGTGAGCTGCTCCACGAAGTGCTGCACGAGCTGCGGAATGTCGCCGCGCCGGGCGCGGAGCGGCGGCACCTCGATCGGCACCACGTTCAGACGATAGAGCAGGTCGTCGCGAAATCGCCCCGCCGCGATTTCGGCCTTCAGGTCCTTATTCGTGGCCGCGATGACGCGCACGTCGACCGCGAGCGTCTTGCCCGACCCGACCCGCGAGATGACGCCCTCCTCCAGCGCGCGCAGCACCTTCGCCTGCGCCGACAGGCTCATGTCGCCCACTTCATCCAGGAACAGCGTTCCGCGGTCCGCCAGCTCGAACTTCCCCGCCCGGTCGGCGAACGCCCCGGTGAAGCTTCCCTTCATGTGACCGAACAACTCGCTCTCGATCAGCTCGGACGGGATCGCTGCGCAGTTCACCTCGACGAACGGCCCTCCGCCGCGCGGGCTCAGGGCATGGATCGCCCGGGCCACGAGCTCCTTGCCGGTGCCGTTCTCTCCGGTGATCAACACGCGGGCCTGAGTGGGCGCGACCTTCTCAATCCGCTCGATCACCTGCTTGATCGCCTTGCTCGAGCCGACGATCTCGTACTGGGCGTGCACCTCCGCCTTGAGGCGCACGTTCTCGCTCTCTAAGTCCACGTGCTGAAGCGCGTTGCGAAGCGTGAGCAGGATGCGATCGGTGTCGAGCGGCTTCTCGAGAAAATCGTAGGCGCCGAGCTGCGTGGCTTCGACGGCGGTCTGAATGGTGCCGTGACCGGAGATCATGACCACCTGGGCATGGGCATCGAGCTCGCGCAGCTTGCGCAGCGTCTCGAGACCGTCCATCCCCTGCATCTTCACGTCCAGGAACACGAGGTGCGGCCGAAACTCGCCGTACAGCCGCAGCGCCTCCCCACCCGACGGGCACGTCTGCACGTCGATCGTTTCGTACTCGAGCACCTGTTGCAACGCCTCGCGGATGCCCTTCTCGTCATCGACGACGAGGACGCGGCGGCTCACGACTTCCCCCGCTTGGTGCGATACAGCACGATGCCCGTGGGATGGATGGCCACGTCCGTGAAGGAGGGGGAGACGCGCAGCGGGACGGCGCCGGTGGAGTCGGCGCCGGCGACCCGCTGCGCGAGCTGCGTCACCATGGGACCGGGGAACGCGATGCCGCGCAGGCTCAGCTCCTGGATCATGAAGCGCCCGATCCCCGGACGCTCGATGCTGAGCGGTCCCGCGATCCGCAACGGCTCCATCGGATGGAGGAACCCTGCGACCGGGCCCAGCGCGTCCCGGGGGATCACGCGCGTGTCGAGCCGGCAGTACACGGCGACCGTGCCCTCCAACAGCTCCACCCGTAACGAGTCGAAGCTCTTCCGCACGCTCCAGTCAATGCCGCTGCCGATCATGGCGGCGACTTCGTTGGCGGAGAGCACCACCGAGTCCGGCGCGCTCGGTCGCTTCAGCCGGTCCATCTTCGTCTGGCTGCTGGACAAGGCCTTCGGGGTCGGGGCGCCCACGGCGGTGTCGGCTACCGGCGGGAGCCTGGTGGAACGAGGGCCGAACCAGCGTGCCCCCGTATGCAGGATCGGCTCGCGGAACCACCAAGCCGCGAGCGCCGCCACCAGGACGATGGCGAGGCAGCCGAGCCGCACGAGGCCTTTAAGACAGCCGTTCACTGTGTCTCAGGTGATACACCGCACCACCGGATTGGAGCGTGCTCTGCATCAGATCCAACGACTCGATGACGAGCGTCTCCGCGAATTGCAGGGCGCCGAGCGCAGCCTCCAGCCCCGTGAAATCGCGCGGCCGGGCCTCCCGGCCCGCGCGACCGAGCGTGAGGTGGGGGCGGAACGGGCGCGCCTCGGTGGGAAAGCCGAGCGGCTCGAATTCTTGTTCGACCCGGTGTTGCAGGATTTCCAGCGCCGGCTCCGCGGTGATGCCCACCCAGATCACTCGCGGGCGCGCGAAATCGGGAAATACACCAAAGCCGCCGAGGGCGAGGGCGAGGGCGCGCGCACCCGCGGCGGCGCGTCCCAGAGCGGCGGAGAGCTCCGCAGCGCGCTCGTCCGGCACGTCGCCAAGAAACTTGAGCGTCACGTGGATGCCCTCCGGGCGCACCCACTTCACCGGTAGCCCGCGCTCGCGCACCGGCGCCATCACCTGCCACAGAGCCTGCCGAACCTGCGAAGGGACGTTCAGCGCGACGAAGAGCCTCAAGCGCGCGGCCTGAGCTGTCGCAGCAAGCTCCCACGGCGGTAACCGCGCGGATCGACCTCCACGACGGCGAAGCCGAGCTCGCTGAGCCGCCGCGTGACGGAGGCGAGGCGCTCCTCGAGCCAAGGAATCCATCGCGGCTCGACCTCGATGCGGGCGCGCTCCCCGTGATGGCGGACCCGGAGGTCGCCCGTCACACCGAGCTCCCGCAGCTGCGCCTCCGCCCGCTCGACTTGATCGAGGCGCCGGGGCGTGATCTCGAGACCGAATGCGACCCGGCTCGAGAGGCACGGCGCGGCCGGCGCAGCCCACGTCGGCAGGCCGAGCTCGCGCGACGCCGCGCGGATCGCGGATTTCGTCATCCCGATCTCGGCGAGCGGCGAACGGATGCCCGCCTGCGTCCCGGCGGCGTAGCCCGGCCGGTGCTCCCCCCCCCGCAGGTCCTCGGCGTTCGTCCCGTCGCATACGACGGCGAGTCCCCGCGCCCGGGCCTCCGGGAGCAACCGGCTCCACAGCTCCGTCTTGCAGAAGAAGCACCGGTTGGTGGGATTGGCGAGGTAGTGCGGATCGTCGAGCTCGTGGGTGTCGATCTCGACCAGCGGGACGGCGAAGCGCTCGGCCACGGCGCGTGCGGCCTCCCACTGGACCCGGGGGTAGGAGGCGCTGCGCCCGATGGCGGCGAGCATCCGATCCGGCCCCAGCTCCTGGCGCAACACTACCGCCAGGAAGGCGGAATCGATCCCGCCCGAGTACCCCAGGAGTGCCGACGGGAAGGTGCGGACGAGCTCCCGCAGCGCAGCAACCGTGCCGGACATGGTGGAATACTAACGACTTACGTTGTCCCTATCAAAGGACAATTGGTGGGCAAGAAACGGATAGATCGTAACCGTGAAACTACGTATGCTTATGAAGCGTTGAGGGAATACGTGTAGGAACTACGTATAGTAGGAAATCGTGGAATGGAGACTCCGAAATGACAAGCCGGCATGACCTGGACACCGTCGACCGCAAAATCTTGCGGATTCTCGGGACCGACGGACGCGCGAGCTACCAGGCGATCGCCGACGAGGTCGGGCTGTCACGCCCTGCGGTGATGGAGCGGGTGAAGCGACTGGAGGAATCGGGCCACATCGCGGGCTACCACGCGCGCGTGGATCGCGCCCGCGCCGGCTTCCCGGTCACCGCGTTCGTCGCGGTGCGCTACGCGAACTCCGATTACATCGGCGACGAGCCACGCATGCGCGAGCTGGAAAAGCACCCGGGCGTCCTCGAATGCCATCACGTTGCGGGCGAGGATTGCTACATCCTCAAGGTGGCCGCGCCCGATCTCGAGAGTCTGCAGGGGATCCTGCGGGACTTGCGCGGCCCGGCCGCCAAGACGCAGATGAGCACGCGCACCACGATCGTGCTCGGGACCGTGTTCGAAAAACCGGGCTTCGTCCCCGTGGAGCTCGACTGATATGGCGGCCCTCCGCGGCAAGGCGCTCGTCGCGTACCTCGTCGTTTGCGTGTTCTGGGGATCCACCTATCTCGCCATCAAGGTCGGGGTCGGCGAGCTGCCACCCTTCCTGTTCGCGGGGCTGCGCTTTCTCGTGGCCGGGCTCCTGGTGCTCGGGCTCGCGCTCGCGCTGGGCGACAGGCTCCCCCGGCGCCTCTCCGACTGGCGCACTCAGGGGATCGTCGGTGTGCTGCTGCTCGCCGGCGGCAATGCCTTCGTGGTGTGGGCGGAGCAATACACGCCCTCCGGCACGGCGAGCATCTTCGTCGTGACCGTCGCTCTGTGGATGGCGTTTTTCGACGCCATCATCCCGGGGGGCTCGGGCGAGCTCGGCTGGCGGGTGATCGCGGGGCTGATCTTGGGCTTTCTCGGAACGGGCCTGCTGGTCGGGGCCAACCCGGCGGAGATCCTGCGCGCCGACCTGCGCGGCCCGATCGCCCTGACGTGCGCGAGTGCGTCCTGGTCGCTCGGCTCCGTCTACGGCAAGCGTCACAAGACCGAGACCAGCCCGTACGTCGGCGCCGCGCTGCAGATGCTCGCGGGCGGCGCGGCGGTCGCGCTGCTGGGCACCGCGCTGGGAGAGTGGAGCCGCTGGCACCTGACGGCGAAGGGCGCGGGGGCCATCGTCTACCTGGTCGTGTTCGGCTCGATCCTGGGCTACAGCGCCTACACCTACGCGCTGCGTCACGCCTCCCCGACGATCGTCGGGACGTACGCGTACGTGAACCCCGTGATCGCCGTACTGCTCGGCTGGCTCATCCTGGGCGAACCGGTGACGGCGCGCACCTTCGTCGCGATGGCGCTGATCGTCGGAGCCGTCGTGTGGATTCAGTTCTCGCACAAGCTACCGATCGCCCGATCGGCCGGAACGGCGGACCGACCGAGCGTGGACGTCCCTACCCGTCCGTCCGGTCGTCCGCCGGTTCGCCAGACCACCGTCTGAGGAGCATCCGTATGGGAGACGCCCGATGCGAAGCGTGAACCTGACGGAGAAGTTCCGTCTGTTCGATGACTACTGGAGCCCGAAGATCGCGGGCGAACTGAACGATTCGTACGTCAAGCTCGTGAAGCTGAAGGGCGAGTTCGTGTGGCATCACCACGAGCGCGAGGACGAGCTCTTCCTTGTGGTGAAAGGCCGTCTGCTGCTCCGCTTGCGCGACCGCGAGGTGTGGGTGAACGAAGGCGAATTCGCCATCGTCCCGAAAGGCGTAGAGCACCTGCCCGTCGCCCCGGACGAAGTGCATGTGCTGCTGATCGAGCCCAAGTCCACGCTCAATACGGGGAACGTCCACAACGAGCGGACGGTCGAGCGACTCGACCGCATCTGAACCGTCCGCGCGCGACGCGCGGTCACTCGTCCACGCGCTCCAGGGCGCCCGGCGACAGCGACGGTGCCCGCAGCGCCGGCTTCCCCTCGTCCGTGTTCTTGAACCCTCGCACCGTGTGGTACGCCAGATCGATGTCCGGACACGTGGCGAACTCGGTGAGAATGTCCTCCCAGATCGCGTGCTCGGTGCCGCGCCGTTTGCGGGGCTCGATCAGGTAGCGGATCGTCAGCTGCACGCCGCTGTCCACCACCTTGGTGTAGACGATCGGCGTCAGCTTGCGATAGTTGATGAGGTATTGCTGCGAGGCGGCGAGCAGCTCTTGCTCGGCCTGCGCGGTGAGGTGCTCGGCGTGCTTGATGGCGATCTTCGTGAGGATCTGCTTCGCCTTCCTCCAGTCGCTCTCGAACGTCACCACCACCGGTACTTCGTTCCAGATGTACCGGAAGCCCTTGTTGTAGTTGGCGACCGGATCGGTGAAGACCTTACCGTTCGGCACGTGAATGATGCGCCCGGTCGACTGGTCCGCATTTACCCAGGCGCCGATCTCGTTGAGCGTGAACTGGAATAGACCGAGGTCGATGACGTCGCCGGCGTGCAGGCCGATCTGGATACGGTCCCCCACCTCGAAGGGGCGCCGCCAGATGATGAACGCCCACCCCGCCAGGTCGGCGACCGGATCCTTCAAGGCGATGGCGAGCCCGGCCGACAGCAGCCCGAGGAACGTCGCCAGGGCCTGCACGCCAGGGATCCACATCCGGCCCACGATCACGACGCCCGCCGCCACCAGGACGTACGTCAGACCCTTGCGCCAGCGGTAGCGGCCCCACGGGTCCCGCACCCGGCGATACACCAGCCCCAGCGCGATGCGGTGCACCAGCCAGAGCCCGACGATCGTCGCCAAGGTGGCGAACAGGCGCAACTGGAGCTCGGGGCTGATGCCGAGCCGGGTCTGCAGCCATTCGATCATGGGAGGCCAAGCTAGGGACCGGGGCTGCGGCGCGCCAGACACGGGCTCCGTAGATTAGAGTCCCACCATCCCGTCCGACCACGGGGAGTCTATGCGATCGCTCGCCTTGCTCGTCGTCGGTTGCGTCGCCGCCGCTCGTGTCCCGGCGCAGCAGCCGGGAACCCTCCGCATCGGATCCGCCGCCGCGCGCCCCGGAGAGAAGGGCTCGGGCTTCATCGATGTCCCAGCCGGCGTCGATTCCGGCACGCGCATGCCGCTCACGATCGTGCGCGGCAAGGATCCCGGACCGACGCTCGCGCTCATCGCCGGGACGCACGGCGACGAAGTCGCGCCTGTCATCGCGCTGCAGCGCGTGCGGCGCGAGCTCGATCCAGCGCGACTCTCCGGTACGGTACTGCTCGTGCACGTAGCGAACCTGCCGTCGTTCCTGCGGCGCACCATCTACTACAGTCCGATCGACGGCAAGAACTTGAACCGCGTCTATCCGGGCAAGCGCGACGGCACGGTGTCCGAGCGGATCGCCGACGCGATCACCCGCGAGATCATCGAGCGGGCTGATTACCTCGTCGACATCCACGCGGGGGACGGCAACGAGTCGCTGCGTCCCTACACCTACTGGAGTCCGCTCGGGCTCAATGCGCGCGCCGACTCGATCGCGCGGCAGATGGCGCTCGCGTGGGGCAACGATTACATCGTCATCGATACCGCGCGGCCGCACGACCTCCGGGCCTCGGTGTACACCCAGAACACGGCACACCTGCGCGGTAAGCCCGCCCTCACCACCGAGGCGGGGTACCTCGGCGTCCCCGCCGAGGACATGGTCGCCCGCAATGTGCAGGGCGTGTTCCGCCTGCTCCGCTACCTCAAGATGCTGCCGGGCGAAGTCGAACTGGTGCGGCATCCGTTGTGGTTCGACCGCACCGAGGTACTGCGCAGCCCGGGGACCGGCATCTGGTATCCGCTGGTCGAGCGCGGCCACGCCGTGCAGAAAGGGACGGTGATCGGAGTGGTGACCGACTTCTTCGGCGACACGACGGCGGCCATCGCGGCGCCGTTCGCCGGCGTCATGCTCTATGTCGTCGCGACGCCGGCCATCTCCGCGGGCGAACCCCTCGGCATGGTCGGGCGCCCCGTGGAGGAGCGATGAGATGCATCGTGCCGCTCGTCGCGGGCCTGCTCGCCGCCAGTTGTCACCATGCGGCGAAGCCGGGCACGGCGCCCGCGCGCGCCGAGACCGCGGTCAAGGTCGAGAACCAGAACTACCTCGACATGGACGTCTTTCTGGTGCGAGGCGGCCAACGCATCCGCCTCGGCATGGTCACGGGCCTGTCCACGCACCTGTTCATGCTGCGCCCCGAGGTCGTGGGGACCGGAACCGACCTGCAATTCGAGTTCCACCCCATCGGCGGGCGGGCGAACCCGCGCACCGAGAGGATCATGGTTCAACCGGGCGACGTCATCGAGCTCACGATCCCGCCGTCGTGACCTACTTTGGCTCCCCGCCGCGCCGAGCGGGCGCGCACCTGGTCACCCGACGATCAGCCGGCGCTTGAGCAGGCGGTGCGGGCGCCGCTCGTCGAAGCGCGTAAGCCCGAGCGACCACGCGATGCGCCGCGCCTCCGCGAACTCCGAGCCGGTTAAGCGCCGGTTGAGCTCCGGGTAGAGCCGCTCGTTCACGCGACCGGCTGGATAGTACTGGTCCATAAGATTGACGTGTGCCGAGGACCCAAGCTCGTCCCGAATCCAGCGCAGGATGGACCGTGTTTCATCGAGGGCGCCGGGCATCACCAGGTGCCGGATATTGACACCACGATAGGCGAGGCCCTGCTCGTCCGCACTGAGATCCCCGACTTGCCGGTACATCGCCTTGATGCGCGCGCGGGCAACCTCGGGATAATCGGGCGCTTGAACGGTGTGGTACACGTTCACGCCGACAGAGACCGCGATGCTCTTGGCGAGCGTCAATGCCCCGTTCTCGACCGTGGTCGGCGTGTACAGCGGCGGCTCGGTGGGCGGCCTGGCTGAAATAACCTGTCGCAGCCCGTTCGTCGTGAGAGACGCGACCTTCCTGGCGCAGGCCGGGGCGATGTACCACATCCAGGTGGACGGCATGTTCGGCCAGAGCGGTGTGGTGGAGCTCCGTCTCGAGGTGTTCCCACCGCCGCCGAATGATCTGTTCGGCAACGCGGCGGCGATTGGCGCACTGCCGTTTAG
>Ga0209235_1000515_pt1 | contig 19695 bp, 21 predicted proteins | sample GraSoi013_1_20cm_4_FD_185817 | JGI IMG/M metagenome (GOLD analysis project Ga0209235, IMG submission 185817) | Grasslands soil microbial communities from the Angelo Coastal Reserve, California, USA - Sample 09_25_2013_1_20cm (SPAdes) (version 2) | ecosystem: Environmental > Terrestrial > Soil >... | reverse complement strand
ATCAGGAGACGGGAGAGCACTTGATCTCCGGGATGGGCGAGCTCCACCTCGAGATCACGATCTACCGCGTCCAGAACGACTACAAGATCCCCGTCACCACGAGCCCGCCGATCGTCGTGTACCGCGAGGGCGTCCGCGGCAAGGGCGGTCCGTTCGAAGGCAAGTCGCCGAACAAGCACAACCGTTTCTACATGGAGGTCGAGCCCCTCGAGGGCAAGATCGTCGATGCGATCCGCGCCGGGGAAATCGCATCGGGTCAGCGGATTAAGGACTCGAAGGCCCTTGCGAAGAAGCTCGAGGAGCTCGGGATGGACCGCAACGAGGCGAAGAACATCATCTGGATCCACGACACGAACATGCTCATCGATGCGACGAAAGGAATCCAGTACCTCCACGAGACGATGGAACTAATCAAGGAGGCGTACATCGAGGCGATGGTCAAGGGACCCCTCGCAGGGGAGAAGGCGATGGGGCTCAAGGTGCGCCTCGTCGACGCGAAGCTCCACGAAGACTCCGTCCACCGCGGGCCCGCCCAGGTCATCCCGGCGGCGCGATCGTCGATCTACGGCGCGATGGTCCAGGGCGGGCGGATCCTGCTCGAGCCGATCCAGAAGGTCTTCATCAACGTGCCCCAGGATTTCATGGGCGCGGCGCTGGGGGAGATCCAGAGCCGCCGGGGCGTGATCGAGGACATCAACCAGGAAGGCGAGATCACGGTCATCCACGCGAAGGCGCCGGTCGCGGAGATGTTCGGATTCGCGTCCGCCATCCGCTCCGCGACGCAGGGCCGGGCGCTCTGGTCGACGGAGAACAGTGGCTTCGAAGCGGTCCCGCCGAACTTGCAGCCCGAGGTCGTTCGCGCGATTCGCACGCGGAAAGGCCTTCCGCCGGAACCGTACGACGAAGCATACTACGCGGCGTGAATGCAGAGGTCATAAGCGCTCTCCGGGCCTATGCGTTCCGGCGTGGCCATGACGACGGACCGACGATTCTCTCGTTTCAGCAAATCTCCCGCCACCGCGGCGTTCAGTATCACGGAGATCCCGGAGGACGGTGTGTGTCTCTCGGCATTCCTCATCGTGACCGAGGCCCACGATGCAAGAAAGGTCCTCATGGGCCACATGAATCCAAAGGCCCGGTGGGACCACATTGGTGCCCTCGATCCATCGCGCGTCGAGGCGCACTCGCACGGCTGGATGCTTCCTTCTTCCCATCTCATCTTCCGCGAATCGCCCGACGATGCCGCCCGACGCATTGCCCGGGAGCAACTCGAGTTACCCGACCTCGCGCTTTCTGGTCCCAACGTGGTCTCGGAGGTCTATACCCCGAGGCGGTTCCCGGGCACCGCGCACCACTGGGATATCGAATTCTTGTTCCGCGGACAGCTCGCGGCAGCCGACGCCCCTCATCCCACCGCCTGGAAGGAGTTGGCATTCGTCGACCTGCGCCGCATGAGCAAGTCGGAGATCGCGCGGTCCCATGAAGATGTGATCGAGTCCGCGGGTCTCCGATTTGGCGCGGGGTGATGCCCTACATTCCGATTCGTTCCTATGGAGAAAATCGTGCGCGTGGGATAAGCATAAATACGACAGGATGATAGGGTGCGACCCACAGGGTAGAAACCATGCCCGCGAAGCCACACCTCAACCTCGTGTTCATCGGCCACGTCGACCACGGGAAGTCGACGACCGTCGGCCGGATCCTCTACGACACCGGGAACATCGACCCGCACGAGCTGGAGAATCTCAAGAAACTCGCCGAGCAGATGGGCAAGGCCACGTTCGAGTTCGCCTTCGTCATGGACCAGGTCAAGGAAGAGCGGGAACGCGGGCTCACGATCGACGTCGCGCATAAGCGCTTTGACACGGACAAGTACTACTTCACGATCATCGACGCCCCGGGCCACCGGGACTTCGTCAAGAACATGATCACGGGCACGTCCCAGGCGGACGCCGCGGTCCTCGTCGTCGGCGCCGCAGAGGGCGTCCAGACGCAGACGAAGGAACACATCTTCCTCGCGCGGACGCTCGGCGTCGAGCAGCTGATCGTCGCGATCAACAAGATGGACGCGTCGAAGCCCCCGTTCGCCGAGGCGCGGTTCAACGAACTGAAGACGGAGCTCACCGGGCTCCTGCGGGGCGTCGGCTACAAGGTCGACAAGGTCCCTTTCATCCCGATCAGCTCGTACAAGGGCGAGAACATCGTCAAAGCGTCGGCCAAGATGGCGTGGTACAAGGGGCCTTCGCTCGTCGAGGCGCTGAACCAGCTCACGGTCCCGCCGAAGCCAACGAATCTCCCGCTGCGCCTCCCGGTGCAAGACGTCTACTCGATCACGGGCGCAGGCACCGTCCCCGTCGGCCGGGTCGAGACCGGGCTCCTGAAGGTCGGGATGAAAATCCACTTCATGCCCGCGGACAAGATCGGCGAAGTCAAGTCGATCGAGATGCACCACGAGCAGATCCAGCAGGCGGAGCCCGGGGACAACGTCGGCTTCAACGTCCGCGGGGTCGACAAGAAGGACCTCCGCCGGGGCGATGTCGCCGGCCCGACGGACACCCCGCCGACCGTGGCGAAGTCGTTCACCGCGCAGATCATCGTCCTGAATCACCCGAGCGTCATCACGGCCGGGTACACGCCGGTCTTCCACGCCCATACGGCCCAGGTCGCGTGCACCTTCGAGGAGATCATCGCGGCCCTCGACCCGAAGACGGGCGCGCCGAAGGCCGAGAAGCCCGACTTCCTCAAGACCGGCGATGCGGCCCGCGTCAAGATTCGACCGACGAAACCCCTCGTGATCGAGGCGTTCAAGGCGTTCCCGCAGATGGGGCGCTTCGCGGTTCGGGACATGGGACAGACCGTCGCGGCGGGTCAGGTCATCGACGTCGAGAAGCGCTGACGCCGTGGCCTTCTGTTTCCTTTCCCCAGGTTGAACCATGCCCCAAAAGGCCCGCATCTCGCTCAGCGGCACCGACCCGAAGAAGGTCGACAACGTGTGCCAACAGATCAAGCTGATCAGCGAACGCACCGGCGTCGCGATGGCCGGGCCGATTCCCCTCCCGACGAAACGGCTCGTCGTGCCGGTGCGGAAGTCCCCCGACGGCGAGGGGAGCGAGACGTGGGACCGCTGGGAGATGCGGATCCACAAGCGGCTCATCGACCTCGACGCGGACGAGCGCGCGCTGCGGCAATTGATGCGGATTCAAGTGCCGGACGGCGTCAACATCGAGATCGTCCTGCGCTCGTGAGCGCACGCGGGCCTCGTGTCACCTTGAACCTGGGAAGGGCATCGGTGCCGGTCTCCCCCGCATGCGCGAGGCGAAGAACGTTCAATACCTGAGCAGTGTATTTTCGAGGACTCATGGTTCAGGCCAGGACGATCCTCTCGGTCGCAGCAATCGCCCTCCTCCTCGGAGACGGCGCGTTCGCGCTCTTTCTGACGGCAACCACCGCGCCACGCCCCGCCACCCTGACGGTCGAGGGAGCGTTCCCCGACTACGATGGTGGCCGCATCGGGTCGAACGCCTCTAACCGGGTCGCCTTTGCGTTCGCGATCACGACAATGCTGCCTTGGTATCGAGGCCAAGTCCAAGCCCTGTCGGTCGCCTTGACGGCGCAACCGGGACCGGGGGTGCGCCTCGTCGAGCCAACCACCCTTTCCGTTCAACTGCAGCGGTGGGAGGCTGGGATCCGGAGGACGCTCGCGGGGAATCTCGAACTCCTGACCCCCGCGGGACCGGGCCGATGGACGACCGCGAACACGCCGATGCACATCTCGCCGAACGCGGATGTGGCCGGCTCGAGCTTCTTCCTCGCGGTCGCACTGAACATGACCGTCGAGTACCAGGATGGCTCGAGCTACGGGATCGGCGGGTGGGAGCCCGATGCGCGCACGACGTTCTTCGACATCCGGACGGACGTCGCTCCGTTCGGAGCGATGGCTCTCATGGCCGGTGGGATTGGAATTGCCCTCCTGGTGGTCCCTTGGCGACGCGGCCGACGGCCCGCTCTCCGCCAGGTCTAGTTCCCGCGTGCGTCTGTGACATACCGCAGCGAGAACGAATTACCTCGGCTCGAAGTACGACCGGTGAATTGCCAGGAGCGCGACCGCGTCGACGAGGAACAGGACGAATCCCGCGACGACGGCCGCCGTCGGCAGTTGAGTGACGAGCACCAGCACGATCGGCCCGAACCCGACGACCGAGGCGAGGGCGACGGGCCACGCCCACAGCTGACGCCGCAAGATTCCGATGCCCGTCCCGAACGCGACGATCGCCGCGTAACCGCTCAGGAACGCGTGACCCGCGGAGTCGAGACGGGCCCACAGAATCCCGAGCAACACCGACACGATCCAGGCGGACGCGGGTAGGATGGGCGATCGTGGACCACCTTCCGTCGCGCCGGTCAGGATGGCGAGCACCGCCGCGACGACGCCGGCGAGTGGGATCACCCAGATGGGCCCGCCAAGGGTCCCGAACTGAATCGCGCCGGCCAGGAGGACGAGGCCGCCGGCCAAGAGGCTCAGCCCGACAAACCATCGGAGGGCTCGCTCCGCCGCACGATCCACGGCGCCTTCATCTCCGGGAAGGGGATAAGCGTTGAGCCCGGTTGGACCGCGAATTCTCGCGGAAAGTTTCATCTGCGCCGCGACGCTGTGCGCGCGTCGGGGCCGGTAGATCAGCGGAAGATCGCCTGCTTTGCAAGCAGGAAGTCCTGGGTTCAAATCCCAGCCGGTCCATCGCCACAACACCAGTGAAAGGGCAATTCCTATGACCCCATTAGCCCATGCTAGATGCGGATGCAATCCGAGTCTCGAGCGGGGTGGGAAGCCGCAACGAAACACATGCCGACACAGAAAGATATGCGGACGATTTGGTCCATCCTCGCAATCTTCTGCGGCGTCTTTTTTGCTCTGAGCCTCAGCACTACCGTGCTAGAAGTTCTGGCCAAGTCTCCTCATTCCCTGGACTGGGCCACTTGGACCGCCACGTTTTCGATCTGGTTGTCCGTCGCGGTCTACGCGCGCAGCCAGAAGTACTATGAGAAGTACTATGAGGCCAACCTTCAGCGATGGATCAAGTCGCATCGCAAATCCCGCGCCGAGCGAATCCGAGCGGCCTTTGTATTCGCAGGGGTTGCTGCGGGCCTGTTCGGTCTCGTCTTTGGCGCCCCGATTCTCGTGGGCATGGTGCTAGGGCCTGGCCAATCGTGGGGAGCATACCTCGCTCAAGCGACTCCGATTCTCCGAGTGGAAACGACGGTCATGGTGGCTGTGGCAATCGTGCGCCGGTGACTCGGCAGGAGAAAAGGGTGATCAATTTCCGCCTTGCGGTTGCGATCGCCACCCTGGTCGTTGGGGTCGGTTTGGTTTGGATCACCCTGTTGTTCTTTGGTCCCGTGGTCGATACCGGATTCGGCTCCGACTTCTGGCGCTTCGCCCCCCTGCCGTATCGTATCCTTGCAATCGCGGGGATTTTCTTCGTCGTCATCATGACGTTCCTCATCTTTCGGCTGGACCGTTCGAAAAACACCCACTTGAGCTAGGGACCGTCGCAGGGGCCCGCTCCATGAAGATGAAGAGGCGGTGCGTCAAGGCCCCCGCAGGTACAGTCCTCGCCGTCCACTCGAGGCAGGGAAAAGGGAGAGAGGACCCGCCAATGCGGGTCTCGGTTCACGCGACCGTAATCTGGCCTAGCACCGGCGTGAAAGTCCAGCCCGACCCGTTCGCGACGATCGACCGCGCGAGATTGATATCCACGGTCAGCCGCGTCGTGGTCCCGGATCGAACCTCGAACGGCGTGACGGCCTTCACGTCCCCGGAGGGCACGCTGAACACGACCGTCGTGCCATCGAGCATCTTGCCCGTCGCGGCGATGACCACGAGCCGGATCTCCGTGTACTTGCCCGGTCCGACCCGCGCGCTCGCGAGCAGCTCGGATACGTTCACGAGGGAGGCCAGATCGATCGAGGCCTGAGCCACGGTCAGGTTGTGCCAGCCAACGTCTTCGGACTTGCCGGCTTCGTGGACCCAGACCTGCGTGAAGGTCACCCAGACATGAGCCCACGCGCCGGAATCGTCCTGGACCGCCACGTTGAGGCTGCCTTCGTACATGTAGACGTACGCTGCAACCCCGGCGATCGCAACGACGGCGGCCAACGCGAGTGCGAGGAGTACACGTCGCATACCCATCCACCTCGTCGCCATTTGGGGCGGAGAGGGCGATAAATATTCTTGAACGGACATCGAAATCCGGTCGAATGGGACACGCTTCGAACATGCATTGATGTGCAACCCTGTCCAGCGGGGATCACACGCCGTCGTAGAGACGGTCCGCGAGCTCGCTCGGCAAGCCGGCCTTGCGGATCTCCGAGGAGACCGCATCGATGTCGTACCCGACCCGGCGCACCTCGAACGAACGCTGGGTGAGATCGAGGACGCCCCACGCGGCCCGCGGGTTCCCGTCCCGCGGCTGCCCGACGGAACCGGGATTCACGAGGAGCCCGGACCGGAACCGGTTGACCATCGGGAGGTGCGTGTGGCCCAAGATGACGTACGGTGCACCCGCTGCGCGGACGACCGATTCGTCGGCGGCCCAGGGAGGGACGTACTCGTCGTCGTCCCGCGGGCTCCCGTGGTACATGGCCACGAGGCCTTCGGGCATCGAGCTGCGCGTCCGGTCTTCCAGATCCTTCAGATAGCCGACGCCCGCGGGCGCCAGGTGGACGCGCGTCCAGCGAATCGCCTCGGCCGCCAGCTCGTTGAATCGGAACGTCTCCCCGCCGATCGCGGCACGGTCGTGGTTCCCGCGGATCGCTCGGACGTGCCGCTCCCGCAGGATCTCGAGCACCTCGTTCGGCCACGGGTTGTATCCGACGAGGTCCCCCGCCACCCAGATGCCGTCCGGCGCGATGCGATCGACGTCCGCGAGGACGGCCTGCAACGCGTGCAGGTTCGAATGGACATCCGCGAGGACCGCGAGCCGCACATCGCGACCGAACGAGCTCGGTCTATATCAGGTTCTCAACACGAAATGAGGATTTCACCCGGCCATGGAGGCGTCCTTGGAGGCCCGGCGTCCGGTTAACCTTGTTTAAGGTTAACATGTCGAAGGACCGAGGATCTAGGACGATGGTCCCCCGGATTGACGCCACGCGGAGTTGTCATCAATTTCGGCCGCTGGGCCCCTCTTCCCGTCAATCCCCGGTATGGTGCTGTAGTGCACAGCTTTAAGAGCCGGGGGCCCTCTCGGCGGGTTGTCCGGCCCACCAAGGGACGGACAGTAGGTAGTGAATGGACGAAGACAGAGGCGGCAGACGAGGCGGAGGCGGCGGCTACGACCGCGGCCCGCGTCAAATGTTTGATGCGGTGTGCGCGGACTGTGGCCAAGCCACGCAGGTTCCGTTTAAACCGGACCCGGCGAGGCCTGTCTACTGCCGAGATTGTTTCGCAAAGCGCCGGCCGCGACGGTTCTAAGATCGAGAACGGCAAGCGTTCGAACCTCTTTCCGTTCGAGCTCCTAACCCGCCGTGCGGCTGGCGCGGAGCTCGTTTTTAATTCCCAATCGTTCTAGCGAAGCGACCATCGTGACGCTGGAACCCGAGCCCTCAGCCGTTAGCTTTCGTCGCCGAGCCGCGGAGTTGTGGAAACATGATCTCGCTCAGATCGGAAGGCGGGAAACAGAAGAAAGAGGCTCACTCCCGCGGCGAGGGCGCCGAGGAAGATCAGCTGCACCCATTCGTTCGCCGCCATACGGATTAACACGGCGAAGATCAGGACCTCAAACACAATCCCGACGAGAAGAAGCGCACTGCTCAGGCCGATCCACCACACCGGGATGTCGTGCGCAGGCACTGAGGATGAAAGACGTCTGCGAACACTTGAACATTCGCTGAATGCCCGGCATCCGTTTCGCCAACCTTATTTTGCACACCGAGCTACGGTGGCACAATGGACCGCCTCGAGGTCGCGAAGGGCGTCGAGGCGACACGGGACTTCGCCCTCTTCCTCCGCGACGAACGGGCCCTCGTGATCTCCGACTTGCATCTTGGTTTCGAGGGGGCCCTCGCCGAGCAAGGCGTTTCGATCCCGCGGTTCCAACGGCGGGTGATCCTCGAGCGGCTGGGCAAGATGCTCGACCGCGGGAAGGCCGAGAAAGTCATCATCGCGGGGGACTTCAAGCACGAGTTTTCGAAGAACCTCGTCGACGAATGGGTCGAGGTGAAACAGGTCCTCCGGTTCCTGAAGGATCGCGTGACTCCGGTCTTGGTCCGAGGGAATCACGACAACTATCTGGCCACGATCCTCGGCGACTTGAATCTGACCCTGAACGCCCGCGCGGACATCGGTGGTTACACGATCGTCCACGGGCACGAGGAGGTGTCGACGCTCCATCCGATCGTCATGGGCCACGAGCATCCCGCGGTGAAGTTGAGAGACGAACTCGGCGCGGTCGTGAGCGTGCCCGCGTTCCTCGTGACGGATCGCCTCGTGGTCCTGCCCGCGTTCAGCCCGCTTGCCCTCGGCGTCGATGTGTCCTCGTACCCATACCTGTCGCCGATCCTGAACCGCACGCCGATCGATGACGCCCGTGTCATCGGCGTGGACGAGAAGGAAGGCCTGCTCGACTTCGGCACTGTCGACGGACTCAAGTCCATGCGCGCCGCGCTCTTGATGAAATGATCTCGGAGGGCCCGTCGGAACGGTCGATTCCCTCGGGATCTCCGATCCTCCGAATGTGTCTGGGACTCCGGTCAGGTTTATGGTCACCTCGCCGCTCCCCGTGCAAATGGTCGCCGACATCGAAATTGCACAGGCCACGGCCATGCGGCCGATCGTCGATGTCGCCGCGGGCCTCGGCCTCGTCAAGGGCGACCTGATCCTGAAGGGCGACTACATCGCGAAGGTCCAACTCGCCGCGGTCGACCGCGCCCGCAAGGCCCGCCAAGGGAAGCTCGTCCTCGTGACGGGCACGACGCCGACCCGCTACGGGGAAGGCAAGACCCTGACGACGGTCGGCCTGGGCGAGGCGCTGAACCGGATCGGCACGAAGGCGATTGTCGCGGTCCGAGAGCCGTCCCTCGGGCCGGTATTCGGGACGAAGGGAGGGGCCACAGGAGGCGGCCGCTCCCAGGTCCTCCCCATGGAGGAGATCAACCTCCACTTCACGGGAGACATCCACGCGGTCGGTGCCGCGAACAACCTCATCGCGGCGATCATGGACGCGCACCTCTTCCACGGGAACGTGCTCGACCTCGATCCGACCCGGGTCCTGTTCCCGCGGTGCCTCGACATGAACGACCGCCAGCTGCGGAACATCGTCACGGGCCTCGGCGGCCCGAAGCACGGCGTGCCGCGGGAGGACGGGTTCATCATCACGGCCGCGAGCGAGGTGATGGCGATCCTCTGTCTGACGGAGGGGATCCCCGATCTCAAGTCCCGCCTCGAACGGATCGTCGTCGCATTTGATCGCCGCGAACATCCCGTGCGCGTGGGCGATCTCTACGTGCACGGGGCCGCCGCGATCCTGTTGAAGGACGCGCTCATGCCGAACTTGGTGCAGACCCTCGAGGGCACGCCGGCGTTCGTCCACGGCGGGCCGTTCGCGAACATCGCGCACGGGCACAGCAGCGTCCTGGCGGACCGGCTCGCCCTCGGCCTCGGGGACGTCGTCGTCACAGAGGCCGGATTCGGCTCCGACCTCGGAGGCGAGAAGTTCGTGGACCTCGTGTGCCGCCAGAGCGGATTGCGACCGGACGCCGCGGTCCTCGTGGTGAGCGTGCGCGCGCTCAAACACCACGGCGGCGTGAAGAAAAAGGACCTCGCCCTCGAGGACCTCAAGGCCCTGAGATCCGGCTTCGCGAACCTCGACGCCCACCTGAAGATCCTGCAGACGCTCGGCATGACGCCGGTCGTCGGGGTGAATCGGTTCGCGACGGACACGGATCGGGAGGTCGACGCCGTCGTCGATCACTGCCAGGACGTCGGAGTCCGGGCCGCGCCGCACACCTGCCATCGGGACGGCGGCGCGGGCGGAGAAGCCCTCGCGCGGCTTGTGCTCGAAGCGACCAACGCCTCGACGCATGGGGTTCGGTTCGTCTACAAGGACGACGATTCCTTCCAGGAGAAGGTCTCGAAAGTCGCCACGTCCATCTATGGTGCGGCCGATGTGAAGTACGACGCCGCAGCCTTGGACGATCTCGAACGGCTCAAAGATGCGAGCCTGGACGGTTTGCCGATTTGCATTGCGAAGACCCAGCTCAGCTTGAGCGATGACGAGCGCGCTCTCGGCGCGCCGACCGGCTGGACCCTCGAGGTCCGCGGGATCCGACCGTCCGCGGGAGCTGGATTCCTCGTGGTCCTCGCGGGGGACATCATGCGGATGCCCGGCCTCGGAGAGGAGCCCGCCGCGTTATCGATGGACATCGACGACGCGGGGCGAATCAAGGGGCTTTTCTAGGCGCCCTCGCACACGCCGACGGTTAGATGCGTTCCCCCGCAAGACCGCGTGCCCGAGAATCAGGTAACCAACGACGGGACCGGGCGTGCAAGCAAAGCGCCTTAGCCAACCCCCGCGCTGCCCGCGGCATGGTGGAGCCTCCGGGTGCGACGGGGCCGACGGGCGACTGGGAAAAGGTGTACGCGACCTCGGACGTTGCCACGCTCCCTTGGTATAGCCCCGCCCTGGACACGGACATCGAGCGGGCCCTGAAGGCGCACCGCCTCCGGGGCGTACGGATCCTCGACCTCGGGACGGGCCCCGCGACGCAGGCGATGAACCTCGCGAAGCGCGGTTTCGACGTCGTTGCGACGGACATTTCCGCGAGCGCGATCAAGAAGGCGAAGGCATCCGCGAAGGAGGCGGGCCTTTCGATTACGTTCCTCGTCGACAACGTCCTCAAATCGAGACTCGCCCCGAATCTCGTCGATGTGATCGTGGACCGCGGAGTGTTCCACGTAATGCCGAAGGACAAGCGGCCCGTCTACGTCGAGACCGTGCACCGGGTGCTCCGCCCGAAAGGCTGGCTCTTCCTGAAGTGTTTCTCCGACAAAGAGCCGGGGACGTGGGGACCGTTCCGGATCGCGGAACCGGAGCTCATCGGATCCTTCCGCGGGCCGTTCGAGATCCGGTCCGTCGTCGAGACGGTTTTCCAGGGGAACGTAAAGCCCCCACCGAGAGCCCTGTTCGCCACCTTCCGCCGAAACTAGTCGTCGGTCCGCCGAGGGGCGCGGTGTCGGATGTTCTCGAACCGAGAACGAAGCCGTTCGATCAAGTCCCGATTTCCGACGTACGTGGGGACGGTCTGGTCGATCCTGGTCGCAGGCACATCGAGGATGCGCTCGGTCCCGGTCGTCCCGGCCCCGCCAGCGGCTTCCGCGATGAACGCGATCGGGTTCGACTCGAAGTGGAGACGATACTTTCCCTCGCGCTTGTCGATTTGCGCCGGGTAGCCGAAGAAGCCGCCGTAATGAAGGATCTGGTTGAAGTCTCCGACGAACGAACCGCCATAGCGGAGGTTCAGGAGTTCCTGCTCGAGTTCTTTCACGAACGCCTTCACCTCGGGGACCCACTTGTCTCGATGACCGCCGACGCCGAACAGTTTGCCTCTCGCCGGGAGACGGAGGCTTTCCTCGATGAGGAAGAACTCGTCGGGTCGGCCGGCGCCGCCCTGGACGAACTCGTGCACGCCGTCCCGGGTGGCGTAGACCAACGTCGTCGCCGGGCCGTAGATCAGGTAGCCCGCCGCGAAGAGGTCCCGACCGGGCGCCGGGAGCTTCTTCCGATCGAAGATCCCGAGGATCGTCCCGAAGATGTTGTTGCTCTTCACGTTCGACGAGCCGTCGAGCGGATCGAGGACGACCGAGAAACGTCCGCGGCCGAGGTCCTTCACCTCTCCCATTTCCTCCGAGGCGACCTGGGAGACGAGCTTTGAGCCGCGGCATGCATCCACGAAGAGGTCGTTCATCCAGACGTCGAGTTCGAGTTGCTCCTCCCCGTACACGTTCCGGGTCGCCGCGGAATCCCTCCGGATCGGCAGCTCCCGCCGGATTCGACTCACGAGGCCGGCGAACCGGGACAACAAGAGGCCGAGATCGCGGTCGACCTTCCCCGCGTGCTCCGCGAGCGTGACGTTCGTCCCGCGTCGTCCCTCAGTACTTGACGTACCATCCCTCGAAGTGGTCCTGCAACTTGTCTCTTCCGCCGTAGAAGTCCCACCACGGCCGCGCGTATCGGTGGGCGAGGTCCGCGAGGGCCTCGAAATTCCTCACTCCCTGCGTCCGGACGTACTCCATCTGCGCCGCGAGGGTCTTCTCCCGGAACGCGTCCTTCCAGATCGCGCGGCCCGCGAGGAACCCGGAGGCCCCGCCGTGGCACGCGACCTCGACGAGCCCCCGGAACACGTTGAAGTCGGCCCCGGCGCTCAGCACGACCCAGGGCACCTTCGTCGTGCGGCTCAGGCGGTCGCAGTTCTTCCGGAGATCCTCGGGGTTCGTGGTCACCTTCGGGTCGCCCGGGAATTCCGCCTTCAGCACGTCGATCCCCAGAGGACTGAGGGCCTCCGCGGTCCGGATGACCGTGTCGGCCTTGTGGTTGGCGAACGCCTCCTCGCTCTCGTCGACCGGATACGACATCGGCTCGCAGACGAACGTGAGGTCGAGACGACGGCACTCGTCCGCCACCGACTCGACGACTTTCACCTGGTGGTCCACGATCTCCCGCGGGGCGTCCGGATTGAAGAAGAGGAGGAGCTTCGCCGCGCTCGCCCCGAGACGTTTCACCTTCTCGACGTTCCAGCCGTCGAGGAGCGTCGTGAGCCGCCAGTTCCCTTTCTTCTCGTACCCGGACTGCTCCAGAGCCACGAGAAGGCCCGTGCGGCCGAGGAGGGCAAACCGATTGATCGCCGGCGCCACCCCGTACTCCGGGTCGAGGAGGTAGCCGCTCGCGTGGGGGGCGAGGGCCTCCGTGACGCCGAGCTTGACCGCCTCCATCTCGACGTACGTCGCGGCCTTCGGATTCTCCGGATGGAGCATCTTCTGGAGGCTCCCCCGCTGGTCCATCGCGATCATCGTGAACCGCCCCGTGTCGTCCGAAATCTGCTGGAGGCCGCGGAGCTTGCCGACCGAAATTCGCACTCGTACCACCCCGACGACTCGCAAAGGTGCGATGCCGTATTGACTTTGCGGCATCGCATCGAGACGCAGAGGCCAAGCCTATTTCCGGCGGGAGCCCATCCGCGGCGCAATGCGAATCCCGGTCATCATCCTGAATTTCAAGACGTACCCCGAGATCCTCGGGAAGCGGGGCTGGGAGCTCGCGAAGCGCTTCGCGGCCGTCGAGGATGACACGGGAGCGTCGATCGTCCTCAGCCCGCCGATGTCGGATCTCGCCCATATCGCCAAGCTCGTGCACATCCCCGTCTTTGGCCAACACGTCGACGCGGTCGAGCCGGGGCCGACAACCGGGTGGATACCGCCCGAGGCTCTCCTCGAGGCGGGCGCCGCCGGGACGCTCATCAACCACAGCGAACGGAAGGTCGCGTGGGAGGAGATGGCAAAGAGCATCCCGCGGTGCCAGAAGCTCGGCCTCGAGGTGATCGCGTGCGCGGACGACCTCGCCGAGGCGGAGACCCTCTCGAAGCTCTCGCCGGAGTACATCGCGATCGAGCCGCCCGAGCTGATCGGAGGGGACGTCAGCGTGACGACCGCAAAGCCCGAGGTCATCACCAGGGCCGTCGATCGCATTCGTGCCGCGAATCCGAACGTCAACGTGCTCTGCGGCGCGGGTGTGAAAGCGCGCAAAGACGTCGCGAAAGCCTTGGAACTCGGAACCGTCGGCGTCCTCCTCTCGTCCGGCGTGGTGAAGGCGAAAGATCCGGAGAAGGCGCTGCGGGATCTCGTAAAAGGGCTTCGCTGATTCATCGCACTGGGACGTAGCGTGCGTGTAGGCCGCCCCCTTATGGAGCGCGGGGAACGTTCGCGAATCCGTGCGTGCTCAGGGACGTGCGCGAGCGGCGTGGCTCGCGGCGCTCGTCCTGGCATCCTCCCCCCTGTGGGCGGAGAGCGAGGCCGAACCCCTCCTCCCTCTTTCGCGGCCGGCCTCCGCCCCTTTTTTCCAGGCGTCGCCGCCGGATGCGCTCCTCGTCCGCGTTTACGCGAGCACCGCGCGCGACGACGAGTTCGTCGAAATCGGGAATCCTCGTCCGCAGTCGCTGGACGTCAGCGGATGGACGATCACGGATGGCGAAGGTACCGCAAGCTTCCCGCTCGACTCGATCTTGCCGGCGGGAGGTCGCCTCCTCGTCACCCGAAATGCGACGAGTTATGTGGAAGACACGCTCGAGGCCGCCGATTTCACCCTCGGAGCGGGCGACGCACGTCAGATGGAAGGAGACGTGCTGCGGCTCGCGGATGCCGGGGACGAGGTCGTCCTACTCGACTCGGCTGGGACGGTCGTGGACGTGTACGCCTGGGGAGACTCCTCGTATGTGGACGCGGGATGGACCGGTCGCGCGGCCGAGCGGATGGGCCGGGGGGAAATTGCGGTTCGCGCTCCGGATGGGAACGGAGGATGGATCGACCGGGACACCGCGGACGACTGGGAGGACCTCCGGCACCACCGATTGGGTCAGTCGTCCTTCAATCCGGGCCCGATTGAGCTCCAGGGTGCGACGACCGCCGTCCTGTCCCCGGATGCGGGCGATCTCCCCTTACTGAGGCTGCTCGGCTCCGCTCGCGCGACGATCGAGGTCGGCGTGTACACGTTCCAGAGCGAACGGATCGCCTCCGTCCTCGGGGCGGCGGCCGAACGCGGCGTGCATGTGCGGGTCCTGCTGGACGGCTCGCCCGTCGGAGGCGTCGACGATGACGAACACCGCGTCGTGGGCGGTCTGTTGGCCGCGGGGGTCGAGGTCCGATGGCTCGCAGGCGGGCCCGAGGTCGTGAAACGGTATCGATACCTCCATGCGAAGTACGCGATCGTCGACGGGCGGGTGGCGTGGATCGGCTCGGAGAACTTCGGGAACGCGGGGTTCCCTCCCGATCGGGAAGGCAACCGCGGCTGGTCGGTCATCGTGGACGATCCGGATCTCTCGGACCTTCTCCGAAACGTCTTCGAAGCGGACTTCGATCCGCGACGACCCGATTCGGTTCCGGCACACGAAGCGATGATCAAGCCATTGCCCTCGCCCCCGCCCCTCGTCCCATGGTCCGCTCCGCCTGCGTCCGCGCCACGCGCGGCGCGGATCGTCCTCGCTCCGGATACGTCACTCGACCCCGAGGGAATCCTCGGCTTCTTCGCCTCCGCGAAGCGGCGACTTTCGATCGAGGCGTTCTATCTCGATGAGGTGTGGCGGGACACGCCGAATCCGTTTCTCGAGGCCGCGTTCGCAGCGGCTCGTGGCGGGGTCTCCGTGCGAATCCTCCTCGATGGGAGCTGGGCCTCGGTCGAGGCCGACTCGGGGACGAACGATGACGTGCTCGATCGGATCAATCGGCTTGCGCGGAACGAGAGTCTCCCGTTCGAGGTCCGACTGCTCAAGCCGCGCGGGCCGATCGAACGTCTCCACAACAAAGGCGCCGTCGTGGACGGCCGCGCGGTCCTCGTCTCGAGCATGAACTGGGCGCTCGGTTCGTCAACGGAGAATCGCGAGGTCGGCTTGATCGTGGAAGACCCGGATCTGGCGAAGACGTTCGAGATGTCGTTCGACGCGGACTGGGAGGGGCGACCCACATCCGGTGTCGGCGCATGGCGGCTCGACGACCCGGTCGCGCTCGTGGCGCTGTATGCGCTCGTCGCCGTCGCGTCTGCCGCCTCCCTGCGGAAATTGAGAGCAAGGAACAAAGACATAAAGCCCCCCGCGCGGGTGCGAACGCGTGCCTCCTTCGGAGCTCATCTCCGCGGCCGACATCGAGAAGTTCGGCTACTGCCCGCTGAGCTGGTGGCTCAGCCGCGGGCTCGCGCCAGAAGAAGGTCCGGAGCTCGTCGAGGGAGAAAAGAAACACGAGGCCGCGTCCGCGGACCTGAAGGGAATTGAGGCGCACGAGGCGAAGGCCCGCGAAGCCGAGACCGGCGTGTTGTACTTCGCGATCGCGGCATCGATCGTCGCGATCGTCGGGGTGAAGTTCCTCTCGTCCGAGAGCGTCCAGCTCGCGTACACGCTCGGGGCGATCGCGCTCATCTGGCTCCTCGCGGCGGTGTACTTCTTGTACCGCGCGGAGACGCTCGCGACGCAGGCCGAAAAGCTGTTGTCGGAGCGGGTGATCCTGGGTTTCGCGATGGCCGCGGCCGTGATCGCGACCGCCGCGGTCTCCTTCACTGGAGTGGTCAACCAAAGCCTCGCCCAGGGCTTCGTGGCGCTCGCCCTCCTCTGGCTGATCGGCGCATCGTTCTTCTTGTACCGATCCATCGGCTCGCTCCAGGCCGCGCGGACGACGCGCGACCGCTACGCCGTCCAGGGCGACCTCGTCTACATCGACTCGGCCGCGGAAAAGCCGAAACTGTTCGTGTCGAAGAAGCACGGGCTGTCGGGCAGGCCTGATGCGGTCGTGATGGATGGGGAGCACCACATCCCGGTCGAGCTCAAGACAGGCCGGGTCCCCCGCGGGCCGCTGTTCTCTCATATCCTCCAGGTCGCCGCGTACTGCTTCCTGCTCGAGGAGGAGTACGGCAAGCCGCCGCCGTACGGCATCATCCGGTACGGCGAGACATCGTTCGAGATCGAGTACAACGAGGACCAGAAGAAGCTCGTCCTCCAGAAGCTCGCGGAGATGCGTACGGCAATCACGAAGGGTGAAGCCCACCGGAACCACAATCGGCCGGGCAAGTGCATCCACTGCTCCCGCCGGAGCGGGTGTCCGGAGCGGCTCGCCTAGGGCTCCTTCTTCCGGTTGCCGGACGGCACCCCGAGGCGCTCCGCGATCGCGTCCAGCCGGGCGGAGAGGTCACGAATCTCCTGCCGCATCCGCAGCATCTCCTGCTCGAACGGCGTGAAGCCTTTCCCGGAGAGGATGCGGTGGGATACGAACATCCCGAGGAAGATCGCGCCGATGAACGCAAAGACCGAGATGATGACGAGGCCGACGATCACGGTCAAGAACGATGAAATCAGACCGGCCGGCGTAATGAAGCCGGTCAAGACGCCGATCTCGACGGCCACGAGGACGGCGACGACGCCGAGCCAGAGGATCGTCCACCGGGAAATCCTCAGGGGAGGGCCCCCCGTTGCGGGATCACCCATCGGAAGTCTTCTCCCTGTGCAAAGCGCTTGATCTCGAGGTTCGGATTGTCCTTCTCGTCCGGGAACGTGAAGACCATCACCGTGCGGCCCGCCTCCCGATCGGCCCGGACCGTCACGTTGTACTCGAAGTAATTCTGGACCTGGTCGACCAAGTACGTGTGGACCGTGAAGCTCCCGTTCGAGGGCACCTGCGTGGGCACCCACACGTGGAGGCCGTAGGTCTCGTTTTCATCGTGGGTCCCATTGGACGGGGGATTCGTCCCGCTGATAGAGATCCGGACCTCTTCGTACCGGTACGCCTGGACGGCGGCGCTCAGATAGACGATGAAAGACGACTCGTTCTTGGGCATCCCGATGATCAGGAGCGGCAACGACGCGAGCTCCGCGGGCGGCCGTCCGATGAGGGTCGGCGTCACGAAAATCAGGGTCGCGAGGGCGAGGATCGAGACGACCATGGCGCCGCGGATCCACACGTCCCGCTCCATGGGGTGGCGATAGAGCAGACCAGCATAAACGTTCGTCGGGCGCCTCTCGACTCAGGCCTCATCGGGCCCAAAATTCAGGAAGGTCGTCACGCCGAACAAGCACGCGCTGACGACCGCCGCCAAGAAGCTGGTGCCCCCACCTTCGAAGGTGCCGTAGGCGATGACGCCGATCGCGGGGACGGCGAACGCGGCGGCACTGAAGAGCCCGCTCGAGAGCCAGAGGAATTTTCGGAGACGGTCCATGAACGTGAGGACCGGGGCCTCCGCTTCGTTCGCGGGAGGCAGTTCCACATTGGCCGGCCAGAGCCATTTCCAGAGACGGTGCAGAAATGCGATGGCGGGACTCTCGCCGAGGGCCTCTGCGTGAGCGACCGGTGCCGCCGTACCCATTGCGCGCGGCGACGCGGGGACGAGACCATGTAAGTGCCGCGCCGGTTATCGCGGCTGAATCTCACGGCGTGACTCGAATCAGATCTTCTGGTTTGTATCAGACTCGGCGCACGGCTCTGCAAAGCCGATGCGACTTTTCGTTGAGGATGCGGTGAAAATAAAAAGGGTGGCTCTTTGCGGCCACCCAGTTGGGGGGGAGGTAATCGTGACGGACGCGCCCTCGCTCACCTCTCCGGCGGCATCCCTTCCCTTCTCACTTGTTCAGGTACTCCCGCTTGAACGATTCCGCCTCAGCGAGGGTTCGTTCCGCATCTTGCATCTTCTTGAGCTTCTCCGTGACGAGCTCCACGCGCGCATACACGAAGTCCCGGATCGCCGCCCGAACGGCCTCTGATCGGCTCGGGAAATCGTCGACTTCCACGAGGAAATCGAGAGCCTTCAGATACCGCGCGGGCAAGCGCAACGTGATTTTTTCCGTGTCCGCATCCCGCACGCCCGTCACCCCGCTCGTGGGTCAATCAGGCATGTTTTGACCGACGAGCGTCGGACGGAACAGTCACGCGCTATATAATGGTTGCTGGAATCGTATCAATCGAAGATACGCCTCTTCTGGTGGAACGTGCACTATCGCTGACTGCGACGGGATCGTTGCGTTCGTCGTAATTGAGAGGCGACGAATCGTTTATCGCCTCGCGGTCCATCGTGCGCCGGATGGACGAGAACCCCGCGGGAGCATTCCTCCTCCCGGGGCCGGTGAAGATGCATCCGCGGGTCCTCCAGGCGATGGCGGCGCCTGCGATGAACCATCGCGGACCCGAGTTCAAGGAGATCCTCTCCGAGATTCGCAGCCTCACGCAGTACCTCTTCGGTACGAGGGGTGAGGTGGCGGTCCTCTCCGGGTCCGGCACCGTCGGCCTCGAGGCCGCCGTGTCCGGTCTCCTCCGAAAGCAGGACCGTGTGCTGAACCTCGTGAACGGCAAGTTCAGCGAACGATTCCACGAGCTGTGTCAAGTCTTCACGACGCCCACTGCGCTCTCGTTCGAATGGGGGACCGCGATCGATCCGGATAAGGTCGCCGCGGCCCTCGATGCGGGCGAGTTCAATGCGGTCACCGTCTGCTGGAACGAAACCTCCACGGGCCTCACGAACCCGATCGCGGAGATCGCGAAGGTCGTGAAGGAACACGACGCGTTCCTAATCGTCGACGGAATCACCGCGGTCGGGGGTCTCGAGAACCGGATGGAGCCGTGGGGAATCGACGCGCTCGTCATGGGCTCCCAGAAATGCCTCGCGGCGCCGCCGGCACTGAGCGCGGTGGCGCTGTCGAAGGCCGCCTACGAATCGCTGCACGCCGATACCTCGTTCTATGCGAACCTGAAGGCGCACACCGACGCTCTCGCGAAGCAAGATACTCCGTTTACGCCGGCGGTCCCTCTCTTCCTCGCGTTTCGGGAGGCGTTACGCATGTTGAAAGAGGAAGGGCTCGACAATCGAATCGCACGGACCCGCCGGCTCGCCGAGGCCGCGAGGGCCGGATTCGACGCACTCGATCTCCGGTTGTTTCCGGATCGCCGTTTCGCGTCCAACA
>Ga0209235_1000512_pt1 | contig 19724 bp, 13 predicted proteins | sample GraSoi013_1_20cm_4_FD_185817 | JGI IMG/M metagenome (GOLD analysis project Ga0209235, IMG submission 185817) | Grasslands soil microbial communities from the Angelo Coastal Reserve, California, USA - Sample 09_25_2013_1_20cm (SPAdes) (version 2) | ecosystem: Environmental > Terrestrial > Soil >... | reverse complement strand
CTCGACCCGGTACGGGTCGTACTCGCGCGGATTCACCAGCCGCAAATCCCGGAAGCCGAAATTCTTGAGGGCGCGCACGACGTGGGCGATGTTGACCAGGTCTTGGGGCTCGTGGAGCACCACGACCACGCTCATAGATGGAATGCGGGATGGGGAGTGTCCAATGCGGAATGCGGAGTGCGGAATGCGGAACTGCAAGGAAAGGTCGTTCGCCTTGCGGCAACCGCCCTTACATTCCGCATTCCACATTCCGCATTCCGCATTCGTCTCATCCCACCAGCTCCAGGATCCCCATCCGTTCCGGCTCCTGCCGATCTCCCCGCAGCCACACCCATCCGTTGCCGCCGCTCCAGACGAGCTGTCCCGCGCGCCGCTCGCGGCCGGGGAGCATCTCGTTAATGATAAGGTCGAAGCCGATCTGGCCACCGACGTGGGCGCGATGCCATTCCGGCCAGGCGACGGCGAGAGTGATGCGGTAGCCCTGCTCGGTGCGCCGCCAGGCGCCGTGGACCGACCCGGGCGCTCCCGGCCACGCTCCCGCACCGCGCACGCGCACGCCGCCCCGGTCTCGCTGCCCCGCTTGCCCTCCCCCTCCCACGTCGGGCACGACCAGAAAGCCGGCGACGTCGCCGCCTTCCCGGTCGCGGAGGTAGAGCTGGACGCCGTCCGAGTGGATATCGTCCGGCTCGTTGTCGAGCCGCAGCGGCGGGGCTGCGGCAGCGCGCAAGCACAGGTCGGGCTTCGTCACCTCTGCCGCGAGGTAGAGCGCTTCGTCGTCCCAACCGACGTGAGCGATTGCGGAAAAGTCCTCTGGCCCGGAGTACGGCTCCTCGCTGCGGCGATACTGGTCTTCGAGCTCGAGCCGCAGCGGCTCGCTGGCGTCGAACCCGTCGCACGTGCCGTCGAGGGCAGGAGGCCGATCGACGCGCAACGCCGCCGCGACCGCCGGTTTGGGGGGATCGAGCTCGACCAGTGGTTGGAACGGAGGCTCGGGATCGCGCGCGCCGGCGAGCCGTCCTCGCGTCGCAGCCGCGGCGATCTCCCAGCCCAGCGAGGACGGTGTGTGGCGATCCACCCCGCTCGTCGTCTCGACCTCGATGACGCCGCCTTTCACCCGTACGCCGCGCACCAGCGCCGCTGCGCCGATCGCCTCCAGCACCGTCACGAACCGGACGCTGCGCCCCCGCGCGCGCAGCAGGTAAAACGGTGCGCGCGTGCCGCTCCCCGGCAACCCCGGTCCTTCGGCGCGGAGCAGCTCTCCTTCAAACAGAAAAAGCGCCGTCAGCTGCCGGCTATCGGCTGCCAGCTCGAGGGTGATCGGACCCTTCGTCTCGGGAGCAAAGCGCTGCACCCGCGACGTGAACTCATCCTGCAACTCGGCGTCCTCCCACCGTCCCTGCGTCGCCACGTCGCCGCGTCCCTGGAAGTGCCACGGCAGCTCCAGGAGATGCTCCTCGCGACTCGCAAGCTCGACGATGTCGAGCACGTACGCCGGGCCCGCGACCACTGTGCGGGTGACATCGCCGTTGCGTCCGCGCGTCCAGGCCCAGTCGCCCGGCGCGTCGAACGTCTCACACATGGCGTTCCCCCCCCGGGACGCACCGTCCAGCCGCGGCGCGTTGTGTGCCAGGGTAGAGCGGTACCAGAAGAGATCGCGCGCCACGTACGACCCGGTGCCGAAGTCGGGGAGCCAGTGCACCCCGTCGGCGTGGAGCGTGAGATGGAGCCGGTCGGGGTGCCCGTGCCCGCCGCCGAGCGGACCGCACTCAAGGCTTACGTAGCGGTCGCCCGCACGCAGCAGTGCAAGGCCCTGCGACTCGAGCAGCACGCTGCCGGGGACCCAGGGCGGGGCGTCGGACGGAAGCTCCGGCAGCATCTCGAGGAGGGACCACCACGAGAGCGTGGAACGGGAAACGGGAAACGGGACACGATCGACCGGCGCGTCGTGCAGGTACGACTCAAACACCTCTGGCTTCGGCGCCAGCGCATGGTACAGCGCGAGGAGCCAGCTTTCGAGCTCCCGTTTCCCGGTTCCCGGTTCCCGGTTTCCGATATGCGCGAGCCCCACCTCCCACAGTTCCAGATACATCGGTTGCGCGAGCGAGACCCCGAACCGGGAATCCTTTCTCGCCGGGAAGGTGAGATCGGGGAGCGCGGTGAGCGCGGGCGCGAGCAGCGCCGCCCGCACGCGGGCCGCCAGCTCGGGCTCCCCACCCACATCGACGCCCGCCGCGCGCGCCCACGCGGCGCCGGTCAACAGCCCGCGCAGCGCGAACAGGTGGTAGTTCTCTCCCTCGTACCACATGCCGTCCCGCCCAAAGCCGCGCATCAGGTGGGCGAGCAGCCCGGTCTCACCTTCGATGGCGCGCTTGGCGAGATCCTCATCCTCGAACCACACGGCGATCGCGGCCAGCGCGGCGTCGTTCCACGTCTGGCGGTTCGAGAACCCCTCGTCGAACTCGCCGATCAGGTTGGCCGCCTCGTCCGCCACCTGGCCCACGCCCCGCGTCGTCGCGTCGTCGAGCCGCCCGGACGCCCGCAGCAGCGCCGCCGCCGCGAGGTAGTTGCAGATCCAGATCGATTCCAGGTAGGTGGAGAAAAACAACCGGCTCGGGCCGAGCACATTGTCCCGGTTCGAATACGACCAATAGCTCCGGGCGTAAGCCCGGAGAATCTCGGCCGCCCGCACCCCCGCCGCGTCGCTTCCCCCCAACGCCTGCAGCGCCGCGAGGTGGGCGGCGCGCTCCGCCAGCCAGAGGTGCTGGAAGCGCGCCCAGTGCCGGTCGTGCCGCTCGCCGGTCCATGCCTTGCCGCAGCGCGGGCAGCGGTGCTGGTTTGGGCTCCAGGGATCGAACACGAGCGCCGTCCCGTCGTCGGGACAGATTCCGCCGTCGCTCGAAAGCAAGGCCTTGACCGGCGGGATGAGCGGCTGACGCTCGAGCAGCGGCGCGGCTCGTTCGGTGAGGCGCGCGAGCAGCGCCGCGAGATCCGGCGCATGCGCGATCTCCGCCCTTCTGGCCACCAGCGCTTCCGCTGTCACCATGCGTGCACGCCGGCCGTGGCCCAGCGTACGGGAAGCACGGTGGCCCCAGCGTCCCGCGCCGCTGCGATCGCGGGCCGCGCGTCCTCGCCCGTAACGAAGAACATCGCTCCCCCTGCCCCGGCCCCGGCCGCTTTGCCGCCGAGCGCCCCCGCATGCGCGAGCGCGCGCTCGAGCCGCGCCATTTCGGGCGTGCACATCTCGGAGTCGAGCACTTGCTGGTGCCGCCAGTTCTCCCGCAGCAGCGCCGCCATGCGCGCCACGTCGGATGCGCGCAGCGCTTGCGCCATCGCTTCCGCCAGGTCTCGCATGGCCCGCAAGGCGCCCGTCACCTGCCGGTCGCCGCGCTCGTAGGCCGTCATCACGCGCGCGATCGTCGCCCCCGAGACGCGCGAGCGGCCGGTGTAGCACAGGACGGTCTGGCGCTCGAGCGCGGCGGCGAACGCCGAGTCGAGGGTGATCGGCTCGATCCCGACGTCCGGATCGCGGAAGCTGAGGCGCTGAAACCCGCCTAGCGCGGCGGCGAACTGGTCCTGCTTGCCGCCGGGAATCTTCGCCTCGACGGTCTCGAGGTACCATCCCTGCTCGGCGATGTCCCGCTCGGACAGCCGCTCGCCGCGCGCGCACGTGAGCGCCGCCACGAGCGCCACATCGAGCGCGCCCGAGCTGCCCAGCCCCGACCCGGGGGGCGCGTCGCATCGCGTGGTCAGGGTACAGCCGCTCTGCACGGGAAACATGCGCAGCGCCGCCTTAATAAGGTCCAGCCGCCCGTCGAGGATGAGCCCGCGTGAGTCGGCGCACTCGAGCTCCTGGCCGAGGTCCTCCGCCACGAGGCGGATCAATGTGCCCCCGAGCTTCAGCTCGACGTGCGCCGAGAGGTCGATACAGCCGTTCACCACGACGCCCCCTTCGCGCGCGGAGAACGGCGGCACGTCCGTCCAGCCGCCCGCGAAGTCGAGCCGCGCCGGTGCCGCCGCCCGGAACGCAAGCGGCAGCTCGCGCCGCCTCACGGCCCGATGCTCCACTGCGTGACGGCCGGCAGCTCCCCCCGCAGGTCCATCCGCACTCCCTGCACGCGGCGGTTCATCCCCTGCACACCCCGCCCATGATAAAGGAAGGCGACGGGGAGCGAATCGCGAAACCAGCGCTGGGCGGCGCTGGGGTCGGCCGGGGCGCGCATGCCGGCAAGGTCCGCGAGCTGGCCGAGATACCCCAATCCCGGATCGCCGGCCGTGCCGAGCACGGCGGCGGCGAAGTCGTGGCGCCGCGGGTTCACGCGGTCGAGGAACGCGCTGAGCTCGAGCTGGCGGATCGAGGCGCGCACCCCGACGCTCGCGAGGCGCGCCTGAATCATCTGCTCGAGCGGCGCTTCGCCGCTCCCGACGGTGAGCAGCTCGAACGCGATCGTGCGCCCGCCGAGCAGGCGGCGCGCCGAGTCGGGATCAGTCGCGATCGGGCGTCCGGGAACGTAGCCGGGCACATCCGGCGGCACGGGCCCGTCGGCGACCGTGCCGAAGCCATAGATGTAGCCGTCCACGATCTCCCGGCGGTCGAGCGCCAACGCCACGGCGCGCCGCACCCGCGCGTCGTCGAACGGCGGCCGCCGCGTGTTGAATACGATACCGTACGGAAAGATCAGCGGGTAGTCGAGCACAGCGAGATCGGGGCTCCGGCGCACGAAGGCCGCGTGCGCGGGCAGGATCCCGGCGAAGTCGATTTCCCCCGCGGTGAGCGCGGCGAGCTTGGTGGTGGGCTCGTCCACCACGACTACGATGAATCGGTCGAGCCGCGGGGGACCGCCCAGCGCCCGGGGAAACGCCGCATTCGCCGCGAACACCCAGCGCCGGTTCGATTCGTGCGCGACGAACCGAAACGGCCCGTTGCCCACCGGGTGCGCGTTCCACGCCGCTTCGCGCAGTCGCGCGTGCGGAATCGAGTCCAGCACATGCGCCGGCAAGACCGCGAGGTCTGTGAACACATCGGGCAGGCCCCGCACCGGCCGGCCGAATCGCACCACCACCGTCGAATCGTCGGCGGCGCTCACGAGCACGATGTCGCGCAGATCGTTGAGCCGCGGATATCCCGTGACCGGATCGCGGGCGCTGTTGAGCGTCCAGGCCACGTCGCGCGCGGTGGTGGGGATGCCGTCGTGCCACCGCACACCCGGTTGCAGCCGAAAGGTGAGCGTCGTGCGGTCGGTCGACCACGTCCAGCGACGCGCCAGATAGGGTTGGGGCACGAGCGCCGAATCGTAGCGCGCCAGCGTCGTGAGCAACACGTAGCGCTGCACCTGTTTCGCGAGCGGGTGGATGGTGAACAGCGGGTTGATGCTCTGGAGATCGGCGCCCGAGGCGTAGATCACCGTGCGCCCGCGTCGCGCGGGACTCACCCCGCACGCCGCCAGCGTCGCTCCTGCGAGCAGCACCCGCCCCATCGGCCGCAGCACGTCCGCATTCTAGCGGCCACGGCGGGGTCGCGCGAGATTCCGCGCATGCTCGCCGCGCTCGCGCGCCGCACCGTCACCGGCCTCGCCGTCGTGGCAGGCGTCGTCACGCTCACCTTTTTTCTGCTCCGGCTCGCGCCGGGCGATCCCGTGGAGCTGCTGCTCGGCCCCACCGCCACGCCGGCGCAGATCGCCGCCCAGCGCCGCGCGCTCGACCTCGACCGGCCGCTCGTCGTGCAGTACGCCGCCTGGCTCGGACGCTTCGCACGCGGGGAATGGGGCACCAGCATCGCCACCGGGCGGCCGGTGCTCGCGCTGCTCGTCGAAGCGGTGCCGGCCACACTCGAGCTGGTCGGCCTGTCGCTGCTGCTGAGCTACCTGCTCGGCGTAGCCGTGGGCGCGGTCCAGGCGACCGCGCGCCGCCACGTCGACACGACGCTTTCCGTGGCCACCGTCACCCTGTTCGCCGTTCCCGGCTACTGGCTCGGCCTGATGCTGGTCATGGTGTTCACCTACTGGGCTCGCGCGCTCCCCGCCTTCGGTCGCGCGGGGCTCGACAGCGACTTCCTCTCGGGCGGGGCGTGGCTCGCCGACCGGCTGCGACATCTCGTGCTGCCGCTCGCCACCCTCACGCTGATCGGCATCGGCGGCACCGCGCGCTTCGTGCGTGGCGCGATGCTCGACATCGTGGGCCAGCCGTTCGTGAGGACCGCGCAGGCCAAGGGGCTCGCGCCGTTTCAGGTCGCGCAACGCCACGTCGCGCGCAACGCGCTCATCCCGGTGATGGTGCTGCTCGGCTTGTCCGTCCCCGCGCTGTTCTCGGGCGCCGTCTTCGTGGAGTTCGTGTTCGCGTGGCCCGGGGTCGGTCGCCGCCTGGTCGAGGCCGTGCTGGCGCGCGACTACCCCGTCGTGATGGCGGGGACGGCGGTGAGCGCGGTCCTGGTGGTGGTCGGGAACCTGGTCGCCGACGTGCTGGTGGGGTGGATCGATCCGCGGATCCGCCACCAGACCCACGCAACGTGAAACGGCTGCTGCGCGACCGACGCGCCATCTTCGGCGCCGGCGTGCTGATCGTGGTCGTCGCAGCGGCGCTCGCCGCACCGCTCGTCTCGACCGGAGACGCAGCGGCGCAACACGACATCGTCGCCACGCGGTTCCTCGCGCCACTCGCCACGGACGCCCGCGGCACGGTCCACCCGCTGGGCACCGATCGCTTCGGGCGCGACGTGTGGACCCGGCTCGTCTACGGCGCTCGGGTCTCCCTCGGCGTGGGCGCGCTCGCGGTGCTGCTGGCGATCGCGATCGGCCTCGCCGTCGGCGCGGTCGCGGGCTACTGGCGGGGACCGGTGCGCTCGGTGCTGCTGGCATTCACCGATTTCGTGCTCGCTCTCCCGCGCGTGGTGCTGCTGCTGTTGCTCGCGACGCTGTGGCGCCCGAGCGCGGCGCTCGTCATCCTCGTGCTCGGGTTGACCGGCTGGATGTCGGTCGCGCGCCTCGTCCAGGGCGAGGTCCGCGCGCTGGCTGCGCGCCCGTTCGTCGAGGGGGCGCTTGCGTTGGGGCTGTCGCGCCCCAGGATTCTGTGGCGGCACATCCTGCCCAACGCACTGACGCCCGTCATCGTCGCCGCCGCGCTCGGGATCGGCAATGCGATCATGCTCGAGGCCGGCCTCTCATTCCTCGGTCTCGGCGTCCAGCCGCCCACGCCGTCCTGGGGCAACATGATCGCGTCGGGACGGGACACCCTGGTCAACGCACCCTGGGTGGCGGCGGCGCCGGGACTGGCCCTGGTGCTGGTGGTGGTGGCGTGTACGCTGCTGGGAGATGCGCTGCAAGACGCGTTGAATCCAACGAGAAGGGGGTAGACGCTGAGGCAGACGCCGAGCCGTGGCGTCTACGTCAACGTCTCACCACCTAGATCGTTGAGGACGCCATCGTTCAGCTCGTGCCCGCCGTCGAACGGAATCTCCCGAACCGGAATCCCGTGCGCGCGCAGCCGCTCCGCGATCGCGGCGACCACCTTCGGCGTGATGAACTGATCGGCCCGCCCGTACACGAGCGACAGCCGCGCGGCCCGCAGCCGATCCACGATTGTCTGGAGCGTGAGATCCAGATCAGGCGGAAACTCGCCGCCCCATAGCATGAGACGATCGACTCTGGCCTTGCCCATCGCCGTCCAACGACTGACGGTGGCCGCACCTTGCGAGAACCCCAGCGCGTGCACGGTCACCTGCGAGCGATCGAGCAAGCCAAACACGTCCTGGTACACGGCGTCGAGGTACTGGACGTAGTCTTCGATTTCGGCGAGGCGATCCTCGCGCGTCATCCAGCTCGCTCCGACGCGCCGCTCGGTTGAGCTCTCGCTCAAGTAGAACCGTGACAGCCCTTCCGGAGCCACGAGGTAGCGCGTCCCGTCGTCGAGCGCACGCAGCTTTTCCAGGAAGCGCCCAGCCAGCTGTCCGTACCCGTGACACGCGAACCAGACCTCCGCCGCCGCCCCCGAGCGTTCGCCGAGGGTGAAGTAGCGGGCCGTGCGTGCGACCGACAGACGGTGTTCTTGCAAGCACCCTCACCAATGTGGAATGCGGAATGGGGAATGCCGAATGTAACGGTGAGCGTCGAGGAGCGAACGACCTTGCCCTTCCATTCCGCATTCCGCATTCCGCATTCATGTCACCAGGATCGTCACGATCTCGTACGGCTCCGCCACGAACCGGACGGTTTTCCCCCGTCCCTCGAGCACCAGCGCCGTGGACTCGCGCTCGTCGGCCCGCACGCGGTGGGCGCTCTTGACGCCCTCCCCGAACCGCCACGCGCCCGGCGCCTTGCGGCCGGTCGCGTTGTAGCAGCGCAGCACGAGCGGCGAGCCCTGCTGCGCGGGCTTTACCGCCGAGACCACGAGCCCGGCCCCCTCGAGCGCGATGTCGATGGACGCGGGCGCCAGCTCCGCCGCGTCGCGCAGCCAGAAGCCACGCACCGGGAGAAACACGTCCTCCCACAGCGACGGGACGACATCGCCGCGCTCGACCTCGGCCTGGGATACGGGGGCGAGCGCGAGCTCTACGCGGCACGGGCCGAGGCACTGCGCCAGCGGCGTGGCGGTGGGCCACCCGGCGTGCCCGGGGCGCGTCGGCAGATCCCCCCGCGACAGCTCGCCCACGGCGCGCAGCAGCGTCACGACGAGGTCCCCGCGCCGCGTCCACTCGTACTCGAAGAACCCGGGCGCGAGCACCGCCAGCCCGCGTCGCCCGTCCGCCGCCGCGACGAAGCGGTGCGCCGGTGCCGTGGCGACCGGCGTCTCGAGCGGATAGTCGGCCGGACGCACGCTCACCGAGGGGCGCGCGACCGATCCGAACGCCGCGCCCGCGACGGCGGCAACGCCGGTCAGATCCGTCGGCACCCGCGCCCGCAGCCGATGCCAGGTCGCCTGGTTGTCGATGTCGAGGATGCAGCGCACGACGGGGCTGTCGGCATGCAACATCACCACGAGGCGCGCGACAATGTGTCCCGGACGGTGTTGCGTGACGCTGTTCGCGTGACGGTTCTGCGTGACGCTTCTCCCCGCACGGACGGTAAAGGTCGCCTCGAGCGAGGCGACGAGCGGCCCCGACGCCAGTCTCCGCACCTTGATCGGCCCTCCCGCGCGCACGACCCGATCTCGTGCCGGCGGGCAATAGGTGTACGTGTCGCCCGCGTCCCCGCCGTCCTCGAGCCGCAGCACGTCGAAGCAGCGCTCGCCGGTCCGGCGGTCGTGCAGTGCCAGCGCACCCGTCGGCTCCAGGGCGACTTCGATCCAGTGGTTGACGACCGACCGCCCCTTCACCATGGCACCCTCCCCGCCCCCAGCTCGCTCGGGCCGACTCGTGCCCGGCGTGAGCCCGGCGCACCATACACCCAGGCCGGGCACGGCTGGCGGGCGGAGCGCGACCCGCACCCAGTCCACTTCGTCCTGATCCGGGTAGTGTCGAGCGGCGTCGAGCCGCTCCTGTCCGGGCCGCCGGTCGAGCAGCTGCATCGGGATCGGTCGGCCGTCCCGCCCGGCGATTCCAAAGGATCGAAATCCCGGGTCGTGACGTGGCGCGCGCCCCGACGGCGGTCCGACGGGCACGTCGCGCCGAAACAGCGTGACGTCGGCCACCACTACGCCACCCCGCGGCCGGGCGGCGGGGTTCCAGAGCACGAGCGCGTGCTGCGGGTCGGTCGCCCGATCACGCACCGCATCGGGATCGTGGCGCACGAGGTCGAGCACGCTGCCGCGCACCACCTCGCGCGCGAGGGCCTCCACGCTCGTGAGCCGGGCGTCCACGGCCCGCGCAACGTCGTCGCTCGCGCACCCGGCGATGGCGTCGTGGAACTGACAGCGGACGAGCGTGCGCCACGCGAGCTCGAGCAGCGGGCGCCGGTCGCGCCCGCCACCCATCCCTGCCCCGGCGCGGCGGGCGAGTGCGGCGAGCGGCTCCGCGAACCGCTCCAGGAACAGCTCGGCTGCCGAGCTGCGCCGCTTGAGCGGCGCCCGGGTCGCGTGCACCCCCTGGAGCGTCCAGGCGTAGCGGTACGACCAACGCAGCTCGCCGGCCAGGGGCGCCGGCTTAGCGCCGTCGGCCGCGGTCTGAAAGAACTCATCGAGCCGCGAGACCCGGAACGCGCTCTGTGGCTCGACCTCGGCGAGCAGGTCGCGCAGGCGCGCCACGTCGGGGTGGGCGGCGTGGTGATCCGCGCCGACGAACACCGGAATGTGCTTCCCGGCGGCGCGCCCGACGAGCCCGGCTCGCACCGCGGCCCACGCCGCGGGTAGCCGTTCGCCGTCGGCGGGGAGCGCCGCGCCGATCTCATACCCCGCCGGGGGGAGATGCCACACCAGGGCGTCCCGCCCGTCGGGGCCGCGCCAGCGGTACAGGTCGCGCTCCTGGCCCGGCTCGCCTCCCAAACCGCGCCACACCACGCCGGCTCGGATCCCGAACTCGCGGGCCAACGTGGGCCATACCGCCGGGTGTCCGAACGCATCGGGCGAATACAGCACGTCGAGCCGCCCGCCGAGTCGCTCGGCGTCCGCGGCGCCGAGCAGCAGGTTGCGCACCAGCGCCTCGCCCGAGGGGATGAGCTCGTCGGCGAGGACGTACCACGGCCCAACCTGCAGGCGCCCGGTCTTGACGAGGGTCTTCACCTCAGCTTTCCGCTCCGGGCGCGCGCTGAGATAGTCGGCGACGAGCACGGTCTGGCCATCGAGCAAGAAGCTGCGGTAGCCCGGATCCGCCTGGAGCCGCTCGAGTAAGTCGTCCAGCGCGGGGATGAGCCGCGCCTGAAACGCGGCGCGCGGCAGATACCACTCGCGGTCCCAGTGGGTGTGCGGGATGAGATGAAAGATGAGCCCGCTCATTGGCGCTGAAGCCTAAGGGGCTGACGCGGCTCCCGCGAGCGCCCATATTCCGCCCCATGCTCAAACGCGCCCTGCTCGCCGTGCCCGCCCTCGCGGGCCTCGCCCTCGTCGTCACGCGGGTCATGCCCGGCCCGCAGCCAGACGGTACGACCGTGCTCCCCTCCGGCTGGCGGATCCGTCCGGCGGGCCGCCAAGTCGCCGTCGGCACGCTGCCGCTCAACCTCATGACGCTCTCTGACGGCTCGCTCCTCGTCACCAACAACGGGTACGGCGAGAACGGGCTCATGCGGATCGATCCGGTCGGCGGCGGCATCACGTGGCGGTTCCCCATGAAGGCGGCGTGGCTCGGGCTCGCGCGCTCGGGTCGCGACTGGCGCGACACGGTGTGGGCGAGCGGCGCTGGGACGAACCGGGTCTACCGGCTGGCCTGGCTGGGCGGCGCGGGGTGGACGACCGACACCGTCATGCTCGCCGACACGAGCGCCAAGTTGTTCGCAGCGGGGCTCGCCGTAGTCCCCGCTCGGGGACTCGTGGCGCTCACCCGTCGCGGCGCCGTCGCGGTCGGCCACCGGCCCTACACACTCGTGGCGGACTCCACGCACCTCTACGTGAGCGACTGGGGCGACTCGACGGTGAGCGTGATCGACCTGTCCGCCAGCCCACCGGTCCGCCGGTCGGTCTTCGTTGGTCCGCATCCGTCCGCCCTGGCGCTCCGGGGTCGCGACCTCTTCGTTGCGCTGGCGGGCGCGAATGGGGTCGCGCGGATCGATCTCACGCGGGGAGCGGTGGTGGAGCAGCTCACCGTCGCGCTCGACCCGCACGCGCCGCTCGGGAGCGATCCCAATGCGCTCGCGCTTGCGCCCGACGGCAAGACGCTGTACGTCGCGATGGCGGGCAACAATGCAGTAGCGGTGGTGCGGCTCGACGCGAGGCGCATGCGCGTCGAGGGGCTCATTCCGGTGGGCTGGTATCCGACCGCGCTCGCTGTTTCACCCGACGGTCGGACACTGTACGTCACGAACGGCAAGGGCAACGGCTCGGGCGCGAATCGCGACGGCAAGTACATCGGCAACGTGATCACGGGGTCGGTGTCGATCGTGCCCGTGCCGGACGGCGTCACGCTAGCCCGCTACACGCGCGCGGTGTACGCGCTGAGTCCTTACTCGAACGCGCGCTTGCGCGGCCTTACTCCCGACCGCCTGACCGCCCGTCCGCCCGTCCGCCATGTGGTCTACATCATCCGCGAGAACCGGACGTACGACCAGGTGTTCGGCGACATGCCGCAGGGGAACGGCGATCCGAGCCTCGCCATCTTCAACGACTCCGTGACGCCGAACGCACATGCCATCGCTCGCCGCTGGGTGCTGTTCGACAACTTCTACGTCGACGGCGAGGTCTCGGCGGACGGGCACGAGTGGAGCGACCGCGCCTTCGCGGGCGACTACAATGAGAAGACGTGGCCCCAGATCTACTCCGACCGGCGCACGTGGGATCTGACGAGCGGTGAGGATCTGGCCAACCCGCGCGACGCCTACCTGTGGGACGCGGCCCAGCGCAAGGGGCTTTGGGTCGTCAACTTCGGCGAGATGACCGAGTCCGACGATGAGGACTCTACTCCGCCGCGCCGGGTGCGGACCAACATCCCGGGGCTCCAGCAGATCACCGTCCCCGAGTATCCCGGCTTCATCCTCGCCGTCGCGGACACGACCCGGGCGCGACTGTTCGCGGATTCCGTCGCCAGCTGGGACCGCCAGGGTCGGTTTCCCGATCTCGTCATCCTCTGGCTGCCGCGCGACCACACCCTGGGCCGGGTGGCGAGCCGGCCGACGCCCCGCGCCATGGTCGCCGACAACGACCTCGCCCTGGGCCGGATCGTCGAGCGCCTGACTCGCTCCGCCGCCTGGCCCTCGCTCGCCCTGTTCGTACTCGAGGACGACGCCCAGAACGGCTCCGATCACGTCGACGCACACCGCTCCGTGCTGCTGCTCGCGTCCCCGTCCGCCCGCAGCGGGGTGGTGGACAGTACGCTCTACACGACCAGCTCCGTGCTCCGCTCGATCGAGCTGATCCTTGGCCTGGCGCCGCTCAGCCAGTACGACGCCGCCGCGACCCCTCTCTGGAACGCCTTCTCGCGACGGCTCGACTCGACGGCGTTCAGCGCGCTCCCGAATACCTGGCCGCTCGACCAGCTCAACCCGCGCGCCTTTCGCTCGCGCATTCCCAGCCGCGATCTCGCGGCAGCGGATGCGGCGGACGAGGCGCTCCTGAACTGGGAGATCTGGACGAGCGTGCGACCGGGGGAGCGGCTGCCGATATCCAGGCACGCCGGCCTGCTCGCCGCGCCGGCCATCGATCGCTAGCCACCCGCGAACGCCTTCACGTCACGCGTCCTGTCGGACCTGCGTCACACAGCCCGTCACCAACATCCTGCAGCGATCACCGGCGGTGTGTGACGGTGCGCACCACGGCGTGCAGGGTTGCAGAATCTCGACACCCGCGTCTTGTCACATGTTACAACTGTACGTTATATAGCATCTATATGATATACGATGAGCAGTTGTTGCACCTTGCCCGATGTATGGGAGATCGACGCTGTCCAGAAGCTGAACGGTCTGGTTGCTGAGGCAGTCCCGGTGTGGTATGCGCCTTGCCTGGTCAAACGGCAGCCGTTCTAAACGTTGCGAGGAGGCAGTCCGTGCTCAGTCCCACGCTGTCGCGTCGGTCTCAGGCCGCCGGGTTCACGTTCATCGAAATGATGATCGTGTTCGTGGTCCTGGGGATCATGCTCTCGATCACGGTCAAGTCCGTGCGCGGGACCTGGGTGGCGAGCTCGCGGCGCTCTGGGAGCCGCGAAGTGACCGCCTATCTGTTTCGGGCGCGGGCCATTGCGATCCAGCAGAGCCGGACGGCGTGGCTGGTCCGGAGCGGCAACGTCCTGAAGATCATGGTCGACTCCTCGGGCACGCCGGTCCGGCTGGGCACGTCGATCGACCTCTCGCAGCGCTACGGCGCCACGTTGAGCGCGAGCCCCAAGGACACGGTCCAGTTCGACCCCCGCGGGTTCGTGGCCAACGTGACGCAGACCCCGAAGCTCATCGTCAAGATCGGGGCCGCCGCCGATACGCTGTGCGTGACCGGCCTCGGTCGCATCACCACTCGGAGTTGCCCATGACTGAACGCGGTTACACCATCGTCGAGCTCCTGGTCGCGGTCATGATCTTCAGCGTCGGCCTGCTCGCCATGGCGGGCACGGCGTCGGTGATCATGTCCACGCTCACCAGCACCCAGTCGCGCACGATCGCGGCCAGCGTGGCGGAGTCCCGCTTCGAGCGGGTGCGCGCGACCCCGTGCGTCAGCCGCGCCGGCGGGTCAGCCGTGAGCCGAGGCATCTCCGAGGCGTGGACGCTCGACCGCCTGGCCCGGGCCGATGACGTGACGGTCAACGTCACCTTCCTGAGCAGTCATCGCAAGCGGACCGAGACCTTCAGGAGCTTTCTGCCATGCTGAGCGTGAAACCGACCACGGGCGGCCGGGCCGGCTTCACGCTGGTCGAGCTCATCATCACCCTGGTGCTCGTGAGCTTCGTGGCGGGCGCCATCGTCAAGTTGCTGCTGCGCCAGCAGCGCTTTTACAACAGCACGACCGAGCTGATCGAGACCCGGCAGCAGATCCGTCAGGCCGCGGCCATGCTCCCCTCCGACCTCCGGGGCATCTCGAGCATCGGTGGAGACATCTACGTGATGACCGACTCGTCGTTGGAGTTCCGCTCGGTGTTCGGCAGCTCGATTGTGTGCGTCAACTCACTCGGGAAGCTATCGACCGTTCCGCGGACCCTCGCCAGGGGCTCGGCGATGACCAACTGGGCCCTGCTGCCGTCGGTCGGTGACTCACTCGCCGTTTACAATGATTCATCGAGCTTCGCATCGACGGACGACGCCTGGGTACGACACCAGATCACCGCGGTGACCACGATTACCAGTGGAACGAGCACCAGCGGCTGTCCGACCTCGACGCTGCTGACGCAGGCGGGGGATCTCACCGCCAGCAACCCGAGCTACCAGCTCACGCTCTCGCCCGCGGCGAGCAGCAGGATCGTCCCGGGCTCGGGGATTCGCTTCTTCCGCCGCGTCCACTACAGCGTCTATCGGGCGGCGGACACCAAGTGGTATCTCGGCTATTACGACTGCAAGACCGGCCGCACGCCAGTGTGCAACGCCGTTCAGCCGATCGCCGGCCCGTTCCAGCCGTACGCGACGAACGGGACGAGCGGGCTGCAGTTCGCTTACTATGACTCCACCGGCGCGGTGACGACGAACCGCGGCCTGGTGGCGCGCATCAGCCTCGTCGTGCGGGGCCAGGGGACGGCGCTCCTCAACCTCACTGGGGCCGGTGCGAGCGTGTTCCGCGATTCGCTGCGCATTGAGGTCGGGCTGCGCAACCGTAAGTGACGCGTGCGCTCATCCAGGACACCTGAAGGGAACGAGACAGGTATGCACAGGACATTGCAGTCAGAGCAGGGGATGGCGCTGCTCATGGCGCTGGGCGCCATCGTGATCATCGGGGTGCTGATCGGCGGCGTCGTCTTCGTGGCGACGCAGGACTACCGCGTCGGCAGCAACACGGTGCGGGAGACGCGCGCCGCGGCAGCCGCCGAGCTGGGCTTGAACCGCCTGCCACAGGATTGGAACCTCGCCGACAACCAGCGGCTCAGGGTGGGCGACACGCTAACCAAATCCTACACGGCGCCGCGTGGTGCGAGCGTGAAGGTCACCGTGACCAAGGTCTCCGGCGTGGCCTTCTGGGCGGTCTCCGAGGGCACCGCGGGAGCGCTGGGGAGTCAGGCGACAGCACGGCGCCGCTACGGCACGATGTTCCGGCTCGACATGCCGCAGATGAACTTCATGGGCGCGATCACCACCCAGGGCAATACCACCGTCAACGGCAACGTCACGGTGAACGGCAACGATGCGCCCCCGGCAGGGTGGACCGCTTGCGGCAGCAGCACCCAGAACGTCGCCGGGGCGGCCATATCCCCCACGACCACGGCCACGGTCAACGGGAGCGTCACTGTAAACGGGAGCCCGCCCGTGCTCACGACCCCCGCGGCCGGCGACACGAACACCTACTTCAACTACGGGAGCTCGAACTATCAGTCGCTCGCGGCGGCGGCGAATCTGACCTATGCGGGCAACACCATGCTCACCGGCGTCGGGCCCATCGTGCTTGGCGGCGTGTGCCAGTCCAGCGCGATTCCGGCCAACTGGGGGGAGCCGACCCACGCCAGCCCGGCGGGGCCGTGCGAGAGCTACTTCCCGGTCATCCACGCGCTGGGCGACCTGAAGGTCACCACGGGTCGCGGCCAGGGCATCCTGCTGGTCGACGGCGACCTAAACATTGCCGGCAACTTCACGTTCGATGGAGCCGTCATCGTGCGCGGTGGGCTCAAGATGTCGGGAACCGGCAACAAGGTCTCCGGCGCCGTGATGGCGGCGAGCGTCGACGTGAACGACAACGTCGCGGTGGTCGGGAACACTTCGATCCTGTACTCTTCCTGCGCCCTCATTACCGCGCTGTCGGCGTCGGCCTACCCCAAGCAGGCCAAGGAACGCGGCTGGGTGGACCTGTACTGAGGCCGCACAGCGAGTGGTCTTGCGTCCCCGCGCCCCTCCCCGGAGGGGCGCGGTCCATTTTGGGCCGACGCCATTCCGTACATCGCCTGTGAGAGCTGCCAAGTGACGCGAATCACAAAACGGGACTGCGGCACCCCAAACCCATAAAGAGACTTCGGAGTCGGTCGACGTAACGCAGCGACGGACGCGCGTTCGAGCGGTGATGCGTCGGCGCGGCGGCGGCGAAGCCACACCCCGCTACTGGACACCCGACGCTGACCGCCCGCGCCAGCGAGGCCACGCCCGGAGCCGCTCGCGCGTTGTCCCTTGCACGCCAATTCTTTGGCCCTGTCTTTGCAGGGCGCCGCGCACTTTGTGCACTTGATCGACGGCCGCGCCTTTCGGATGGCACATGCCTTGCCAACTTGACACGCCGATGCTCGCGCTCGCTCACACATCATGCACTTTCGGCGGGAGGCTCGGATCACATTTCACGGCTGCGCCGCCTCCAACTGAGCACCCGCGGGAGCGACGACGTCGCACCCGCCCCCCTGAGCGCAGCGCCCGCGCCCCGGGTCCACCGCGTGTCCCCCTGGACCCTCCGCCCGCGCGTGGGCGGCAAGTTCCTGTTTGTCGGCGACGCGAAGCTCTACGTCCGCGGCGTGACCTACGGCGCGTTCGAGCCCGATGCGCACGGCAACGAATACCACGACGTCGCGCAGATCGAGCGGGACTTTGCCCAAATGGCGGCGAACGGCATCAACGCCGTGCGCATTCCCCACACGATGCCGCCGCGGACGCTGCTCGACATTGCGGCGCGGCACGGCCTGTACGTCATGGTCGGGCTCTCGGCCGAGCAGTACGTGGGGTATCTCATCGACCGCCGCGGCGCCCCGGACATCGAGGCGCTGATTCGCGCCAAGGTGCGCAGCTGCGCGGGTCATCCGGCGCTCTTGTGCTACGCGCTGGGCAACGAGATCCCGGCGCCCATCGCCCGCTGGCTGGGTCGACGCAGGATTCAGCGTTACCTGGCGCGCCTGTATCAGGTGATCAAGGACGAGGACCCGGGCGGGCTCGTCACCTACGTGAACTATCCCACGACGGAATACCTCCAGCTGCCGTTCCTCGACCTCGTGTGCTTCAACGTCTACCTCGAGTCGCAGGAGCGGTTCGACGCGTACGTCGCCCGCCTCCAGAACATCGCCGGCGACCGGCCGCTCATCATGAGCGAGCTGGGGCTCGACAGCGTCCGCAACGGCGAGGGCGGCCAAGCACGGTCGCTCGACTGGCAGGTGCGAACGGCCGTCGCCGGCGGGTGTGCGGGCGTGTTCGTCTTCTCCTGGACCGACGAGTGGTATCGGCACGGGCATGACGTAGAGGAATGGGCCTTCGGCCTCACGCGCGCCGACCGATCGCCCAAGCCCGCGCTGGAAGCGGTCCGCGAGGCGTTCGCCGAGGTGCCGTTCTCCCCCTCCGTTCTCTGGCCCCGTATCTCGGTCGTGGTGTGCACCTACAACGGCTCGCGCACGATCCGCGACTGCTGCGAAGGGCTGCGGCATCTCGCCTATCCCGACTACGAAGTCATCGTGGTGGACGACGGGTCCACCGACGCCGCGGGCGCCATCGCCGGTGAGTACGACGTGCGGCTGATCCAGACGCCAAACCGCGGCCTGGCCAGCGCGCGCAACACGGGCCTGGCAGCGGCGACGGGCGAGATCGTCGCCTACTTGGACGACGATGCCTATCCCGACCCACACTGGCTCTCTTATCTCGCGGCCACGTTCTTGAGCACCTCCCACGCCGGTGTGGGCGGACCGAACATCGCGCCACCCGGCGACGGACCGATCGCCGAGTGCGTCGCCCGGGCGCCCGGCGGGCCAGTGCACGTCCTCGTGAGCGACCGGGAAGCCGAGCACATCCCGGGCTGCAACATGGCGTTCCGCAAGTCCTGCCTGGAGGCGATCGGGGGCTTCGACCCGCAGTTTCGCACGGCCGGCGACGACGTGGATGTGTGCTGGCGGTTGCAGGAGCGCGGTTGGACCCTCGGCTTCCACCCGGCCGCCATGGTCTGGCACCACCGCCGCAACTCGCTGCGCACCTATTTGCGCCAGCAGATCGGCTACGGCCGCGCGGAGGCGATGCTCGAGCGCAAATGGCCCGAGAAATACAACGGCCCCGGGCACGTGCGCTGGGCCGGCCGCATCTACGGCGACGGGCTGACGTACATGCTCGGGTGGCGTCGCCCGCGGGTCTATCACGGCGTCTGGGGCGTCGCGCCGTTTCAGTCGCTCTACCAACCCGCCTCCAGCCTGCTGGGTTCGCTGCCCCAGATGCCGGAATGGCATCTCATGACGGCGAGCCTCGCGGGGATCGCAGCGCTGAGCGTCGCCTGGAAGCCGTTCACGCTCGCGGTGCCGCTGTTGGTGGCCGCCATCGTGCCGCCGATCGCGCAGGCGTGGCTCAGCGCGCTCCGCGCCAGATTCCCCGACCGCACTTACGGTTGGGTGGCCCGGCTGCGCCGCCGGCTGCTCACGGCCGCGCTCCACCTGGTCCAGCCGCTCGCTCGCCTGCGGGGCCGCCTCAACGAGGGCCTCACGCCCTGGCGGCGCCACGGCACGCCGCGGCCGACGCCGCTCTGGCCCGTCACGGCGTCCATCTGGACCGAGCGCTGGCAGGAGCAGGACCAGCGGTTGCGCGCCACGGAAGCGGGGCTCCGCGCGGACGGCGCCTGCGTACTGCGCGGGGGCCGGCACGCCCGTTGGGACCTCGAGATTCGGGGCGGGTTTTTCGGCGCCGCCCGGCTGCTCATGGGAGTGGAAGAGCACGCCGGCGGGAAGCAGCTGATTCGGCTCCGTTGGTGGCCCGCCCTGCCGCTGCGCGGACCGCTGCTGACGCTCTGCTTCGGCGGGCTCACGCTCGGGGCGGCGCGCGATCACGCCTGGGTAGCCGCGATGGTCGTAGGCCTCGGGGCGCTGCTGTTCGCGGGGCGCACCCTGGAGCAGTGCACCGCTGCCATGGCCACGATCCGGGAGGCCGTCGCCCAACTGCGGCGTGCTTCAGCGGGATGACCGACCTGGCGCTGTACCGGCGCCTGCTGCGTCAGGCTAGGCCGTACTGGCTCCACTTGGCCGGCCTGTTCGGGATCGGGTTAGTGGCGAGCCCGATCGCGCTCCTCAACCCGGTGCCGCTCAAGATCGTGGTCGACTCGGTGCTCGGCTCGCGCCCGCTGCCGGCGTGGCTCGCGGCCGCCCTGCCCCC
>Ga0209235_1000504_pt1 | contig 19812 bp, 14 predicted proteins | sample GraSoi013_1_20cm_4_FD_185817 | JGI IMG/M metagenome (GOLD analysis project Ga0209235, IMG submission 185817) | Grasslands soil microbial communities from the Angelo Coastal Reserve, California, USA - Sample 09_25_2013_1_20cm (SPAdes) (version 2) | ecosystem: Environmental > Terrestrial > Soil >... | reverse complement strand
CGCCGGCCATTGCGGAGGTGAGGCCGTAAATGCGGGCGATGCCGTCCTTCACCTCGAGCGCCGTGCCCACCTCGCGCACGTCGATGTCGGCGAGATCGGCCGCCTGGATTTCCTTGAGGAGGATTTCTTTCAGCTCGCCGGGCCGGAGAATGGAATCGGTTGCCATTGGGATGCCGGTTAGGAGTTTGTGAAAGTTATCACAAGAATGCGGAATATCACAAGAATGCGGAATTCGGAATGCGGAATGGGGAATGTACAGGGGAGGTCGTGAGGCGAGCGAACCTTCACTGCAATTCCGCATTCCGAATTCCGCATTCCGCATTGGTTCTTCATTCCGCACTCCGCATTCCGCAATCCGCATTTCATATCCGCGATCTCGTCCTTCCTCTTATGAATCTCTGCAACACCCCCCGCGGCCCTACCGCCCGCAATTCCTGCGGCGTCGTTCCCGCCACCCGCCGCGCGGCGCCCGCGAGGTGGCTGGTCGACGCGTAGCCGAGGATGTGCACCACCGACCGCACGGTGTACCCCGGATTGCCCAGCAGATCGGCGGCGCATGCCGTGCGCGCGAGATCGATGACCCGCTTCAGGTTGGGAGCACCGCCGGCGGCGAACTCGCGCGACAGGTGTTCCCGTGTCACTCGGAGGGCCGCCGCTACGTGGCCCGTCTGCGTGGGGAAGCCGACGCGCCGCAGCACCTCGTCCCAGGCGGCGAGCTGCAGCCGATCGGTGAGGCGGAGCAGCTTGGGCGCATCGGCGAGCGCTTCGCGCCGCGCCACCTGCGCCGTCCGGGCCGCAATCCACTCCCCCGCCACCGCGTTGTCCACCCCCTCGACCAGCACCCCGGCGAACCCCGCCGCGTCGCAGGCGGCGAGCAGCGGGCCGTCGTCCGGCCGCAGGGCCGACAGCACGAACATCGGGATCCGCGGGAACCGGCCCGGCAGCGCGAGCGCGGCCGGCGGTGCCGTCTTCACATCGAGCACCACCGCGTCGACGAGGCGCTGGTACAGCAGCCGCTCGACGGCGGCGAGGGTGCGGCACAGCCGCACGCTCCCCGCACCGCGCGGGTAGCCGCGTTTCACCGCCCGCCGCGGCTCGGCCCGAGGGTTGAACACCGGCACGACGGCGGTCATGCCGGCTGCTCGGGGGCGGAGCGGTCCGCCACGTGAGCGAGCGCCTGCACCATCGCGGTCGCCTGCTCCAGCACCGCGCGCGCGTTGTCATAAGAGATCGTGCGGCGGGCCTCCTCGGGAGCGTACCACGCGCAATCGGTGATGCCTTCGTCCGTCTGCGGCACGCACTCGCCGCGTCGCGACTCGAAGAGGAAGAAATGGCAGAACTTGTGGATCGTCTTGCCGCGAAATCGGAAGTACCAGTCGATCACCCGAATCGGGCCGTGCAGCGCCAGATCCTCGAGCCCGGTCTCCTCGGCCACTTCGCGGCGCGCGGCGTCGGCGGGGGGCTCGCCCGGTTCGAGGTGGCCTTTGGGGAACCCCCAGTTGCGATACGAGTCGCGGATCAACAGGAACCGGGGACCACCGTCCGGTCCGCGCCGGAACACGACGCCGCCGGCGCTCGTTTCCCGCTGCGCCCGGCGCTGCTTGCGTTTCATGTAACCCAATGCGGAGTGCGGAATGCGGAGTGCGGAATAGGTCGCACCACCTTCGAAGCGCGGGGCCGGGCGTCCGGGATCGAACTCCCCCTGAAACTCCGCATTCCGCACTCCGCATTCCGCACTGGTTCTAGAACACGCTGAACGAGAAGTACTTCCGCGGGTTCGCCTGGATGTCGGACAGGAGCTGCCGCAGCTGGATCATCGTGAGGGTGGTCTCGCGATACAGGGTCGAGTCCGACACCAGCAGGCCGAGCGTCCCGCTGCGGTTCGCGATGCGCGACATCACGCTGTCGGCCGACACCAGGACGCGGACGAGGCTCTCCTGGTTCTTGTGGGCGGCGTCGAGCAGGTCGCGGAAGTCCTGCGATGCCGACCGCAGGTTGGCGCTGGTCGTCGCGGAGTTATTCAGGATGGTCGCCAGCTGGCCTTGATTGGTCGCCGAGTCCACCCGACCGAGCGTGGTCTGCAGGTTGGTCGCCGCTTTGGCGAGGACGTCCGAGCCCTGGCGGAGGTTCGACCCGACCGATCCGATCACGTCTGCCTGCTCGTTCGTCACTTTCACCAGCTTGTCCGCGACCTGGCCGAAGTCCTTGATCGACCGCCGCAGCTCGAGCACGGCCTCGGAGTCGAACGCGGTCTGGATGCGGCTGGACACGGTCGCGATGTCGGTCGCGATGCGGCTCGCCTGCGCCGTGAGCTGGCCGATGTCGGGGAGCGTGGCGCCTGGCCACTTCCCGCTCCCTGCCGCCAGCGCCTCCGCGATCGCCTGCTTGATGTTGGGATCGTTCGGGAGCTGGTCGAGCGAGACGAGGGAGGCCGCCCACTCGCCGAACAGCGACGCCGACGCGGCGATCACCGCCGGCCGGCGCGGCGGCTGGGCGCCCGCGTAGATCTTCAGGTCCGCCTCCACCCAGTTGCCCGAGGCGAGCCGGATCCCCTCGACCCGGCCGACCCGCACGCCCCGCAACACCACCGGGTCGCCCACGCCGAGTCCCCCGACCGTGCGGAATCGGGCGGTGTAGACGGCTTCGGTGCGGCCGAGATGCGCGCCCGAGAGCCACAGCGCGCCGCTCACCACGACCGCGAACGCCGCGATCACGACCATGCCGACGGCGAACTCGTTCTCGCGCTTCACGCCGGGCGTCCCTCGATGAACTGCCGCACCACGGGATCCTCCGTCTGCTGGATCTGCGCCACGGTGCCCACCTGCCGGATCCTGCCCTCGTACAACATGGCGATGCGGTCGCCGACGGTATAGGCGCTCCGCATGTCGTGCGTCACCACGATGCCCGTCACGCCGAGGTGCTCGCGGGTGCGCACCATCAACTGGTCGATCACCGCCGAGGTCACCGGATCGAGGCCGGTGGTCGGCTCATCGTACAGGAGGTAGCGGGGTCGCAGGGCGATGGCGCGCGCGATGCCCACGCGCTTGCGCATCCCGCCCGACAGCTCGGCCGGGTACTTCTCCTCCGCGCCCGTCAGATCCACGACCGCCAGCGCCTCGCGCACGCGCTCCGCGATCTCGTCGTCCGAAAGGTCGCGCCGCCGGAGGCCCAGCGCGACGTTGTCGAACACGGTCATCGAATCGAACAGCGCGGCGAACTGGAAGACGAACCCGATGTCGCGGCGCAGCGCCATGAGGGCGTCCCGCTCGAGCGTCGACACGGCGCGGCCGTCAACGATGACGTCTCCGGCATCGGGCTGCAACAACCCCACGACGTGCTTCAGGGCCACGCTCTTGCCGGTGCCCGAGTACCCGATGATGACCACCGTCTCCTGGTCCGGCACCGTGAGCGTGACGCCGGCGAGTACGAGCTTCGCGCCGAAGCTCTTCTCGAGATCCTGGAACTGGATCACCGCAGCAGCACCAGCGCCCAGAACGCATCGAGCACGAGCAACAGCACGGCCGAATAGACGACCGCGCGGGTGGTGCTCAGGCCCACACCCTCCGCGCCGCCGCGCGTGCCCAGGCCGACGACGCACCCCACCAGCGTGATGGTGAACCCGAACGTCGCGCTCTTGAACAGGCCGAACCAGGTGTCCTTGAACCGATAGAACAGTTTCAGGCCCTTGATGAACTCCTGGGTGGAGAGGTCGAGCAGCATCAGGCTCGCGATCCAGCCGGTGAGGATCCCCGTCAGGATCGCGAGCGCCACGATGATGGGAAACATGGCGGTGCCGGCGAGCACCCGGGGGAGCACGAGAAAGCTCTGCGGGTCGTAGGCGAGCGTCTCGAGCGCGTCCACCTGCTCGGTGACTTTCATGGTCCCGAGCTCGGCCGCCATGCTGGCCCCGACGCGTCCCGCCAGCGCGAGGCCGGCGAGCACCGGGCCGAGCTCGAGCATCATCGTCTTGCCGACCAACGTGCCGACGAAGTAGAGCGGGACCGTGTTGCGGAACGTGTAGGACGCCTGCAGGGCGAGCACGACCCCGGTGAAGGCCGCGATGAACAGCGCGACCGGGAGCGAGTCCACGCCCACGCGCCGCAGCTGCACCAGGGTCAGCCGGCCCCACACAGCGACGTCGGGAACGGCGCGCGCCAGGTCCCCCATGAAATGACCGAAGCGGCCGACGGTCTTGACGGCGTCGACGGTCCTTCGGCCGAGGCGTTCAATCACGGGGCAAAAGGTACGACGCTACGTTGTACGACGCTATGTTGTACGACACAAACGAAATGGCCGACGGGATGTCCGCCGGCCACTCATACAACGTAGCGTCGTAGCGTCGGATAGCGGCGTTACGCCGCGAAACTCGCGAGCGCCTTCCCGACCTCGCCGTCGCGCAGCCGCTTGAGCGCGCGGTCCCGCAGCTGGCGCACCCGCTCGCGCGTCACGCCGAGCATGCCGCCGATCTCCTCCAGCGTGTGCTCCCGGCCGCCGTCCAGACCGAAGTACAGACGGAGCACCTTGGCGTCGCGGCGCTGCAACGTGTTCAGCGCCTGCTCGATCTCGTCGGAGAGGAAGCGGTCCATCGCCTGGTCTTCCGTGTCCGGCAGATCTTCGGCGATGAATCGCTCGATGAGGGAGCGGTCCCCGTCGGGATCGAGCGGCGCGTCGAGCCGCACGTCACCCGTGTTCAGCGCGGCGAGCGACTGCACCACCTCGAGCGACAGCTTGGTCGCGTCGGAGATCTCCTCCGGAGTGGGCTCGCGCCGCAGCGTCTGCCGCAGGAACTCGGCCGTCCGGACGATGCGCGACAGGTCGGCCGTGCGGTTCAGAGGCACGCGCACGGTGCGCCCCTGGCGCGCGAGCGCGGCGAGGATCGCCTGGCGGATCCACCACACGGCGTAGGAGATGAACTTCACGCCCTGGTCCGGGTCGAACTTCCGGGCCGCCGTGAGCAGGCCGACGTTCCCCTCGCCGATCAGGTCGGTGAGAGGGAGACCGCGGTTCTGGTACTTCTTGGCGACCGAGATCACGAAACGCAGATTGCGCTTCACGAGCTCCTGCATCGAGTCCTGATCGCCGGCGCGCACCTTCCGGGCGAGCGCGATCTCCTCCTTCTGGGTGAGGAGTGGCGTCTTCGACACCTCGTGGAGGTACTGATCGAGGATGTCGCGCTCGTGCTCGTGGGTCGCGAGGCCGGAGAGCAGGCCGCGACGCCGCCCGCGCTTCTTGGCGGGCTTCGCCTTCGCCGGGGGGGCAGGCGGGCGGCCCGGCGCCACGGCGGCGGCGACCGCGCGGGCCTTCGCCCGGGCGGGGGAGATGGTTTTCTTCCGTCGGATGTGCTTGGGCATGTCTATAGTCCCGGATCAGCCCTTGATACCGGACAGGGGCCGAAAAGTTCACGTGCGGGCGCAAAACCGCTTGACACCACCAGAACGCGCCGATAAGATGCCGTGTTCCCGCCGGAACGCCTTGGGCGGGGCCCAATATAACGGGGGCGTAGCTCAGTTGGGAGAGCGCGTGAATGGCATTCACGAGGTCAGGGGTTCGATCCCCCTCGCCTCCACCTGAAAAGCAGGACGGGGGAGGCTGGGGAGGTTGGGGAGGTCGGGGCCGTGGAACCCGACCCTACTGAGCGGTTAGATTGACAGTGGCACGCGGGAATAGCTCAGTTGGTAGAGCACAACCTTGCCAAGGTTGGGGTCGCGGGTTCGAGTCCCGTTTCCCGCTCTGGGCACGGATTGACGGATAAACCGACGCGGGGTGGAGCAGTCTGGTAGCTCGCCGGGCTCATAACCCGGAGGTCGTGGGTTCAAATCCCACCCCCGCTACTCGAATGCGGAATGCGGATTGCGGAATGCGGAATGGCCCGATGATCATTCCGCATTCCGAATTCCACATTCCGCATTTCGCTCCGGGCGGTTAGCTCAGCTGGTTAGAGCGCCACGTTGACATCGTGGAGGTCACTAGTTCGAATCTAGTACCGCCCACTCGCGCCCATAGCTCAACTGGATAGAGCGCTTGACTACGGATCAAGAGGCTGGGGGTTCGAGTCCTCCTGGGCGCACTAACACCGACTCCCCGACGTCCACCGTCCGAAACTGCGCCGCCGGGACACCGCGCTCCCGCAACGCCCTCGCCAATTCGTGAACCGGTTCGTCGATTCCCTCCGGCGTCAATTGAAACGTGCCGAAATGGATCGCGATGCTCTGGCGCGCTCCGAGATCGAGGTGCGCCTGTACGGCTTCCGCCGGATTCATGTGTATGTCCTTCATCAACCAGCGCGGCTCGTAGGCGCCGATGGGGAGTAGGGCGAGATCGAACGGGCGTCAGGGTGACCCGCAGCGGCGCGGCGCTCGCGCTCTGCCACCAATCGATTTCCTCCACCTGACGGATACCCGCCGATCGGAGCAGCCGGCCGTTACCGATCGGGGCCACCAGTTGCGGATGAAACCGCCGATCGAGCGCGCGCAGGGTCCCGAGATCGCAGTGATCGTAGTGATTGTGACTCAGGAGCACGAGCGAGATCGCGGGCAGGTCGTCGAATCGCATGCCCGGGCGCCCGAACCCGACGGGGGCCCGCGAACGAGACTCGCCCGCTCGGCGTACACCGGATCGATCAGCAGGTTGATAGCCGCGACCTGAATGAGAAACGTGGCATGACCGACGAATGTGAGGACCACCTCGCCCGGTCCGATGCTCGGGGGCCGCCGCGGTTCGACCGGGATCCTCGCCGGCCACGGCGTGCGTCGCGTCAGCAACATACGCGGTATCATCCAGACGGGCCGGCCTTGCGCGCCGTTCGGATTGAAGAACCGCCGGCCGTCAAAGTGATCGGTCAGGAGGGGTCGAGCTACGCGCCGCTCAGGGGCCGACTTTGATCTTGGGCGGAGCCGACGGCGCCGCGATCACCGTGCTGTCCGCCACGCCTCCCGCGCTCGAGTCCACGGCGGGTCGGTACGCGACCGGCGTGGCGAGCTGTCCGGGGGCGACTTTCTGGATGCCATCCACCACCACCCGGTCGCCGGCCCTGAGACCCTGATCGATCAGCCATCCCCTCCGTTCCCAGGACGTCGCCACCACGTCACGCACCGTCACCCGGTTGCTGTCCCCCAGCACGTAGACGAACGCCCCGGCGAGGCCACGCTGGACGGCCCGCTGGGGCACGAGGATCGCGTCCGGGCGCTTGAGGCCCACGAAGTGTAGGCGCACGAACTGGCCCGGCAACAACACGTGCCGCGGATTCCGGAACTCGGCGCGGAGTGAGAGCGTCCCGGTCGCGGGCTGCAGGGCGAGGTCGACGAAGTTGAGTTGGCCGGTGCCGGGAAAGATGCTGCCGTCCGAGAGCGTCACCTGCACCGCGAGCACGCGGGCGGGCACGAGCAGCCGGCGCGTCGCGATGTCCTGCCGCCAGCGCAGCACCTCCTGGTCGGACGGGCTGAAGTTCACGTAGACAGGATCGATCTGCTCGACCGTCGTGAGCAGGTCGCTCGGCCCCGTCACGCGCGCGCCCAAGTCCAACAGTGCGCGGCCGGCCCGCCCGGCGATCTCCGCGCGGACGAAGGTGTCGTCGTAGTCCTTCTTGGCGCGATCGACCGCGGCCTGCGCGGCCTGGACGGCGGCGCGCGCCTGATCGAACGCCGTCTCGGCGTCATCCACGTCCTTCTGGGCCACGGCGCGCGAGCCGAGCAGCGCCTTGAGGCGCGCCCGGTTGCGCTCGGCGTTCGCCAATCGGGCTGTGGCGTCCGCGAGCTGCGCCTGGGCGCTCCGGTAGGCCGCGTCGTACGTCGTGGAGTCGATCTGGAAGAGCAGGGCGCCCTTCGCGACGTCTGTGCCTTCGGCGTAGGGCCGCGCGACGATGACCCCGGCGACCTGGGCGCGCACCTCGACACGCCGCGACGCCGCGGCCTGCCCGACGAACTCGAAGCGCGCCGAGACCGTCTCCGGAGCGACGGTGAGTACCGAGACTTCGGGAGGAGGAGGAGCAGCAGCGGTGGCAGCCCGTCGACACGCCCAGCCACCCTGCAGGAGGACGACGGCGCCGACCGCGCACACCGCTGTTCGGGGAGAACACCTCGTCCGCACGACGACATCGGATGTCATGGACCTTGTCCAATGGAAATACCGGCCCGCTGCAGGGGCCGCAAGGCCCTGCCGGGCTTTCTTTCGGGTGGGTCGGCTTCTAGGTTTCGGGCGCAGTTGCCGTGAAGCATCGGGGCGTAGCGCAGCCCGGTTAGCGCGCCTGGTTCGGGACCAGGAGGTCGGTGGTTCAAATCCACTCGCCCCGACTCATCGAAGAGCAAACCTCGCAATGGATTCCGTTGCGGGGCTTTTTCTCCCCCAGTCCCCGTGGTGTGAGTTTCGGTGTGAGTTTCTCGGGCCGCTAGCGGCTCACGACCCGCTGCGTCGGGTGCAACACGACTTGCCGCACGGTTTCGGCGTCGACCTGCTGGTACGAGGTCAGCAGCGTTTGGGTATCCCGCCACCCTCCCGCCGCCGCGACGTCATTCACGGGGTACCCCTTCCGCTCGGTCGCCCACTTCCGCCGGATCGAGTGCCACAATCCGTGCGGCGGTGGTGCTAGCTCTGCGAGCTGAAAGGCCCGACGCAGCCACTTGCGCGGACCCGTGCCGCGGATCGATAGTCCGCGGACAGGTCCCTGGCCGGAGGCCGGTCGCCCGGGGGGGACACGTTCACAGTGATCCGTTTCAGGGGTTCAGAGAGAGGGGTGCGCGGCGTCTCCGCCTGGCGAAGACGGCAGTCTGCGGCGTGGATCTTCGACGGCGATCCGAACGAGACCTACCGCGGCTCCCCGCTCAGCCGGTTGAGCGCCGTGCGCGCCTCGGTGACGTATGGCTGCAACTCGGGATCTGCGTGCAGCCACAGATCAGTCACGAACCGGTACGCAGCGACCGCGCTGTCGCGATTCCCAAGTCTCTCATCGACACGACCCCGTTCGAGCGCCCAGAACCCGGCGCTCGGCAGGATCAACCAGAGCGGCGGCGGGAAGCGATCCAGCAGCGCGGCTGCCTCTCGATCCCTCCCGCGCGCCTCCAGAAGCTGGACCTTTACCAGTCGGTCGGCAACGCACCCCGAGCACAGAGAGTCGGGTAGCGCCAACAACTGAGCAAGCGCCTCGGCCGAGTCGTGCCGTGCGAGGGCGAGATAGGCCCGAGCCGCGCGTGCCCCATGTTGTGCCCACCATGTCTGTCCGGGCGGCCTCGTGCGGACCGCAGAATCGCACCGTCGCATGACCTCGAGGATCGATGTCGTGTCATGCTGGAGGCTCCACCACGGGAGCGGGAGTACGGTCAAGGCGCTCTTTGTTCGTAGCCACCTTCGAAACTCCGCCGCCGCGGTGTCCGTTGGAACCCGGCCGAAGAGCGACTGCTCCCCGAAGTGAAAGGCGAACGCCGCAAGATCTCCACCCGCTGCGGCGTAGGCTTCGCGGAGGTGTCCGCGACGGTCCAGAGCGACGGATAGGAACCGCCGCGCGGTGCGGGGATCCGACCAGTCGCCGGACCCGCGACGGTTTGAGACCAGAAGACGGGCGAGCTGTACCGCCGACTCGGCCGAATCTGGCCAGCTGGCGATCGTGCCGAAAGCCTCAGTTAGGCCTTCGACGGGAACGGTATCGAGGAAGCGCTGAACCTCGGGCGACAGCGGCGACTTCGCGTCTAGCAGCCTCTCCACGACCCGCATTTTAGAGGCACCCAGGCTGGTCGAATCGAGTGCCAGGTACGCGGTGGTGTACCGGAGCGCGGCCGGCGGGCCCCGCAGGAACAGTGCAAGCGTGGACGCGTCGAAGTACGCAGGCGCGAAAGCAGGGTCGAGCGCGATGGCCTCGTCCAAGTCCTCGAGCGACTGCGTTGGCCAAGCGCCGACGTACTCTGGAAGCGAGAAGCGCGCGTTGGCGCGAGCGGCCCATATCTCCGGGTCGTCAGGATAGCGGCGTACTGCCTCCTCAAGTGTGGCAACGCTGCGTCGCGCATAATACTGGTGGTCGCCGTCGACTATCTGGCCGCCGAGGGTCATCCAAGCGGCGCTGAGGGAGTCGGCAGCGAGCAGGAAGCTGTCCCGTGGGGCCAACCGGTGGTTCAGGGCGCCGGCGCGTAGCAAGTATGCCAAATTCGTTGCTCGGCCTACGCGGTAGTAACCGCGCCGAAAGCCTACGCTTCCCATGCGCCACAGCGCGATGGCGAAATTGGTGTCGAGGGCGACCGCTCGCCGGTAGGAGTCTTGCGCGGAGTCCCACATGGCGCGGCGGAAATACTGTTCGCCTCGGAGGAAGGCTTTGACGGCGGGGAGCGATGCCGATCCCATTGAGGCCAGCCGCCCCGTTACAGCGCGAGTCCGGCCGAGCTCGCGCAGCACTGACACGGTTACCGAATCGGCAAGGCGATCCATCCGGGCGCCAACATCACGGCGCTCGACGTCCGCGATGATGTTGCCGCTCCCAACGTCGAGTAGGGTTGCGGTCAACCGCACAGAATCTCCGCCTATCTTGAGCACTTTACCGAATAGCACCAGGCGAGCCCCGGCGCGATGCCCGAGAGCCGTGCCCGACGCTCGATCAGCCTTCCCATGCCAGCGCCGCACCACAACCGTGGGCGGTACAGCGCGTATCGAGCCAGCCCCGTCGAGGTTGCGGGAGAGAAGGTCCGCCAGGCCCTCATGCCAGAGGTCCAAGCCCGGCGCGAGCACGTCGAATGGGGCGACGGCGAGGAGATTGGCGTCGAGCGCCGGCGCGCGCTTGCCGTACGTGAACAGTACGGCTCCAGCGATCGTCACGAGTGCGGCACTCAACGCGAGGGCCACTCCGGTCCGACTGAGTCGCCGAGGCGCCTGCGGTGCCCCCGCACCGGCACCGAGCGCAAGGGCAAACAACGCCGCCGTGGCGAACCGATCGGCAGGCGTCTTGGCGAGGGCCCGCGCGATCGCCTGCTCGACTGCAGGAGTGACCGCCGCGCGCATCGCGCTCACCCGCGGCGGGGGCGCTGAGAGATGCTGGCGGACGATGCTCTCCGCGCTCGGCCCGGTAAACGGAGGCTCCCCCGCCAGCATCTCGTACAGCACGCACCCGAGACTGTAAAGGTCGCTCCGCCCATCCACCGGCTCCCTTCCGGATGCCTGCTCGGGGCTCATGTAGCCCGGCGTCCCGATCGCAATCCCGGTCTCAGTTAGTCTGGCGCCCGCGGCCGCCGTGATTGCTCGCGCGATGCCGAAATCGCTCACGACCGCGTGTCCGACCTGGAACAGAATGTTCTCCGGCTTGATGTCGCGGTGCACGACGCTATGGCTGTGCGCGTAGCTCAGCGCCTCCGCTATGTCCCGCGTGATCGCGAGCGCGTCTTCGAGCGGGAGCTGTTTCTCCCGCTCTAATCGACCCCGAAGGGTTTGCCCCTCCACGAACGGCATCACGTAGTAGAGCAAGCCGCCGGCCTCACCGGAGTCGTGGAGGGGCAGGATGTGAGGGTGTGTGAGACCAGCGGCGATCTCGATCTCGCGGAGAAACCGCTCCGGCCCGAGAGCGGCCGCGAGCTCGGGTTTCAGGATCTTGATGGCGACTTTGCGATGGTGCTTCCGGTCCTGGGCGAGGTAGACCGTCGCCATCCCGCCGCGGCCGAGTTCGCGCTCGATCGTGTACCGGTCGGCGAGTGCAGCTTGCAGACGGGCGATCAGATCGGCCAGGCGGCGACTCGGGGGCGCGGGACAACCCCATCATAGGGCCGGCGCCAGCGCGCGCCAGAGGGCCGAGCGTCAGTGCCGTACTTCCGCCCGCCCCCGGAGATGCGCAGAGGATTGGTCATCCGCCGCGCAGGGCTAACGCGCTCTGCCCGCTGTGATTGGAGAGTGCTTTGACGGGATGTTTGCCGCAGTGCCCGGTCGCCCGCACCGACCGCTTGTACGTGCATCAGGCGGTCGGAGCGATCGGACTGCCGGATTCAGCGTGGAGCGCAACGTTCCAATGCCGTGGTGGTCGTCGCACACAGGACCTTTCATCCGAAGAAGGCACCCTAAAAACGCACACTCCGTCCCCACAGCTGCAGCTTGCCCCTGGCCTCCTCCACGCGCGCCGCCCAGTCCCCGCGCGGCAGGTCGTAACGCTGCAGGAACTCGCGATAGTCCGCCACGGCCGCCGTCGTGTCCCCCGACGCCTCCTCGATCCGCGCCCGCTCGAACAGCGCCGGCGCGGCGAAGACGGCATTCGCCGGACTGAGGAAGCGGTGAAACTGCCAAAACACGGCCTCATGCCACCTGAGCAGCCGGGCCGCCTGCGCCGTGTCGCCCGCGGCGAGGAGCCAACCGCTGGCGGAGAGGCGATTCACCGAATTGAAATACGGATGGTGCCGACCGTAACCATGGTGGCGTGCATGTTCCGCGCTCTCCCACTCGAGCGCCGCGAGGGCGCGCCCGGCCGCCCGGCGGTCGCCCCCGAGATCTGCCGCGAACGCGGCGAGCGAGCGCTCGAGCAGGTCCGCGTGGGGGCAGCCGCTCCCGCGAAGTTGCCGCCGCGCCTGCGCCAGGCCCGCCGCATCTCCGCTCGCGTACGCCAGAATCCCATCGAGCCACGCCAGCTCCGCGCGGCCCTCCGCCCACGTGGGCAGCCGCGCGGGGCGCCAGCCGGCCGCCCGACGAGGCTCCACCTCCCCAAATCGGGCACCGGCCACGGCGAGACCGTAGGCCGTGAGCGGCGTCGTAGAGTCGTTCGTGAGACGCCGCCACCGATCCATCGCCACTCCGCTCGAGTCCCAGTCGCCCCGCGCCGCGTACGCGAATCCCTTCCCCATCCACAGGATGGCCTGAAACGCCCGGCTGGGCCCGAGCGCGAGGATCGCGTCGTTGAACTTCACCTGACCTCGCGGAAAGCCCGAATAGGACAGGAACCCGAAGCCTATGTACTCGCTCGGCGCGGCACCGTGAGTGGCTACGACGAAGTGCGCGGCCTGCGTGAGCTCGGCAGGAGGCCAATTCCCGCCGGTCGCGACGAGGTCGCTCGCCGCGCCATAGAATCCCATCAGGTCGGGATTGATCCGAAAGCCCTTCGCCGTGGCGAAATCCGCCAGGGTCCGGAGGACCCGGGCGACGGCGGCGGTGTCCCGTTGAGAGCTCACCGTCCAGAGGAGATGCTCCCAACCAGGCGCAAACCTCGGGTTCAGCGCAACCGTCCGCTCCAGCGCCGCGCGCGAGTCGTCGTAGGTGGTGCCCAGGTAGGGCGTCCAATGGACCAAGTAGTTGCCATAGTCGTACCAGGCGGGCCAGTAAGTGGGGAACCGATGGGTGACGTCCCGCCAGATGGCCAGCTGGTCGCTCATCGTGGGCGCAAGGAATTGCGCCTCGATCATGAGCCGGTCCGCCGCGGGAAACTCGCGCCGGTGCGCGATGAGTCTCACAACGGTGGCGCTGTCGGCGCTCGAGCCCTCGTAGACGCGCGGATACAACGACCGCCAGAAGGCGAACCAGAAGGTTGAGTCGGCGGCGAAGGCCCGGTCGAATTCTCGCACGGCCACGTCGAACTCGGCCCGCGCCAGGGCCTGCTCGCCTGCCAGGTAGGCCCGGAGCGCAGGCACGGAGCGAGTGGTGATAGCGGCCAGATCGGGCGCCGGCGGTTGGCCGTGCTGCCACACCTGCCTGAGCAAGGCCAACGTGGCAGCGTCGGTCAGGCCCGCGACGTCATCCACAGAACCGATCACGGTCGCGTGGGCGAGCGCGGCGAGGCTGTCCACATCGAAGAGCGCGGCGTCCAAGCGCACGTCTCGTCCTGCGGGGACCAGCGTCCCGCGCAGCACGCTGCGCGCGCCCAGACGGCGGGCGAGCTCGGCCCCTGCCCCCGGCGTGAGGGGCTCATCCTCGCCCACCTGCGCGAGGACAGTGATCGCCTCCGCGGTGTGGATCCCACCGACGCCGTCGAGGTTCGCGCTGAGGGTCACCACGAGCTCCCGGCCGAGGCGCTGGAGCGCCGTGTCGGCCGTGACCGGAACCAACGGCATGACCGCGATCGTCGAGACTGAGGGAGCCACTGCGCCCACTGCCCAGCGACTCCGGAACAGGAATACAAGAAAGGCAACTACTAGCGCGACCGCAGCCGCGCCGGCGCTGCGGGCGACGCTGCGGCGACGCGAGCGGCTCGGAGCGACGGGCGGCGGTAGCCGCAGCGCGGCGTCCAGCGCCTCGGCGAACTGTACCGCGGTAGCGTATCGGTCGGCCGGCGCCTTCGCCAGCGAGCGCCCCAGCACGTGGACCACCGACTCCGGGACCGTGCGCCGGACCTGCGTCACGGGCGCAGGATCGGCCGTCAGGTGCTGGTGCAACACGCTCTCGACCGTTGGGCCCATGAAGGGCGGCTGCCCCGCCAGCATCTCGTACAACACGCACCCCAGGCTATACAGGTCGCTCCGGCCGTCGAGCTGCCGCTCCCCGGCCGCCTGCTCCGGGCTCATGTAGGCCGGGGTCCCGACCGTCAGTCCGGTCGCCGTCAATATGTCCCCACCCGCCGCGATGATCGCCCGGGCAATCCCGAAGTCGGCAACCACCGCATGGCCTTCCTGCAACAGGATGTTCTCCGGCTTGACGTCGCGGTGGAGCACGTTGTGGCGATGCGCGTGGTCGAGGGCACTCGCGATCTCACTGGTGAGTCGCACCGCGTCTTCCAGAGCCAGCTGCTTCTCGCGGCTCAAGCGTTCCCGCAGTGATTCCCCGTCGATGTAGGGCATCACGTAATACAGGAAACCGTCGTCTTCTCCTGAGTCGTGGAGCGCGAGTATATGGGGGTGCGTGAGGCCGGCCGCGATCTCGATCTCACGGAGAAACCGCTCCGGACCCAGGGCAGCCGCGATTTCGGGCTTCAGGACCTTGATGGCGACTCTGCGATGGTGCTTCAGGTCCTGGGCGAGATAGACGGTTGCCATCCCACCGCGGCCGAGTTCACGCTCGATCGCGTAGCGCTCAGCGAGGGCACGCTGCAGGCGGGCGAGCAAGTCGGGCAGACGGAAGCTCGTGGGCGCGGGACGGATCTATCATAGCAGCCGCGCTCGGATCCGGCCAGAACTGAACGAGCGCGGCTCGCGAGTTGGCCCCTATGTGCCGTGATATCCTTACACTCGCTTGATGTTAGCTCCCCGGCACTTAGCCGGATCTCTTCTCGGTCGCAAATGACAAGATGGAGTCGTTCGCCATCTACTTCGACAACACGCCGTTCAAAGAGCTCTCACCGTCCAGGCGCGCGACCTGAGATCACGATCGACCACGCGAGCAGCAGCGCGATCAGAATGTCGGGCACCAGAGGCACAAGAAAAAAGTATCGTGTCACAAGGATCGCATGCGCGACGTTCGCGACGAGGAACAGTGCGATGATCGGTCGCACGATCACCGGCGTCGTGCCGGCGATGGTCGCCAATTGCCAGAATAAAATCGCTTCGACGAGGCAGATGAACGCGGCCTCGAGGCCGTAGCCGTAGTACATGTCCCAGTAACTGCGCATGGAGCCGCCGAAGTTGAACCGGTGCGCCTTCATCGCCGCTACCACGGTCACCTCGGCGTCGCCGTGAGTCGGTTGAGCACGGACGAACAGCGCAGCGTGGCCGAAGAACTGAAGTAGCGCGACTACCGCGGTGACGCGGAGCAGTGTGGACGTGGTCATGGGAACTCTCTCTTTAGGTAGTCAGCGGTCGCTCACTTCGCGCCGCCGCTGCGCCGCGTCAATTCGCCGACCGCCGCCGGCCAGTGCTCCTTGTGGAAGATCAACCGCGACGTCCGGATCAGTCCTGCATCGACCGTGATCCACTCGATCGTCGGCACCGTCCCCGCCGGGGTGTCGGTGACGAAATCATAGAGCACCGCGACATCGCTGCCGTCCACGATCGTTGTCTGTACGTCGTTCCGTACGATAATCGGCGCGAGCCGGCGAAGAGCGTCGACGTACGCCGGAACGCCGCGGATCGACCGACCCGATGTCAGGAACTCGACATTCGGGTGGAGCAATTCAGCGACGCGATCGAACTGTTTCTGGCCGACGGCTTCGATGTAGGCGACGGCGAGCGCACGAGGATCGTTCTTCATGTCCATGATGGTCTCCGGTGTAATGTACTTGAGAAACTCAACCAGGCACTTGATATTGTCAAGCCAGCGGCTTACCATCCGCCATGCGCTCCTACGGACAGTTTTGCGGGCTCGCCAAGAGCCTCGACGTCATTGGCGATCGCTGGACGCTGCTCATCGTCCGCGAGCTGCTCATTCGCGGGCCTGCTCGTTACACCGATCTGCGGATTGGCCTTCCTGGCATCCCCACCAACCTGCTCGCCGAGCGGCTACGCGACATGGAGGAGGAGGGGTTGCTTCGCCGGGACATGGCGCCGGCCCCGGCGGCCGCGGCCGTGTATGCGCTCACCCCGCGCGGCGAAGCGCTCGAGACGGTCATCGCCGCGCTCGGCCGGTGGGCCGCGCCGCTGCTCGAGGCGCCGGCGAAGGACGACGTCTTTCTTCCCCACTGGCTGGTGCTACCGGCGCGACTCTATCTCACCGACCGCGCACCGCGCAAGCCGCCCGTACGCGTCGAAGTCCGCGATCGAAACGAACGCGTTACGCTTGAGGCGGCGAACGGTAGGGTGACCGCGCGCGTTGGGCCGGCGGACAAGCCGGACGCCGTGATCATCGGGCCGACGCCGCTGGCCTGGCAGCTGCTCCTGGCGAAGATCGACCTCGCGCATGCGCGCAAGGCGGGGCTTGCGGTCGAGGGAAAGCCAGCGGCGCTCAAGCGGTTTGGACCCCTCCCGAGACAATAGGAACGAGCGCCGCAACGTTCGCCGGTCGGACGGGGAGCTCACGTCCGCTCGTCGCCTCAACGCATTCACGACCGCGTCAAAGAGCGCACAGTCCTTGATCACCGCGGTTCCGCTCGGCGGGGTTCAGGGGGTCGCGGGTTCAAATTCCGCGGCCCCGATTGGCTAAAGAAACGCGACCTCCTGAAATCGGTCCAGGAGGTCGCTCGTGGTGTGAGTTTGGTTGTGAGTTTCTCGCTACTACGCAGCGATTTCAGCTCCCGAGGTACGACTCCGACTGCCCAGAACACCGCGTAAGTACTACATTTTGTCGTGGGTCGGTACCCTTGGTCGCCGCTTCGGGACCAGGAGGTCGGTGGTTCAAATCCACTCGCCCCGACTGATAACCAAATGCTCGATAGCCAGTTGGGTTATCGAGCATTCTTGCTTCGACAGGCCTTCCCTAATTGATTCCCGCTAATTGTCTATACAATCACTACTAGACAAACAAGCGATCACCGCGGTTCCTACTGCGACCACGGAGAGGCCCAGGAATAGCCCGATCGTTTTGCCGGCACTGAACCTCGGGGTCGCGACCTGCGTGACGTCCGAGACCGCGACGCTGGATGTCACTAGGTTGTGGACTCCCGCCAGGCTGTCGCCCGCGGCGATGCGGGGCTGATCGAGAACCATGCGCGAGCCGTCGGCCCGGGTCAGGCGCACGACCCTGGGGTGCTTGGTGGAGATCAGCTGCAGCGGGCTGACTTCCTTCTCAACGTGCCAGCTCGTGCACGCGGCGAGATAGCAGAGCAGGAGCGTACAGGCAATTGGTCGGCGAAGCATGCTTGACTCCCTTGTCGGTGTTCTAAGTTGGACTCTTTTACCTGGGGCCGTTAGGCCGTTGACAGGGAAGGTCTTTGTTTACGCACGGAGAGCATGCAGATTTGACCCGTTCTCGAGCGTTACGCGCCAGTAGCTCAGCTGGATAGAGCGTCGGCCTCCGGAGCCGAAGGTCGTGGGTTCGAATCCCGCCTGGCGCATCGCGTTAGAGCCGAAGAGGCACGCCTCATCCCGGGCGTGACGCTCAGTTTCGCGGCTCGCAAGTTCCCGACCTCCGTCGTATTGTTTCCTCGCCTAGGCCGCGGCACATGGCCGACCTTCTAGAACGCGTGCGGGCGTCCCTCGCGGGCCGTTACACGATCGAGCGCGAGCTCGGCCGCGGCGGGATGGCCACGGTCTATCTGGCTCGCGATCTCAAGCACGACCGCCCCGTCGCGCTCAAGCTGCTCCGTCCAGAGCTCGCTGCGAGCGTGGGAGCCGAGCGATTCCTCCGTGAGATCCAGGTCACGGCCCACCTCACCCATCCCAACATTCTCCCGCTGCTCGATTCGGGACGGGCCGACGAGTTCCTCTATTACGTCACGCCGTACGTCGAGGGGGAGTCGCTTCGCAGTCGCCTGAATCGGCAGAAGCAATTGCCGGTGGACGAGGCGCTCCGCCTTTCCAGGGACGTAGCCGGGGCGCTCGATTACGCGCATCGGCACCAGATCGTCCATCGGGACATCAAGCCCGAGAACATTCTGCTGGAAGAGGGCCAAGCGGTCGTGGCCGACTTCGGCATCGCGCGAGCGCTGCAGGCGGCCGAAGGCGGGAACCTGACGGAGACCGGCGTGACACTGGGCACGGCCGCCTACATGAGCCCGGAACAGGCGACCGGGGACCAGCTGGACGGGCGGAGCGACATCTACAGCCTCGGCTGCGTGCTCTATGAAATGCTCGCCGGCGAACCGCCGTTTACTGGGCCGACGGCGCAGGCGGTCACCGCCCGACGGCTGGCCGGGTCCGTGCCAGCCCTCCACGCGGTACGAGACTCCGTCACCCGACAGATCGAGCAGGCCATCGGGAAGGCTCTCGCCAAGCTCCCGGCCGATCGCTTCGCTACGGCAACGGAGTTCGCCGATGCGCTGACGGCGGGCGGTCATGCGTCGTATCGCACCGCATTACGCCTCTCTTGGCGCCGCGTGGGAGGAGTAGCCGCCGCGTTTCTCGCCATTTTCGGAGCGGTCTTGGTCTCACGGAGCAAGTCCCACGGTGCCCGTGAGCCTGCTTCGAACGGGGTGGCGGTGCTCTACTTCGATAATCTCTCCAGGGACACGGCCGATGCCTACCTAGCCGACGGACTCACCGAAGAGCTCATTTCTCGCTTGGGCCAGGTTGCACGTCTCACAGTCAAGTCGCGAAACGCCGTGCGTCGCTTTCGTGGACGCTTGGCGGACGACCCGTCTGCTGTGGGGCGCGCGCTCGGCGTCGTACACCTCGTGAGCGGCAGCGTTCGCCATGCCGGGGCTCGCCTGCGGGTAACCGTCGAGCTCGTCAACGCGGCGACCGGAGACCGCATGTGGGGGCAGCAATACGACCGCGCCGTGGCCGATCTACTCGGCATTCAGGAGGACATCGCGGTCACCATCGCTACAGCCATCGGGGGCCGACTGCTCCCGGCGGAGCAATCCTCGCTCACCGAGCGGCCCACTCGGGAGCCTGGCGCCTACGATCACTTCGTCAAGGGGAACTATTACTTGAGCCAGCGCACCGAGCGGGCGGTTGCCCGAGCGATAGAGGAGTATCGCGCCGCGCTGCAACTCGACCCGAACTTCACCGCGGCGCTGGCTCGCGCCGCCTACGCGTACGCGCTGTTCCTGGATTGGGCATGGCACGTGCCCGGCGCACCACGAGAGAGCCTCCTGGCGCGTGGCTTCGTGGCCTCCGACAGCGCCCTGCGCCAAGACTCTTCGTCGTCCGATGCGTGGATGGCACAAGCGTACCTACTGGCTGAGAGTGGGACCAATAGCGCGCTCGGGAGAGCTACGGCAGCGTTCGAGCGAGCGATCGCGCTCGACCCGAGAAATGCCGAGGCCTATCATCAATTCGGATGGCTGTTGATGGGGCTGGGGCGAGATTCGGCGGCCGCCGAGGCCGACCATCGGGCACTGGAGCTCGAGCCCGAGCGTTTCCCGACCCTCGTGAGTCTGTCAGCCCTGCGTACGATCCAACGGCG
>Ga0209235_1000503_pt1 | contig 19819 bp, 15 predicted proteins | sample GraSoi013_1_20cm_4_FD_185817 | JGI IMG/M metagenome (GOLD analysis project Ga0209235, IMG submission 185817) | Grasslands soil microbial communities from the Angelo Coastal Reserve, California, USA - Sample 09_25_2013_1_20cm (SPAdes) (version 2) | ecosystem: Environmental > Terrestrial > Soil >... | reverse complement strand
CGAGCGCGGTCGCTCCGAAAAACACAGGATCATTGCCCTCGGACCGGGCTACCACGGCAGCACGCTGCTTGCGCTCTCCGCTTCGGCGCGCGAGGCGCACAAAGCGCCGTTCCGGCCGTGGCTCGTCGACGTGCACCGGATTCCCGCGCCGTATCCCTACCGCTGCGAGTGCGGCGGACGGGGCACCGCATGCCCGGTGTGCAGCGCCGCGGTGCTCGAGGAAGCAATCGAGCAGCTCGGCGCCGATCACGTCGCGGCGTTCATCGCGGAGCCGGTCGGCGGGTCGTCGACCGGCGCTTCCACACCGCGCCCGGAGTACTTCAAGCGCGTGCGCGAGATCTGCGACCGCCACGACGTTCTCTTCATCGCCGACGAGGTGCTCGTCGGCGTGGGCCGCACGGGGACGTGGTGGGCGATCGAGCCCTACGGCGTCGCGCCCGACATCATGACGTTCGGCAAGGGCGTCTCGGGCGGTTACGCGGCCCTCTCCGGCATTGCCGCCCCGGAGCGCATCGTGGACACGCTGGCGCGCGGCTCGGGAAGCTTCATCCACGCGCAGACCTTCTCTCATCACCCCGTCGCGTGCGCGGCCGGCGTCGCGACGATGCGATACCTGAAACAGCACAAGCTGGTCGACCGCTGCGCGAAGATGGGGCGCCTGCTGCACGAGAAACTCGCTCCCCTCACGAAGCTGCCGCACGTGGGCGACGTGCGCGGCCGTGGTTTGCTCGCGGGCATCGAATTCGTCGACGACAAAGCGAGTCGCGCACCGCTACGGCGTTCCGCCCGTTTCGCCGAGCAGTTCGCGGACGCGGCCATCGAGGCGGGGATCACCGTGTGGCCCAATGTCGGGCACGCGGATGGCACGAGCGGTGATGCGGCCTTGATCGCGCCGTTCATCGTGACCGGGCAGGAGATCGACGAGATCGTGCAGCGGCTCACGGTAGCGGTCGAGAAGACCGTATCGACCCTGAAAGTGCGCGCATGACCACGACTCAACCGTGCTCTCCCAATGTCCCCCCTCTCCGCAACGCGGAGAGGGGGCCAGGGGGTGAGGACAAGATCACCTACACGTCGGCCAACGTTGACTGGGACCTGTTCGATCGCCAGTTCGACGAAGCGCTGGACCGCGTGCGCGCGCAATTCGGCCGCGAGTATCCACTCTATATCGGCGGCGAAGCGGTCACCTCGAGCGCGAAGCCGATCGTCGATACGTCGCCGATCGACACGCGCATCGTCTTGGGTAACTTCGCGACCGCCACGGCGGCGCACGTTAACCAGGCAGTGATGGCGGCACGGGCGGCACAGGCGGCATGGGGACGTCGCGATTGGCGAGAACGGGTGGCGATCCTGCGTCGCGCTGCCGAGCTCATTCGGGAGCGGAAGTTCGAGCTCGCGGCGGTGATCGGCGTGGAGGTCGGGAAGAGCCGGCTCGAGTCGATGGGTGACGCCGAAGAATCAGCGGACTTGATCGATTACTACTGCCAACAGATGGAAGACGCGGACGGCTTCGTCCGGCAGATGGCGAAGGTCACGCCGATCGAGCGGAACACGGACGTGCTGCGTCCCTACGGCGTGTTCGCGTGCATTGCGCCATTCAATTTCCCACTCGCACTCTCGACCGGGATGTCGTCAGCCGCGCTCGTCGCGGGCAATGCCGTCGTGTACAAGCCCGCCGAGGACACGCCGTGGACGGGCTTGAAGCTGTATGAGGTGTATCGCGACGCGGGGCTCCCAGCCGGCCTCTTCAACTATCTCTCGGGGCACGGCCCCGAGGCGGGTGAGGCACTGTGGCGGCATGCCGGGATCGATGGCGTCGTGTTCACTGGCTCGAAGGAAGTCGGGCTGCGAATCTATCACGGCGTGTCGCGCCAATGGATCAAGCCGTGCCTCCTCGAGCTGGGCGGGAAGAACGCGGCGATCGTGATGGACACCGCCGACCTCGATGCCGCCGCCGAAGGCGTCACGCGCTCCGCGTTTGGGCTCCAGAACCAGAAATGCAGCGCCACGTCGCGCGTCTATGTCCATCGACAAGTGATTGATGAGTTCGTGGAAAAATTGTTGGAACGAACCCGGTCCCTAAGAATCGGCGATCCGACAGAGCGCGACGTGTTCTTTGGTCCCGTGATCAATGCCGACGCAGTCAAGAAATTCGAGCGCGCCGTCGCCCAGGCAAAGCAGGACGGGGAAATCCTCCTCGGTGGCGGACGGCTGACGGGCAAGCAATTCGAGCGCGGCCTCTACGTCGCGCCGACGATCGCCAGGCTGCCACTCAACTCTTCGCTCTTCATGGAAGAGTTGTTCGTTCCGGTGCTTGCGGTCGGCGAGGTGAGCGATCTCGATCAAGCCATCGCGGAGACGAACAAGGTCGACTACGGGCTCACGGCGGGCATCTTCTCGCGGCGGGAGAGCGACATCACGCGATTCTTCGACGCAGTGGAGGCGGGCGTGTGCTACGTGAATAAGCGCACCGGCGCGACGACCGGCGCGTGGCCTGGCGCGCAGCCGTTCACCGGATGGAAAGGATCGGGCTCGACGGGGAAGGGCGGATGCGGCCCGTATTACGTCGCGCAGTTCATGCGCGAGCAGAGCCGCACGGTGATCGACTCATGACGCGTGATTATCCGCGCATCGTCGTCCCGCCGCCGGGACCGAAGGCACGCGCGATCGTCGAACGGCAGGATCGCTGGGCGTCCACTTCGTATCCCAAGGAATACCCACTGGCGGTCGCGCGCGGCCAGGGCGCGATGGTCGAGGACGTCGACGGCAATCGCTTCCTCGATTTCATGGGGGGCATCGCCGTCGCGTCCACGGGGTACGGGCATCCCAAAGTCGTGCACGCCGTGCAGGAAGCGGCTTCCAAGTTTCTGCACATCTGCGGCAGCGATTTTTACTATGAGAGCTTCGCCGCGTTGTGCGAGCGGCTGGCGCAGCTCGCCCCCGGAACCTCCAAGAAGCGCGTCTTTCTGACGAACTCCGGGACGGAAGCCGTCGAAGGCGCGATCAAACTGGCGCGACATTCGACCGGCCGGCCCGCGATCATCGGCTTCCTCGGCGCGTTCCACGGACGCACGTACGGCGGCTTGAGTCTCACCGCCAGCAAGGCGGTGCAGCGGCTCGGCTTCGCGCCGTTCCTGCCCGAAGTGCATCACGTCCCCTACGGCTATCGCTATCGCTGCGAGTATTGCCGCGGCGAATCAGCGTGCACCATGCGCTGCGTGTCGTGGATCGAGGACGAGCTGTTCGCGAAAAAGGTGCCGCCCGAGAGTGTGGCGGCGATTTTCGTCGAGCCGATCCAGGGCGAGGGTGGTTACGTGGTGCCGCCGCCCGGCTATCTCAAAGCCCTGCGCGAGCTGTGCGACCGGTACGGCATCGTGCTCGTGTGCGACGAAGTCCAATGCGGCGTCGGACGCACCGGCAAGATGTGGGCGTGCGAGCACGAGGGCATCGAGCCCGACGTCCTGCTGTCGGCAAAAGGACTCGGCAGCGGAATGCCGATCGGGGCGATCATCGCGAAAGAGTCGGTGATGAAGTGGAAGCCCGGCGCGCACGGCACCACGTTCGGCGGTAACCCGGTGTGCTGCGCTGCGGCGCTCGCGACGCTCGACATCGTCGAGAAGGAGCTGCTGCCCAAAGTCCCGCAGACCGGCGAACGCTTGATGGCCGGTGCGCGGCGCCTGGCGGAGAAGCATGGGCCGATCGGGGACGTGCGCGGTCGGGGGCTGATGGTGGGCATCGAGTTCGTGAAGGATCGCGCCACGCGCGAACCGGCGCCCGAAGTTCCGCGCGAGCTCGTCGACCGCGCCTTCAAGAAGGGCTTGCTACTCCTCGGCGCGGGGAAGAGCACCCTCCGGCTCGCGCCGCCGCTCGTCGTGGACAACTACGACGTGGATACCGCCCTCCGGATCATCGACGAGTGTCTGAGCGAAATGTCGGACTAGCCTCAAAAGTCATGTCGCTGAAGGACGCCGTCGCGCGCTTCGTGCACGACGGTGACACGCTCGTCATCGAAGGCTTCACCCATTTGATCTCGTTCGCTGCCGGACACGAAATCATCCGCCAACGCCGGCGCGAGCTTACCCTCTGCCGCCTCACTCCCGATCTGATCTACGACCAGATGATCGCGGCCGGCTGCGCCAAGAAGCTCGTGTTCTCGTGGGCCGGGAATCCGGGCGTCGGTTCGCTGCACGCGTTTCGCCGTGCCGTCGAAGGCGGGAAGCTCGAGCTCGAGGAGTACTCGCACTTCGGCATGGTGGCGCGGTTTGCGGCCGGCGCGGCTCGCTTGCCATTCTGGACGTTGCGCGATTACGCGGGGACCGATTTGCCGCGCGCGAACCCGCGAATCAAATCGATCACGTGCCCATACACGGGCGAATCGCTGGCCACCGTCCCGGCGCTCAATCCGGACGTGACCATCGTGCACGCGCAACGCGCGGATCCACAGGGCAACACGCAGATCTGGGGACTGCTTGGCGTCCAGAAAGAGGCGGCGTTCGCGTCGCAGCGCGTCATCGTCGTTGTGGAGGAGCTCGTTGACGAGAGGGTGATTCGGTCCGATCCGAACCGCACGCTGATCCCCGCCGCGATCGTGAGCGCCGTCGTCGTCGAGCCGTGGGGCGCGCACCCGTCGTATGCGCAGGGCTATTACGATCGCGACAACGACTTCTATGTGGCGTGGGAAGCGATCTCACGCGATCCGGCCGCGCTGGCTCGCTACCTCGATGAATTCGTGTATGGCATCCCCGACCGCGCGACGTACATCGAGCAGCAACCAGCGCTTGCCAAGCGGCTCACGGCCCGCGCGCAGGTCTGTGCGGGGGTGAATTACGGTTTCTAACGTCTACACGCCGGACGAGATGATGACCACCGTCGCGTCGCGAGAGTTGCGCGACGGCGAAGTCGTGTTCGTCGGGATCGGGCTACCCAACCTCGCGTGCAATCTGGCGCTGCGCACTCACGCACCCAGCCTCGTCTTGATCTATGAATCAGGCGCGGTCGGCGCGGTGCCGGAGCGCCTGCCGGTGTCGATCGGCGATCCGGCACTCGTCACGGGCTCGCTGATGGTGTGTGGCATGGCGGACGTGTTTCAGCTTTTCCTCCAGAACGGTCGGATCGAGGTCGGGTTTCTCGGCGGCGCGCAGGTCGATCGCTACGCCAACATCAACACCACCGTCATCGGGTCGTACGCGAAGCCCAAGGTGCGACTCCCAGGCTCCGGCGGTGCGGCGGAAATCGCGATTCACGCTCATCGAATTCTGATCGTGTCGAAGATCTCGCCCAGGACATTTCCCGAACGTGTGGACTTCGTGACGAGTCCGGGCCAACGCGTCGCTAAGGTGATCACCGACCAGGGTGTGTTCGAGCGTGACGCCAGTGGGGAATTGGTCCTGACGGCGTTGTATCCCGGCGTGTCAGTCGCGGACGTGCGGGCGGGGGTGGGGTGGGAGCTGCGGAGCCGCCCCGCTCTCGATTGTGTCGAACCGCCGACAGCAACCGACCTCCGTCTGTTGCGCGAAGTGCTCGATCCCCAGCGTTTGTACCTCAAGGGATGATTCTCGCCGCGGCATTCGTCGTTCTCGTCCAGAGCGCGGGGGATTCGCTCGCCACCCACGTTCGCCAGCTGGCGGACAGCTACCTCGCCGCCTACTTCGAACGACATCCCGATGAAGCGACGCTCGACGGTGTCGCCAAGACCCGCCACGACCGGTTGCCGGACAATTCGCCGAGCGCCCTGGCGCGTTGGCGGCAGCGCGAGGACGCTTGGCTTGCCGAGCTCGTGGCGATCGACCCGACACCGCCGGCGGGACGCCCGGAGGGCATTTCGTACGGCGTCATGCGCGATGCGCTCGAGGGCTCGATCGCCACGCGCGTCTGCCGGTACGAGCTCTGGAGCATTGCGCACACGGGCGGCGGCTGGCTCGCTATGGTGACATCGCTCGCGGAGGTCCAACCGGTCGGAAGCGATGAGGCGCGCCGCCAGACGCTGGCGCGCTGGGGTGCGATTCCGCAATACATCGCGAGCGAAACCGCGAATACGCGCGCAGGGGTTCGACTCGGTTACACCGCGCCCCAGCGCAATGTGCGGCTCGCCGTGAGCGAGCTCGACACGCTACTCGCGGAGCCGCTCGACTCTTCGCCGCTCTTCGATCCCGCACGCCGTGACTCGACTCCCGAGTTCATGGCAGCGCTGACGCGCATCCTCGAGCGAGAGATCGTGCCGGCGATCCGGAGTTACCGCGAGTTCCTCGCCCGCGAGTATCTGCCGCGTGCTCGGCAGGCGACCGGCGTGTCCGCGAATCCGCGCGGCGCCGAGTGCTATCGCGCCGCGATTCGCGCGACCACTGGTCTGGCGGTGTCGGCGGATTCTGTGCATCGGCTCGGTATCGCGACGGTCCGCCAACTCGAGAACGACATGCGGGTGATCGCCGAACGATCGTTCGGGACATCGGATGTCGGCGCGCTGCTCGAGCGGCTGCGCTCAGACACGGCGTACACGTTTCACACGCGCGATGAGATGCTCGAGCACGCCCGGAGCGCTGTGATGCGTGCGACGGTTGCCATCCCGCGCTGGTTCGGGCGGCTCCCGCGCGCGGCCATCGTGGTGGAGCCGTACTCGGCGTTCCGCGAGCGTCAGAGCGTCGGGGAATGGAATCCACCGGCCGAGGACGGCAGCCGGCCCGGGATTTATTTCCTTTCGACGGACGATCCCCGGCACAAATCGCGCGCCGATCTCGAGGCGCTCTCATTTCACGAAGCGATTCCCGGGCACCATTTACAGGGATCGATCGCGCTGGAGCGTGGCGACAGCATTCCGGCGATCGCGCGCTATTTCTGGTCGGCGGGGATGGGCGAAGGGTGGGCCGAATACGCTGAGCAGCTCGCCGACGAAATGGGTCTGTACTCCTCCGACACCGCCCGGCTTGGCGCCATCGCCGACATCACCCTCTCGGCGGCGTTGCTCGTCGTCGACACCGGCATCAACGCATTCGGATGGACGCGTGAACGGTCGATCGCGTACATCCGCGAGCACACGCGGGTGCCGCGGTTGCGCGCCGAGGTCGGGGTGGACCGCTATCCGGCTTGGCCGGCGCAGGGGTTGTCCTATGCGCTGGGCCGGCTCGAGATCCGGCGATTGCGCACCCTCGCGCAGCAACGGCTGGGCGCGAAGTTCGACATCCGCGCATTTCATGACCACGTGCTCGAAGCCGGCGCCGTGCCCTTGCCGCTGCTGCGCGCCAACATCACCCGATGGCTCGACGCCGCGCGTTAGCGGGGGGGGCGGGGGGGGCTCTGCTCCTTTGCGCCGTCGCCGCGCGGATGGATGCCCAGCGTCAAGGCGTCTTCAAACAAGTCGATCTGCCGCATCCCTATTACTGGCGCGAGATGTACGTCCCGCAGGTGACGAGCGGGCCAAGCGCCGTGACGTGGTCACCAGATGGATCGGCGCTCATCTACTCGATGCAAGGGTCGCTCTGGCGCCAGCGAATCGGCTCGGATTCCGCAGAGCAGCTGACGTCGGGACCCGGATACGATTACCAGCCCGATTGGTCGCCGGACGGAAAGTTGATCGTCTTCGCTCGCTACGCACATGACGCGATCGAGCTCGAACGGCTCGACTTGGCGTCGGGGACCGTCACGCCGCTGACGGCGAATGCCGCGGTGAACGTCGAGCCGCGCTGGTCTCCTGATGGGACGCGGATCGTCTTCGTGTCCTCGGTCTACAATCGTCGCTGGCACATCTTCGTCCTGAGCCCCGAAGGGGCGAAGGATCCGCTGCGGCTCACCGACGACAATGACAGCAGACTGCCGCGCTACTACTACAGCCCGTGGGACCACTACATCTCGCCGACATGGTCGTCCGACGGCAAAGAAATCATTCTCGTCTCAAACCGCGGGCACATTCACGGCAGCGGCGGCTTCTGGCGCATGGAGGCGCGCCCCGGCGCCCCGCTGCGCGAGCTGCGCTACGAAGAAACGACCTGGAAGGCTCGGCCAGATTGGTCGCCCGATGGCAAGCGAGTCGTTTACAGCTCCTACCTCGGCCGACAGTGGAATCAACTGTGGCTGATGACGAGCGAGGGCGGCGATCCATTTCCTCTCACCTATGGCGAGTTCGACGCGACCGCGCCGCGCTGGTCGCACGACGGCAAGCACGTTGCTTACGTCTCCAACGAGGGCGGCAATACGTCGCTGTGGGTCATCGATGTGCCGGGCGGCAAGAAGCGGCGGGTCGAAGCGCGTCAACGGCATTATCGCGGGACGGTGGGGACGCTGCGAATCGATGTCGTCGATCGGAGCGGACGAGCGATCGCGGCGCGGCTGTCCGTGACAGCTGAGGACGGCCGTGGGTACGCGCCGGACGACGCGTGGCGGCATGCGGATGAGGCGTTCGACCGGACCGAGCGGCCGTACGAGTACGCCTACTTCCATTCAGCCGGTCGCGTGGTCGTGACCGTGCCGGCGGGGCGGCTGCACATCGAGGCGTGGCGTGGGCCCGAGTATCGGATGGCGCGCGTGGATGTGAACATGCCGGCCGGCGGCCGTCTGGTTCGTCGCATCGTCCTCGAACGGCTCGACAACCTTCCAGCCCGAGCGTGGTGGAGCGGTGACGTACACGTGCACATGAATTACGGCGGCGCCTATCGCAACACGCCTCGGCACCTCGCGTTGCAAGCGAAGGCGGAAGACTTGCACGTCGTCGAGAATCTGATCGTCAACAAAGAGCAACGAATTCCCGACATCGATTATTTCCGCACGGACGCAGATCCCGTCTCAGCGCCGGACTTCCTGCTGATGCATGCGCAGGAGTTTCACACCAGTGTCTGGGGACATCTCGGTGTGCTGGGTCTCACATCGCATTACCTGATCCCCGAATACGCGGGTTACCCGAATACCGCCGCGGCGAGCCTCTATCCGACCAACGCCAACATCGCCGATCTCGGACACGAGCAAGGTGCCCTCGTCGGCTACGTCCATCCGTTCGATACGAAGCCCGATCCGAGCGACACCACCGCGGGGCTCACCTACGAGCTGCCCGTCGATGTCGCCCTCGGCAAGGTCGATTACATCGAAGTGATGGGGTACTCCGACCACCTCATCACGTCGGAGATCTGGTACCGGCTGCTCAACTGCGGCTTTCGGTTGCCCGCGGCCGCGGGAACTGACGCCTTCCCGAATTTCGCGAGCCTGCGGGGACCACCGGGACTCGTGCGGGTGTTCGTGCAATCAGGCGCGACGCTCGATCATCGGCAGTGGCTCGCGGGGATCAAGGCCGGCCGCACGTTTGTAACCAACGGCCCGTTGCTCGATTTCAAGATTGCGGGCCGCGCGATCGGGGAAGAGATCAGAGTGAGCCACGAAATGCAGCGGCTGCCGGCGTTCGTGCGGCTGCGTTCGAACGTGCCGGTAGATCACCTGGAAATCATTGGCAACGGGAAGGTCGTCGCGCGGCTTGCCCTCGGCGCCGACCGCATCACGGCCGACGACACCGTGTCGGTCCCGGTGAGCGGCAGCGGTTGGTATGTGCTCCGGGCCTACAGCGATCGCGCCGAGCTGCCGGTCCTCGATCTGTATCCGTTCGCGTCGACGAGTCCGATTTTCATCACGGTTGACGGTGCACCGGCCCGTTCACCAGACGACGCCAGGTTCTTCCTGAACTGGATCAACCGGATGGAAGGGACGATCCGGGCGAGCAGTACGTGGAACAGCACGGCGGAGCAGGAGAGTGTGCTGCGCTCCCTGGCTGACGCGAAACGGGTGTTTCAGTTCCAACTCGTTACGCTCTTTCGTTAGAGCAATCCCTTCGGCCGCGTCCGTCTCACACGCCGGTGTCATCCATCCGCGAGGCGGCCATGCAAATGCGGTCATTGTGCAGGGGAATCTTTCAGTGCATCACGATGTTGCTGGTGACAGGCTGCGAGAAGGGTACGCCCGCCGCCAACGACGCGCCGGGCCTCGCGTTGTCGCAGCAGCACAGTCCCGGTTCCGTCTGGTCTGAGCCCGTCAACCTCGGCGCGCCGGTCAACTCTCAGTACACCGAGCAATCGCCCGCGCTATCGCCCGATGGCCTCAGCCTCTACTTCGCTTCCGATCGACCGGGTGGGATGGGCAACGTCGATCTCTGGGTTTCCCATCGCGCATCCGAGGACAGTCCGTGGGAGGCGCCCGTCAACCTGGGTTCGGTCATCAATACCCCAGCGGTCGAAAGCGGACCCAACCTCTCGAGCGATGGTCTCATGCTCTTCTTCCAGACCAACCGGGCCGGTGGGCACGGCAGCAACGACATCTACGTCTCCCACCGTACGGATCCCTATGACGACCTCGGCTGGCAGGCGCCGATCGATCTCGGGCCGGACGTCAACACCGCGACCGGTGAGTTCGGCCCGTTCTTCCTGGAGCACGGCGATCAGGGACCGGTTCTCTATTTCGCGAGAGGGCCGAGCAACACGTTCACCGACATCTATGTGGCGCCGATGCAGGAAGACGGGCAGCCGCGCGGCCCGGCGCAGCTCGTCGCAGAGTTGAGCGATGCCAATTTCAATGACGGGCGCCCGACGCTGCGCGCGAACGGGAAAGAGCTCTTCTTCTTCTCCAATCGTCCCGGCGGCTTTGGGGGAGCTGATCTGTGGATCTCAACGCGGCAGACCCCCCACGATGCCTGGTCGCAGCCAATGAACCTCGGCATGCCGCCAAACTCTGCTGCAGGGGAAATCGTGCCGTTCCTGACCGCGGACGGCCGAACGCTTCTGTTTGCGGACGATCGGACGGATGGATTGGGCGGTCAGGATATCTGGATGTCGACCCGCTCCGGCTCCGACGATGAATCCGATGTTGATCCTGGCGAGGCGCCGTCAACGTCGATCAACCTCGGGCCCACGGTGAACGGCGCACTGATCGAGGCGCGGCCCGCGATCTCCTTCGATGGCTTCGAGGTCGGGGTCACGACCCGGACCCGGTTGAAAGACTGACGATTAAGCATGCGGAAAGGCCCCACGGGTCGTTTCGGCAAGGAGGCCACAATGGCAGGGCACGCGAGAATAGAAAAGATCAGTTTAGCGTTGACGGCCGGGCTCCTGGCGGTTGCGTGCACGACGCATTCGGAGCCGGAGGTACCCGCGTCCGTGGCACTAACGCCCGGCAGCATTGATACGCTGATCGGCGCCGGCGACACCGTCCGGCTGTCGGCAGCCGCGCTGACGAGTGGCGGTAAGACCGTTCGGGGCGTGTCGTTCACGTGGACCAGCAATAATCCCGGCGTGGCCGTCGTCGATGCCAACGGTCTTGTCACCGCAGTTTCCAACGGCACAGCGACCATCACGGCGCAGAGTGACGGCGGCCTTTTGGGGCATGCGACGTTCAAGTCCGCCACTCTTTCGGCCACGCTTCAGACGTCTCTCAACTATGCCGTGTCTTCCAACATCGGGAATCATCCGATGGCCCTGACGTGGAACGGCAGCTTCTATTACGGCATCTGGGATGGCACCTCACCCGGGCAGATCAAGCGCTTCGACGTGAACGGAATCCTCCTCGATAGCACCAGCGTAAACCTCGATCCTCGAGACCTGGAGTACTCCACGGCCGACGGGAAGTTTTACGTGAAGATCTATGGCCAGGACTGGTATCGCGTCGATGTCAGCACGGGTGCTGCGACGCTCGTCTTTCCTGGGATGTTTGCCAATTCTCAATCCTCGCCCGCCATGAGCGCGGATGGATTGACGGTATACGAACACGAGAGCGGCACCATCCGCGTCCTCTCCGCCGTCACCGGCCAGATGCTTCGACAACTGACCGGCTTTGCAACCGGAGTGTATCCGTCCACCGAAGGCCTTGCAGCCGATGGATCGCATCTCTTCACCTGGGATGGCAGCATCGTCTACATGTACGATCTGCAGGGCCGCCTTATCACACAGTTTACCGTCCCTAGCGGGAACTTCGGCTTCTCGCTGTCCTATGCCAAGGGGCTGCTCTGGACGTCGACTGATGTGAGTTCGGGGACGGGCACTTGGTACGGGTACCGGTTGGTCAGGCAGTAGCTTCGGTTGCATACCGCCGCGGCCCTCAGCGGCATGACTAGCCGCTGGGGGGCTGTGGCGCAGGAGCAGCGGTCGCGCGCGTCGCCGTCTTGATGAGCCTTTGCTGTTTTTCCCCCAGCCGCTGCACCGCGTCATCCCGCTCGCTCTCCTTCTTATAGACCGCCGCCACCGCGCTCCCCGAGCCGCACATCCGTACCCAGACCGGTCCCGTGCCCGCTACGCGTTCATATAAGGCGCGCAGGTCCGGATGTTTCGCGAAGACTGGCGCCTCGAAATCGTTGCCTCCCAGCCGTCCGATGCTGCCCCACGTGGCCAGGGCGTCGGCGTCGAGCGCGACCGGTCCGCGCGCACTAATCGTGGGATTCTGTTCGTCCCACCAGCGGTAGGCGTCCGGTGTCGCCACGTCGATTGGGGGAATCGCGACGAGGGCGGGAAGGGCCGGCGGTGCGGGGACACGGAACTGGCGCTCTCCACGGCCCCACGCAACCGCGAGCGCGGCACCGCCCGCAAAGAACGCCACGTCCGAGCCGAGCCGCGCAGCGAAGTGCAGCAGCTCATGTCGTGGAACCGCGTTGCCCGCGAGCGCATTCACCGCGTGCAACGCCGCTGCGCCGTCGCTCGAGCCGCCACCGAGTCCGGCCCGAACAGGAATACGCTTGGTCAGGGTGATCGCCACTCCAAATCGGTTGCCCGTCGCGTCGAGCACGGCTCGCGCCGCGCGCACCGCAAGATTTTCGTCGGCCGGCCCCAGATCAGGTCCGTTGACCGCGAGCGTTACGCCGGAGTCCGTGCGACGGACGTGCAGCTCGTCCGCGAGCTCGAGCAGCGCGAACGCCGTTTCGATCTGATGAAATCCTGTTGCCTCCCGAGCGAGAATGCGCAGAAAGAGATTGATCTTCGCATGTGCCGCGATGCGAACGGCATCCGTCATGTAGTGTCCGGCGCGGCGCTGAGATCACGCAGCCCCAGGTGCAGGCGCGAGAGCGACCACAGACCGAGCAAGGTGATTGGGAGGAAGGTCGTCAGGTGATACGTCAGCGCATAGCTCGCGGCTAGGCTCGCGTTGACGCCGTACACGCTGAGGGTCAAGAGAGTCGCCGTCTCGAAGACGCCGATGTACCCGGGCGTCGATGGCACCGCCACTCCGAAGCCGATGATTCCCTGCAGGAGCAAGGCGGCTTCGGCCGGCACCTGGATCCCGAACGCGCGAAAGCACACGGCAAACGCGGCGGCGTTGGTGAGCCACAGCGCCAGCGACCAGAGGACGACACCGCCGAACCGTGCCGGGCTTTTCAACACTTCGAGGCCCGCCACAATTCCCTCGGTCCAATGCATCACGCGAGTGGCGGCGGTGGCGGGGAGCACGCGACTCGCGATTCGGCCGAGCAGCGCCAGCCACGGAGCGGGGCGGTGCACGACGATGAGGGCGAGCAGCAGCACCGCGCCGAACAGCACTGCTGCCGTCGTGGCCACGGTCGAAAGTGATCGCCCGCCGACGAGCGCATGGCGCGGAAAGGACGGCGCCGCGATCGCGACGGCCATGAGCGCCAACATCATCAGACCGTCGAAGACTCGCTCGACCCCGATCGACGCGAGCGACGTCGTGAAGCGCACCGGCAGCTGGCGCGTCGCGACGTACGCGCGCGCGACCTCGCCGGCGCGCGCAGGCAAGAGGTTGTTTGCCATGAAGCCGATCGCGGTGGCATGCCAGAGCGGTAGCGAGGGAAACCGGTGGCCGTCGATATCACGCAGAATCAGGCGCCAGCGAATCGTGCGCAGCGGAAATGTGGCGGTGGCGAGCACGACGGCTGCAAGGAGCAATAGAGGACTGGCGTGGCGCGCGTCGTCCCACACCTGCCGGAGGTCGATGCGATGGAGCACCCAGGCGAGCAACGCGACGCTGACGGCGAGCCCTAGGAGCCAGGCGCCTCGCCCCGCCCCCCCCGCCCCCCAACGACGGCTGCTACTCGGGTTCGATGGCGAGGACAACGAGGTCGCAGACTTCGTCGATGATCGCGCGGAGGCTCTCGCCGCTCGCGCGCTTTGCGGCTTCTCGCAATTCCTGCGCGCGCTGGCGGGCACTGGCTCCCTTGTAGAGCAGCCTCCCGATATCGACTGGTTCTCCGTTGGTTCGGCCGGCAATCAGTTCTTCCAGCGACGCTGGTCCGATCCCCGCGGCGACCATGCGCTGATAGACCATCCACGTGCCCGCGATGTCGGTCGCAGATTCAGCGCCCCCGCGCCCCCCCCCAACAGGTTCTCGCACTGCGCCAGACCTGCGCGCGCGATCGGCTGGCGTCGAGGGGGGCGGCGGCGCTGCGGGGGCAGGGGCAGCCGGTTGGGAATGGGTGGGCGCGAGCGATTCGATCGGCACGGCGGCCCCACCGCCAAGGCGTCGTATCGCGATCGTCACGGCTGCCAGGGCCGCGGCCGTGCTTGTCTCGTCACCGGATCCCGATGCCGAGAGCACTTCGCCGGCCTTGCGGAGCTCGGCGGCGAAGTGCGCCGCTTGATTCACCGCGATCCCACTCGACACCGCTTCCCGCGCGGCCTGCGCAAATTCCGCGACACGTTCGGCGACCGGTCCGCCACCAGCGGCGCCGAGCACGCGGAATGTGCCGGCAAGCGTATGCGCGCGCAGCTCGCGTTGCGTGGCACTCGGCGCGCGCTCCAGCGAGTCGGCGGCCTGACGCAAATGCTCGCCGTGACTGACCAGCTCCAGGCGGCCCAGCGTCGCCGGGCGCGTGGGCGTGGCCGCCGTTCCGCGCCGCACGATCGTCCCCAGCGTCTCGATCGGGACGATGTCCGGCTCGCTGTCCATGAATTTCACGAGCAGCCCGGCGAACCGGCGGAACTCGGCGCTCTCGGGATCGGGGCGGCCGCGCTCCGCGACTTCGCGCGCGGCGTGCGCGATCGACGTCGCCGCCATCTGGAACAGCTCGGCGATCATGTCGCCCCAACCCTGCGGCGGGTTTCCGGTTGTGCGGTTCAGCTCACCGATCGCCCGTTCGATGCCTTCGAGCAGATCGGGTAGCGGCGGCAAATCGTTGAGCGCCGCCAAACCGCGCAGCGGTTGAATCGCCTTGAGCACCTGCTGCAACGGATCGTGCGCGAGCGGATTGGTGCGGAGCACCCGGCCGGCGCGGTCGAGCGCGCTGGCGATGGCCGCCCCTTCGCGGGCTACGAACGCACGCGCTCCGGCATCGAGGCCCATCGCTTCCGCCGCGCGTACCTGCGCGGAGGGCCGTCCACCCAACTGCTCGAGTTGGCTGGCGAGTGCTTCGGCTTTGGCGCTGTCGGCGTCGCTCCACTTGCCGGCGTTGCGCACAAAGATCTTGATGTCATCGACCGCGCGAGTCGCGATCTGCTTCGTCGCGGCGTCCCACTGACGCCGCCCTTCCCGCAAGGCGCGCACGAGTGCCTCGAACCCCATGGCGGCCCGGGCGATCGGCTGCTGGCTCGCCATGAGCGCACTGCCGCGCAGGGCGCGCGCGAGCCGCACCAGCTCATCGGCCGGCGGCGTCGCGGATGCCTGGAGCAGCCCATCGAGCCGGTCGAGATACTCCCCCGCCTCGAGCGCGAAGAAGTCCGTCATGCCGAGTGGCTGTGGAGCGCCAGGTGTGGTCATGGCGCCTCCAAGCTAGGTATTCCGAGCGCCATTCACCAGCGTTTTCATGCGGCGCACCGCTTCTTCCAAGCCCCAGAACACGGCGTTGCTCACGATGCTGTGGCCGATGTTCAGCTCTTCGATCTCAGGGATGGCAGCGACGGGCTGCACGTTCTGATAGGTGAGGCCATGCCCCGCATGGACCGCGAGTCCAATGCTCTTGCCATGGGCAGCGGCCCGCCGCAGCTCGTCGAGCGCTTTGGTTCCGCGTCTCCATGTGTGGGCATAGCGGCCGGTGTGCAGCTCAATCGCCGGGACGCCGAATTCCTTCGCGAGATCGATCGTGCGCAGAGATGGATCGATGAAGAGACTGACCCGAATCCCCGCGGACTGCAGTCGCGCGATCGCGCCGCGCAGGCGGCGATCGGTGCGGCGCAGTGCCAGTCCGCCCTCGGTGGTGATCTCCTGCCGCTTCTCGGGGACGAGGGTTGCCTGAAAGGGGCGGGGTTGTACGCGTGTCGCGAAGCGCACGATCTCGGTGTGCGCCCCCAGCTCCAGATTGAGAACGGTCCGCACGCTGCGCGTGAGTGCCGTGACGTCGGCGTCCTGAATGTGACGGCGATCTTCACGCAGGTGCACCGTGATGCCGTCCGCACCCGCCCGCTCCGCGGCCGCCGCGGCCTGAACAGGATCTGGCTCGTCGGTCTTGCGCGCTTCGCGCAGCGTCGCGACGTGATCGATGTTGACGTAGAGACGCATGGTGTCTTACCTTCGGGTCGTCCCGACCATAGGTCTTGCCTCGTGAAGCGACGGCTCGTCCTTCTCGTCCTGCTCGCCGCTCTGACCGCTTGTGGTGGAAATCGCGGGCCGCAAACGCCAGTCCCGCAATCGATGAACGAGTCGCTCACGCAGTTCATGGCGGCCGTGAAGGCGAACGATCTCAAGCGGATGGGCGAGCTGTGGGGCACCGAGCACGGGCCCGCCGCGGGCTCGATGGACAGCGACGTTCTGCGCCGGCGCATCACGGTCATTCAGAAGTATCTCGAGCATAGCGGATATCGCGTCATCGAAGGGCCGTTGCTCGTGCCCGGGCACGACGATCTGCGCACGTTCCGGGTCGAGTTGCAGCGGAACAGTTGCAATCAAGTGCTGCCGATCGACGTGGTGCGGACGCGCAGTGGGGGATGGCTGGTGTACGACGTGCACCTCGAAAGCGCAGGGAATCCAGTTGGTCCTTGCCAGCCGAGTGGGACGGGAACTCGCCCCTAGGGCGCCGCGTTTCACCTACTCAGTTAGCTCCAACAGAATGCCGTTGGTTGCTTTCGGATGCAGAAAAGCGATTCGCCGTCCGCCGGCCCCGCGTCGGGGCGTCTCATCCACGAGCTGGTAGCCGGCCGCGCGGCAACGCGCCAATGCGGCGTCGAGATCAGGCACGCGGTAGCAGACGTGATGGATGCCCGGTCCCCGTTTTGCAAGGAATTTCGCCACGGGACTGGCCGGGTCATTGGGTTCGAGCAGCCCCCCCCCCCCCGCCCCCCGGACCGGGGGAGAGGCCCAGGACGTCGCGATAAAAGCGCAGTGCCTCGGTGATGCTCGGCACGGCGATGCCGATATGGGCGACAGCAGGATTCATGCACGTGAAACTAACGTCTACTGAAGGGGAGTGAAGGATTATGGAAGGGGAGCATCTCGTCGCGATCACAGACGCCACTTTTCAGGCGGAAGTGGAGCAGCACAAAGGGCTCGCCGTCGTCGATTTCTGGGCCACCTGGTGTGGTCCCTGCCACATGGTCGCGCCGATCATGGACCAGCTGGCCGGCAAGTACAACGGCAAGGTGAAGATCGTCAAAGTGGACGTGGACGCCAATCAGGCGACCGCGATGCGCTTTAACGTCCGCTCGATTCCGAGTATTCTATTCTTCAAGGATGGACGCCACGTAGACACGATCGTGGGTGCCTACCCGTCGTTGGCGTTCGAACAGAAGATCGAACAGCACCTTTCGTAGCTTCCTCCCCGGAGGACGATGCGCGCGAGCACTGCTCGCCTGACGAATTCGCCGGTTCGCCTCGCGGATCTCCAGTTTCCGCAGGTGAGCCGGCTTATTCATCGCACGCGGCTCGCCTTCATTCATCTCGACAACCTGCTCGCCTACGCGAAGCGTGATCGCGACGGGCGGATCGACGGCTATCTCGCGGCCCATCTCCCCGATGAATGCCTGCTGTTGTTGTTTCGCAAGGGAGAGGCGGTCAACGCCGCGTCGCTGCATACCGCCGGTCGGCAGGTCATCACGATCACCGAGGGACTGAAGCGGATGCGCGCCGAGGTCGAGCGGGGCGATTTGACCTACTGCGCCGCGCCGATGGAGCAGCTCGCCTGGATGTATGCCGCTTGCGCGGGTGCCTATCAACCGCGGGACATCGACGTCAATCAACCCGAGAAGTTTTTCCCGCTGCTGCAGCAGGAAAGGGTGACCGGCGTCCTGGAGTTGATTTCCAACGGCCGCGTCTCATATCTCAAATTCGATCACGGGAAGTATCTGAGCGGGCATTTTTGCGACAAACCGGAGAACGTTCCGCCCGCCCGCTACCTCGAGTCGTTGTTCGATCCGGGCCCTCCTCCCGGTGACACGAAGCCCGCGATGTCCGCGGGGACATTCCCTGCTGCGGACGATCTGCCCGCGCAAGCGGCGACGGCGTTAGTGAATACCTATCGCGAGCTGTATTGGCGCATCGTCGACGCCGTCGAACGGGAGTTCCCCGGCGAAGCGAAGCGCCGGGCACAAAAGGTGACCGCGGCGATCGTCGACGCACATCAGGCGCTCGCGCTGCTCAGCGTGCCACGCGGCAGCGACACGCCCGACGCCGTGGTGCGGCCCGAGGAGCTGTCGACGGCGCTCAGTGACTGGGCGCTCCAGCTGCTCGAGGGCGCGGAAGTGATGATGCCGGGGACGGCGCCGAAAGTCCTGAAGGACGCGACACGCGAGCACCGCTATGTCTTGCAGGCCGCCGGATTCTACGGTCGTCTCCCCTGGCGGGTGACGTGGTAGCGTGGCCGGCACCCTCTACGTCGTCGCGACGCCCCTCGGTAACCTCGGCGATCTGTCGCCGCGTGCCGCCGATACGCTGAAGCGCGTGGCGGTCGTCGCCGCCGAAGACACCCGCCACAGCAAACCGCTGCTCACTCACACCGGCTCCAATGCGGAGCTGGTGAGCTTTCACGCGCACTCATCCGAGCGCGCCCTGGAACGCCTGCTGCGCATCCTATCAGAGGGACGAGACGTCGCGTTCATCACCGACGCCGGTACACCGGTGATCAGCGATCCCGGTGTTGCCCTCGTCGCCGCGGCGCGAGAGCGGGGCATTCAAGTCGTGACCATTCCGGGCCCGACCGCCGTCGCGGCAAGCCTGTCTGTATCAGGCGTCGGGGGCGACCGCTATTTGTTTCTCGGATTTCTCCCTCGCAAAGGAAACGACCGCCGCCGTTTGTTACTGACCGTCGCTCAGAGTGAGTGGACCGTGGTCATCTTCGAGGCCCCGAACCGCGTCGCGGAACTGCTCGCCGATCTTTCCGATGTGTGTGGAGCTGACCGCCAAGCGTCGGTCTCTCGTGAGCTCACGAAGGTCTTCGAGGAGACACGTTCGGGGACGTTGCAAGAATTGTCAGCACACTATGCAGAGGCTCCCGCGCGAGGCGAGGTTACAGTAGTCATCGCGGGAACTGGAAAGCCGCACATCGCAGAGCGGCCCACCACTCCGGATCCCGGCGAGCGGGCGCGGGCTTTGCTTGCTGAAGGGTTATCACGCAAGGATGTGGCGGAACGATTGGCGGAAGAGACCGGAATTTCACGGAATACGGCGTACAGACTGGTGAATGAGCTATGAGCGGTTGGGCTTCTCTCACCATCGGTCGCCTGCACTACGACGGCGGCGGTGACTGGTACGCGAACCCCTCCGCTTTACCGAACCTGCTGACCGCGCTGCGCGAGCGCACGACCCTGCCGGTCGCGGAGCGCGAGCGCGTGGTGACGCTGACCGGCCCGGAGCTATGGGACGTCCCTTACATCTATATGACGGGCCACGGCAACGTACGCTTCTCCGACGTCGAGTTCCGTAATCTTCGCCGGTATTTGGAGCAGGGTGGGTTTCTGCACGCGGACGACAATTACGGGATGGACAAGTC
>Ga0209235_1000500_pt1 | contig 19828 bp, 16 predicted proteins | sample GraSoi013_1_20cm_4_FD_185817 | JGI IMG/M metagenome (GOLD analysis project Ga0209235, IMG submission 185817) | Grasslands soil microbial communities from the Angelo Coastal Reserve, California, USA - Sample 09_25_2013_1_20cm (SPAdes) (version 2) | ecosystem: Environmental > Terrestrial > Soil >... | reverse complement strand
CGCCTTCGTCGCACTCATCATCGGCATCGGCATCGGGGTGCTCCTGGCCCTGCTGTACTTTCAGGCCTGGAAATCCCGCTATACCGATGCCATCCGACAGGATGCCATTCAGCGCAGTCACGCCGTCACCGTCGGCAAGGTGCATGAGCAGCTGGTCCCATACCTGCCTGACTTCCACTTCAATCCAAAAGACGCCCGGTTTCTCGGCACGCCGGTCGACCTCGTGGTGTTCGACGGCCTGGACGAGGGCCAGCTGCGGCGCGTCGTGTTCGTCGAGGTGAAGACCGGAGGGTCCGCGTTGAGCGCGCGCGAGCGCCAGGTCCGCGAGACCGTCGAGGCCCGGCAGGTTGAATGGACGGAGCTTCGCGCCACGCGGGTGTAGCGGCGGCATGACGCCTGCGCTTGACACCCCCGGACGCGCGCGCAAGCTTGCGGCCCATGTCTGAGCTGCGCGCGGCGCTGGAAAACGCGCTTGGCCCGATGTATCGGGTCGAGCGCGAAGTGCGGCCCGTCGGCAACTGCCGCCTGTTCGTCGCCGTGGGGCCGCTCACCGATCCCGAGCTGCTGGTGAAGCTGTTGCCGGGGGACCTCTCGCTCGCGGTGGACGCCCGGGTGTTCGAGCGCGAGCTGATCCTGCTCGCCGATCGGCTCGGACACGCGCAGCTCGTAGCCCCCCGCGGTGCGGGTCGGGCCGGTTCGATCGTCTATCATACGCGGCGCTTCATCGAGGGCACGACCCTGCGTGCCTGGCTGGCGAACCACGGCGAGCTGCCACTGCGCCGGACCGTCGACATTCTCCGCGACGTCCTCGTCGCCCTGGCCCACGCGCACCGCGGGAGCATCGCCCACGGCGACCTGAAGCCGGAGAACGTATTGCTCGCCGGCCGACGGGTGCTGGTCGCGGATACAGGGATCGTGGACGCGCTCACCCGCGCCCTGCCGAGCGGCGTCGCGAGCGCCGTCAGCGCGGCGTTGTGCGCACCAGCATACGTCGCGCCCGAACGGCGCAACGGCGGCGCGCCCACCGGGCCGCGTGACGACATCTTCGCGGTCGGCGTGCTGCTGCACGAGATGCTCACTGGCCAGCCCCCCGCGATCCAAGCGGAGCCCCTCGAGGAAGTGCGCTCGCTACCGCCGTGGCTGGCCGAGCTGGCGCGCCGCTGTCTCACGCCAGAGCCCGCCGAGCGGTGGCCCGACGCCGCCGCGGCGCTGGAGCAAGTCAGCCGGCCGAACCAGGGAACGGTGTGAAACCCGGGCCGGTGCTCTGCTATCATCGCATCGGCGGGCCGCTCGAGCTGGGCGTCATGCGGGTGGCCCGGTCGGTGTTCGCACGCCAGATGACGGCCCTCGCGCGCGCCGGCTGGCGTACACTCACTCTAGCTGAGTTCGCCGAACGCTCGCGGGCACGCCAATCCGCATTCTTGCTGACCTTCGACGACGGCTACGCCAGCCTCGCCGATACCGCCTATCCGGTGCTCAGCGAGCTCGGCTTCACCGCCACGACCTTCCTGATCACAGACCACGTCGGCGCCACCAACACCTGGGACGTGCGCTACACCTGGCGCCGGCTGCCGCACCTGGACTGGCGCGTCGTCGAGCAGTGGCGGGCTCGGGGGTTCGACTTCGCATCCCACACGGCGTCGCACGCGCGGCTCACCTGGCTCGACGACGCCCGCGCGGCGGAGGAGTTGGGGCGCTCACGCGAGGCGCTCGTCCGCCGGTTGGGGGCCGCGGCGGGGCGGGGGATCGCGTACCCGTTCGGGTCGTCGGACGAGCGCATCGAGCGGCTGGCGCGCGCCGCGGGCTACGAGCTCGGCTTCGGAGGAGTGCGGGCGAACGGCACCGGGATGAACGTGCCGCGGGTCCCGGTCTACCTGTGGGACGCCTGGAGCGTGCCGTTCGGGCTACGGGAGGACGGGCTCGGTGCCCTGGGACGATTCGTCGCGCACACCGCCAACCGGTGCGCCGTGGGAACGAGCTGGATGCTGGCGCTCAGACGTCAGACGTCTGACGTCTGACGTCTCCAATCTCCCCGCTGATCTCGTCGGGCTCGAGGAGCAGGACTCCGGTCTCCGCCGCTCCCGGCCCGGACCTCGCGAAGACGGCGGCCTCCCGGCCGGTCTCCGCTCCGTAGCGGGCCGCCACGTCGCGCACCAGCGCCTCCGCTTCGCGCCTACCGAAGACGGCTACCGTGCCGCCGCTCCCTCCACCCGTGATCTTCGCGCCGAACAGTCCGCGCTCCGGCCCCTCAGCGGCGACCAGCTCCACGAGTCGATCTGTGCCGTCGCTGCCGAGGCCGCAGGCGCCGTAGCTCTTGTGGGAGTCGCACATGAGGCGTCCCAGCTCGTGGGCCGCGTGCGGCTCGTCCGCCAGCACGCCGAGCAGCTCGGCGAAGCGTTCCACGCGCGCTTGCTCGCGGACCGGGTGCTCCGTGGCCGGCCGCACCGGGTAGCGGCGCTCGGAGTGGACTGCCGTGGCGGTATCGGTGATGCCGCCGTAGCGCTTGAGGAACTCCGCGCCGGACATCTCCTCCGGTAGGCCGCCGGCGAGCGCCGCCCACTCGGGCCCCGTGAGATTGGCGAGATAGCCTCCCCAGCGCGGGTCGTCGATGCGCAGCCGAGCGCCCTCCCGCTCCGCCCGCAATCCGGCCGCGGCGGCAATCATCCGGTAGCCCATGAACGCCGCGGTTCGAACCGCCCCATAGTCGGCTCCCGAGACCGCGTGGCTGATCCCGGAATCGATGCCGTAGAACCGATAGCCTGCCGGGATCTCGAGGTATCCCTCGATCGCGCCCGGCTGGCAGCGCAGCCGGAGGAGCCGGTCGCGCCGGCCGCAGGCGCTGGTTATCTGATCCATGAGCCCGCATGGCGCGCCGACCACGTGGTTCTCCACCTCCTGGCAGGCCGCCGCCAGATCGGTCGCCGTCATGTCGCTGACCAAGCTCGCCGCCACAGCCGCTCCGGCAGCGACTTCGAGTGCCGCCGACGAGGCGACTCCTCTCCCTACGGGCACGGACGAGTCGATGAGCAGCCGCAGGCCCGGGGTCCTGCCTCGCCCCCGCACGGCGCGCTGCAGGCACAACTGCACGATGCCCACGACGTAGCTCGCCCACCGGTCGGACTCGCGTCCGGCGAACCAGGCCGCCAGCGCCGCCGGCGTGCTGAGCGGCCCATCCCGCTCCACGAGCGGCGGGAGCTCAGCGCTGAAGAACTGCCACCTTCCCGCGTGGCGGGTCGCCAGGTCGCAACGCGCAGTGGCCTGGCGTTGCAGGAGCGCCGCGGTCGAGCACTCGAGCGGCAGCTCGAGGACGCGGGCCCCGCTGTAGTCGGCGATCCCGCCCATGACGTCGAGTCGCCCCGGCGCCCGGGCGATGTAGAGGGGTGAGACGTCCGAGAAGAACGCCCGCAGGCGGGAATCCGCCTCGTGTCGCAGCGCTCGCAGGCGGTCGAGCGCGCGCTGGAACCAGACGAGTTCGCCCGTGATGCGGACCTCCGATAGTCGACGCAGCGGGATCACCGAAGCAGGCCACGGTGCCGCAGCGCCCCTTGCAACACGGGCTCGACCAGAGCGCGGAGCCGCTCGTTCGCGTAGCCGACCCACGCCACGTCGGCGGTCACGTTGAATGGGGCGTCGACCGGCGCTCCGGTAGGATCGGTCACGATCACGCCCCCCTCCTCCGCGATGAGCGCCGTGCAAAGGTCGTAAGGGTGACAGCACAGACCCGGCGGCAGCCCGCGGGCGGCGCGAACCGACTGGACGAGTGGCCGCAGGTCCGCCACCAAGCGGTCGTGACCGGCCATCAGCTCGTAGAGCTCGCCGCCGGTGGACGCATACTGGTCTTCGAAGCAGGCGGCCCTCCCGGGCACCGGCGCCACCAGCGCCTGAACGACCTCGTCGTCGATGGCGGCCAGGACGTCACGCGCCCCCGGGAAGAATCGCACGATGGTCGCGAAGCCGTGAGCGATGGTGTCGGCTGTCGAGGGTCGTAACGCGAGGCGCTCCCGCGCGGCGGACAATCGATTATAGCGCCACGCCTGCATCCCCATCCCCTGGCCGCGGAGCGCCCAGAGCTGGTCCGAAAGATGCTGCTTCAAGAGCGGGATCTCGGTCTGGACGGCGAGCACGATGTCGCGCAAGCGGGTCGCTGCACCGCGGTTCGGCGCCACGCCGGTCAGGATCCAGGCGCTCCGCTTCTGATACATCAGGCCCCGCGTGCCGTCGATCGGGTCCACCAGCAGGCGCCAGCGGCACTCCTCCTCGCGCGCGCCCCGCGGGAGCACGAGCGAGTCGCCAGGGAGCCCTTCGGCGACCAGGCACAGCGGCTCCTCGCGGGCCAGCTCCGTGAGGCCCTGCACGACACTGTCCTCGCCCACCCGGTCGATGGTGTAAATCGTGTCGCCGCCCGCCGCGTCGGAGCCGTCGGCCGCCACGGCCGCGAGCTGCTCCGTTGGAGCCCGAGCGCACGCGGCCACCGCCGCCGCGCGGACGCGCTCGTGGATCGAGAGGATCGGCTCGAGCAGGCGCTCGGGGCCGACCACCTCACGCCTCTCGCACGTAGTGCACGCTCGAGACCGCCCGGAGCTCCGCCGCCTTCTCCTCCGGCGCGGTGTCGTTCAAGAAGTTCCCGCCGCCGATCTCGGGGCCGGCGAGGTACTTGAGGAGGCCCGGCTTGCGCAAGGGCGGATGGATCTGGATGTGAAAATGGAAGCCCGGGTACAGCGATCCGTCCGTCGGCGCCTGGTGCAGCACCATGACGTACGGGAACGGCATGCGCCACAGGTTGTCGAGCCGAATGAGGGTCTCCCGCAGCACGGCCGTGAAGTCCGCGAGCTCGGGAGCTGTGAGATCCGCCAAGCTGGGGCGCGTGGCACGCGGCGCCACGAACGTCTCGTAGGGGTAGCGGGCGAAATAGGGGATGAACGACAGTGCCTGGTCGCCCCGGACGAGGAGACGCCGGCCGTCCGCTTCCTCGGCGGCGAGGATATCCTGGAACAGCGGCCGGCCGTGCTCGGCCAGGTACGCCGCCTGTGCCTCCGCCTCCAGCTCGATGGTCCTGAACACGAAGTTCGTCGCGTAGATCTGGCAGTGCGGATGAGGGTTGCTGACGCCGACGACCTCGCCCTTGTTCTCGAACACGAGCACGTGCCGTACCTCGTCGCGCGCACCGAGCTCGCGGTACTGCACCTGCAGCACCTCCAGCAGACTCAGAATCTCCGCTTCGCTGAGCTGGGCGAGCGTGACGTCGTGCCGCGGCGTGAAGCAGACGACGCGGGCGCATCCGTCGGCGGGCCGATTCCGATAGATCCCCGGCGGCGCCGCGAGCTCCGTGGACGCCCCGGGGCCGACGCACGGGTGGTCGTTGTCGAACACGAAGACGCCGGTGTATCGCTCGTTCCGTTGTCCCGAGCTGCGCACGTTGCCCGGACACAGATGACAGTCCGGCGCATACGACGGCAGCACGCGGGACGCTTCGCTCACCCGCTCACCTTGCCAGGGCCGCTCGTTGCGGTGAGAAGACACGATGACCCACTCGCGCCGCAGCGGATGCCAACGCTGCTCCCAGACCATGCCCGATGAACGCCGCCCCGTCAGCGTCGCGCCCCGAGCTGGACGCGAACGCTGGCTGACTCCAGTCCCTCGGCTTCGGCTGTCAGCGTAGCCGTCCCCGCTCGCTCGCCCGCGCGGACAATTACCAGCGCCTTTCCGTTGAAAAGCTGCACGTGGTCGGCCTTGAACCGCGCATGGCTGATTTGGTCACCGTTGTCCACGCCCGCGATCCGCGCATCGCCCGCCAGCCGGAGCCGGATCAGGTGATTCGCCGTCGGCACCGGTACGCCTGCGCCGTCCAGCACACTCACGGTGACGAACGAGAGGTCGTTCCCGTCGGCGTGGAGGCGCGAGCGGTCGGGGGCGAGCGCGATGCGCGCGGGCGCACCGGCCGTCCTCACCTCCTGGGTGGCCATCACCTGCCCGCCCTTGCGCGCCACCACCCGCAGCGTCCCCGATGTGTACGCGACGCGCCACATCAGATGGACGACCTCGCCCTCCTTCCGCTTCACGCCCAGCGAGGCGCCGTTCAGGAACAGCTCCGCTTCGTCCCCGTTGGTGTAGGCCCACACGTCGATGGTGTCGCCCGCCGTCCAGTTCCAGTGCGGGAAGACGTGCAGCATCGGCCGGTCCGTCCACGCGCTCTGGTACAGGTAGAACGGATCCTTTGGGAAACCCGCCAGATCAACAACGCCGAAATAGGAGCTGCGCGCAGGCCACTCGTACGGCGTGGGCTCGCCCAGGTAGTCGATCCCGGACCAGATGAACATCCCCGATAGGAACGGGTACCGCTCGAACAGGCGCAGCGATGCTTCGTGCAGCGAGCCCCAGAATGCCTTCCGGTTGTCGTACGACGAGAGCTGGTAGCTCTTGTTGGGCTGCGGTCCGTGATCCTTCACGTACGGCGTTTCGTAGCTGGCTACGCTGTCGGAGGGCTGCTCATAGAAGCCGCGGCTGTTGAGCGCCGACATCGCCTCGGTGATGATGAACTTCTCGCCCGGGAACTGCGCCGGAAGATTCGGCCAGGCGTCGTGGTGGTAGTTGTGGCCGAGCAGGTCGAGGGCGCCGGCATGAAACATCGGGTTGGCCGGACTGCCGTTGTTGTTCGCTGACGTAATGGGCCGTGTGGGGTCGAGGCGTCGCACGATCCCGGCGAGCTCGCGGGCAATTGGAATCGCAGTGGTGTCGTCGTTAGTCCACTGCTCCATGACCTCGTTCCCGATGCTCCAGATGAACACGCTGGGGTGGTTCCGGTCGCGCCGCACCATGTCCGACAGGTCGCGCACGTGCCACGCGTCCCAGTCCAGGTGGTAATCGAATTTTGTCTTCTCCTTCTTCCACATGTCGAACGCCTCGTCCAGCACGATGAAGCCCATTCGGTCGGTGAGCTCGAGCAGCTCGGGAGCGGGCGGGTTGTGCGAGGTGCGGAGCGCATTGACGCCCATCTCCTGCATGAGCTGTAGCTGTCGCTCGAGGGCGCGGGTGTTCACGGCGGCGCCCAGGCTCCCGAGGTCGTGGTGCAGGCACACGCCCCGGATTTTCCGCTGCGTGCCGTTGAGGATGAACCCCCGATCGGGATCAAACGAGAACGTCCGCACCCCGAACGGCGTGACGTAATCGTCGCAAGGCCTCCCGCTGCACACCACTCGCGACACGGCCCGGTACAGGTACGGTCGTTCGAGCGACCACAGCGTCGGGCTCCTGATGACCAGGTCCTGCGCGATATCCGTGACGGAGTCGCGCGGCACGCGGGCCTCGGCCGATGCCACCGCCACCTCCTTGCCGGCGGCATCGTGGAGGATCGTCCGCAGCGTGATCGGCTGATCGGCCTGCGACGCGTTGCGGATGGTGGTCCGAATCGTCACGCGGGCCGAGGCCCCGGTTACCGCGGGCGTGGTGACATAGGTGCCCCAGTGGTCGACGTGCACCGGGGCCGTGGTGACCAGGCGGACGTGACGGTAGATACCGGAGCCCGAGTACCACCGCGAGTTGGGCTGCTGCGAGTTGTCCACCCGCACGGCGATCACGTTGCTCGCCCGGCCGTAGCGGAGGTGCGGCGTCAGCTCGTAGCTAAAGGAGCTGTACCCGTACGGCCGTTTTCCGAGGTAATGCCCGTTGATCCAGACTTCGCTGTTGCGGTAGACGCCGTCTAACTCGACGAACACCAGCCGGCTTTTGTCCCGCTCGGCTACGGAGAACGTCTTGCGGTACCAGCCCACCCCGCCCGGCAGCGCCCCGCCGTTGGCTCCGGCGGGGTTGGTGTCGCTGAACTCTCCCTCGATGCTCCAGTCGTGCGGCAGGTCCAGCGTCCGCCAGCCGGCGTCATCGAAGCCGGCCTCCTGGGCGCCGGCCAAGTCCCCAAGGTGGAATCGCCACCCGCGATCGAAGCCGAGCACGCTTCGCTGGGGCGCGGCCGTGACCGGGACGACACACACAACCAGTGCCGCGATGGAGACAGCGCGGTGGGCGAGTGCGACAGTCGGGCGCACGAAGACCCTCCTCTTGTGAGGTCAGAAGTTTCTTGACACGGGAGGCATGAGGTGTACTGTCCCTCCCGAACCCCGCCAGGAGCACGCGTGAACAAGGATACGGCGGACTACTCCTTCCTCGCCAGCCGCAACCTTGGCTGGTTCTGTGGCGACGCGGAACGGTAGAGCGCCTCCTCAGACGAGGCGCGAGTTCGTCGCCACGACCGTTGCGGGCGGGCTCGCCCTGCTCGGCGCGGGGCGGCGCTCTCGCCTCGTCGATGCGCGCGTCGCGGTGTTGCTCGACGAACCCATCGGTACGATCGCGCCAGAGCTGTACGGCCATTTCGTCGAGCACCTGGGCGGCGTGGTCTACGACGGCGTGTGGGTGGGCGAGCGCTCCCGCGTCCCGAATATCGGCGGGATCCGCCAGGCGCTGGTCGAGGCCTTGCGGCCGATCCATCCCGCCGTGGTGCGCTGGCCCGGCGGCTGTTTCGCAGACTCCTACGACTGGCAGGACGGGATCGGCCCCCGGGACCGTCGCCCGCGCCGCACCAACTTCTGGAGCGACGACCCGCACCTGCGAGCGCTGGGCGACGTGCCCGCCAAGTACGAGCCCAACCAGTTCGGCACGAACGAGTTCGTGCGCTTCTGCCGGCTCATCGGCGCCGCGCCCTACCTCGCGGTGAACGTCCGCACGCTCCCGGCGAGGGTCTTCATGGAGTGGGTGGAGTACTGCAACTCGCCCGCGGGAAGCACGACCTTAGCCCAGCAGCGCGCGGCGGGGGGAGATCGGGAGCCGTTCACGGTGCGGTACTGGGGGATCGGCAACGAGTCCTGGGGATGCGGCGGAAACTTCACGCCGGAGGAATACGCCGCCGAGTACCGCCGCTTCGCCACCTGGGCGGTCCCGGCGTACGGCGTCGACCTCGCGTTCATCGGGTCCGGTCCGAGCGGCGGGGACCTGGAATGGACGCGCCGGTTTTTCCGCGAGCTGGCCGAGCGCCGCAGCTTCGATCGCCTGTGGGGCTGGGCGCTCCACCATTACTCCAGCGCCCCGAACGGTGAGGCCCTCGCGTTCGATGACCCGGCCTGGTACGACCTGCTGGGCAGCGCCAACCGCATGGAGTCGCTCATCACCTCCCAGTGGGAGGTGATGGGGGAGAGCGACCGGGAGCATCGGGTGAAGCTGGTGGTGGACGAGTGGGGCGCGTGGCACAAGATGACGACGAACGTGGATCCCACGCACCTCTTCGGGCAGCAGTCGACCATCCGCGATGCTCTCGTCGCCGCCCTCACCCTCGACACCTTCAATCGCCACGCCGATAAAGTAGCGATGGCCAACATCGCGCAGCTCGTCAACTGCATCCAGTCGTTGTTCCTCGCCCACGAAGACAAATTCCTGCTTACGCCGACCTACCACGTCTTCGCGTTGTACGCGGCGCACCAGGGCGCGCGTGCCGTGCGCGTGGTGGCCTCCGCGCCGCCCGTGAACTGGGTCGACGGGCAGCAACGCGAGCGCTCGTTGTGGGGGCTCAACGGCTCGGCGTCGCTGCGGGGCGATGCGCTCACGCTGACCGTCACCAACCCGCACCGCACCGGGTCGCGCGAGGCCGAGATCGCAGTCCGGGGCGCGGCGGTGAGGGCCGTGAGGGCGACGACGCTCGCCGCCCGCGACGTGCACGATCACAACACGTTCGAGGCCCCGCGCAGCGTCGTGCCCACCACGGCGAGCGTGGCGGTGAGCGCCTCACCGTTCGTGTATCGCTTCCCTGCGGCGTCCGTGACGAAGCTGGAGATCGCAATCGGGCGGTGACCGAGGCTAGAGCCCCTCGCCTCCCGCCACCGCCATCCCCATCGCGTGATAGCCCTTGTCCACGTAGACCGTCGCCCCCGTGATGCCGCTGCCGAGCGGGCTGGCGAGGAACGCGGCGGTGGTGCCCACCTCCCATGCGGCGAGGGGCTCGGTGAGGGGAGCGTTGGCCGCGTAGTACTGCACCATCCGCTCGATCTTGCCGATCGCGCTGGCGGCGCGTGACGCGAGCGGGCCCGCCGAAATCGTGTTCACGCGCACGCCGTACTGGCGGCCCGCCTCGAAGGCCAGCGTGCGGGTGTCGCTTTCGAGCGCCGCTTTGGCCGACGACATCCCGCCGCCATAGCCCGGCACCACGCGTTGGCTCGCCAGATAGGTGAGCGATAGGAACGACCCGCCCTGTCGCATCAGCGGCCCCAGCCGGGCGACCAGCGAGACCAGCGAATACGCGCTCACGCTCACGGCGGTGAGATAGCCGCCCCGGCTCGTCTCGAGCAGCGGCTTCTTCACCTCGGGGCCGTTCGCGAGCGAGTGGACGACGATGTCGAGCGGCCGCGCCCCGAAGTCCTGGGTGCAGCGCTGTGCCAGCCCGGCGACCGAGAAGTCGCCGACGTCCTTGTAGCGCTTGTTGGTGCGCACATCCTCGGGCGCATCCGCCGCCGTGTCGTACGCGGCGTCCAGCGGATAGATCTTCTCGAACGTGAGCAGCGAGCCGTCGGACAGGCGGCGCGCCGCGTCCATCTTCCCCCGCTCGAGCAGGTTCAAGAAGATGTTCAACGCGGGCGGCCAGGTTCCGGTGCACACGGTAGCGCCGGCCTCGGCGAGCGCCTTGGCGATGGCGAAGCCGTAGCCGGCGTCGTCGGCGACCCCCGCCACCAAGGCCCGCTTGCCCCTCAAGTCGATGCTCAGCACTTCGCCCTCCCCCCAGTGCGGAATGCGGAATGCGGAATGCGGAGTTTCAATGTGAGCGTCACTGGGCGAGCGACCTCTCCCTGAAATTCCGCACTCCGCACTCCGCATTCCGCATTAGACAAAGAACCGGGCCGCCACCGGAATGAGTTGCGGGTGCTTCACGAGCGCGTGCGTGAAGATCCGGCCGAGCGTGCGCCGCTCCTCGGGAATCGCGTTCACCGTCCGCGCCAGCGCGTTGAAGAACCCGTCGTCCAGATCCTCGAGCGCCCGCTTGATGCGGTAGTACTTGAGGTGGTCCAGGCCGAGCAGCTCCATCCAGGCGTGGTGGTAAGCCGCGAGGCGTCGTGCGCTCGTGTCGCCGGCGCGGATCGCCGCGGCGGCGGTGCAGCCGGCGAGGCGCCCGGCCTTCATCGCGTTCACGATGCCGCCCCCGGAAAGGGGGTTGATCATGTGAGCCGCGTCGCCCGCCACCAGCACGCCGCCGGTGTACGTCTGCGTGACCGTGGTGTGCACGATCACGCCACCGACCGTGTAGCCAGTGCAGGCGCCGCGCGGGTAGCGACGCGCCAGCCAAGCGTCCAGATACTCGCGTGCGTTGCGGCCGTCGCTCTTGAGCGCCACGAGCCCGAGTCCCACGTTCGCGATTCCCACGCCCTTGGGGAAGACCCAGGCATATCCCCCCGGTGCGATGTCGTGGCCGAACTGCAAATAGATGGCGTCGGGGTCGAAGTCGATTCCCTGGACGACATACTGCGCGCACGACTCCATGTCGCGCGCGGGGACACGGGTCTCGAGACCCGCCCAGCGGCCGACCATCGCCTCCACGCCGTCCGCCCCGATCACGACCTTCGCCCGGTAGGTCGTCTCGCCGCGCGCGCTGCGCACGCGCACGTCCCAGCGTCCGTCCGTGCCCGGCGTCATCCCCGCGGCTTCCGTCCCGACCAGCACGGCGGCGCCCAAGGCGCCGGCCTCCGCGGCGAGGAAGGCGTCGAACCGCGTGCGGTCGAGGATCCACCCCACGTCCCGCTCGGCGACCCGCACCTCGCAGTCGTTCGGCGCGATGAAGATGACGCGGGCGATCTTGCGGGCTACCCAAGGCGCGCCATCGGGGTTCGCGAACTCGCGTAGCCCGGCGTCCCCGACGCCCTCGGCACAGCGAACCGGCGTGCCCACCGCCCGGTCACGCTCGAACAGCACGACGTCGAGCTCCGGCGCCGCGCGCTTCGCCCAGGCCGCGGCGACGCAGCCGGCCGGGCCCGCACCGACGATCAGGACGTCGACGTCAGGCATCGACCATGGCGAGCGCGCCGACGGGACAGGGTGCGACGCACTTGCGACAGCCGGTGCACACTCCGCGGTCCACCACCAGGTCGTTGAACTCGAGGTGGATCGCTTCGGGGGGGCACAGCGGCAGGCACAGGCCGCAGCGGTCGCACGCGGCCAGGTTCACCACGGCGACTTCGGCGGCACGGGCGCGACGCATGGGCGAACGGTAGCGGCGCCTGTGAGGGGCGTCAAGCATCAGCCTTGATTGAAGTTACGCTTTACATTAGCTTGAGGCGCCGTGCAAGCGCCCGCCTGACAACCTTCACCCGACGACCTCGTGCACATACGCTGGCCGAATTGGAAGCTCGGTGCCTGGAGTCCGGCAAATGAGATCGCCGTCGATTTGGGCACGGCGAACACGCTGATCTACGTGAAGGGTGAGGGCATCGTGCTGAACGAGCCCTCGGTCGTCGCGATCGAGAAGGCCACCGGCAAGATCAAGGGGATCGGGCTCGAGGCGAAGCGGATGTTGGGGCGCACGCCGGACGGTATCCTCGCCGTGCGGCCGCTGAAAGACGGCGTGATCGCCGACTTCGACGTCACCGAGAAGATGCTGCGGTTCTTCCTCAAGACGATCATCGATCGCCACCTGTTCCGCGTGAAGCCCAAGGTGATCGTGTGCGTGCCGAGCGGCATCACCGAAGTGGAGAAGCGCGCCGTGCGAGACTCGGCGCAGTCGGCGGGCGCGAAGGAAGTCTACATGGTGGCCGAGCCGATGGCGGCGGCGATCGGTGTGGGCCTCCCGGTCGAAACCCCGACCGGCAATATGGTGATCGACATCGGCGGGGGCACCACGGAGATCGCCGTCATCGCGCTCTCGGGGATCGTCTCGGACACGTCGATCCGAACCGGTGGCGATGAGCTGGATCAGGCGATCGTGCAGTTCATGCGCAAGAACTACAACCTCCTGATCGGCGAGCCCACCGCCGAGCAGATCAAGATCCAGATCGGATCGGCGGCCCCGGTGGGCGAGGAGCGCGAGATGGAGGTGAAGGGCCGCGACCTGGTCTCCGGCATTCCCAAGATCGTGCGCGTGCACTCGAGCGAGATCCGCGAGGCCGTGCAGGAGCCGATCCAGCAGATCGTCGACGCGGTGCGGCGCGCGCTCGAGATCACCCCCCCCGAGCTCGCCAGCGACATCGTGGACCGCGGCATCGTGATGACGGGTGGCGGCGCGTTGATCCGCGGCCTGGACGTGCTGCTCCAGCAGGAGACCGGCCTGCCGATCCATCTCGACGAAGACCCCATGACTTGCGTCGTACGCGGAACGGGTCGGATCCTCGACGATCCGGAGAAGTACCGCAACGTCCTGACGACCTAGCGGGATGGCGCTCGGAGCGGACCGCTACGCCTCACGGGCCGACACCCTCATCTTCATCGGGTGCGTCCTGCTCTCCATCGCCGCGATGGGCCTCCCCGACCGGATGCGCGATCCGTTCGCGCGCGCGCTGCGGCAGACGGTGCTCGCCCCCCTGCTCGCGCTGCAGCAACAGACCGAGCGGCTGTCCGCCTCGCTGGAGCGGTATGACGCGGTCGTCGCGGAACGCGACTCGGCGGCGCTCGCCGCCACGTTCCTCGCGGAGCTGCGCAGCGAAAACCAGCGGCTGCGCGGCCTGCTCGGGCTCGGGCCCCGCCTCGGCTCCGGCTACGTCCCCGCCGAGGTGCTGCACCAGGCGGAGCCGACCAACGCCCTCACCTTCCTCGTGGCGGCGGGGCGCAAGCAGGGCGTGAAGCCGCTGTCGGCGGTCGTGAGCCCGGAGGGCCTGGTGGGGATCGTGAGCAGCGTGGACGCGCAGACGAGCGTGGTCGTCAGCTGGGCACATCCCGAATTCCGCGCCAGCGTCATGGCGGCAGACGGCAGCGTGTACGGCATTGTCGCCCCCCATGGGAGTGAGGGACCACGCGCTTGGTTGCTCGAGCTGCAGGGAGTCGCCTACAGCCAGCTCGTGCCGGAGGGGGCGCTCATCCTGACGTCGGGCCTCGGCGGCGTGCTGCCGCGCGGTATTCCCGTCGGGACGGTCGTGGGCGTGGCGGGCGAGGCCGGGGGCTGGGAGCGAACCTATCTCGTGCGGCCCGCCGTGCACCCGGCCGCCGTGACGCACGTGATGATCCTGACCGGGCCACCGCTCCGCAGCGATCTGCGCTCGCTGTTCGAATCGGGGAGTCCGGCGCCGTGAGGCGGAGCGACCGGTATCGCTTCTACATCATCCTGGTCGGGCTCGTGGTGCTGCAGTTCGCCGTCACGATCCGCCTGTGGGGCCGGCCGGTGGGCCCCGACTTCCTGCTGCTGGCGCTGTTGATGTACTCGATCCGCGCGCAGCCCGGCCGCGGCGCGGGCGCGGGGTTCCTGGTCGGGCTGCTGCGGGACGCCCTGACGCCGGCGTCGTTCGGCGCGGGCGCCCTCGCCCACACGCTCGTCGGGTATCTCTCCGCGTGGGGGAAGGCGGTATTCTTCGCCGAGAACGTGTGGGTGAACGGCTACCTGTTCTTCGCGGGCACGTGGCTCCGCAACTTCGTCGTGGCGGTCGCTTCGGGGAAGCTCAGGGGGACGATGCTCGGGTGGGAGCTGCTGGTGTGGTCGCCGCTCCAGAGCGCCGCCACGGCGGTGGCGGGCGTGCTCGTGCTGTGGCTCTTCGGGCGCCACCTCGCCATCCGGCTGGGTGAGGCGTGAGCTCGTTCCATCCCCACCTGCTCGACCGGCGCCTGCGCGTCGCGCGCGCCGTCGTGTGGCTGATCATCGGCGTGTTCGTGGTCGTCTTTTTCCGCACCCAGATTCTCGAGCACGGCAAGTACCGGCTCCAATCCGAGCTGAACCGCCTGCGCCCGATCCCGCTGCCCGCCCCGCGCGGCCTCATCATGGACCGCAACGGCAAGGTGCTCGCCGAGAACGTGCCCGGCTACACGGTGTCCTTGTTACCGGGCGACGAGGACTCACTGCGCGCCACGCTGCACCGCCTCGCGCCGCTCGTCAAGCTCGACAGCGCCGAGCTCGCGCGCGTGTTGCTGCGCCACAGCCGGGCCCCCTACCTCCCGGTGATGGTGCTCACGAACGCCAAGTTCGAGCTGGTGTCGACGCTCGAAGAGCGGCGGGTCATCTTCCCCGGCCTGCTGATTCAACCCGAGCCCAAACGCCACTACCCGGATTCGAGCCTCGTGGCGCACCTCGTCGGGTACGTGGGCGAAGTGACCGAGGTCGAGCGGGGGCAGCGGCGGTTCATCGGCGTCCGGCTGGGGGGCGTCGTGGGGAAGGACGGCCTCGAGCGCCAATACGACGACTCGTTGCGGGGCGCAGACGGCATGCGGTTCGTGGAGGTCAGCGCCCTGGGTCGCGTCGTACGGGAGGCGGGCGCGGCGTCGACGCTGCTGCCGGTGGCGGGCCAGCCGCTCCGGACCACGATCGATCTCGACCTGCAGCGCTACGTCGCGCAGATCTTTCCGGCAGGCCAGCGCGGCGCCGTGCTCGCCCTCAACCCCAACACGGGCGAGATCCTCGCGCTGTACAGCTCGCCCGGCTTCGATCCCAACGCCTTCGTCGGCGGCATCGATCCCGGCGCCTGGCGCCGCCTCAACGAGAGCGAGAGCCACCCGCTCTTCGACCGCTCGATCCAGGCTCGTTATCCGCCAGGCTCGACCTGGAAACTCGCCGTGGCGGCGATCGCCCTGAAGCGGGGCCTCGTCACCTTCCATAGTCACATGCCGATCCCCTGCCGCGGCGGGCTGCAGTACGGCACCCGCTTCTTCCGCTGCTGGTCGGCGCAGGGGCACGGAGACTTGGCCCTCGCCGACGCGATCGCCCAGAGCTGTGACGTCTATTTCTACCAGCTCGGCCTCAAGATCGGCCTCAGCTCGCTGCTCGAGGAGGCCAACCGGATCGGGTTCCACACCCGCACGGGCGTCGACCTGCCCGGAGAAATCACACCCGAGTTCCCGGCGGGGACCGATTATTACGACCGCGCCTACGGCCCCCGACGCTGGACGTCGGCGGTGACGCTGAACCTCGCGATCGGGCAGGGCGAGAACGCGCAGACCCTCGTCAACATGGTGCGCTTCTACCAGATGCTCGCGAGCGACGGCCGGGCACGGGCACCGTTCCTGGTGCACCCCGCGGCCAACACCGACGTGACGCTCGGGCTCAGCCCCGATCAGCTCGCCGGCCTCCGCCAGGCGATGATCAGCGTGGTCGAGCGCGGTACCGCGCGCGGCGCCGGCCGTTTCGGCGGCACCATCACGATCGCGGGAAAGACGGGCACCGCTCAGAACCCGCACGGGCCGGCCCACGGCTGGTTCATTGCCTTCGCGCCCGCCGACAAGCCCGAAATCGTCGCGGGCGCCATCATCGAGTTCGCGCGCGAAGGGCCCTACGTCGCACCGCTCGTCACGCGTGTGATCGGGCACTACCTGGGCGTGGACACGACCATCGCCTCCCACATGCGCATCGTGCTCCCGACCGACACGGCGCCGCGGCCGATGCCCATCCTGCCGGGACTGCCGACCGAGGACACAACCGTCACCGATTCGCTACACGCCGACACCACCCGCACGGATACGACCGGTGCGACCCCGACTCCGCGAAATCGATAGACCGCTCGCCGGCGTGGTCGTCGCGCTCGCCGCCTATGGGCTGGCCGCGCTGTATTCCGCCGGGCAGACCGACGTGCCCACGTTCGTCGCCACGATCTGGCACAAACAGCTGATCTGGCTCGCCGTCGGCGCCGTCGCGGCGTTCCTCATGTTCGGCCTGTCGCCCCGGCTCCTCGAGTGGGCCACACCGTACGCCTACGCGATCGCCGTGCTCGTCCTGTTGCTCACGCTCGCGGTAGGGACGGGAGGCGGGACGGCCGCGAGCTCGAAGTCGTGGATCACGCTCGGCGGGCTGCGCCTGGGACAGCCGGCCGAGCTCGCCAAGCTGGCGGTGATCCTGATGCTGGCGCGCTGGCTCGCCGAGCGCCGGGAGCCGCCGGCCACGTTGCGCGACCTCGTGTACCCCAGCATCATCGTTGGCGTGCCGTTCGCCCTCGTCGTGCTCCAGCCGGATCTGGGGAGTGCGATCGTGTTCATCGCGATTCTGTTCGCCATGCTCTACTGGGCGGGCACGAAAGCGTCGCTGCTGCTGCTGTTCGGCTCGCCCGCCATCGGCCTCGTGCTGGCGTTTTCCACGGCGGCGTGGGGCGCCTGGATCATTCTGCTGTTCGCGCTGCTCTTGTGGTGGCGGCCGTACGTGTGGGAAGGCCTGTCGGTCATGCTGGCCAACATCGTGATGGGCGTCATCGCCGTGCCGTTCTGGCGACGGCTCGCGCCCTACCAGCAGAACCGACTGCTCGCGTTTCTGAACCCCGAGGTCGACCCGCGCGCCACCGGATGGCACGTGATCCAGTCGAAGATCGCCATCGGGTCCGGCGGCTTCCTGGGCAAGGGGTTCACCCAGGGGCCCCAGAAGCGCCTCGCGTTCCTCCCCGCCCAGCACACCGACTTCATCTTTCCCGTGGTGGGCGAGGAGCTCGGGTTTCTGGGCGTGGTCATCGCGCTGGCGCTGTTCGTGGTCCTGACCCTCATCCTGCTGCGGATCGCCCGGCGCGCCACCGACGCGTTTTCCAGCTTGTGCGTGTTCGGGATCGCCGGCCTGCTGTTCACCCACATCGTCGAAAACGTGGGGATGACGATCAACCTGCTCCCCATCACCGGCATCCCGCTGCCGTTCTTCTCTTACGGGGGCTCGTTCCTGCTCGCCTGCTCGCTCGCGGTCGGGGTGGCGCTGCGGGTGGCCTGGGACTCCCGCCAGTCCGGCTACGCTGAATTGTGACAACGAGTTACAGGATCAGGACTGGCGCGGGCCCTGGCCCGATCCCAGATTTGTCGCCTTCTAGAGCCCCCCTATGGCGCGAATGGCCTGGTTCAAAAAAGAGCGCAAGCCGCGCACGTCGGAACGGGTCAAGCTGGAGATTCCGGCTGACGCCTGGGAGAAATGCGACGAGTGCGGTCACATCGACATCAAAGACCGGTTCATTCGCGCGCTCAATGTGTGCCCCAACTGCGGGCATCACCGCCGCATCAGCGCCCAGGAATACATCGACCTCCTCGTGGACGAGGGCTCGTGGCACGAGCTGGATCCGGGCCTCAAGTCCACCGATCCCCTCAAGTTCGAGAGCTACAAGGAGCGGCTTCAGGTCGCCGCGAAGAAGGCCGGCCCGCTCGAAGCCGTTCGGTCGGGCTACGCGCGGCTCGACGGCATGCCGATCGACCTCGCCGTCATGGACTTCAACTTCATGGGAGGCTCGATGGGGTCGGTGGTGGGCGAGAAGATCGCCCGGCTGACCCGGCGCTCCACCGAGAAGCGCCTCCCCCTGATCATCATCTCGGCGTCGGGGGGCGCCCGGATGCAGGAGGGTGTCCTCTCCCTGATGCAGATGGCCAAGACGTCCGTCGAAATCGCCCGGCTCCGCTCCGCCCGTATCCCCTTCGTCTCGGTCCTCACGAATCCGACCACCGGCGGCGTGTCCGCGTCGTACGCCATGCAGGGCGACGTCATCCTGGCCGAACCGGGCGCGGTGATCGGGTTCGCGGGTCCGCGCGTGATCAAGCAGACCATCGGGCAGGACCTGCCGCCGGGATTCCAGACCGCCGAGTTCCTGCTCGAGCACGGGATGATGGACGCGGTCGTCCCGCGCAGCGAGTTACGCGACACCACGGCCCAGCTGCTCCGGCACATGGGTGGCCGGCGCCCGGCGGAGGCGGCTGACTGAGCCGGCTGTCCTTCGAGGACGCCTGCCGCTTTCTCTTCGCGCGACAAGGGAGCCGCATCAAGTGGAGCCTCGGGCCGACCGAGGGGCTCTTGGACGTGCTGGGGCATCCCGAGCGGCACTTTCCATCGATCCATATCGCCGGCACCAACGGCAAGGGCTCGACCTGCGCCTTCGCCGCGGCGGAGCTGCACGCGCGGGGCTTGCGCGTGGGCCTCTACACGTCGCCCCACCTGGTCTCGGTGCGGGAGCGCGTCATGGTGGACGGCGTCCCGATCAGCGAGGAGGCGTTCGCCGAGTGGGCGAGTGTCCTCCGGCCCCACATCGAGCGGTTGGACGCGAGCTTCTTCGAGGCGACGACCGCGATCGCCTTCGCCGACATCGCGGCGCGGGGGGTGGACATCGCGGTGATCGAGGTCGGACTGGGTGGGCGGCTCGACAGCACCAATGTCATCACCCCGCTCGTCAGCGTGGTCACGAAGATCGCCCGCGAGCACACCGACTACCTCGGCACCGATCTCGCCTCCATCGCGGGGGAGAAGGCCGGCATCGCCAAGCCCAACATCCCGTTCGTGACGGGCGAGCGCGATCCGGACGTCCGCCGGGTGCTGGTAGCCGAGGCGGAGCGGCGCGGGGCGAGTCCCGTCATCCGGGTTGACACCGACCGCCCTCCCACGCGCCCGCTCGGCTTGCTAGGCCGGCACCAGCACGCCAACGCCTGGGTGGCGCTCGCGGCGCTGAATGCGCTCCCGGCTCCCTTTGGACCGGTGGGCGAAGCGTGGCCGGAGAGCTTCAGCCAGGCCTACCTCCCTGGGCGGTTCGACGTGCGCGGCAAGTGGATCTTCGACGTGGCGCACAACCCCGACGGCGCAACCGTGCTGAAACACACGCTCCAGGACGTCGGCCCGCCCGCGCCGATTCATGTCCTGCTCGGCGTGCTCGGGGACAAGGACTACTTGGGCATCATCCGGGAGCTCGCGGTGGTGGCGGACGGGTTCATGTTCACCGCGCCCCCGACGGCGCCCAAG
>Ga0209235_1000498_pt1 | contig 19869 bp, 14 predicted proteins | sample GraSoi013_1_20cm_4_FD_185817 | JGI IMG/M metagenome (GOLD analysis project Ga0209235, IMG submission 185817) | Grasslands soil microbial communities from the Angelo Coastal Reserve, California, USA - Sample 09_25_2013_1_20cm (SPAdes) (version 2) | ecosystem: Environmental > Terrestrial > Soil >... | reverse complement strand
TGGTGAATCCGGACGGCCTCGAGTACGCCCGGCTGAACGATTCGACGTGGCGGAAGAACCGGAGGGACAACGGGGATGGGACGTTCGGCGTCGACCTGAACCGGAACTACGGGTACATGTGGGGCGACGGAGGATTCGGGGCGTCGACGAGCGATCGCGAGTATCGGGGCACCGGCCCCTTCTCGGAACCGGAGAGCCAGGCGATCCGGGACTTCGCGCTCGCGCACCCTCCGGTCCTGTCGATCTCATATCACAGCGCCGGACAGTGGATTCTCTATCCCTGGTCGTACACGCGATTGCCGACCGCGGACGACGACCGACTCAGTAACTTCGCCGTCGAGATGGCGGACGCGAACGGATACCAGGTGCTCCAGGAAGGTCGAGCGACCCACGTCAACCCGGGCAACAGCGACGACTGGCTGTATGCGACCCTGGGCGCGGCCCCGTTCACGTTCGAGGTCGGCCTCGACTTCAATTCGCAGAATGCGGGGAGCATCGGAGCCGTCGTCCGGAACAACGTGGAACCGGCGCTGCGCGGCTCCGAGATGGCCCTCGGCCTCCGGAACTGGCGGTTCGACATGGGTCGCGTCACGCCCGCGGCCTTGATCGCGGTCGCGGCCGTCGGCGTGGTGAGCTCCGTGTACTTCGTCCACCGGTGGCGCCGGGTGCGGCGAGACAACTCCACCTTGCGGACCCCGTGAACTCCGGCCGACAAAAACCGGTCCAGAGACAACATATACCGCACCAATGAACGGCTGATTCGGAGGGCCTGTGGGCGTGGAGCGAGGGGTCTCGGGAAGGGCCTCTGCCGGGCCGATCGCTGCGTCGTATTCGCGGTTCACCGCGGGGCTCGATCACGTGCGCGGCTATTGTGTAACGGAAGAGGGGGACTCCCTGTCCCTGGCATTTGAACCTTGGTTCGTCGAATCGGGGAGCCCCTTTGCCGTCCCGTGCATGCGCGTCACGTTTCGTCGGGAGGGGGAGCAGATCGTCCTCGAGAGCTTTGTCATCGAGGACGCGGACGAGGCGCGGATGCTCGACATCGACGCGGCCCACGACGCCTTGCAGGCCTGGATGGACTGCATGGCGGACGAGTGACTGCGACACCCTACAGGCTCTCCATCTTCCACGCCGCGACAAATCGAGCACGCGACGCCGGCGATAAAGAATCGCTTCGCGGACGGCCCGGGTCCGCGAAATAGTCGCCCAGGCACCTTGGAGCCAAAACTCTTTACTAGCCGTCCCCGAGTCCGGAGGACCAGGAAAGGAACGAAGCTTGTCGTACAGGAGAAATTTGCTTCGGTCTCTGGGCGATTCGGCCACGCGACTGTGGCTGGCTTCCGCCATCCTGCTCGCCGCGAATCTCATTTGGATCCTCGCGGTCGCCTTGAACCTGCTGGGCCCGCTTGGTCCGCTGAGCGCGGGCATCTTGGGATGGGTCGCCTTGAGTGCAGATTTGCCCGGCGTGGCTCTCTTGGCCGCGGCGTACGCCGGCCTGAGGCGGGAACAGGAACGCACATCGAGCCGTCTCCGATCGGCAATCGTCTGGGGGTTCGTCGGGTGGGTCATCCTGTCGGTCTACTGGCGATTCCTGCTGCCTCTGACGACGGGGACGGACGTCCAAGACCTGTTCGCCGGTCTGCTCGGAGCGAATCCGGGTACGCTCGCGCTGGCGAAGAAAGCGTGGGCGAGCGTCGAGGAGATTTTCGTCGCCTGGATCGCCGCGGCGGGTTTGTTCTTCGTAGTCCACCTTCTCATCGCAATCGACTATCGAAGGGCGTCCGACGTGGAATGGGCTGCCGGCGTCCCGGCATATGCGTGGCTGCTGGGCACGGGCTTGTCGTTCGTCTCGACCATCCTGATCGTGGCCGCCCTCCTCCCGGTCTTAGGCGGAGGCTTCCTCGGATCGACATTCGTCGGAGGGGCCATCGGGAAGTTGCTCGTCGCCCCGAACATCTTGCTGTCCGGATACGTCTCGAGCCTGCAACTCGGCCGAGCCGCCGTCGCCGCGCGACGGACAGCGGGCCGGGCCTAGGCGTTCTCGCAGAAGCTGCTGATCCAAAACGCGTCCGAGGGAGAAGGCCCGGGGCCCGAGCACACCTTCGCCTGGTCGTACGTGAACGGTCCCTCGAGAGACCCGGAGGACAGAACAGTGGACCAGGTGATCGACGGGGTGACCAAGAAGGAGTCGCCCAAGGTGAGGCTCAACACGTTGCCGGAATACGGCCCCGAGAACGGAGCGTTGACCGTGGCTCCCGCGCGAACTGTGAGGGGCACGCTGATCGTGATCGTCGTATCCAACCGGGCGTCCGTCGATTCTCCGGTCGCGTCGGGCGCCAGGGATTGGATTCGCACGGAGGCGGCGGTGAGGAGGAGGTCGGTGGACGCGTGATTCGTCACCCTCATGATGCCGACGATCTTCCCATCCGGTCCGGACGGATGGACGACGTTCTGGACAGAAGCGGTGAGCGTGAGGTTGCCATCGTCAATGACCGTGACGGTCATCCGCAGCATGACGGGGGACGCCATCGCGGTGACCATCAGGACGACGGACAAGATGGGCAGCGGCATGAGATGCTTCTTCCGACCCCAGGGCGCACGGCGAAAGCGTGTTTCGGCAACGGTCCGCATCTGCGGGACTCCCCCAGAACTCAAGGCGCACGGCACGAGAGCCGCGAATCCCCTCGTTCCGTTTCCCGCACAGGGGTTCTGACGATATAATCGTTCCGTTTAGCCGGTCCGCCGTTGCATTCGGTCTCGATAATGAGACCCAAATGAGGTGTGTGAGGAATAAGACGATTCAGTTCGAAGTCTTCCCCCCGCAGCCACCGGCCAGATACATCAACCCGCGCGCTTCACAGCAAAACACTCTTATACCCTCACGGAAACTGCGCCTCGCCCCCATGGAGGGAATTCGTGGCTGTAACTGACTACAGCCAGCCGATCGACCAGCGTCCTCTGACAAGGACTACGCCGCCGAGCGTCTTGGCCGCGATCCCCGCCTTCAACGAGGGCCCGACAATCGGCTCTGTCGTCCTACGTGCAAAGCAATATGCCGAAGAGGTCGTCGTCGTTGACGACGGATCGACTGACGACACCGCGGAGATTGCGTCGCTCGCTGGCGCTCATGTAATCCAACATGCGAGGAACCTCGGGAAAGGAACGGCTATCCGAAGCGCCTGGCTGTTCGCCCGAGAGCGACATCCTGAGGCCTTGGTGCTCCTCGACGGAGATCACCAGCACGACCCGAAGGACATCCCGCGAATCGTCGAGCCCATCCTGGCCGGCAAGGCCGATGTCGTGCTTGGCGTACGATGGGGGAAGACATCAGGCATGCCATTGTATCGTCGGGTTGGCAAGCGTGCGCTTGACTATGCAACCGCGGCAGCAACGAAGAATGGCATGCTGACGGACTCCCAGTGCGGCTTCCGCGTGTTCTCTAGACGAGCATTAGAATCTCTCGAACCGTCCGAAAGCGGTATTTCTGTTGAATCGCAAATCCTCCTAGAGGCCCAAGAACGTAACCTGAGAATCGAAGAGGTCAGCATCGAGAGCCGATACGACTTAGACGGCTCCACATACGGCCCCGCAAAGCATGGCATGGAAGTGCTCGCGACCGTCATCCAGTTAGTATCGGAAAAGCGACCGCTTTTTTTCTTCGGGATCCCCGGGGGCATTCTGCTCGTGAGTGCCTTCGTGCTCGGGGTATTTACAATCACTATCTACTATCGGACTGGCGTACTGGCGGTCGGCTATGCATTCGTTGTACAACTTTTCGCAATTGTCGGATCGCTAGCAGTTTTCACCGGTGTAACCCTTAATGCTGTAAAACGCATGATCAAGTCCAGATGAAAATCCTGGACATGGAAGCCGAAGCAATCATCGTGGGCCGAGCGCGAGCCGCCGGTTCGGCCTGAAATCTAGGACTTCCGAAGCATGGTTGACATGAAAATTTGCGAAGTCAGCCAGTACTACGCTCCATATACCGGCGGCCAAGAAGCCTATGTTCGGGGTTTGAGCAGGACAATCGCGAAGCGAGGGCATCGCGTGTCAGTGGTGACAACGAGCAAACCCGACAACGAATCACATGATCTGGGTGTCGAAATTGCATGGCACTCAGCGGCCCTTCGTCCGATGAACAATCCGATTTCCTTTGCCGCCATTCGTGAGACCGAATTGCTTGAATCTTCCGATGTCATTCACGTCCACAATGAGCACTCCTTCCTCAGTTTATCAGTGGCCGCACTCAGGGAACGGTTTTCGGCACCATTGGTGCTCACCGTCCACGGGCAGTTGAAGTTCGGGAGTCTTCTCTACGACACGATCCGATCGGTGTATTCCAAGAGCGCCGGGAATCTCATTCTGAGGAAGGCTGATTGCGTTTTCGTTAACTCTCATGAGGATGGATTAGATGTTCTTCGCAGGGGCGTTCCGCGCGAGAGGGTAATCGAGGTTTCAAATGCGATCGACACCAACTACCTATCACAATTTGAGCATTCGAGAGCTCCTACCGAAACAATCCAGCGCCTCGGGCTTGAGGACAATGCCAAAGTGATCCTCTTCGTCGGGAGACTCATACCTCGCAAAGGGATTCGGACGCTCCTAGAGGCTTTCGAGCGTTATTTCCTACTAGACCGTGACGTTGTCCTGGTGGTGGTTGGGGACGGGCCGCTGGCTCCTATTCTTAGATCTGCGAGCGCAAGGGCAACTTCCCGTAAGGCAATAATCTGGAAACCGTGGATCGAACCATCTCTGCTTTATTCGCTATACCAAGCTGCAACTGTGTTCGTCCTACCTTCACTCGCCGAAGTATGTCCGACGGCCCTTCTCGAAGCGCTCTTTTTCGGCTGCCAGTGCATTGCAACTGATATCCCAGGAGTGCGAGATCATTTCCGAGGGATGGTCACTCTCGTGCCGCCGAACGACTCCCAAACTCTTGCAGGAGAACTGCGTCGATTAGTCGAAGACAGGGAAGACACCGGGTTCACGAGGGAAGAGGTTAGAAAAACGCTCGCTCAACGGTACAACTGGGAGTCGGTCGCGGACGCCTACCTGTCGACATTCGCAAAGCTGGTTGCCGTTGGATAGACAAGGGAGCTTAAATCAGCCGAGGCGGACTATCTGACAAGAACGCTTGTGCTCTTAATTGATGCGCTGTGGTACCGGTTTGTCAATCCGGGATTGACCCCGTTTCTCGCTTCGTTATGCGCCCGACATCATTTCGCACGATTACAGACCATTCTGGGATATAGCTCCGCAATACGCGCGACAGCGTTCAGCGGTGAACCGCCCTCGCGTCATGGAAACTGGGGTAAGTTCACGTACGATCCTAAGCGGTCCCAATTTTCGGAAGTCAAACGGCTGGCCTTTGTTGATCGGTTGCCGAGCACTTGGGTCCAGCGTTTAGTTCGGTTCGGATTGTCGAAGTCGATACTTGATACGATCTTAAAAGCTGAGCGCGGGTCCCGCCTCAGCCTCGAGAACGTGCCGATTGCGGAACTTCCCAACTTCGTTTACCACACCGAAGCGCCTTCGAACTTGACCCGACTGGGGGTACCGACCGTTTTCAACTCGCTCTCCGACATGGGCAAAGACTGGCGCTATGTCAACATTCCCTTCATGCCAACAGCGAGACAGCGCGCGGCTGTGTCGCTCGCACTCTCCCACTGTGATCTACTCGCGGTCTACATCGGCGGGCTTGACGCTGCGGCTCATCGAGTTGGACGGGACGGCCAAAAGCTTGTTGACCCTCTCAGGCGAATAGACCGGTTTGTCCAATCGGTGTTCAAGGAGGCTGAAGAGGTTCTCGGAAAGGGCTTTGGATGGGTGGTATTCTCAGATCATGGAATCGAGACAGTTTCGAACTATGTAGATCCGATGAAACTTCGGCAGGCACTTTGGACGAGGGATATTCAACCGAAATCGGTGTTCTTTGATTCAACGATGATGCGGGTATGGGGCCTCGAACCCACCCTCTCGTCGAGGCAATTGAATTCAGTCGAACGGCTGGGGCACTTTATCTCTCCAGGTGAAGCCAGCCGCTTCGGTGTAGATTTCAGAACTCCGGAGTTTGGACAACAAATCTTCCTCCTGAATCCCGGTGTTGTTTTCCATCCATCCTATGTGTCGTGGCTGAGACCCAAAGGAATGCACGGCTATTCCCCTGACGTCGATAGTCAATTTGGCGTTCTGGTTAGCAAATTGGGTTGTGAGATCCGGAGCGACCATTCTCACCCCATGAGCGACATCAAGAGACTAGTCATTGAAAGCGTGGTGGCCGATGCTTAGGTACGACATCGAGTTGTTGAGAGGGGAGGATCTCATCCGCTTCCTAGCGCCCTTAAGCAGGTTGTTGCTGGACCGTTTCCGGGGAATCCTCTCGATAATGGTTTGCGGAAGCGGCGCCAAGGCAGGCCTCGCATATGTAATCGAGAGAGACAAACGGGAACTGCTCAGCGACATCGACATTGTCATTATTTGCCGCACCGCCGCATTCTTCTCCAATTCGCGCTTGACATCTCTGGTAGAGCAGCATGTCTCTCAACTGGTCGGGGGCGAGGTCACCGTTGCACCCATTCCCGTTAGCGTCCTGGGCCGTGCCCCTCGAAGAAACTATTACTTCGAACTATCGAGAGCTCTGGTCCTGAGCGGCGAGGATTTGAGACATCGGATTAGCGTACGCAAAGCCTCGGACGTCGATCCGGAGGATGGAACTTCGATGGTTTTCAACTATCTATACCAGCTAATCCGGGTTTACCCGACGGTGGCACAGCGTGATTTGTCAGCGGGGATTGACGCGCTTCGCTCCGTTTACCAAATCAGAAGGTGCTTACGAGGGGCATTAGCCGGACTAATCGTTCGGAGAAACTCTGTCTCAAATCCTGTGGACCCCAGGGCGAATGACCTAGTCGTTCGAGCCCGGAACACACTCGAGGGAATGCCAGACGGAGGACAGTTGCTTCGAGGCCCCTGGTCATCCGTGTGGGCGATGGCATCGGCGGAGAGCCGAATCGACTTCGAGCCTGGGCAGATTCGCCATCTCTGGACACGCGGGAAGAATTTCATCGAGGCGATCTCGGAGAAAGTGGGAGGGGCTGACACCATCGAACGTCGAGGAGGTAAGCGGGACAAAGGGCTCGAGGCAATCGTAACACTGGCTCGCAACGCCCAATTTGCCGGCCTTGCCTTCGCGTTTGGGCTGAAACCGTCGTTACGAGTCCTGGGTTGGGAACGACCGACCCGAGTGGTTGCTGAACGGATGATCTTGAGACTGTCGAACAGCATAAGCGAGCGGGGAGTTGACGAAAGTGCCCTGGTTGAGGTCAGGCGCGAGCTGGCTCGACTCTCGCCAGCTCTTGCAGAGAACTCAGGAAACCTAGAGCTATCGCGAATTCTAGCGGATATCTCGCGAGTCTGGCGATGCGCATCGCCCGCTTTGGGATATTGACTCACAGCAGAACATCAGCATCGCCGAACCGCATCGCACCGTGAACCTCGTGCGCCAAGTGTCCAACCCGCCGTGAAGGAGATGGGGACAAAGATATGTTTTTACACGTGGAGCGCGGTCGGTCATCGTTGGAGGGACGCTCTACTTGGACCAAAGAAGTGTGACTCCTAAAAGTGGGCCCGAGTCAAGTGAAACGGCGATTGACCGAATCGATTCCTCGCGCCCTCTTCGATCAGCCCATTCATCGACCTAGGCTCCCATGTCGGCGAGTAGGCGGTAGGATCATGCGAGTGCCAGCCGCTCAAGTCCACATTCCTGAAAGAGACCGGGCTATGCTGCTGAAGCAATTCGAAGAAATCATGACAAGCGGACAATTGACGCTTGGCCGCTACACCAAATTGTTCGAGGAGGCATTTGCGGAACGAGTCGGTGTCAAACACGCCGTGGCAGTCAACAGTGGGACAAGCGCTTTGGAGATCGTCCTGAGGGCGTTAGATATCGGGGAGAGCAATGTCATCGTTCCTACCAATACCTTTGCGGCAACTGCCTTTGCGGTCCTCCACGCCGGTGCAAGGCTAGTCCTGGCAGACGTCGCTCAAAACCTTTGTATGGACGCGGAATCGCTCGAAAACACTTTGGATCCTAAGACAAAAGCCGTCATACTTGTCCACATAGGAGGACTGATTCCCCAGCAGGTCAAGACCATTAGGGAGATTTGCGATGATCGGCGATTGTTTCTACTCGAAGACGCTGCTCATGCTCACGGCTCGCAGTTGGAAGGCTTGGAGGCTGGGAACTTCGGCGTCGCAGCTGCGTATAGTTTCTATCCAACCAAGGTCATGACTTCAGGGGAGGGAGGCATGATCGTTACTAACGACTCCCATATCGGAACACGCGCACTCGTCTTACGGGATCAAGGCAAGGCGGCATTTTCCTCCAATCTTCATACAGAACTGGGTTACAATTGGAGGATGAGCGAGTTCCATGCGGCGTTGGGTTTGTCACAACTGGGAAGACTCGATGAGTTCATCAAGAATCGCAGACGCGTTGGCGCTGTCTATGATGCGGAACTCACCGACGCGAATATTCGACCTCTTCAACACCCTGCTGGGTCTCGAACGAACTATTACAAGTACGTTGCATTCCTCGCCGAACACATCGACCGAACCGAGTTGAAGCAGCACCTTAAAGAAAGACATGAAATATCGCTAAGCGGCGAAGTCTACGAAACACCGCTTCACCTCCAGCCGATCTTCAGAGGGGTGACCGGCCAGCGAACGCAGGCGTTCCCGATGGCAGAGAGTCTCTGCAAAAGACACATCTGTTTGCCTGTTTCAGCTGTCACGAGCGATGACACTGCTCGTTACGTTGCGAGCGCGCTGAAACGTGAGACTCGATGATCGCGATTACTGGAGGGTCTGGATTTATCGGCTCTCACATAGTGGACAAGCTCCTGCAACAAGGATCACAGGTGCGAATCCTAGATCCCCGGCTCCCTCACCGAAGAGATGTAGAATATTCGGCGACTGATGTCACCGATCTCGATGCTCTTTGTCAGGGACTCAAGGGAACAAGCGCGGTATTCCATCTGGCAGCTGTGAGCAACGTGAACGTGGCTTTCCGCGAACCGATAGCGACTGTCAAGCTCAATGACTTGGGCACAGTAAATGTGCTTGAGGCCGCGAGGCGAAACGATCTAGAGCGAGTTTTTTTTGCCTCGACAGTATGGGTCTACGCAGGGTGCAGAGAGGAACAGGTGGACGAGGAAACGCCGTTCCAAATGCCGGGCGCCGGCCACGTCTATACGTCATCGAAAATCGCGGCGGAATTCTATCTCCACGACTACCACGAGTTGTATGGCCTCAGATTCACGATCTTGCGTTATGGGATCCCGTACGGACCAAGGGCCCGAGAGGGTACAGTCGTGCCAATCTTCGTAAAGAAGGTCTTGAGCGGTGAACCTATAACCATCTACGGCGACGGGAACCAGTTCAGAAATTTTCTGTACGTTGAGGACCTTGCAGAGGGTAACGTCCTAGCCATGGCACGAGAAGGGGTGAACCAGACTTTCAATCTCGAAGGAATGCGTCCGATTTCGGTCAAGGAAGTCGCGGAAACCATTAACGCCATTGTCGGCGGTGCACAAATCGTGTTCGAACCCGCGAGGCCTGGCGACTACCGCGGGAAGGTGGTCTCTGCTGAGAAGGCGAAGCGGGTGCTTGGCTGGCAGCCACAGGTAGATTTCTTTGAGGGCATGACGCGATATGTCGCCTGGTATCGAGCAACTCTGCGGTAACTTTACTCCCTGTGGTGATGCCCTTGGCGGTTTGTCGGGTTGCCGTTGTCACATATCCATTCGACGACATCGTGGGCCGAGCGACGCTTGACAACCTAATTCAACTTCTAAGGCCAAGCGCAGAGGTCGGCCCAATCATCACCGGCGCCTATCGATCCACCGTGGCGAGCGAAACGGTCGAGGTCATCTCTTCTTCGCCGCCGGCTTCGTCTCCCTTTCGCCTCCTGGCTTCCAAGGCGTTGGAATCCGCCCAAATCACAGCGAAGGTAGCGGGCTTGTCAAGACAAACCAATGTGGTCATCTTCTTCTTAGGAGCTAGAGTTCATCCTTTTGCCGTCTTCGCCGCACGATTGAAGGGCATGAAGACGATAGTCGTCTCCACGGGCTCATCATCGAGGACAATACTCAAACTGTACGGTGCGCGATTCAATACGCATTGGGGACAATTGCTCTCGAGACTGGCTGGAGTGCTTGAGAGATTGTCCTTCTTGACAGCAAGCGTGATAGGAGTCGAATCCCGGACAGTCACGAAGTTCCTCGGTCTCGAAAACTTAGAGAGCAGAGTAGCTGTAGTCGGAGCAATCTTCGTGGACGAACGAATATTTTCGCCTGAGAAGAGGCCGAGCCAGAGACCGCTTAGGTTCGGATACATCGGTCGTTTGAGCCCCGAAAAGGGTGTGTTGAATTTCGCTGACGCTCTCGATCTAATCCTGCCGGGTCTTCCAGAGTACAGGGTCACTATTGGTGGAGCAGGCCCCCTCGAAGCCCAGATTCGCCGACAGCTAAAACCCCATGGAAACAGAATCGATGCACTCGGCTGGATCGACCACACGACCGTTGCCCGGCGCCTTAACGAGCTCCGGCTTCTTGTTTTGCCTTCTTATAGTGAAGGGTTGCCCGGAACAGTTCTCGAAGCAATGGCCTGCGGTACTCCTGTTCTGGCAACTCCCGTGGGGGGGATCCCTGATGTAATTCAAGATGGGGAAACTGGCTTTCTGCTCTCCGACAACAAACCCCAAAGCATCGCTTCAAGAACGTCAGAGATTCTCACAAAAGCCGACCTCGACGGCGTTGCTTCCCGAGCTCGCAGTCTTGTTGAAAGGGAATATTCGTTCGATGCGCTGTCCACAAAGTGGGAAGAACTGCTTCGGCGACTGCTATGACAAATGGACCACCCGTGCCGGACAACCAAGGGAGTGGAGTCGTCCTCCTCGTGTGCTCAGCAGAGAGTCCTGCGTCTTTCGAGTCAGTTCGTACCATGCAACAGATAATTTCCACGGTTCTGAGAAACGAACGGATTTCGGTGCTGAATGTAGGAAGAACGAACCACGGGATTTGGGGGTTCTTCAAATCCCAGCTACTGGTCACGTTGCACATCACAAAACACAGAACTTGCATCGATCTGTCGGTTTTTTTTGTCGGGGTTAGCCTGTTTGCGTTGCCCATCCTCTTTTGCAGACTCTTCTTGAAGTCTGTCGTCCTCATCGCGCCTGGTTCGGCCTCACGGGCCGCTCGAGAGATCTACGGACATGAGCGGCCGGTCACAGGAAAACTCATTGAAGGAGTCGCCAAATTGTTAGAGGAGATTGCTTATCTCCTTTGCACTATGTTGGTGACTGAAGCTCCCGGTGTAGCTGCGGATCTCGATCTCAATCGCTACCGAGGAAAACTCTGGACGACGGGGGCCTTGATGGTTGACCTGGAGACTTTCAGGCCGACCAAGAAGATTTCTGAGAGGGAAACGATTGTCGGATTCTGCGGACGTCTTAGTGAAGAAAAGGGAATCCTGCAACTTGTCGAAGCCCTCCCTGAAATCGCAAGGGAACTTCCTGACGTCCGCTTTCACATCATTGGGGACGGGAGCCTGGCGCGACGAATACGCGCTCTGGTTAGCGATCACGGACTACAAAATCGAGTCATTATGGGTTCTTGGTTGGCCAAAGGCGACCTGGCGGCGTATCTGAACACAATAAGGCTATTGGTTGTTCCTTCTCTCACGGAGGGTCTCCCGTTAACCCCTCTTGAGGCGATGGCGTGCGGGGTCATTGTCCTCGCCACGAAGGTTGGAGGACTGCCGTCAGTCATTCGCCACGGCCAGAATGGTTTGCTGCTGCCGACAAGTCGCCCAGATGACATTTCGCAGGCAGTCGTTTCTGCTCTTCATCGGGAAGATCTTGAAATGATATCTGAGAACGCCGTCGCGAGCATTCGTCGACGCTTCTCGATGGCTTCCGTAACGCACCGCTACGCCGAGATACTCGCGGGGAGACCGCAGCTAACAGAACCAAGTTTCGAAGCTTATGCCCAACAGGAGGGAGATGCGAGTTGAAGACACTGAATCTATCCTTACTGGTCATCTTGGTTCTCGTCCTCACAATCATCCCAAGGGCAGTTCTATTCCGCAACGAAGTCGCGGATCCCTTCTTGTTTGGAAATGTTGCCTATGTGCAGAGGGTCCTTCCAACGGGCCACGTGCTACCCATCCCCCCTGGTGATCCGTACAAGGATGTACTGTTTCACCCCGCTTTAGAATCGATGATCGCGGCCATCAGGCTCGTGACAGGGTTACCAATCTATCAGGTTCAATTCCTGCCAATCGGCGGCTTCCTCGGCTTGGTGACTACATACGCTCTTGTTCGGAGGCTCGCGAACTCAAGATGGTTGGCACTTGGATTCGTCCTGTATAATGCCTATGAAATTTCTCTTATCGATGCTGCTAGTGTGTTCACAGCTGCGTGGGCCTTCCCTCTGTTCCTAGCCTTCATTCTTGTCTACTTGGACATTTTCCATTCAAAGACCGTACCTAGAACAGTGGTCCTCCTCCTCCTCTTCGTCGGTGCGCATCTCTACTACTATACCGTCGAGGTTTGGATGCTGGTTTTCTCCTTCACGGTCAATGTTCTCCTCGTTGCGAGTAGACGAGGCGTCCGCCACGCAGGGGGACCTCTCGTGAACGGTCGGACGACGACTAACTTGACAATTCTCTTTGCGGCGATCTTCCTCGCGTACAACCAGATTGTGTACGATCAGTTTCTGCCGACTTTCGAAGCAACCAATATTTCAGAATCGGCTTTTCTGTTTTTCTCAAGTCTAGCTGGAATCCTGCCAATCCCTTCCGGCCCCCTGCCCAGGTTTTCGGCGCCATCGAGTGACCCGCTCTTCTTTGCCCTCAACTTGGTTTTTTCCATTTTCGTCCTTGTGCCAGTCCTCATTTATGTTGTTCGATCGGGCTTGGGCATAATCATGGGGAAGAGAAGCAAGCGGTTTACTGATACTGAGTTCTTTATTTGGGGCAACGCTGCAACCTCTGCAGGCGACGTTGTAATATATGCATCATATGGACCAGCATCCGTTAAGAGCGTCCTGCTCCGCTCATTAGTCTTCCTCTTGCCACTCTCGGCACTACAGTCGGTCGGATTGCTTGTCAGACGCCGAGAGGCCATTGCGATTTTTCTTGTTGTGCTTGTGGCACTTGCTGCGCTCCGATTCGGTGCAGCGGTGACCTTGACCGATAACTTTCGACCGCCAACATTCGAGACCACCAAATCGAGTTTCTCGTGGTTGTCGAGCAACACAAACGGGTCCCCCAGGATTCTCTCCGATTTCGACACGTCAGGAGCGTATCTCCTTGAATCCTCGATCTTTGGCGAGCATTTCATCGCGGTTGACTACAGTTCGGACTTGTACGGACAAGTTGCTGCGCCGCAGAGTCAATCAAAAGGCATTGCTGGTTCGTGCGATTTTGTTGCCGTATACGCCTTGGGAATCGACCGACGGATTAGTGCTCCACTATGGAATTTCTACCAACCGTTGGGGGGGAATCTGAACGGACTCGAGTCCAATACGAGACTAGCCCGGGTATATGACGACGGGAACGTCTGGTTATTTGCGACAAGCTAGTATTGCTCGACGAGCGAACGTGGATTTCTTCGCTGAGGATGTCGCGAGATCTTACGGGCGAAAAAACTAAGATTTGAACATGCGTGCAAGTGTTCCGAGGCGTGGAGCGTGCGGGTACAATTCAGAGCCAAGCCCGTTGACATCTATGCTTGCATAACGTACTCCACAGGGGTCTTCTTCGCCGTCGCCGTCATTCAGTCGGGAACTATCCTGGGCATTCTTCTGATTCTCTTCGTCCCGGGCTATCTCCTTGTCGCAACGCTCTTTCCACGGGCTGGGGAACTCGCTTGGTCTACGCGGCTGGCGCTCAGTTGTGCACTTAGTATCACGGTCGTTCCGATTATCGGGCTCGTGCTAAATTACACGGTGTTCGGACTGTCTGTGGACTCAGTGGTTGGTTCACTAGCCGGCTACTCGCTCCTAGTAGGTTGGGGGGCGTACTTCCGGAGGGTGAGGCTACCAGTTGAGAGCAGGCTTTCAGCTCAGATCAACTTGGAATGGCCGAAATGGAGCGAGTACACCTTCAGCGACAGGGTCCAAACGATTGCACTCACCCTCGCCGTCGTCGCAGCAATCAGCGCTGTTGCTTACCTCGCCTCTACACCTCGTCCCGGCGCAAGCTACACCCAATTTTTCATATTGGGACCGAATGGAAACGCCTCTGGTTATCCCACGCACCTTAACGTCTCAGAGGCTAGTACGACCTCTATCGGCGTTACCAACCATGAGCAAGGCGCAACAGACTATGGTGTCCGCGTCGACCTAGTGGGTGTCGTCATCCGGTACAACAACTCCGCGAACATTTCCGAAGCTATCGAGGTGAATCGTACCGCCCTGATCTGGTTCAATTTCACTCTGGCAAAGGACAACAACTGGGTCACTAGATACACATATCGCATCAACTCTCCAGGGCTATGGAAGATCCAATTCCTCCTCTTTAAGGACGGGGACTTTTCATCAGTGTACCGTCAAGCGTATTTCTACGTCGCCGTGGACTGATTCATGGTAGCAATACATCCAGCCGTAGCACACACGATAGGGACAATACGCCGTCTTGTTCGCATTCCGGCCAGGGCTCGAGGCCCAACCAATTCGCGGCGAACTCCAGGAAGCGCCAGTTGACTTTATCATCAATCGATGACAGGTAGAAGCGCACTAATCCGACGAGAACCATGTACCGCAAGTAAAGAGCGTCGCAGGAGGTAGATTCGGTGAAGCCTAGCAATGAACCGACTTCAAGGTCTCCATTCTTCGCGCTCCTGCTAAACAATGTAGCGCACATACGAAGACTACCGTGGCTCCTCAGACAGCTACGGCATTCGTTGTCCTATACACTAAACGACGCATTCCACTGGGATGAGTATGCCAAAGTTTGGGAGAGATCGAACCGGAACGTCGCGTCGTCTACTCTGGGCACTGAATGGCCTCACCGAGAGGAGTTTATCGCAGCCCTCACGAGGCACGCCGATCCAAAGAAGGACGCTCTTGAAATAGGCTGTGGCGGAGGCAGGATCACACAGGTAGCGGTCGGCCTCTTCCGGCGGGTCTGCGCAGTCGATGTTTCTGCCGAAATGCTTCGTCTGTGTTCAAACACCGTACGGGCCGCGAACCTCAGCTTTCGCTTGACAGACGGGTTCGGCCTTCGAGGGTTCGAAGATGAATCGGTTGATGTAATTTACTCACACGACACGTTTGTGAACTTTTCCGCTTTACAAGTGTACCCATACCTTGCAGAGATCAGAAGGGTGCTGCGACACGGAGGGGTGGGCATCATCTCGGTTGTAGACTTTGCGAACAGATTTGAGGACTTTAAGCGGATGAGTCTGAAGTACTGGAGCCAGCGTACTTTCCCACCCCCGATGAGAACTCACTTCACGTCAGAAGAAGTCCTTCAACTTATGCTCAAAGATCTCAGTCTGCAACTTGAGGCGGCGAATAACAAGAATTACCTCGTTGTGGAATTTACCAAGTCCTAGCCGGTCTAACTGGAAGAGCCTTGGGACGAAAAGTTGTCTCGATGCGGAGAGGCCTGCCGGATCAGGGAATGGTTTGGCCCGGCTCGGCTTACGCGTGTATCACTGCCGTCTGTCTGTTTGTGATTCGCTCCGACCAACCGAAACGGCCATCGAATCCAGACTTCTGACGTCAACGGGAAGTGCCATACCTCTCGCGTCGCTCTTGTTCAACGGCAAGAATCCGGGTAAACTCAGAGCAGTTGGTGACTCCACGCAAATCAAGCAAGAAGGCCGTGGGGTCCCCGATCCACCAGTCACGAGAATAGTCCAAGTTCGATTCCAACTTTGGCTGACCTCTCTCGCCACTCCGCCGCACTTGAGATGCATCGAATGTGGAAAATGATTGAGCAGACTTCAGGTCGGTACAAGAGAGAGTACCTGGATTCCCTGAAGAGGAGGTCTGACGGGACTCTGTCCGAGTGAGTCCGTGCCGCATTGGCGGCGGATTCTTGCGTAGACCCACAGGGTGAGCCGGAGATTCGAGAGGTATCGCTGCCGCCTCCAAAACGGGGATTGCAACTTGGGTCTAGCCGGATGTGAGCGCGGCGATTTCCTGGGCCGACAGGGATCGGTCATACACGAGGACCTCGTCTACGATTCCTTTGATCGGAGTGCCGCCGGGGCCGCCCACGCGTAGAGCACGGGACGAGAGCCCAAGTCGGTCGGCGATCGACAGTGGGGTCGCGTCCTCGATACCGTTCACGTAAATTCGCATGACTGTGTTCGTGCCGTCCCAATGCCATGTGCCGACAACGTGCGTGTACGAGTCCGACGAGACAGGTGTCGATGCGACGATAGCACGATATCCCGCTGTCGGGAAGGCGATCTGTAGGTATGGCCGTCCCGTGTTGGCCTGGATGTAGATCCCGGGGTCGCCGACGAAAGAGAGAATCTGCGGGTACGTGCCGGAAGGAGGGGCTTGCGAGATGTCCGGTTTGACCCAGAGTGCGAATGTGCCATTCGCGGACCGGGAGAAGGATGGGGACTGAATCACATCGTCGATCCCATCGAACTGTCGTGCGCGACCGACTCTCCCGGCGACGTCCGTGGCACCTGTGATCGTCCCCTCATTCCCGTGCCCCGAGAGATCGTTCATCAGTCCGGTGCCGGTGAGGGTCTCCATGTCGTAGGCCAGGAGCGGATCGCCAACCGTGAGGGTGAACCCGGAGGTGCGTGTAATCGTGCCATCCGTGGCCTGGACGCTCACGACATACGTACCTGGTGGAGTGCTCGATGAGGTGGCGAGCGTAAGGTTCGCGGTGCTGGTGGGATTGCCCGCGGATGGCGTGAACGTGGACGTTGCTCCCGCGGGTAGCCCCGTACAGGAGTATTGGACGCTGTGACTCGGACCGAAGGTCCGCTGGGCGGTCACGGTCGTGGCCAGAGATTGCCCGTGCACCGGAACAAAGCCCGAGGACGGGCTCGTCGAAAGAGAGAAATCGAACGGAGCGGGCGTCGGGGTCGCGAGGAGCGGAGGCGCCCAGGCCGTATGCGGCGCGCCAAGGCCCGCGCCCAAGGTTCCGCCCGAGGCGGAGACGGTCTGCCAATTGGCGAGGTTCCAGTTGTCGACGACCGCGAGCGCGCGGAAGATCCGGTCCATATCCCTCGCCCACGGGACGTTCTTCGAGGCTGGCGTCATCGAGAAGCCCCAGCTTCGGGCGAACTCCTGCTCCACGCTCCCGGCGGTCGAGAACTCCGTGGCGAGTCCGTAGACGGACCATCCTGTGTTGTCGACGACGTAGGCCCCGTAGTCGACGAAGCCGCGGGCGAGGATCCTCGCCGCGTCTGTCTCGAGCGAGCTCGTGTCGAACCCGGGAGGAAGAGCGAGGAGCGCCCCCATGCGCAAGGCCGGATTCGTCCCTCCGTAGCACGTGGGTGCGCAGAAATCGGCGACCGTCGCGGGCCAGCGGAACCCTCCCGTAGACGCGTCGAAGAACAGGTTCGCCTTCGCGTCCAGGTTCACCTTCATCGCGTGTCGGATCATGCCGCCGGGCACGAGTTCCCCGAGTCGGATCGTGCCGCCGATCGACGAGAGCTTGGAGCCGCCGTGGCCACCGGAGAAGCCGGTGCCGTCGATCTGTTCGGCCTTCTGGAACCACCACATCGTGACGGGTCCGTCCGCCGTGCAGTGCGTGTACGGTTGCCCTTGAATCAACGTCTTGCCATCCGCATCGAGGATGGCTACGGCGTGATTCGGAGTAAAGGTCGAATTCGCGCCCACGACGACGAAGCCGGGCGAGATCGGCGCCTCGAACAGTACGCCTCCTTGAATGTCACATCGGCTCCGGCCGGTCCATGCGTCGGAGTTGAGGTACACGGGCGTGATCGGCGCGCTCGGATCCAGGATCAGCACGTCGGAGTCCGTCGTCATCCCTCGGGCCGTCGCCTGGGCGATCCCGGCCGCAACGTAGCTGGCGGACGCGCCAATGGGAAGGTTCCAGATGCTGTCCTCGGAAAACGGCCAGGCGCGAGGATCACGGAGCTCCGGCGCGACGGGAGCCTCATACGTCACGGTGAGCTTCGGCCGGTTGGCCAGGGTCGAAAACTCACTCGAGGCGTATTCGACCGCATCCCCGTTCAGCGAGGAAAGGAGGACTCCCTGGTTCGGGTCGCCCTCCGCCCACTTCTGGACGACGTAGGTCACGTTCACCGAAACCCAGCCCGGGGGAGCCGGGACGAACGTGAGCACGACGCCGCTCCTCTGGGGGAAACCGTGGGTGGCGAAGCTGTTCCACGTCACCGTCGCCTCGGTCCAACTCTCCCATGTCTGGTAGAGATCCTCCGTAGTCCCATTGTTGCTTGGGATGTACAGTTGAAGGGTCGCGCTGACGATCGTGGAGCCGATCGGAATTTGACCGGTGTTCGGCCCCATGAGCTGGGGGAATTTGAGGAGGACCTTGCAGACGCGCGAGGTGGGTCCACCGTGGCATCCCTGCCCGTCGACGCGGAGCAATGTGGCCGAGCCGAGGTTGTTGGTTGGAAGCCCGCTGTCGATCTCGGCATCATCCGTTTCGCTGTACGCACCGCTGTCCCCTCGTTGGTAGGTCAGCGTGAAACGCGGTGCGATGGTGACGTCAAAGGGTGCCCTCGTGCTCGCGGACGCATTCGAGGCGATGACCGTCGTTCGGAAGTGGCCCGCGGGCGACGAAGAAAATGTGGTGACGGACAACGAGGACGTGAATGGGGGATTCCCGCTGGACGGCGAGACCGAGCAGCTGGCCCCTGGAGGACATCCCGAGACGCTCAAGGATACCGCATCCGCCGAAGCCCCGAGGACCGTTACGGTCGCTGAACCCGTGTCGCCGGGCTGCAGATGGACGGCACTGGGGTCCGTCGAAACGGCAAATCCAGTGGACGGACTCTTCTTCAACGTGAAGGAGTCGATTACGCCGCTCGCGCTCTCCACGAACTCATATCGGATGAGCGTCGGGGAGACCTGGAACCAGCCGAAGCCCTTGGCCGGCGGAGCAACACGACAGGCCGCCACCCATGCGGTGGTCCGGCACGTCCCGCCACCGGATAGACCGCCCGTCCCGAGGATCAAGTAAATCGGCGCACCCGGGTCGCTGTATGCGTTGCCGGTCTGCGTGACGGTCTGGAAGTGGACGGGATACGTCCTCCCGTACACGTGGTCGTGGCCGGTGAGGACCAGATCCACGTGGCGGTTCGTCATGATGTCCTCGATCTGATCGTTCGAGGAATCGATCGGACACAGGAGCGAGAATCCCGTCGTGGTCGGGTCGTAGCACATGAAATGGAAGTAGACGACGATCCATCGGATCGAGGGATCCGCGTCCGCCGCGGCGAGCTTCGCGTCGACCCAGGCCCGAATCGCCGGTGTGCCGGCGACGCCGTCGCAGCCTTGCACCGTCCCGTCCACGCCGTCGGCCTGACCGAACCCATCGGCGCCGAAATCCAACGTGACGAAGTAGGTGTTGCCATACGTGAACGCGTACGTCCGTTCGTTGCCGGGCAAGTTCGAAAACGCACAGTGGACCCCGAGCGGCGTGACGTCCGATGCCGGGGCGGCCTCCTCATGATTCCCCATGCCGGACTGGACGAATGACCCTCCCCCAAATGCCTCCCACTTGTCGTACACCGACCGGACGCCCGATTCCTGGTCCGTGTAGTACAGGTCGCCGACCGGAAGGACCAGGTTCGGGTTCCGCTTCGCGATCCCGCTCGACGTCACCGCGGTCTGGTTCGTGTCG